>Ga0207849_100151_pt1 | contig 47383 bp, 42 predicted proteins | sample TtaePargueraPR_12_FD_187277 | JGI IMG/M metagenome (GOLD analysis project Ga0207849, IMG submission 187277) | Aerobic enrichment media microbial communities from Bioluminiscent Bay, La Parguera, Puerto Rico - Tt and P2 (4) (SPAdes) | ecosystem: Environmental > Aquatic > Marine > Unclassified ...
ATCTTTTGGAACTAGCTTTTTCCCTCCTGTGAAATAACTATTACACGCTAAACATTTATAGCGTTGCTTACCTGATCTTAGTCCATATTTTCGAGTTATGGAACTATTGCAAATTGTGCATTTTTTTTATTCAAAGCTTTTGATTTGCCTCAAAGCTATGTATAGTAAGTGATTCAGCGATTTTTATCAACCATTTTGTCTATTACGCCAAAAATCAGCATTTAATTATTAATAAAAAATATTATGGCAAGATGCACAGCACCATATAGAGGACATAGGACAGCAAGCGGAAGAGCAAACTGTCCTGCCTGTGGAGGATATAGCTCCTATTCATATACCTCATCTTACGGAAATAGTAATAGAAGTGGAAATTCAAGTTCAAGTGGAAGAAACATAAGAAGTAGAAAAGCAAGTTGGTCAAGCCCTATATCAAGTGTCTATTATACACCAGCTGAAATTAGGACATTAACACCGATTCGAGAAAATGTTGAAAAGCGTGCTGTCATTCCTGACCTTCGTGACGTTTTTCTTTGTCACGCTTGGGATGACCGAAAACATTCAGCGAAGGAATTACATGATTTGCTCGAAGCTAACGGAGTGTCAGTTTGGTTTAGTGAAAAAGACGTTTTGTTAGGTTCCTCGCTACTGCGAGAAATTGATAAGGGTTTAGCTAAATCAAGAGTTGGAATTGTTTTAGTAACACCAAACTTTATTGACCGAGTAAGAAACGAAGGAATCGCTGAAAAAGAGCTTTCAGCTCTTTTAGCGCGTGATTTACTTGTTCCAATAGTACATGACACCACATTTGAGATACTTCGTGAAGTAAGTCCTTTACTCGGCTCAAGAAGCGGACTTGACACAAATGAAGAGTCAATGTACAAAGTAGCATTAAAATTAGCGGAGTTGGTTGAAGTAGAATAAGAAACGGTTTAAAAATAAAAAACTAAACATGGTGTCCTATGGTCACAATCGCTCTAATCTTAGTTTAAAGATTATAATATATTCTATTAAAATTTACGATTTAATATTATAGAACGTTGAACTGATATGTGAAGTTAGTTACTTCATATATCATTCAATGCAAAATAACTTGCTATAAAAATGTGATACAAATGCCCCCCCACCTGTTTTTGTATGATTATGCTTTACAAAGAAAATCCTCGGTTCAGAAAGTTTTCAAAAACAGCTATTTTACCCTATTGATTCTCAAAAAAATATATTTACTTTGTTTGAGTTTGAAAAAACAAATGGATCAATCCATAAATTAAGTACATACAAATACTTATTAAATGATTACAAGCATTTAATATTTTTTAATCAGATAACATTTATCAAACAATAATATAACAATCAACCACTTAAAATAATTAAATACTAAGTAATGTATCAGTGATTGTAGTTATACAGTTGTCACCCACAATTTAAACAAAAACAATGATTAGCAATCTTATAACTCAAATTGAAAATGATGAAATAGTCTTACCAGCAATTCAGCGAGACTTTGTTTGGAATGAACAGCGTATAACTATGATGTTCGATTCGATTATGCGAGGTTATCCATTGGGAATTGCTTTACTATGGGAAACATATTTAGATATAAAGTACAGAGAATTTGATAAGGACTTTCATAAAGAAACTAAATACTCTTTTAGAGACAATGATCAAAAGAGGAGAATTAAACTCGTTTTAGATGGTCAACAAAGATTACAATCTCTTTACTTAGCATTAGAAGGAACGCTCGATGGCAAAAGGATATATTTCGATATTTTGAGCGGAAAAAAGGCAGATGATTTCAGGGAAGTTTTCTACATATTTAGATTTCTTGAATCTTCTAAAGTTCAAGAATTAAATCAAAAATCAATCGAACATAGAATTCAAGAAGAAACAGAGGAAGAAGAAAAAGACATAGAGGACACCTCTATATTTGTTTCTTTAAAAGAAATTCTCAATTCATCACCAGAGGGCAGATTACATCTTAAAAATAAGTGGAAAGAAGAATATAACCTTACTGAAAAGGAGCTTTTAACTGTTGAGTTGAATATGAACAAATTAGTGCATTCTATAACTAATGACTCGAATATTCTCAAAATTTCAACTATTGATGAAAACAAATCACGAGAAAGTCAAGACAGGAAAACCGAATCGGATATTTTAGAGGCTTTTGTAAGAATAAATCGACAAGGAATTGCATTAAGTCGGTCTGACTTGATTTTCAGCATGCTTAAACTCAATTGGAAAGAATCAGCAGAAGAACTTCCCGAGTTTATTAAGGAGATGAACGATGGGAATAATTTAGGAATCGATATAGATTTTGTAATTCGTTCTCTCTTCGCAGTTTCTAATATGGGTTCAAAGTTTGATGTTGACTTGCTTCGCAAACATTCAAATGTCAATAAGGTAAAAAGTAACTACGAGCGGACTTGCAATGCAATAAGATCCTTAGTCGATTTTATGATGGATGACTTAAACATTTTAAACAGCGGTTTAATTGGCGGTAATCTAAATCTAATACCGATTGTCTATTATTTATCTTACACTAAAGACAATTTAGTACCTAATAGTGAAATTGGAAATCTCAAAAAAGCTTTGTACATATTCAGTTTCACCAAACCATTTAGCCGATATGGAGACAGTCGAATCGGCAAGTTTATTCGAGAGGAATTAAAACCATTAGCAGCGAAAAATGACAACTCTTTTCCATTGGATAATTCAATTTATTGGGCAAATTATTGGGAAGGCTATAACCGTTTTGATGTTAAATTGTTACAAAGAAACAGACATTTAACCTTACACCTACTGCAAGGAATGCAAGGAACAAAAGTAAAGTATAAAAAAAATTCACCTGAGATCGACCACATATTTCCTAAATCGACATTGAGAGAAAAGGAATACGAGTGGTCCGAAATTGATACTATTGGAAATTTTTGGATTTTAGCAAAAACAAAAAATCAGAATAAGTCAAATAAACATCCAAAAGAATATTTTGCAGATGTAGATGACGCAATTCTTGAAAAATCTCTAATCGATAAAACACTATTTGATTTTTCAAAGTATAAGACTTTCATAGTCAAACGAGAAAACGAAATACTATTGAAAATCAAAAAGAACATTAATATAGATAACAACGAAATTGATTTTCCTGAAATTTGGGAAACTGACGATGATTCAGAATAAAACTGTGGGTAATCAAGTAGACAGCTCCGCTCCTAAATAGAAGCGGAGTTGTCTATTCCTTAACAATTAAAACTTCTCTTCTCCCCTTTCATAAAGCCCCTCTTTCTCAATAGACATCTATAAATAAATGCTTCCAAAAAATTAAAAATTTGATTATTTAAAATAATATTTAGATATTTGTCTAAATAACTAAATAAATGAATTACCTTTTTAAAGCACTTAATGATGAAACCAGAAGACAGATTATCGAGCTGTTAAAAGAAAAAGATTTGAATGCCGGAGAAATTGCTGATCATTTTAATATATCGAAACCGAGCATTTCTCATCATCTGGAAATTTTAAAACGGGCTGATTTAATAAGCAGTGAGAAAAAAGGACAATTTGTAGAATACTCACTAAATACAAGCATATTAGAAGATTTACTTAACTGGATTTTAACCTTAAAAAAATAAGACTATGAACTTAAAAAAATAAGACTATGAACTTAAAAAAAGAATTACCGCTTATTGGAATTGTTATTTTACCATTTACCTATTTAGCTTATGTATGGAATAATTTGCCCAATAAAGTTCCTATTCATTGGAATTTAAAAGGAGAAATTGACCGCTATGGTGATAAGTCGGAATTGATATTAATTCCTATTCTATTGCCCCTACTCACCTATCTAATCTTTTTGATCGTTCCTAAAATTGACCCGAAGAACAAACTGAATAAAATGGGCAACAAGCTTAACACAATCAAGTTCCTAACAACGGCTTTTATGTCCATATTGGCTTTATTCATTATTTATTCAGCAAAAAATCAAACTTTCACTAATCCAAACTATATCGTTTTATTAATTGGTTCATTATACTTAATTCTTGGAAACTACTTTAAAACAATCAAAGTCAACTACTTCATTGGCATTAGAACCCCTTGGACACTTGAGAATGAAACAGTTTGGAAGGAAACCCACAAACTAGGCGGAAAAATGTGGTTCATTGGTGGTCTTCTTATTATAATTTCAAGTTTAATACTTGAAAACCAATTAAACTTCACCTTATTGTTAATCATCACTTCAATTATAACAATTGTTCCCGTAGTCTATTCCTATCTAAAGTTTCAAAACCTAAAAAAGCAGACAAAATGAAAGCAAAATATCTTTTTCTAATCATTTCAACGACTTTCTCATTTACTTTATACGCTCAAATCAATAGACCTCAAGAACCTAAAGCGCCATTTAAGTATACTGCTGAAAATGTAAAATTTAAAAACAATTTTACAGACAGTATTACTCTTGCAGGAACGCTAACTTATCCGAAAGAGGGCACTAATCTTCCGGCTGTAATATTAATTAGTGGTAGTGGGCCACAAGATAGAAACTCTGAAATAATGAATCATAAGCCATTTTTAGTAATTGCAGATTACCTAACTAAAAATGGAATTGTTGTTTTGCGACTTGATGATAGAGGCACAGGCGAATCAGAGGGTAATTATAATGAAACAGGACTTAATGGCTTTGTAAACGACACCAAGAGTGCTCTTGAATTTTTAAAAAGTCGAAAAGAAGTTAATCAGACTAAAATTGGGCTGATAGGTCATAGTATGGGTGGCGTAATTGCCCCAATTGTAGCAAGTGAAAATCCTGATATTTCTTTCATTGTTCTTCTTGCCGGCTCCGGCATTAGAGGCGATCAATTAATGCTGTTACAAAAAGAAAAAATAGAACGAAAAATGGGTGTTCCCGAGCTTGGAATTATTCAAGGACAAAATAATATGAAAGGTGCTTATGATATTATTTTAAAATCAGACAACAACAAAGCCCAACTACAAGCAGAACTTAAAGAGTACTTTACTAGTAAATTTGGAGAAATGTTAGCCGAGAATCAGATTCAGAGTATATCAGAACAGCTGTCGTTTCCTTGGTTAACAGATCTTATAAAGTTTGATCCTCAAACATCTTTAAGTAAAACCAACTGTCCGGTTCTCGCTCTTAATGGGGCGAATGACTTGCAAGTACCTGCAAAAGAAAATCTGGAAAATATCGAAAGAATTTTGAAAGAAAGTGGCAATAAAGATGTTGAAGTCATTGAATTTGAAAATTTAAATCACTTGTTTCAAGAAAGCGAAACAGGATTACCAAATGAATACGCAACTATAGAGCAGACTTTTTCTCCAAAAGTTTTGGAAACAATGACTAGATGGATAAAAAAACAAACTGAATAAAAGCGATATAAAATCAACTAAGCGGCTCCGCCCCTAAACCTAAATAGGAACAGACACGATGCTTCATATTCGTGAGCATTGCGTAACGCATACAATTTTATTGGCATCCTCATACATTTAATTCTGCAAGTAGTCTCTCTTCTATCAAGCCCTTCTCCCAAACTTTCAACAGCTGAAAAAATCTAGAACTCTATTTGCACTTCAGTTTCATTACCCTACCATTCTAGACAACTAAAAGATACTTGTTTATGAGTATGGACTCATCTTTATTTTCCATCTACATTTACCTTCTAATTAGCTGCTCGAAAAATATTGAATAATTACACTACGATGAAAGTCTTGAAATTGAAGAAAATAGTCTAAAATGGTTATGGCAACTAATACCGATTATGATTTTAATAAATAGACTTTTGTCTATATACTGAAAAGGACTGACTGTGTTATTGTGGATATTTAATAGTTAACAGCAATTTTGGTGACAATAACAGAAATAATCAAATCTAAATATCAAACACTTTAAACAATTTACTATGTACAAATTAATTCAGCTAAATGACAACGGTTTCAATGAAATCACAACTTTCAATTCATTAGAAGACTTCCACTCTAATAAATCTTATAAACTTGATGATAATACGTTTATAGTTTATGCTTCACCTGATTTCTTAAGTATCGACAAAGAATCACAAACCAAGATTATACAAGAAATAATAAAAACAAATGAAGGGAGAGTAACACGTTTCTCATCAGGTATTAAGATTGAAAAAGTTGAATCACAAAACAATAAAAGTGCTTGTCCTACCAGGTGCTGGTGCATGGTAGATGGAAGCGGTAGGTATTGTGAATACTACTATTGTATGAATCTTCCAAGCTGTGACGGACTTTGTTGTTGGTATGTAAGATGTGGCGATTGCTAACTCTTAATAATATCTGTACAATACCAAAAAATATTAAATTTATTGGTAAACTAAAAAAATAATTAAATACGATTCAGAATAAAAACAAATTAAAACATGATTAGAAAACTCATTTCTACAGCAATAATAAGTGTAGCTTTTACAGCATTATGTTATGGACAAAGCAAAAAAGCTGATAATCTTGGGCTAGTCAGTGAAATAGCTTTTATAAAAATGACGAGTGAAAATCTCGCTATTCGAGTGTTGAATGACACCAGCGTTTCCGAAGTAGACAAAGTTATTCTTGCTAATTATTATACAGATGTAAAAATAATTACTGACCAAGTTTTGCTTCAATTAATTGCTGACTCTCGTTCGAAAAATAATGTAAAGTACTACAAGAAACTTGATAAGTTAATAGTTAAAAAAACTGTTAATGAGATTTCCGAATCGGACTTGAAGAGACCAAAACTACAAGGTTATATCAAAGCTCTTAAAAAACTAGAATCTTCATTTTCCCAAATACAGAATTATAAAATAACAGAAACTCCTGATATCGACCCTTTATCTGAACTAAACTTAAAAGGATTTTTTCCAACAAGTGCATCCGTTGAAGAACTAACCGGAGCACTTACTTTAGTTACATCTACGATAAAAGATATTAGAGAAGGTAAAGAAAAAAAAGTTGAGAAAATCACGTCTGTGCTTAATGAACTCAGACTATCTTCCATTCAAGACTTAACAAATAATTCAAGTAAAGAAGAAAAAAGCAAAAAAGAAGAAGAAAATAAGTAACTGCTACTAACAACGATATCCTATGAAAAGCAATCGTCCTAATCTCAGTTCAAATTTATTATATTTTCTTAAATACTATTTCATTTACGTTTTAACATTATAGAGCGTTAAACTGATGCGTGAAGTATACTTCACATATCATTCAATGCAAAGATAACTTGCTATAAAAATGTGATACAAATGACAACCACCCTCCTTTTTTGTGACATGATTATGCTTTACAAAGAAAATAGCCCTGTTCAGAAAGTTTTTAGCCCCTTTCGGAAAAAACGGCTACTTTACACTATTGATTGTTATAAAATTGTGGTTACTTTGTGAGTTTAAAAGTAGGATCAAACCATTAATAAAGTACATACAATCACTTATTAAATGCTTGTAATCATTTAATATTCTTTAATCAACACTACGTACACAATAGATTTATAATCAACTTTTAAATAAAACTACTATAAGTAATACATCAGCAATAGTAGTTATACAGTTGTTAGCTAAGATTTATGAGAATTAAAAATTTTACAAAATATTTATACCGTCTTTTGATTTTGATATTGGCTGCTTACTGTATAAAGGAAGCATTAGGGAATGGAGATTTCAAAGTTTTTTTAGAAGCTGCAAAATTAGTTCGAGATGGAGAGAACCCATACAACGAATGGCTTTTTGTAAGCGAGGGAAATTACTGCCTGTATTATTACAGCCCTTTATGGGCAGTATTGTTAATTCCTTTTTCTTACTTACCCAACTTCATCCCTAATATAATTTGGTTGACCGCAAATATTTTTTTCTTGTATCGAATTTACCATCTATTAAAAAGTTTCATTGACCTTAACTTTATAACAAGAAGACAGCTAAATTGGATACTTCTGCTCAGTGTTATAATGAGTCTGAGATTTATCCTATACAATCTTGGGATGATTCAAATGACAATTTTTCTACTATGGGGTGTCTTAGAAAGTTTCCGCCTTATTCAGGATAAAAAAACTGTGTATGGAGGAATCCTATTGGCATTAATAATTAATATAAAGATATTACCAATCGTAATCCTTCCTTATTTACTTTATCGAGGCTACATTAAAGGTTTTGTTTATACTTTAATTTTTAGTATAGTTTTTTTATATCTGCCTATGCTCTATACAGGATGGTCTACAAATAATTTACTATTAACTGAATGGTGGAGCGTAATTAACCCATCAAATCCTGAACATCAAATAGAAACTGATTTAGGACTACATAGTCTGACAGCACTAGTGCCTACCTTATTAACCGAGACATTAGGAAAAATATCAATTCAGCGCAATATTTTTAACTTGAGTGAAAATACAGCAATCTATGTACTTAACGTAACTAGACTTATATTGATAATTCTGACTTTGTTTTTTTTAAAATGGCCACCATTTATATTTGCAAGGAACAAATTATTTCAGCTAAGAGAATTGGCATATATTATGTTGTTGATTCCATTAATCTTTCCGCATCAACAGAAATATGCTTTTATACTAACTGTCCCGGCATTATTTTATTTAAATCATTTTATTATCCTTAACCTTCCTTTAAGAAGAGAGGTTATGTCAAGCTTAAGATGGTATGCATTGATAACCATTATGAGCTTATCATTTATACTTATGACATTAAGTACTGATGGTATTATTGGAAAAGAATTTAACATTATTACTCAACATTTTAAAACCATAACATGGGGAACATTACTTTTTATTATTGCATTACTATTAGCAAGCCCTAAAATAACATTGAAAACAAAAGAACTTCAACCAATCGAGTAGCCAACTCCGCTCCAAGATAGAAATGAAATTCGCCTTGCAACAAGACTTATAAAGCAGAACTTACTATTAATAAGCCACCTTTTACAAAATACGGCTTGTCATCTTTCCACTTCCATATTTCATATTCCCCAACTCACTCGTCTTCATACCTCAAATGCTTTACTGACTCCCCGGATTCTCTCAATTCCAATAAGGCATCAATGCCAATTTGAAGGTGGTGGTTGACAAAATGCTTGGTTACTTTTTGGTCGCTTTGTGCAGTTTTTACTCCATCGGGAATCATCGGATTGTCTGACACTAACAGTAGCGCACCATGTGGAATCTTATTCATAAACCCAACGGAGAAAATGGTGGCGGTTTCCATGTCAATCGCCATGGCTCGAATCTGACGCAAGTAATCTTTAAAGGCTTCATCGTGCTCCCAAACGCGTCGGTTGGTGGTATAAACTGTTCCTGTCCAATAGTCCAATTCGTGTTTTTTGATCATGGAAGAAACGGAGCGCTGTAATCGGAAAGAGGGCAATGCCGGAACTTCGGGTGGCATGTAGTCGTTGCTTGTCCCCTCCCCTCTTATGGCCGCAATGGGCAAGATCACATCGCCAATTTGGGTTTTCTTTTTTAAACCACCGCATTTGCCCAAAAACAAAACCGCTTTGGGCATAATTGCAGAAAGTAGATCCATCACCGTGGCAGCCATGGCACTTCCCATTCCAAAATTGATAATGGTAATTCCATTCGCTGTAGCCGACTGCATGGGGTGATTTAGTCCATTTACCTTAACCTTAAACTCATCGGCAAACATGCGCACATAATTGCCGAAATTGGTCAACAGTACATATTCTCCAAATTCCTCAATCGGTACACCGGTATAGCGGGGCAACCAATTCTTTACAATCTCCTCTTTCGTCTTCAAATTACTCTCCTTTTTTCTCTTCAGCTGTATTTTTCACCAAAGTCATTTCTTCAATTAAGTGAGTAGCTCCGGCAAACTTGTCCACAATAAACAACACATAGCGAACATCCACTGAAATATTTCTACATTGATTAATGTCGTAAGTAATGTCACTCATTGTTCCCTCCCAGTTGCGGTCGAAATTTAGTCCAATCAATTCTCCATTGGCGTTAATCACCGGGCTACCGGAATTTCCCCCTGTGGTGTGGTTAGAAGCCGTAAAACAAACCGGCATGTGTCCATTCTCATCGGCGTACTGTCCGTAATCTTCATTTTCTATTAACTGAATCAAATTATCAGGCAAATCAAAATCATCACTTCCCGGATCGTACTTTTCAATGATTCCTTCGGTAGTTGTATAAAATTCATAATTCACTGCATCTCTAGGCTCGTAATTATCTACTTTACCATAAGCCAAACGCAAAGTGCTGTTCGCATCCGGATAATATCTGCCCGGAACAAATTCCCTTAAAGCCGCTACGTAAATTTTACTCAAAGAGTCAATCTCGTCAGACAAACGACCGTATTCAGGGCTAATTTGATCTTTATAAATATCCCAAAAAGCTAAAGTTAGCTGAAAGATGGGATCTTTTTCAATCTTCTTAGCATCTTTTGCAGAATAATCAGCAATAAAGTCTTCTATGTCCTTACGCTTCGTAAAAAGAGATTCATCATACATTTCTTTCACATAACTGTCTAGTTTACTTTGATTACTTTTCAAAGACTTGGGAACAAATTGTTCAGGCAATTCTGTTTGGTACTTTTTAAATAACACTTGAGCCAATTCCATGTCGGTAGCATAATCATAATCTTTAAAGTGGGCTTCTATGCGTTTTTTTAGTTTCTCCAATTGCTCTTCAGTTGGCTCCTCTGATTTCACCAAATCTCTAAATGCAGAAGCTAGGCCAATCGCCTCCACTTTACGGTATGGAATTTCTATAAAGTAACTTCTCGCTTGCTCGTAATCTTCAATGGCAGTGTATCGTTTTTCAAATTCGTTCATCAAGTTGTCGTACTTCGGCTTTCCCGCCGTTGCTTTTACAAACAGGTCCTCCTGTTCTTTTTTGGATTCTATAGCATTGGCTTTTTCCAAACCGCGATTTTCTCCCAACCACTTTTTCCAATAATTGGCAATACTTGCATATTTAGAAGCGTACTTAATGCGCACCTCATCACTAGCATCCATGTGCTTGTCCATAACCTCTAGTGCCTTCTCGCGAATGTCGATTCTTCGAGGATTAATCACCTCTTTAATTTGTTGAATGGCATAAGAAGTTAAGTATTCTTGTGTTCTTCCGGGAAAACCGTAAACCATTGTAAAGTCGCCTTTCTTAATTCCATTTAAAGAAATGGGAAAATGATGACGCGGTTTAAAAGGCACATTATCTTCGCTGTATTCTGCAGGTTTATTGTCTTTGTCGGCATAAATTCTGAAAAGCGAAAAATCCCCGGTATGTCTTGGCCACATCCAGTTATCAGTATCTCCACCAAACTTACCAATTGAAGAAGGTGGCGCACCTACTAAACGAACATCTTTAAAGGTTTCAGTAATAAACATATAATATTCATTTCCATAGTAAAAAGGCTTAATAACAGCATCATAATGCGTACCTTCTGTCGCTAATTTAGCAGTCGAATCTATGGCTGCTTTTATGGCTTTCTCGCGTTCTTCTTTAGTTAAGTCAGCTGAGATAGAGTTTAGTATTTCATCAGTTACATCTTCTATTCTTATGATAAAAGTAGCGGTTAAACCCGGATTTTTTAATTCCTCTGAATGATTGTTCGCCCAATAGCCATTTGTCAAATAATCATTTTCAACCGATGAGTGCGATTGAATTTTTCCATATCCACAGTGGTGATTCGTTAAAATCAAACCCTGATCAGAAATCATTTCTCCGGTACAAAAGCCACCGAAGGAAATAACTGCATCTTTTAGACTAGAGTTGTTTACACTATAAATGTCTTCGGCCGAAAGCTTTAAACCCATGGATTGCATTTCCGACTCATTTAAGCTTTTCAACAATTGGGGCAACCACATGCCTTCTTTGGCAGTTAGAGTTCCAAAACTAATTAAGGTAAAAACGATTACTGCTATAATTCTATTCATCATTAAAATTTTTCTAAAAACATTCGATTTTGAAAGGCTAAAATAAGAAGAATCGCAGTAGTAATTTAAACCATTCGTGTATTTTAAAAAAGGTTACAAAAATATTCCCCCAAACAATTGTTGAAAGTTTTCGTAATCCTTAAGAAACCATCAACTCCTAGGTTCATAAATTTGCATAAGGAAAAAACAATTATATTGAAATAATCTATGAGAACTTTTGTGCCTTTTGAAAAGATTGGAAGTCAGAAAGCCATTGTAGTTGATGCACTTCACCCCAACGCTTTGGTCCTTTCGCACTGGAAAGGCGGTAATATACATCCTGAAATTGCAGCAGACACCTCCGGTGAAATTGTATTGAATGCTCTAAAGAAAGATTTTAACGGATTAGAAAGCAAAATAGTAAGTGCCAATCATTTTGATATCGACGGCTTTGTAGGTGTATTTGCGCTTTGTTACCCCGAGCTGGCAAAGGAGTATGACGAAGTTCTTAGAGAAATGGCAATTATTGGCGATTTTAGAGAATACAAAGTCAATTCAAAAACCGCAGAGCTTGCGCTTAAACTTTGTTGTTGGGTAAACAGCAGAGAGAAAGAAAACTTTTACAGACCTTTTGGCGAAAAAGCAGAAGCAAAACTTTGTGACAATAAGTTCCAATACTTTCTTAAATTATTTCCTAGCGTATTAGAAAATCCTGAAAAATTTAGAGCAGATTGGGTAAAAGAGTACGAACACACTTTAAGTGGTATTGAAAAACTCAATGAAAAATGTCAACTGACGGAACGTAAAGATTTAGGCATTGTGATTCAAAAATGCCAAAGCCCTTCTCATTATTATGCCCAGTTTTCTCACTCAAAAGGATTCGATGGTGTGTTGAGCATTTACGATGACAATCGATATGAGTTTGAGTACAAATACACCACTTGGGTAGACATTGTTTCTCGCCCTACTTTACCTAGAATTAACTTAAAACCGCTGGCTAAAGAACTCAACCAAATTGAAAAGTCGGATTATGTTTGGGAAGTAGACCATATTACCGATACCGGTCCGATTTTGCGTTTGGAGAAAGACAAGATTAGCAAAGCAGACCGCTTTGACAGTCCAAGCAATAGAGCAATTTATTCCTCCTCTATTCCGGAAGACCAATTTACCGAACTGCTTACCTCCTATTTAGAAAATGCTTACCAAGACATAGATGCCAAGCGATTCTGGACGTGGGATGAAATTAAGCAAGTAAACAGAAGGGTTTTAGTCTAATAATTTTAAGCACTTTTCACCACCTCTTCTTTAAACTGTAAATCAAACAGTTTTTTGTAGTGTCCATTTTGTGCTAAAAGTTCTTGATGATTCCCCTGCTCAATAATCTTACCGGCTTCAAGTACAATAATTTTATCTGCTTTTTGAATGGTAGACAAACGATGCGCAATGACGATTGATGTTCTTCCTTCTGTTAAGACATCCGTTGCTTTTTGAATCATTTGCTCAGACTCCGTATCAATGCTGGAAGTTGCTTCATCTAAAATCAATATACTGGGGTCGTGCACATAAGCTCTTATAAAGGAAATTAATTGCCGCTGCCCTACCGATAGCATTCCGCCGCGCTCTTTCACATCGTAATGATAAGCTCCAGGCAGTTTGCTGATAAAGTCATGTGCTCCCACTTTTTTCGCAGCTTCAATTACTTTTTCCTCCAGTATGTCAGAGTTGTTTAGCGTAATGTTGTTGTAAATACTATCTGAAAAAAGGAAAACATCTTGCAGTACCACAGCCATTCTACTCCTCAACTCACTGATATCGTAATCTCTGATTGAAACTCCATCTACTATAATATCTCCTTTTTGAAATTCATAAAAGCGTCCTAATAGGTTAATGGTAGATGTTTTTCCGGATCCAGTTGCTCCAACAAATGCAATTGTCTCTCCTGCTTTAGCAGTAAAACTAATGTCCTTTAATACATATTCATCTTCATTGTATGCAAACCATACGTTCTTAAACTCAATTTCTCCTTCCAATTTTGGCTTGCTGAAAGTTCCTTTATTTTCTATAAATGAATCAGTATCTAATACTTTAAACACTCGCTCGGAGCTAACCATTCCCATTTGCAAAGTATTAAAGCGGTCAGCTAATTGGCGAATTGGGCGATACATCATATAAATGTACATGATAAAAGCCATTAAGTTACCCAAGGTAGTGTAGCCGGCTAAAACACCTTTTGTACCCCACCAAACTAAAAGCGCCAAGGAAGCTGCTGAGAGCATTTCTACCACCGGAAAAAAGATTGAATACGCCCAAACTGTTTGAATGTGTGCATTTCTATGCAATTTGTTCATTTTCTCAAAACGGCTCAACTCTACTTTTTCACGATTAAAAATCTGAATGATTTTCATTCCGGTTACTCGCTCTTGAACAAATGCGTTCAATCTCGAAATTTGTGTTCTAACATCCTGAAAAGCTTTCTTGATTACTTTCTTAAAAATGTTTGTTGCTATGATTAATATAGGAATTGGAATCAAGGTAATTAGCGTAAGCAACCAATCCACTGAAACCATAAAACCAACAACTGCAACCAACTTTAAAATATCGCCGATAATAACTAACACCCCTTGTGAAAATATATTGGCAATGGTTTCAATGTCGGAAACTGTTCGAGTAACTAATGTTCCTATAGCCGTGCGATCAAAATACTTTAAGCGAAAAGACATGATGTGCTTGTAAAGCTGAACTCGTAAATCTTTAATGATGGTTTGTCCCAACCAGTTTGCCCAATAAGTTTGATAAAACTGAACAATGGCTTCTAAAATTAAAACACCAATCATTATTAAGGTCAGCTTCAATACGCCATCTGCATTGAAGTTTTTTACTTCTTCATCAATGGTGTGCTGAATTAACCAAGGGCGAAGCGGACCTAGAATTGCCAGAACAATTACCAAAAATGCCGTTATAATAAAGGTATTTTTATAAGGTCTTACATAACGCATTATGCGTTTAAAAAGTGCCGTATCCCAAGCTTTTCCGCTTACATTACTCATGGGTGCAAAAGTAGTTTATTTCGCAATCAAATGTTGAATTAATTAAGAAGTCTTATGGTTTTGTGAATCTTGAATAAAACCCTCCTCCGGATACTCAATTTTGCTCAAATAAAGTCCTGATGCAGGTACTGAAGCACCGGCACCTGAGCGATTTTTAGCTGCTAAAATAGCCGGAATATCCTCGGCTTTTCTTTTACCAATTCCCACCTCAATTAAAGTACCCACAACTGCTCGCACCATATTTCTCAAAAAGCGATTAGCACATATTTCAAAAATGAGAAAATCTCCCTCCTCCTTCCATTTCGCATGCCTAAGCTCACATACGTTTGTAAATGTTTGAGTGTGCACTTTACTGAATGAGGTAAAATCCTTTTCACCAAGCAACAATGCTGCGGCTCTATTCATTTCATCAACATTCAAATCGCGATTAAAAAAGTAAGCTTTATTTAACCAAAATGGATTCTTTTTACGACAAATAATGTATCGATAAGTGCGACTTGTAGCATCGAATCTGGCGTGAAAATCGGCTTTCACTTCTCTTAAGTCGAATACAGCTATCGTTTTAGGAAGGAGTGAGTTTAGTCGATGAATAATAGTTCGCTTATCCCACTTCTGGTCGGTATCAAAATGAAAAACCATTTCTTCGGCATGTACTCCGGTGTCAGTTCTACCGGCACCCACAATCTCCACTTTTCTTTGTTCTAAGGTTTGCAGTGCTTGCTCAATTTCCTCCTGAACGCTATTGGCATTAGGCTGAACTTGCCAACCGTGAAATGGAGTTCCGTCAAACATTAAATATACAAAGTAGCGTTTCATTAAAATTCAATTAAATCAACTACTTGTTTTTTCATTAAGCGAAGTGTCTCTTCATCTACTACTTTATCCTTGTCGATTAAATCGTACAAACGAGAAACCGGCAACTTAAACGGCATCACATTCACTTGCAAATAGTGTAAAATGTCGGTTAAGTGATCCATTCCTCTTAAATTTCCGGCTCTTCCTGCTGAAACTCCAATTAATGCGGCTTTTTTTCCTTTAAAAACAGCAGGCTCAATCGCATCTAAAAATAATTTTAAAATGCCGGGAATACTTCCATTGTATTCAGGAACAACAAAAAGTAGTTTATCTGCCGGCTCAATAAGTTGTTCTGAGAGATTCGCAAAAGCTGAAGTTTTATATTCGTAAACGCTTTGCAGTGAAAGTGGACTTGGCAACTCATCTAAATAAAACAACTGACAAGCTTCTCCGGCTTCTTCAAAAAAAACTTGACATTGTTTGGCGAAAAGCGCCGTTAAATTTCCTTCTCGGTTACTGGCTGATATAATGGTTGTCATCTTCGAATTAACAAAATTGTGTAAAAAATTTAGTGTAAAAATTAGCTCAAAGCCTTCAAAAAAATGTACTTTTATCTAAATCCTATAAATAACTTTTTGCAAAGAAAGCAATTTAATCTCAAGCTTGTAGACTTATGGAAATAAAGTATTATGGACATTCTTGCTTTGAAATAGTAAGCAACTCAAATCGAATTTTGTTCGACCCTTTTATCAGCCCAAATGATTTGGCAAAAAATATAAATGTAGATGAAGTGGAATGCAATTATATGCTGATCAGTCACGGTCATCAAGATCATGTAGCTGATGCTGAAAGCATAGCAAAAAGATGCAATCCTACTATCGTTTCCAACTTTGAAATCGTTAGCTGGTTTCAAGAGAAAGGCTTTGAAAAGGTTCAGCCGATGAACCACGGCGGAAACTGGAAATTTGACTTTGGGAGAGTAAAATATGTAAATGCAGTTCATTCATCCGTTTTGCCAGATGGAACCTACGGAGGTAACCCCGGAGGGTTTATTATTGAAGTGGGTGGAAAAAGAATTTATTATGCCGGAGACACTGCGCTTCACATGGATATGAAATTAATTGGAGAGTTTGACCGTCCGGATATTGCTATTTTGCCAATTGGTGATAACTTTACCATGGGAATTGACGATGCAATTAGAGCTTCTGATTTTATTCAGTGCGACCATGTAATTGGTATGCATTACGACACTTTTCCTTACATTAAACTAAAACATGAAGAAGCCATAGCTAAATTTAAAGCAGCAGGAAAAAACTTGACTTTAATGGAAATTGGCAGCTCCATTAAATATTAATATTTATACACACAGAATAGCGAAAGAAAATTATGGGTAAAATTATTGCAGTAGCCAATCAAAAAGGAGGCGTGGGAAAAACAACAACCTCAATTAACTTAGCTGGTGCTTTGGGCGTTTTGGAGCGCAAAGTGCTTTTAGTTGACGCCGATCCTCAGGCAAATGCCACTTCAGGCGTGGGAATTGATCCAAAAAATGTAAAAACGAGTATTTACGAATGTATCGTTAATGAAATAGAGCCAAAAGACATTGTTTTGGAAACCGGCACTCCTAATTTAGATCTACTCCCTGCCCACATCGACTTAGTAGGTGCAGAAATTGAAATGATTAGTATGCCCAGCCGTGAAAAAATGATGCGTGCAGCCTTAAATAAAATCAAAGACGACTACGACTTTATTATAATTGACTGCTCCCCTTCTTTGGGTTTAATTACCGTAAATGCATTAAGTGCAGCGGACTCTGTAATTATTCCGGTACAATGTGAATACTTTGCATTAGAAGGTTTAGGAAAGTTATTGAACACCATTAAGATTGTTCAGTCACGACTAAACCCCGACTTAAGCATTGAAGGATTATTACTTACTATGTACGATATTCGTTTGCGACTATCTAACCAGGTGGTGGAAGAAGTAAAAACACATTTTCAGCAAATGGTTTTCGATACCATCATACAGCGAAACACCAAATTAGGAGAAGCTCCAAGTCACGGTGAAACGATTATAATGCACGATGCAAGTAGCAAAGGAGCTATTAATTATCTTAATTTAGCCCGCGAAATTCTCCAAAAAAATGACTTAACTCAAATTAATGAGTCTGAGAAAATAATTGATGTAGAAGAAGAATGACAAAGAAACCAGCATTAGGAAGAGGATTAAGCGCCCTTTTACAGGACGATAAAACGGATATTACACAGAAAGAAGCTACTGAATCATCTGCGAAAACAGCCGGCTCAGTTGCAGAAATTGAAATTAGTAAGATTGAAGCCAATCCGTTTCAACCCAGAACAAAGTTTGAGGAAGAAGCATTAGAGGAACTTGCTCAATCAATTAAGGAACTGGGGATTATTCAACCCGTAACGGTTCGTAAGTTGGGCTACGATACCTATCAATTGATTTCAGGTGAACGTCGTTTTAGAGCGTCGCAAATGGCCGGCTTGGAGAGAATTCCTGCTTATGTTCGCATAGCTAACGACCAAAGTATGCTGGAGATGGCTTTGGTGGAAAACATTCAACGTGCTAATTTAGACGCCATTGAAGTAGCCATAAGTTACCAACGTTTGATTGATGAATGTAAATTAACACAAGAAGAGCTTAGCCAAAGGGTTGGAAAAAAACGAAGTACTATATCTAACTACTTAAGGCTTTTAAAATTACCTGCTGAAATTCAAGAAGGCATCCGCGATGGTAAAATTTCTATGGGACACGCCAGAGCGTTAATCAATATTGAAAACCCTGAAGATCAATTAGCCGTTTTCGAGCAAATCTTAAATGAGACACTTTCTGTTCGAAAAACAGAAGAGTTAGCCAAAAACAAAAAAGAGGAAAAGCCCCAAAAACACCCTTCATCGGTAATACCGCTTTCGCTTTTGGACAAAAAAATTAAAGCCAACTTATCGGAGCATTTTAAAGTAAATGTAAAATTTCAACGCAAAGAAGAAGATAAAGGTAGGATTGTTATTCCTTTTAGCTCAGAGGATGAGTTAGACAAAATTCTTAAAGCCATGAAGCTTTAGTCTCAAAAATTGAGAGTTCTTTACGAAGGAGTGAATCGTTTTTAAAATGAAAATTCAACTTAGACTTATTTTATTTGCCGTAGCCATTGCATTTTCATCAACAGTGTTTGCTCAAAAAACGGACACTTTGCGCTTGGATGAATCTGAAGTAAAACACTCCCCTACGAAAGCAACTATTATGTCTTTGGCTTTACCAGGACTTGGACAAGCTTATAATAAGAAGTACTGGAAGATTCCTTTGGTTTACGCAGCCATTGGAGTGCCACTTTATGTTGCACTGGATCAACAATCAATGTTTAATGAATTTAAATCAGCTTACTTAAAAAGAGTTGATGATGACCCTTCAACTGTAGATGATAAATATGCCGGAGTTTACACCGATGATAATTTGGAAAACCTAATTGACTTTCATCGAAAAAACAGGGATTTATTTTTTGTACTAACCGGTTTAGCATACGTATTAAATGTTGTAGATGCAGCAGTAGACGCCCACCTTTACCACTTTGAGGTAAGTGATGATTTAAGCGGCGTTTTTAAACCTGACTTTCAATATTTAGCTCCACAGCAAACTTTTATACCATCAGTTACGCTGAGTCTAAAGTTTGGCAGTAAAAAACCACTGAGAAATTTTTAACCGTTCATCAAAAAAAGTTTAGTCCTCACAAAGCTTTCAACTACTTTTACAAATATGAAAATAGCAATAATCGGATACGGAAAAATGGGAAAAGTCATTGAAAAAGTGGCTTTGAATCGTGGACATGAGATTGTTCTAAAGATTGACCAAGATAATGTTGACTTATTGCAAAAAGGCGAGTTAAACGGCGCTGAAGCAGCTATTGAATTCAGCCGTCCTGAAAGTGCAGTTGACAATATTTTAGCTTGTTTTGAGCATAATTTACCTTTAGCCGTTGGCACTACCGGATGGTATGAACATTGGGAGAAAGTAAAAAGCAAATGCGAAAGTAAAAAAGGAGCAATTGTAGCTGCCACAAACTTTAGTGTGGGAGTTAATTTATTTTTTGAACTCAATAAGAAGCTCGCTGAGCTAATGAGCAAGAGAGATGAATACACCGCAAAGGTTGAAGAAACTCATCATACAGAAAAGTTAGATAGTCCGAGTGGTACTGCCATTACCATTGCCGAAGGACTGATTGAAAAACACTCGCTCTACCAAAATTGGGAAAATCAACAAACCGAAAAGAATACCACTTTAGATATTATCTCATACAGAGAAGCCGGAGTTCCCGGAACGCATACAGTAACTTACGATTCACCTATAGATCAGATTTCCATTTCTCACGAAGCTAAAAATAGAGAAGGCTTTGCTTTAGGAGCAGTCTTAGCAGCTGAGTTCTTGAAAGGAAAAACCGGAATCTATCAAATGAAAGATGTACTAAACTTTTAACTATGACCGCTGCAATAATAACGCTAACTTTGTATTTTGTCCTCTCTCACTTCGGACTTTACCTCATTTTTAAGAAAGCAAATTTACCTGCCTGGAAAGCCTTAATTCCTTTTTATGGAACCTATATTTCCATTCGTTTAATTCAAAAACCGGTTTGGTGGATTGCCGTTTACTATATTCCATTTGTTGGTTTTATCGTTTGGGTAGGCATTATAGTTGAGCTACTTAAACACATGGGCATTTTATCTTATTGGGAACACGCCTTAGGTGTTGTTTTCACCCCATTTTACTTGGCCTACGTTGGTTTAAGTGACCAATATCAATGGAAAGGACATCAGTTTGTTCAAGATTATCAAAAATCAAAAGGAAGAGAGTGGGCAGATGCCATTTCCTTTGCAGTGATTGCAGCTACACTTATTCGCGCCATATACATAGAAGCATTTACCATCCCTACCTCTTCAATGGAAAAAACACTTTTAGTTGGCGATTTTTTGTTTGTAAGTAAGGTGAATTACGGAAGTAGAATTCCCAATACGCCAATTTTCTTTCCCTTTGCTCACCATACTTTACCATTAACAGAAAGCACAAAATCATATTCGGAACTAATTAAGTTGCCTTATGCTCGTTTACCAAAATTTCAGCCGGTTAAACGAAACGAAATGGTGGTCTTTAACTTTCCCGCCGGAGATACAGTAGCTGTTCAGCGTCAAAATCAAACATATTATCAATTGATTCGTGATAAAGGTCGAAAAAAAGTATGGAATCAGTTTGATGTGATCACCCGACCGGTAGATAAGCGCGAAAACTACATTAAAAGATGCGTGGCTTTACCAGGAGATCAGCTGCAAATAAAAGATGCCGTTTTATATGTGAATGGCGAGGAAGCATACCGTCCTGAGGGAATGCAATTGAGCTATTTAGTTAAAACCAATGGTGGAGGCTTTAACAGAGAAGAATTTTTGGACAGAGACATTACTGAAGTGCGAAATACGCAGGTACCCAACTTATTTGAAATGCATCTAACCGATGAAAACTTAGCCTATATTCAGTCATTACGTCAGGTTGAAAAAGTTGAGTTGGCTTCAAAAAAGGTAGGCTTTTACGATGATGGCCGCTATATGAAAAATCCAATTTTTCCGAATACGGATACCACCTCTTGGACAGAAGATAATTTTGGACCAATCAATATTCCTTTCAAAGGAGAAGTTGTTGATTTAAGTTTAGAGAATTTGCCGATTTACGAGCACATCATCCGCAATTATGAAGGTCATGAGCTAACAGTAAAAGACGGAAAAGTATACATTGACGGAGAGGAGCGAAATCAATACACCATAGAAATGGACTATTATTGGATGATGGGCGACAACCGACATAACTCACAAGATAGCCGTTTTTGGGGTTTTGTTCCCGAAGATCATGTGGTTGGTAAAGCGGTTTTTGTATGGCTTTCCATTGATCCGAACAGAAGTTGGGGCGATTTAAATAAAATTAGATGGGATCGTTTGTTCAAATTAGTTCATTCCGAAGATGGAGCTTATCAAAAAGCTGAACGAAACTAGTGCTTATTTGTTCTAATAAGCCATTAACAAAACGTAATTTTGTAGCCGCAAACAGAAAGCATGGCAGAAAAGGTAATTCCCTACAAAGACAAGCAAGGAAGTAAAAAAGAGCAAGTAGCAGAAATGTTTGACAACATTTCTCATCGCTACGATTTTTTAAACCATTTTTTATCCCTTGGAATTGATAAGCTTTGGCGTAAAAAAGCGGTGAATATTCTCAGCGAGAAATCACCCAAAAGAATTTTGGATGTTGCCACCGGTACAGCTGATTTTGCTATCGAAAGTCTTAAACTAAATCCCGAAAAGATCTACGGGATCGACATCAGTGAAGGGATGCTAGCTAAGGGTAGAGAAAAAATCAGCAAGGATAGCAAACAAGAAATCATTGAATTAAAGAAAGGAGATTCTGAAAACATTCCTTTTGATGATGAAAGTTTTGATGCCATTACCGTAGCTTTTGGAGTTCGGAATTTTGAGAACCTTGAAAAAGGTTTAAATGAAATGAAAAGGGTATTAAAGACTGGTGGTCGTGCAGTAATTCTAGAGTTTTCTAAGCCTAAAGCATTTCCAATAAAGCAGCTGTACAACTTTTACTTTCACAACTTACTACCTTCTATCGGAAAGTTGGTTTCCAAAGATGCATCAGCATACACCTACCTACCGGAATCAGTAGAAGCTTTTCCTGAGGGCAAAGATTTTGAAGATATTTTAGCAAAAATAAATTATCGTTTACTTCCTTCTCATCCTTTAATGTTTGGGATTGCGACGATTTACGTAGTCGAGAAATAAATGTGTAATTTCAACGTTCGCTAAGCGAAATGAAAAAGAACTTAACCATCATCTTTATTTTGTTTTTTAGCTTTAGTGCTTTTGCGCAAAAACCTAAAGTGAAAAACTTGCAGCGATTCGATCAGAAGAAAATTCACTTTGGCTTTTCATTAGGAATCAATTCTGCTCACATGTCGGTTCACCGTAAACCATACAATAGTTTGCGCGATAGCTTAGCGAGTATTAATGTCGTTAGTCAAAGTGGCTTTAATTTAGGAATCGTTTCAGAATATCACATTCATAAATTTCTAGGTGTTCGATTTGTTCCTACCCTTGTTTTTGGTCAGCGTAATTTCGATTATTTGTTTATCGATCCACAAGGTGAAACATACCTTGAATCAAGAATTGTAGAATCCACCTATTTAGACTTTCCTATATTGTTTAAATATCGCTCAGCTCGACTAAATAATTTTGCAGCTTACATCATAGCCGGAGCTAAATATACTATCGACTTAGCCTCTAACGAAGATGTAGATAATAGAGACATCCCGGAATCCATTGTAAAATTGAAGAGAAACACCGCTTCAGCAGAAGTAGGTGTTGGAACAGACTTTTTTCTACCTTATTTCAAATTTGCCATAGAGTTAAAAATGGCATACAGCTTAGATGATGCCTTAATCCACGACAACACCGAGCTTTCGAATCCGGTGGAAAAAATGCTGCCTAAAATGTTTTTTGTTACTTTCTTGTTTGAGGGCTAAGTCTCTAAGTAAATTCCCTATTTTTTTTTAATGTAACTTTTACTACATAATAAAATAGATGTGAGTAGGATATTTGTAGCATACCATCACACTATGAAAACACTACTTAAAATCAAACTATTAAGTCTAATTTTAACATTAGGTTTAAATTATACTTTGGCACAAAGCTTTACCACTACAAAAAATGGTAAGTGGAGTAATAATAAAAGTTGGGAAAATCAAAATACACCCGGCTCATACTGGGGAAGTACTGATACGGTTTTTATTCGTCACAACATTGACCTTGATGACAATATAGGCTTTGCCGGAGTAATTATTATTGAAAACGGAGGTAAGCTAATAGGTAGTAATAGGGAGTTATCAATTTATAGCGGAGGTAGTATCTTTTCAAATGGAAAAGTTGATATTAAAAGCTTGACTTTAAATAACAATACAACAGCATATTTTTATGAAGAAGTTGAGTTGAAGAACGACTTAACTATTGGACAAGGTGCTACAGCAAACTTTGATAAAAATGTAACTGTTGATGGAAAGTTGCAAGTCAATGGCGGTACTGCAAGTTTTCAATCTACAACAAACATTGGTAATCACTTTGAGAACAATAACGGAACAGTAATTTTTAACGATGATGTTAATATTTTCGGGCACTTTACTGCAAACAATTCAAATGCAAAAGTGACAGCGCAAAAGAATTTAACGGTTAATGGGCATTTAACTCTAAATAGCGGAGCTGAACTTGTCATAAATCAATCCTCTCAAACTCAAGTTAAGAATCAATTAAGGGTTAATAGCAATTCCATTCTAACAAACAATGGTAAAATAACTGTTGAAAATCATGGAGTAAATAATGGTGGTACAATTGAAAATATAGGACAAATAATTTTTGAAAAACAGTTTACTCAAAACAGTGGTTTAGTTGACAATGATGGCGTTATTATAATCCACGATCGTTTTACTTTAAATGGAGGTGCAAACATTATTGGTGATGGACTATTGAGAATGGACAATATGACTATTTACGGATCGCTAGTTGGCAATGATATTTGTAATCTAAATGATGACAATACACCTCAAATTAATGGAAATGGTAGTATCAGCCAAAGCACGACCTACTGTCAACAGTCGCTTTCTGCGGCTTTGCCCATAGAGTTAGATTACTTTAATGTCGAGAAAGGGTTTGACAATCAAGTAAGTTTTAATTGGAGAACTTTAAGTGAAATAAATAATAACATCTTTGAAGTTGAATACAGCGCAAACGGAGAAGCCTTTTACCCTATATTAAGAATTAACGGTGCAGGTAACTCAAACCAAGCCATCGAATATAGTGAATTATTCACATTTCAGAATGGCTCTCCAAGTGGTTATTACCGATTAAAACAAACTGATTTTGATGGAAAATACAGTTACTCAGATATTGTTTACCTCCAACTAAAGCAAAAAGAAACTAAAGTTGTATCCGTATACCCAAACCCTACAGACGGAAGAAGACTATTTGTAGAGCTTCAAAACTTGAAAGCCAATGAATATGTGATTGATTTATTAAATAGTAGTGGTGTATTAATAGTAAACAAGACAGTTTTAATTGGCGAAGAAGACATTTACTTTGAAACAGAGCTTTTACATGGTAAGCAACTGGATCATGGACTGTATTATCTAAGAATTAGTAGCTCTAAAGAGAGGTATATGGAAAAGATTATTGTTGAGTAAGCTCTAATTTTAAAATATTTATATCGAACAATTTTTTTCATACTTTTGTCGACTTAATAAAAAGATTAATCCCCGTTTACTTAATCTTTATCTACATTATGGCAAAAGTTAGTCAAGCAAAACACCTTCTTTTATTCCTCTTAGTCGTATTCAGTTTTTTATTTGTAAGAGCTACAACCTATACAACCATTAGCAATGGCAATTGGTCTAACCCAAACACTTGGGATGCCAATGGCTCTCCCGGAACTTATTGGGGAGCTGATGATCAAGTTGTAATTGCTCACGATGTTCACTTGAATCAATCAATTGGCTATACCGGATCAATGACTATTCAAAGTAGTGCTTTTTTATATACCACTTCAAATAATCTAGCTGTTTATAATGGTGGTTCAATTAATGCTCAAGGAAAACTACAATTAAATTCATATACATTAAACGGAAATACTTCTGCCGTTCATGCAAATGAAGTTGACTTAAACGGTAGCTTTACAATTGGAAGTAACTCTACCGCCACTTTTAATGATGCAGTATCAATTAATGGCAACTTTACAAATAATAATGGCACTGTTATTTTTAATAATTCACTCGATATAGACGGATTTCTAAGAAACAACAATGGCCAATTAACCTTAAATGGAGAAACATCAGTCAATGGTGACTTAGCTAACAATAACTCCTCTGCAGATATTTATGTAAATAGTGAACTGAATGTGAATGGAAATATGCAAAACAACAGTGGAGCAAGAATTCATATAGACAATACAGCAACTATTAACTTAGATGGCAATTTTAGTAATAACAGTTCAAGCACAGTAAATATCGACGGTCGTTTTAACATTGGTGGCAATATGGCCAATAATGGAGGAACTGTAAATGCTGATGGAGTTGTAGATGTTTCCGGTAATTTAACTCAAAATGGAGGAGTTTATAATAACAATGGTGTTACTCTGGTAGAAGGAACGACCACAGTTAATGGTCCCGGCCCGATGAATGGAACTGGTCTTTTAAGAACTAATGACTTAATCAACTATGGTTCAATTGCAGGCACAATAGATATTTGCAATTTAGATGATTCAGCTATGCCTTCCCAAGTGGGTGGTGGAAACTACGACCCCACAGTTACCTACTGTAATGAATCCGCCTCTGCTGCATTACCTGTAGAACTTAATTTTTTTAATGCTGAATCTAAGTCAGGAATAATTTATTTTAAATGGGAAACCCTTAGCGAAGTAAATAATGACAAGTTCATCATAGAGTTTAGTAAAGATGGAAATATTTTTATTCCAATTGCCGAAATTAAGGCTGCTGGAAACTCAAACAAACCACTTGATTATCAATATACGCATACAGCGTCTAATAATCAAACTAACGGATACTATCGTTTAAAACAAATCGACTTTGACGGAAGATTTAATAACTACTCTCCAATTTTTATTAAACATAATAGTCTCTCAGAAAAAATTAATGTGTACCCCAACCCTGTTCAGAATCAACTTTTTGTTGAATTTGAAAGTGTAAAAGCCGGTGAATACCATATTGCGCTTCACGATAGTAAAGGAAAGTTAATTATTTCTCAAATTGAAGAAATCAGTGATGAGACTTTGTATTTTGAAACGGAGATTTTAAAACAAGAAAAATTAAAATCAGGATTTTATTTTTTAAGAATTAGCTCAAACGCAGATCGTTTTCTGAAAAAAATAGTTGTAGAATAGTCTTTAAACCACATAGTTTATAGGAAAGCGAGAAAATTTTCTCGCTTTTTTTATGCTTTTAAACGACTAATAATAACCGCTATAGTTAAATAATGAAGAAATAGGTGATATCATTATTAAAAAAAGTAGGTGATTTACCTAACTTTGCTAGGTGATTTCCGTATACGAAGTCATTAAGCAAAAAAACGAAAATGAAAAAAAACTACTTACTGCTACCACTGACCCTACTGACTACTACACTATTTGCTCAAACATCATCTATTTCTGACGGACTTTGGAACACTGCTTCGAATTGGTCAAACGGAGTTCCTACTCAAACTGAATTAGTCAACGTAAATAATGACATGACATTAAACAGAGACCTTCAAATTGATAATGGTGGTGCATATTATATTTACGGTAGTGTTGTTGATCCTGTTGGAGGAAACACTTATGCAATACAACTTCAAGGAAGTGGAATTCTCGACATTAGAGGCAAAGTTGAAGTTCAAGGTAACATGAACGTTCAAAACAATAGCCAGTTTTTTCTTAGAAGTGGAGACACTTTAATAGTAGGTGGAGATGCCACTTTTCAAAATAACTCTGAATTAACCATTGAAACCGGAGCTGTTTTTATTATTAAAGGAAACTTAAACCTTGAAAATAACAATGCCACATTGTTAAATGGCAATATGTATGTGGAAGGTGATGTAGCAGCTAAAAACAGAGCTACAATTGATGGCACCGGAACATTTCAGTCAGAAGGAGAAGTAGATATAAAAAACCAATCTTCACTTTTTGGAAGTTCTACTTATTGCCCCGGTATTTGCGAATACGGCAGCGGTGCAGGTCTTCCAATTGAGCTTAAAAGTTTTGAAGCGAGCCTAAACGAAAACAACAAAAAGTTAGTTGAAGTAAAATGGACGACCCTTTCTGAAATCAACAACAACTATTTTATCATTGAGTATTCTACTGATGGCAAAAACTTTAATGAAGTAGACCAAGTAGAAGGTGCAGGTAATAGCAATAGAGAGCTAAACTACAGCCGTGTAATTCAATTAGAAAACATTGGCTCTGAAAATTACTTCCGCTTAAAACAAATTGACTATGATGGTTCATCAAAAACTTTTAATGCTGTTTCTCTTAGAAAAAATAATAGCACTAGTAAGTTTTCCAATAAAGCAGACGCAACCATTTACCCCAACCCTTCCAATGGAAATCAATTAAAAGTTTCCTTGGAAAACTTTGAAAGCGGTCGGTATGATTTAGCTGTGATCAACGCTAACGGACAAGTGCTCATTAACAACACTGTTCAATTAAGCGAAAATAATCAAGACAGTTATTTTGATTTGCTAAACGGAGCTCAATTGAGCAAAGGTATTTACTTTGTAAGAATACTATACAATGGTGAATTAATCACTAAAAAGTTAATTGTAAACTAATATAAAACATACTCCAGCAAAAAAGCCGGCTAAATTAGCCGGCTTTTTTGTGACCTTGCAGGGATTCGAACCCCGAACCTCCGCATCCGTAGTGCGGTGCTCTATCCAGTTAAGCTACAAGGCCAAATTGGAGTGCAAAAGTAATTAAATTTCTTCCTTTTAAAAGCAATTTTTTTAATTTATTTTCATCACCTCATGATACAGTTCCTCGTACATGGGGAGCACTTTATTAATATCAAACTTCTGAGCTTGTTTAAAAGCATTTTGTTTAAACTGACTCAAAGTCTCATCATTCGCCAATATCTTAAGTCCGTTCTTCGCCATATCTTCTACATCACCAACATCGCTTAAATAACCTGAAAAGCCGTTTTCATTCACCTCAGGGATACCGCCTGTATTTGAAGAAATAACGGGAACCCCGGCAGACATCGCTTCTAATGCTGCTAAACCAAAACTCTCAAACTCCGAAGGAAGTAAAAACAAATCCATTGCAGATAATACACGCTCAGTATCAATCAATTTTCCTAAAACTAACAAGTCAGAGCCAAAACCTTTTGCTCGGGCTGTAGCTTCAGCCTCATGGCGCTCAGGACCGTCACCAATTAAAATAAGACGAGAAGGAACTTTCTGATGAATCCGCTCAAAAACCTCAATCACATCCGGTATGCGTTTTACCTTTCTAAAATTAGATACATGAGCAATTAAGCGCTCACCATTAGGCGCCAACTGTGATTTTAACTCTTTATCTACTTCTGCTTTTTCTCTCCCTTTTAAACATACAAAATTGGGGATTACATCAATTTCACGTACTACATTAAAATGCTCATAAGTATCCGCTTTTAAGCTTTCAGAAACAGCCGTAACTCCATCGGATTGATTGATCGCAAAGGTAATCACCGGTTCAAAAGAACTATCTTTCCCCAAAAGTGTAATGTCGGTTCCGTGCAAAGTAGTAATGAATGGAATCCGAATGCCTTCTTCTTCTAATATTTTTTGTGCCATATAAGCTGCTGATGCATGAGGAATCGCATAATGAACATGTAGAATATCCAGTTTTTCATGCTTAACCACATCAACTAATTTACTCGACAATACTAGCTCATAAGGAGGATAATCAAACAATGGATAGTCGGAAACATTTACTTCATGGAAATGAATATTCTCCGTAAACCGATCTAATCGAACAGGTTGCTGATAGGTTATAAAATGGACATGATGACCTTTAAATGCCAATGCTTTTCCCAGTTCGGTGGCCACTACTCCACTACCTCCAAAAGTTGGATAACAAACTATTCCTATATTCATCGTTTATCTTCGGTTAAAGAAGCTTTAGCTGCTCGAAATTTTGCATTAGCTACTGCTTCATAAATTTTTTCTTGAATTCTCGTTCTTATGTTTAAGCTTACTAATTTGCCATTAGATGCATCGGGATAAACACGGTTGGATAAGAAAATATACACCAAGTCCTCTTCCGGATCCGCCCAAGCGTAAGTTCCGGTAAAGCCGGAATGCCCAAAACTTTCAAATGAAATGCATTCACAAGTTGGCCCCACCTCTCCGTGATATTGTGGCTTGTCAAAGCCGGCTCCACGTCTATTTTCCTTTGGATTACTTACAATACTGTCTTCGCAAAACTGACATTCTGTATATTCTTCAACAACCGCTTTCTTCAAGTATTCTTGATCAGCATAAGTACCTCCTTGCAAATACATTTGCATTAGCTTCGCCAAATCGTTGGCATTGCCAAAAAGTCCTGCATGACCACCAACTCCTCCTAGCATGGCGGCCCCAGGATCATGGACATCTCCATGTACCAATTGCTTCCTAAAAATTTTATCATTTTCCGTTGGTATTATTTGATCTAATGGAAACTTCTTCCTTGGAAGAAATGTTGTTCTATGCATTCCCAAATCTTGATAAAAATGCTCTTGAACATATAAATCAATCGGCTGATTAGTGATTTCTTCTACCATTAATCTTAAAAGGTAATAGCCGATATCGCTGTATTTGTATTCTTTATTGGAAGAAACTTTTGCTTTGTATAAAATGCGGTAGTATATACTATCAACATAAGCTTGATTCATGTACATGTTTTCAGCAATGCGAACAGAAAAGTTCTTTGTCGAATCTTTACTGTATAAGTCAAACCTCGGCATTCCATGATGAAGTGTTTTTACATAAAATGGAATCCATGCAGGAAGTCCTGCTTGATGTGCAAGAATATCTCGCAATACTAAATCAGCGTAATCAGTTCCTCTCACTAACTTCAAATGCTTTCCCAATTTGTCATCTAAAGAGATTTTTCCTTGGCTTTCTAAATGCATTATTGCCAATAAAGAAGAGGCAACTTTGGTTACAGAAGCCAAATCATATAAATCTTCTGTTTCAACTGACCTAATACCTTCATAAGTATGTTTTCCAAAGTTTTTGTTGTAAATTACTTTGCCTTCTTTTGCTACTAAAACTTGTGCTCCCGGATAAGCTTTTTCACGAATTCCTTCCAAAACAATAGAGTCTATTAAAGCCATGTCCTCACAACTAATACCAACATCTTGCGGCATCGTATATTTTAATCGAAAAGGATTCTCGCTCAATAATCCATCACCGGCTTTCATTTTTGTAGAAACGCTAACAGGTAATTTCCCATCGGCTTTAATACCTCCAAAAATTAATTGAGCAGAAAGTTCTTGTGCAGCTTCGCTATTCTGATAAGAAAGAATTAAGCCTTGAGCGAAATCTGCTCCTAAAAAATCTTGGAGTGAATAGGCGTTGGCAAAAACATCTAAAATAATGTTCTTTTTTAAACGAAATATATTAATAAAGTTTTTAAACTCATTGTCTATTTCAAATTTCACCCAAGGATGATTGTTTGATTTATGCAAACTAACAATTACCTGATCGTAAGTTAGAAGCGTATCCATTAGTGCTTTTTGCTTTGAGACAGGCAATGATGTGAAGTGCATCGTATCAACTTTAGCATAAAGATTTAACGCTTGTTGAAATGGTTGATATGAAACTCCTTCTTCAGCCAATGCCAAAGAAACTATGCGTTTACCTTTTAGCTCTCTAATCGGCAAAACTTGATTTTCATTGCGAATTACTGTAAGGCTTTTCTCAACTAACTTTCTCTTTAAGTAGGTGTAATCAGTTTTGTTAAGGTCTTCATATAAGTTAGACAACTCCACTCGTCCTTCTCGGTGAATTCCCAACCATTCTTTAGCTTTAAGAACCTTATAAGCAGATTGGTGAATTTGTTCTTCACTAATTTGTCCATTTTGAATGGCTAGCTTGATTGCCTCAACTGCTTTAGGTACATCTTTGGACAGGAGTAAAATATCGTTTCCCGCTTGAATGGCTTGTAAATCGACCTCTTCTGACTTTTGGTAACGAGCAACTCCTCCCATATTCAAACCATCAGTAAAAATTAAGCCGTTGTAGTTTAACTTTTGCTTGAGTAAAGTGTCTACTACGGCAGCAGATAAGGAAGAAGCTTTATTACTTTCGGGAATGTATGCCGGCAAGTGAAGGTGAGCCGTCATTATACTCCCTACTCCACCGGAAATTAATCGTTTAAAAGGGTATAGTTCTAAGCTATCGATTCGCTCCTTACTATGGTTGACTAAAGGTAAGCTCACATGAGAGTCTGTATCCGTATCTCCGTGTCCCGGGAAATGTTTTGCACAAGCCAGTACTCTTCCGGCCTGAAGTCCACGCATATAAGCCAAGCCCTTTTCAGCTACTTTGTATTTGTCCTCTCCAAAAGAGCGCGCATTAATGACCGGATTTTCAGGATTGTTATTTACATCTACTACCGGAGCAAAATTCACATGTACTCCCAATCTTCTAAATTGCTCGGCAATTTGTTTGCCCATTTGAAAAATGAGCTCATCATCTTGAATTGCTCCCAAGGTCATTTGCCAAGGGTAGCGAATCGTGCTGTCAATTCGCATGCTAAGCCCCCACTCTCCATCCATGGCAATCATTAATGGAATGGATGAACTATCTTGAAATAAATTGGTTAATTGTGCTTGTTTGTATGGAGTTCCTTGAAAAAAAGTGAGCCCTCCAATATGGTATTTACCAATTTGCTCTAAAATCTCTTGAGTATGTTCTTCATCTTTATTTGAATAAGCTGCTACATTAAACAACTGTCCAATTTTTTGCTCCAGGCTCATTGTTTTAATCAAGGAATCGGCCCAAGGTGTTGGAATACTCAAAAAAGCAGCTTGAGTTTCACTTTGAGGAGGTCGGAAAGAAAAGATGCTTAAAACTAGAAAGGTAAATATAATTAATCGCTTCATTTTACAACTGTCAACTTTTTGCTAAAATAGAGAAATGAACCTAACAAAAATGATGCAAATGTCGGACTTATAAACAGCCTTACGTTAGTGATTAATGGTTTTTAAGAAAAAAGCCGACTTCGTATAAAACTAAGCCGGCTTTTCAACCAATAAAACTAACCTTATGAAAAACTATAAAACGATTAGGCGGACTTCATTTTCTGTCCTAAACTATTCCAATTACCGCCATTGTATACTCTTGTAAAACCTTTAGACTCTAAAATTCTTTTTGCTGTTCCGCTTCTCGCTCCGGAAACACAACATGTTAAAATGGGTTTATTCTTGTCTTTAAGTTGATTTACTTTTTGCTCTAATTGCTCAAGCGGAATATTCAAGGCTTTTTCATAATGTCCTCCATTAAATTCCATCGGACTTCTTACGTCCAAAACAATAGCGCCTTCTTCCTTTAGTGCATTGTAGTCTATATCATTGCCAAAACCCATGGCATTTCTAAACATTTCAAACATTGTCTAACTATTTTTAAATTATGAAACAAAATTACAGGCGCTATTCTCAATTATAAGTATCTTTAGTTACAGAAGTATAAATATTAGTCTATTTTTATATTTTTAATGCTCAAATAGTTACTTTTGCCCACTAATTTTTTTCCGATGATTATCAAAAAGTTGCTACCTCTTATTGTATTCATCCTGTTTTTCGGGCAGCTTAAAGCAGAAAGCATTCGTTTTTCTTCAGATAGTTTACTTGAAGTAATCCTACAAAAGAAAGCTGATCAAGCCCCTATAAATGTTGACTTTTCAGCCATTTTTTTTGATGTAGAGTCAAAATTCCCCAACAACATTGAAAATGCAAATGCCTATGAAAAGTTCATTTTAAAAGGCATGCAGTTCTACAATGAAGGTAATTACATCGCTGCGCTTGATATTTTTAATCAACTAGCCGACCAAGAGATTTTCAGAACAAAGGACGAAGAGATGCTGACCAATTATTATTTAGGCATTTGTTTTAACCGACTTGGCAATATACCTCTTGCACTATATTATTTAGAGAAAATGATAGGCGATTTAGAAAATCACCCTATTTCTAAACAAAAACTCCACCAATTGTACTCTTCCTACTCGAGTATGTTATTAAATCAAAATCGAGTAGATGAAAGTTTAGCATTCTTTCTGAAGTGCTTAAGGATTTCTGAAGAACTAAACGACTCGCTTCTACTTTGTCGATCACTCAACAATCTAGGCGTTATTTATCGTGCAAAAGATGAGTACGACTCGGCACTTTACTACTTTAATCAAGTAAAACAGCCGGAATTTAAGAAACACCAACAAATACTCCATGCTTTTGCTTTTGGCAATGCTGCTTCTGTGCTGCAAATGAAAGGCGACACTATTGCGAGCATTCCCTTGCTTAGAAAAGAAATAAAACTATTGAGCGAAGCCAATTCAAATGAAGGTTTATTCAACTCATTTATGCTTTTGGGAAATGCGTTTAAAAGCATAAATAAAATTGATTCAGCTGGTTACTTTTACAACCAGGCGATAAAAGTAGCTGACGAAACTAAACATAGAGCCGGAAAAGTAAAAGCCTACGAAGCTATATTAGGTTTAAAGTTAAAAGACAAACGTTTTCAATCCATTTACTCTTTTTACAACAACTATTTAGATGCCAAGTCAGAGCGAGAAAAAGAATTACTTGTCAATAATAAAAAGTCAATAGAACAGTTAGGTCGTATTGTAAGCATTAGTCGCAAGAGCTTGATTAAAAAGAATGAAGTAAAAACAGTTATTTTAGAAAAGCAGCGTTTAATCTACCTTATTGCTAGTTTGTCTTTGGTTGTTCTATTGTTATTTGTAATTATTTTTTACAATGCACGCAGTAGAAAAAAAATGCAGCAAAAGAACGAAGAGTTAGCTGAGAAAAACGATGCTTTAAAAGAATCCTTTGTAACCATTTCTAAAACGAATCGTCAGAATGAACTTCTGCTGAGAGAGGTACACCACCGAGTAAAAAATAATCTGCAAATGCTTATTAGTATGTTTAATTTGCAAAAAGAAAATTTAGAAGATGAGCGCATGATTGCCGTTTTTACTCAAGCTCAAGATCGCTTACAGAGCATCGCTTTGGTACATCAAAACATCTATCAAAACAACGATTTCGAATCTATTGACTTAAACAAATACATTGATCGATTAACTGAAAGCTTATCTTTTAATACTGAAAAAGAAATTGAAATTAGTCAACAAGTTGATGCAGTAGAATTAAACATTTCGAGAATAATTCCCATTGGTTTAATTATTTGTGAATTAATTACCAATAGTTTAAAACATGCAAAATCTGACAAACAACATACTCGAATAAATATATCGGCAAAGGTTAAAGAAAATACGCTTGTTGTAGCATACAACGACAATGGAATTTTAAAGGTCCGAAGTTTGAATGAAAAGAAGGAGAACTCGATAGGCATTACACTAATTGAGCTATTTGCTGAGCAATTAGAGGCAAAACTCCTTTTTAATCATCTGGAAGCGATTAAAGGCTTTCATTGCAGAATTGAAATTCCAATAAATTAAAGCACTGATTACAGGAAATCAAACTAAAACCAATTGGAAGGAAATTAAATTCTCTATTTTTGATAAATGAGAAAAAAGTATCTAATAAACTTTCTAGTTTACTTCACAGCAGCTACGGCATTTTCGTTAATTGCTCACCTAACAGTTGAATGGGAATTTGAAATTAAAAAAGTTGTTATACAAAATATTTTTGTGGGAATTGTCTTTTCTTGGATACTAACTCAATCGCAAGTTCACACGGAAAATAGGAAGTAAAGCTCAACTAGACGGCCTTCTTTTCCGCTACCTTTTCATTTTGGTATTCGGATTTGACAGGCTCTAAAGTAGCCTCTTTTGGTTCACTTTCTAAGCTCTCATTTACTTTACCAATGTTTTTCAAGTCTTCAGAAGAAGTAAAACCCATATCTTCTTTGTGCTTATCAACGGGGTTTCCAAACAAAATAGTCCAAGCTTCTTTGAGTGATTTAGCTTTTAAAATGTCTTTTCCTACCTCAATCCATTCGTGGAAAACTAAATAAAAAGGATTGAATGAATTAACCGGTTTTGTAATTCCGTAGCGCGGTGTTTCTTCTTCCTCCTGAAATGTTCCAAACATCCTATCCCAAATAATAAAAGTCGAACCATAGTTTTTGTCGATATACTTTTCATTTACAGAATGGTGAACTCTATGATGAGATGGAGTTGTAAAGATATACTCTATGGGTCTAGGTAGTTTTCTAATTAATTCAGTGTGAATCCAAAATTGATATAAAACTTCTATTTGGTGAACGATAAAAAACACTAATGGGTGAAAACCCAACAAAACAACCGGTAAAAAGAAAACGATTTTTAAATTTTGTGTCCATGATAACCTAAAAGAAACCGAGAGATTATAATGCTCAGAAGAATGGTGTACAACATGTGTTGACCACCAAAAACGTTGTTCGTGAGCTAATCTGTGTGCCCAGTAGCGACAGAAATCTAATAAAACCAAGCAAAGTACATAAGACCACCAGGTGTGTGGAATTTTAAATGGGGCTAAATTAAAAAAGAAAAGAAAGACAGAGAAAACGCCAATTTTCATAAATCCATTAAGGATCAAGTTTCCAATACCGATAGCTGATGATGCCAGAAAATCTTTTCCGGAATATAAATTCTTGTATTTTTTTCTTCCAATTAAGAACTCGATTAAAACGAAAGAAAACATGATGGGTGCAGCAATCCAAATAACGGTAGTGAAGTCTAAACTTTCAATGTCTGCAAGAGTAAGCTTGTCTGTATTCATGAAGAAACTTTAATTCTCAATTTTTGAAATCGAGCACAAAGATAATTGATATAAATTAAACCTTATAAAATGTGAGCAATAAAGAAAATTCATTTTTTTAAGTCGACAACTTTCTCAATCAATTTATAATTAATTTTGCCTCATACATTTAGCACTTAAAATTGATTCATTTACAAGAAATTTACGAGAGCCTGATTGACCAAATTGTCGATAAAGGCTATGCAGTAGGCGATGCTTTTTTGAAAGAGGACACATTAAACGGTCTTTTTAATCAACTACTTACTCTCCAAGAAAACGACAAAATGAAAGCGGCTGGTGTTGGTCAACTCACCGAGCATGAAGTAAACAAATCCATTAGAGGCGATAAGATTCACTGGCTTACAAAAAACAGTAAAATTTCCTTTGAGCAATTGTTTAACCGACAAATTGAGGCTTATTCTGCTTACCTCAATCGCAGTTGTTTTTTATCAATTAACGACTTTGAATTTCACTACACATGTTACCCACCGGGCACATTTTACAAAAAACATATTGATCGCTTTCAGTCCGATCGATCTAGAATTTTATCCTTGATTTTGTACTTAAACAAAGATTGGAAAAAAGGCGATGGTGGAGAAATTGTGCTCTACCCTCACAATGAAGCTGAGGTAATCATTGAGCCCAAATGGGGCAGAATGGTCTGCTTTAAAAGCGATGAATTAGCCCATGAGGTATTACCGACAAAAGTAAACAGATACAGCATAACCGGCTGGTTAAAATCGGTGAACTCCGAAAACATTATTCAGTTGATTGACTAGCTAAAAAAAATTGTTGAACTTTAAAATATGCAAAAAACAGAATGGCAAATTGGTACTCATTATGCTTTAGGAGCAAAAGCCTTTAGCAAAGATGAAATCTTTGAGTTTGCAAAATCGCACGACCCGCTTGATTTTCATTTAAATATGGAAGCGGCCAACAACAGCCGATTTAAAGGATTAGTTTGTAGTGGCGGACAAGCTTTTTACTATTTTTACCCTAAAGCTTGGGTGCCTAAGTTTGGTGAAACAGTTGTAGCAGGAATGGGTCTAAAAGAATGGAACTTTTTAGCGCCCATTTACGTCAATGAAACAATCAACGCCAATTGTGAAATTAGAAACATTAAAAACGCAAGAAATGATGACGAAGTAATCATCGATTGGTTTTTTGAATTTAAAAATGAATCCGGCAAATTGGTTCAAAGTTTGCATTTAACCGTTCTTCACAAAAGAATTAAATAAAATGAAAAAAATATTTCTAACAATATTGATTAGCAGCTTTACATTCATTGTTTTTTCGCAAGAAAACAATGAAGAAAAAGATAAAATTGAGTGGATCACTTTTGAAGAAGCCATCGAAGCCAATTCAAAAGAACAAAAGAAGTTTTTTATTGATGTTTACACCGATTGGTGCGGATGGTGCAAGCGAATGGACGCTACAACTTTTAAAGATGAAACTATTATTCAGCTTTTAAATGAAAACTATCATACCGTAAAATTGGATGCTGAGATGAAAGATACGGTTCGTTTGGGTAACGATACTTTTGTGAATGAAAAACCGAATCAAAAAAGACACCCACATCAATTGGCCATTGCACTGCTCAATGGAAAACTTTCTTACCCTTCGGTTGTTTTTTTAGATGAAAAGGGCAATATGATTCAACCTTTGGCAGGATATCAAAAAGCAGAGAATTTAGCGCCAATCTTGAACTTCTTTGCAGATAATGAACACCTTAAAGAAGATGCCAACTTTGAAGAGTATTTAAAAAACTATTCAAATGAAAAAATCAAAAAAAATTAAATACAAGTGTAACCAACTGACAATAAATTTATTTTATCTAAATATCATTTCTTAATTTTAATTTTTTGTTGAAAGACAAGGAATTATTAAATTTATTACTTTCTTTGTTATCGGATTAATTATTTTTATATCATGAATATCTACGTAGGAAACATTCCTTACAAAGCATCTGAAGATGACCTAGGTAATCTCTTCGCTGAATTTGGAGACGTTATGTCTGTAAAAATCATTAAAGACAAATTTACCGGCCGTTCAAAAGGTTTTGGATTTGTTGAAATGGATGATGAGTCAGGTCAAAAGGCAGTTGATGCCTTAGACGGATTTGAACTATTGGATCGCAACTTAAGAGTTAGCGTTGCCAATTCAGAGCAAGACGACGATAAATAAGAATCGGTCAATATGTCCGCTGAATTAAAGAGCTTTCGATATTCGATTGCTCTTTAAAAACGCACCTGCAAAAAAACGCTTAAGTAGCGTATAAAATTGACTTGTACAATTCAAAAAAAGCGACCTTCATTTAAAAGTCGCTTTTTCTCTTGAAGTTATTTTTTGGTTTCTATTTTCCTTTAGCTGCCAAAATTGTGTTTTTCAGGAGAGAAACAATAGTCATTGGTCCTACTCCACCCGGCACCGGAGTAATAAAAGCCGCTTTGTCTTTTACCTGTTCAAAGTTAACATCACCATATAACTTATAACCTGACTTTTTTGACTTATCCGGCTTTCTGGTAATTCCTACATCAAAAATCACCACGCCCTCTTTTACCATATCTCCGGTAATGAATTCGGGTTTTCCTAAAGCAACAATTAAAATATCAGCCGTTCGAGTAATCTCTGCCAAGTTAACCGTCCTACTGTGTGTTAAAGTTACTGTGCTATTTCCCGGATAAGAATTCCGCGACATTAAGTTAGCAATCGGACTGCCAACAATGCTACTTCTACCTACAACCACACAATGCTTGCCGGTAGTTTCAATATTATAGCGCTCAATCAATTGTAAGATACCATAAGGCGTAGCCGGCAGAAAAGTCGGCAAGTTGAGCATCATTTTACCAATGTTCCAAGGGTGGAAACCATCAACATCTTTTGCAGGAGCAATTGCTTCGGTTACTTTCTTTTCATTGATGTGCTTTGGCAGCGGTAACTGAACAATGAATCCGTCAACATCGTCGTCTTCGTTAAGTTCTTTCACCTTTTGCAAAAGTTCATCTTCAGAAATAGTATCGCTAAGTTTCACCAAAGTTGACTTCATGCCCACCTTTTCGCAAGCAGCTACTTTAGCATCTACATAAGTAATGCTTGCGCCATTATTTCCAACCAAAACGGCTACTAAGTGCGGTACTTTTGCCCCCTTCTCTCGAAGAGCAGCAATTTCTTCTGTAATTTCTTGCTTAATTAAGCGAGAAGTTTCTTTTCCGTCGAGTATTTGCATTATTTTCCGAATCCGCCCGGCATTTTGGGCATGTTTTGCATCATTTTAGCCATATTCTTTTTATTGCCCATCATTTTCATCATTTTTGATGTTTGTTCAAACTGTTTGAGCAACTTATTTAATTCTTGAACCGAGCGACCGCTACCGCGAGCAATTCGCTTTCTTCGGGAACCATCTAACAGTCTTGGGTTTTCTCTTTCTTCGGGAGTCATTGACTGAATCATTGCTTCAATATGTTTAAAAGCATCATCATCAATATCCACATCCTTAATGGCTTTCCCCACTCCGGGAATCATGCCCATTAAGTCTTTTACATTACCCATTTTCTTAATCTGACCAATTTGATCTAAGAAATCGTTGAAATCAAACTGATTTTTAGCAATTCGCTTTTGGAGTCTTCTGGCTTTCTCCTCATCATACTGCTCTTGTGCTCTCTCCACCAAAGAAACAACATCCCCCATTCCAAGAATACGGTCGGCCATACGCTTCGGATAGAAAACGTCTAAAGCGTCCATTTTTTCGCCGGTACCCACAAACTTAATGGGCTTATCTACAATTGTACGGATAGATAAAGCAGCTCCACCACGAGTATCACCGTCTAACTTAGTTAAAACAACTCCATCGAAGTCAATCCGCTCATTAAAAGTTTTAGCTGTGTTTACCGCATCCTGACCCGTCATTGAATCCACTACAAAAAGCGTTTCTGATGGATTAATGCCTTTTTTAACGGCAGAAATCTCCTCCATCATTTTTTCATCCACAGCCAAACGTCCGGCGGTATCAACAATTACCACATCATGACCTTTAGACTTGGCTTCTTTTATGGCCTTTTGAGCAATATCGACCGGATTTTTATTTTCCTTATCGGAATACACCTCAACGCCAATTTGCTCACCCACTACGTGAAGCTGGTCAATCGCAGCAGGACGGTAAACGTCACCTGCAACTAAAAGAGGATTTTTGCCTTTTTTCTTTTTTAATAAATTGGCCAGTTTTCCGGAAAAGGTTGTTTTACCGGAACCTTGCAAACCGGCAATTAAAATAATTGCGGGGCTTCCACTCAAGTTGATATCAACTTGCTCCTCCCCCATGAGTCTGGTTAACTCATCGTGAGTAATTTTAGTAAATAATTGACCGGGGGAAACGGCAGTTAATACATCCTGACCGATGGCCTTTTCTTTTACCGTATCGGCAAAAGCTTTGGCTGTTTTATAGTTAACATCGGCATCTAATAAAGCACGGCGAATTTCCTTGGAAGTTTCCGCCACATTTACTTCAGAGATTTGCCCCTGACCTTTCAGTACTTTTAATGCCCGATCTAATTTATCCGATAAGTTTTCTAACATCCTTCTTGCAATTATTTTGACTGCAAAATTACAGATTCTGCTTTTGTTAAAAAAGAGGAATTAAGGCTTATTGTTGTTTGATTTGCTGATGATTTGATGTGCTGATGGTTTGTTGATGAAATGGAGTGTATTATAATTATGCGGCTGAGTGTGGATTTAAAAAAACGAAACCAATGAAAAGTTTTAAAAGATACAACTGATTGACCATATCTACTAAGGAATGACAAACGATGAATATATGCCACTAATCTTCCTAAAACAGACAGGTGAACGAATTTAGTCTAGCCAACTCTTCCAAAGTTGAGCAAAAGGAATACACGAATAAGATAGGTTTTTAAAGTGTTTTCACTTAAAGTCAAAAAGGAGCATTTTCTTCCACTTGCCCAAGTAGCCATTTAATGTCTTCTTCAATAATTTCATCCAACTCATTAAATTTAATTCGCTTGGCGTGCTTCCCCTTGCCACTGAACTTTAATCTTGGATGATTGATTTGGTCAAGATGGTGCACATAAAGCATACAGCTATCGCTATTTCCCTCTTGAATTCCGCAAAGCACATTATTGCTTCCACCTCTCGTAAACAATACTAACTTTACTTTTGCACCACCGAGAATATTTTCTTCTATGTCCTCAAATTGATTAATAATAATTTCTTTGAGGCGAACAGCCATTTCTTTGACTTTATCGCTTTTAGAAATTTGGGTGAATGTGCTCATTTCAACTAAAAAAGATTCAACTCCTACTTCAAAACTTCTACAAAGTTTCAAATTAATATTCAAACCAAAAACTTCTGCTAAAGTGTTTCACTCAAGATTAACTTTCAACCCACCATTCCTCAATAAATTGATCGTTTTCATTGTATGAAAAAGTTATCCTCTTATCACTTAACCTAAAATTGTAAGTTTTAAGAATTGTATCATATTCAAAATAGATTAATTTCTCTAAAGTATCTACTTTAAAAGTACCTTCCTTTTCATATCCTAGTCCACGAGCAGTAAAACTGCCTTGAAAATCATCAATTATTTGATCTGATTTTAAAATAATTGAATCACAACACTGAATTGATAAATCTGAGACTCCATCAACTGATCGAGCTTCTAACCTCCACTCATTTAATATACCGTACTCCTCAAGTGGATCCTTATCTTGAGTCTGCTGATTTGGTGCTAATACTTCATCTTCCTCCTTTTTACAAGCAGAGAAAAATATTATAATAGAAATAAGGGTTAATAATAATGGTTTACTCCTCATCTGATTTATATTTAGTCAACTCAAATTTACCACTGTACCTTCTATTAGAAATTAAGCACAGATTATATGTAAGTTAAGAATACTAGAAATAAAAAAAGGGAGCCGAAGCTCCCTCTTAACCTTCAAAATAAAGATATTTATTTAATAATCAAACGCTTTACGCTATGAGCATCATCTTTGATAATACGAACAAAGTAGATACCTTTTGATAATTCGTTCAAATTAATGTTTTGAGTGCTTACACTATTTAATCGAACAGATTTAACAATTTGTCCACCTAAATTCATTACTTCTAAAGACTCAGGAAAACCATCACCATCGTAAGAAAGTGTTACTTCTCCATTCGATGGATTAGGGTAAATGTTAATGGCACGATCCAATTGGTCATCCATCTCTTCAATACTTGTTGAAAGGTTTAATGGAACCAAAGCACCACCTGAAGCAAGTGCTACATACAGTCCAAATGCAGGACCATTAGAATTGTTTGTTGGATCTGCAAAACCCGACGCTAAAACTGTGATAGCAGCTCCACCCAAGTTTAAGGTGCTTAATGGTGCATTAAAAGAAGCGATTGGCGTTGAAGACGTCGCATCCGCTACTTCTAACACATAGTCATTTGTAGACAACTCCAAGTAACCATCAAACTCAGAATATGCAATATCGTCTACTAACTGTCCTGCCGGTACAGAAGTTTCATTTACATCTACATTTGGCGCATCCGTTGATCCGTGGTAAACCAATACATCGGTTTCTGTTGCTCCGTTTGCTGATGTTTCTCTACCGCTTGCAAATACATCTAAGTTAAAAGGACTAGCAGGGCTGTAGCCGCTTGGACTTACGATTCCATATGCAACTATAATATAGATACTGTCCTCTTCTAAAGTAAAGGTATATTGAGCTAAAGCGCCAGCAGTATCTGTACTTGCTGAGTCTGCAATACTCACTACAAATGGAACTCCTGCTTGCGCATCTACAAATGGACTTGCTGTTCTAAACTCAAAGTCATCTAACAATACGCCATCGTTTAACCATACGTCTACCTTGCTTGCTGCTAAATCTGCTGAATTGTGTATCACTTGTACTCTAGCAGTTGGTATTGGCAATTCAGGTAAAGCTACTAATGGTCCACCTGCTGGAAGTGCTGCAAATAAACCAAATGATGCTCCATTTGAATTTTGTGTTGAATCTAAAAATCCGGATGCCAAAACTGTTAATGCTAATCCCCCGGTATTTAAAGTTTGTAATGGAGCACTGTAGTTGGCTACGATAGTACTATTTGCTGAATCTCTTACCTCAATGGTGTAATCGTTTACGGCTAATTGTAAATATCCTGCGAAATCACTGTAAGATGCATTATCTACAATTGTTCCGGCAGGTACTGAAGTTTCTACAACATCTACTGTAGGCGCATCCGTTGATCCGTGGTAAACCAATACGTCGGTTTCAGTTGCTCCGTTTGCTGATGTTTCTCTACCATTGGCAAAAATATCTAAACCAAAAGGTGTTGATGGACTGTAACCCGAAGCACTTATAATTCCGTTAGCGATGACAATATATGTCTGATTTGAATCTAAATTTACCGTTTGTCTAAACAAACCACTAGTTGTATCAACACTGTTAGAAGGCTGAATGGTAATATCAACGGGAGTATTAGATGGTATATCTAAAAAAGGTGTTGCCGTTCTGTAGTTAAAGTCATCTATAGCTAAAGTGTTGTTGAGCCATACATCAACAGTTGCTGCTGCTGTATCTGATGAATTGTGAATTACCTGCACTCTCGCAGTCTGTGCATTTACCCAGCCAACGCTCAGTAAGGCTAGGTTTAAAAGAAGTAGTCTTAAATTTTTCATAATGTCTATTGTTTAAGGTTAAAATACAATCATTAAACAAGAGAAAATAAGTTTTGTTTAATGTTTGATTAAAAAAAATAAACAAACCTAATTGTCAGACAGATAAATAAACATAGGTACTAACAACTATTAGAAAAAATATAATTAATGCTAGGAACTTAATAAATGGGACTAACGATAATACAGTAAAAGCAAAATTGTTGATATGACTAGTAAAAAGCTTATATAAATTAAACAATATCTAACTAATAGTCAGTCAAATAAAATCATCGAAAAACCCATACTGCGCTTCTGAACCATCCTCCGATGGTTATCGGAGTTATAGTCAACAGCGCATTCATCTTGGGTTTCCGATCTTTATCGGAACCGACCACCCCGTACATCTGGTCAGGGAATGCTTAGTTATTGGCACACGTATTTTATTTATATTTTCTTGTTTCTAATAGCACTCTTTTGTCTTTGAAGATGACGTACTTCTCAGTCCATCGATTCTGGTCGTCATAGGTGTATTCATATCGTTCTTCTGGGGCATGTCGACTCCCACCAACCCAAATTGCCAATGGTTCATCTTCTTTTCCAACGATACTTGGGATTAAGCTGTATTTTAAATCTCCTTGCTCATTATAGTCAAGTATTTCAGAAGTTCGAAGTGAATCTGACTCTTGATACATAATTTTAGTCACCTGTCCATGCTGGTTGTAGTTTATGAGCTGAATTGAAGTGTCACTATTTGATGAAGAGTAGCGAATTGTTTTTGTTGGTTTATCCAATTCATTAAAGTCTTCATATACTTCCGTCCATGAATGTTGCGGAGAAGTCCAATCAGTTTTATCAATGATTCTTTTCTCGGAGTCGTAAGTGTATGTAGTCCAATTTGTGTCGATTCGGTCTTTGTCGTTAATGCGATAAGTTTGAATGCTATGAGTTAAGTTACCAAGACTATCATATAAGTATTCACACTCAGCCAATTTTTTCAACTTGAAATAGTTTGTTGATTTAACAGCTTGTCCATTTTCGTTGAAGTAGTATTTAGCGCGATATCCTTCTTTGGCACAGCACCCATTAAACGACTCAATTGTCAAAGTCGAGACACTTGGAAGTATGTCATTCTCCACATCAAATGACTGTGCAAAACAAAAGTCAATTGTCAGGGTCAAAAGTGCTATGATGGTCAGTGTTTTCATATGTGTGCCAACGTTTACTGTATGGTGCATTGTGGTTTTGATAAAGATGCTATTTCAGTTTAGCACTTAGCAAAAACCGCTTTGCGGTTTTGTAAATTGCTTTTAAAACAAAATCCGTTAGCGGATTTTTCGAACTTGAAAACAGCTACCAAACTCACTCAACCACCTTATCTACAGCTCACTACACAATATATTATGCTCAGTTTTTATTTTCTTTTAATTGAGTAGGAGTTTTGTCTGAGTCTATTTTCGAAATGTATCATCCTCCATGATTCAATATGATATGGAATATCAGTCGCAAGGTTGTACAAGTATAAATTTGTATCAATAATCGAAGTTAAATTAGCAATCAATTCTTGTTTGTCTATACTAGGAAATACTTCCATAGCAAATTCAGTTGAAATCTCATTGTCCAATTGATTTGAGAATCTTATTAGTTTTTGATTATCATAATTATCAATTAATTCTACTTTAATTTTTTTACTACCACAGTCTCCACAATCAATTATGGTTGAATTAGGTTGGTTCAAAATGTCCACAGAATAAATCTGATGAAAAAGACTTAATGGGTAGATTAATTTATTTTTTAAGTATTTATCACTTGTAAAAATTGACCTAATACTGTCAATTTTAGATTTTGAAAGAGGCGAATCACTCATTGATTCTTTAAACTCTTCATCCCATCTATGAATTAATAGACTCTTAAGGCTATCCCAATTTAATATGTTAAGAATATTTCCACTATTATCAACAGAATACCTTATTGAAATCTCATATTCTACACTCAACGAGTCATTGCTCAACCTTTGAATATTTGTTCTCAAGCTATCAGGAATAATCTTCAAGCTTTGATTAGTCCAAGTCAAGAGTGAAGAGTCAGCAAAGATTTTATTTATTCTAAACTTTACTTGGGATTTGATCTTTTTTACATTCACAATGGAATCAGACTGAACATCTATTTCAGAATATTCTAACCAGTAATGATACTCATCTTTTTCCTTCCATTTTAAATCTCTTTCTGGTTTTGGATGGCAACCAAAAATAAAGCATATTACTATTATTAATGCAGCTAGATTTTTCATTCAGTTAATGTTCGTTAACGTTCCGACTATGAAATGTAGCCGCAAGCAGTGTCGGTTAAATTTAGCTCTAAAGGTAATTAAACCATTGCCAAACGTTGACTGTGGCTATATTTTATAGTTTTTGTTGTAGCAAGTTATTTTATTAAGCCAATATCTGTCCACCCTTTATTTCCTTTTTCAGGATTTGGATTAGTTAATTCTCTAACCTCAGTGTTAAGTACAATATTTGGTATTTTTTCTTCTAATATGCTATAGATTTCTTTCATATCATTCTCCCATTCATTGCTGAAGATAACTTCTTGGTTAATATTATCAAAATCCATAAAAACAAATTGTTCTTCGTTTTGACTTATACCATAAATAAGCCAATAAAATGTTTTTTTAAAAGTGTCACTTCCATTTCTATTGTTATAGTAAAAGTATCCTTCGAATTTTCCTAATCCTACTTCTTTAAGTTCCTTAAATTTTATAGATTCGAAAAGACTTATTTTCTTTAAATCAATTGATTGATATGAAATTGAGTTGCTGTACAATTTAATCTTGGGAAGAAATTGATAATAAATTAGGACTATCATAAAAAGAGAAAATAGAAGGGATAAAGACCCCAGAGTAATCAACAATATATTTATAGATTTAGATTGAAATTGTGAACGAATTATTAGTGCTGATAACCCTCCGGACATAATAAGAGCTAATATCAAAGAAATTAATCTTCTAAATTTTTTATAATCAGAGTAGATAAATAAAGCTGATTTGTTGCTTTTTATTTTTATCTTAGATTTATTGACAGTCTTTAGTATAATTAACTTTCTTCTGGAACTAATCAGGGCCCAAATAGCTATCAATGTAAAAAAGATAGCACTGAACAAGAAAACTAGTACTTCGTCAGAAATATATCTGTAAAAGAAAAAAGTAGAAATTAAGAGGCATGATATAGATTGAAAATACTTTTCATACCGGATTAGGAAGTTATATATATGAATTATTAAACTCATACCTTACATATCAAATTTGCTACAACGAATAGTGTAGAGTAAGTAGCTTTGATATAGCAGTGGCTTTTGCGGCTATTTACTTTACACGATGTTGTATTCTCGTCATTTTTATTTTCTTATTCGCTTATTCTATGTTCCAAAAATAAAAAT
>Ga0207849_100152_pt1 | contig 47377 bp, 40 predicted proteins | sample TtaePargueraPR_12_FD_187277 | JGI IMG/M metagenome (GOLD analysis project Ga0207849, IMG submission 187277) | Aerobic enrichment media microbial communities from Bioluminiscent Bay, La Parguera, Puerto Rico - Tt and P2 (4) (SPAdes) | ecosystem: Environmental > Aquatic > Marine > Unclassified ...
TCAACTTGAGAGATTACAGCTAGTTTAAAGCCTAAATTGTAATCTCGTTGACTGCGTTTCTTTTTTGATTCTCCTGAGGTTTTCATAAATAAGTTGATTTTGTGTCAACTTATTTCAGGACGGGACAAAGTCCATAAAAAAAGCCGAGACTAACTGCTCGGCTTTTAAATCATTAAAAAGAGTAATTACTTCACAATAAACTTTCCGTTCATCATTCCATGGTGGCCGGGAAATGAACATAAGAACTCGTAAGTCCCTTTCTTTGGAGCAGTAAACTCAATAGTAACCTCTTCACCACCACCAAGCATTTTTGTACTTGCGATTACATCTCCTTTGCGATCTGCAGGAATGTATCCATTGTCTTTTGCATTCATCGCCGCCATGGCAAAGTCCGCTCGGTCAACACCTTTTTTCAGCAATACCCAATTGTGCCCCATAGACTCAACAGGCATTTCGCCAACGTGCTTCAAAGTTAGTTTTACAGTTTGACCTGCATAAACTTCAATCTTGTCTAAGTTGAACTTCATTTGATCATTTCCCTCAATTACCACTTCGGCTACTTCAGCTACCTCTTCTTTAGGCTCATCTTCCGACTTTGAAGAGACTTCTGCCTTTTCTTGCTTGGCAACTTTTGTTTCAGTTTTCTCTTTTTTGCTTTCTGCTTTTTTGTCGGCTCCTCCGGCACAACTAACGGTTACAAAAGCTAAAGCAATAACTGCTAAAAATAAATTTTTCATGGTTTAAAATAAATTATGATTAAATATAAAATTGCAATTCAACTAAAATTCACTATCTTCATTTCGATAAAAATGCAAGTTGAAATTTAGCATACAAAATTAAGCATTTACACCCTTTAATTGAGACTTTTTGCTCCTAAATTATGACTCTAAAAACAAAACTGTTAGCACTAACTTTCCATTGTCTTTTCACTTTTGTAAATGCTCAAAAGGTGACTATTTTCTCAGACCAGTATTTACCTGCAAAACCTTATGGCGGCAAAGATGAAGTGCAACTTCTTTTTAACAATGCCTTAGAGTATCCGGAAGAAGCAATCCAAAATAAAATTGAAGGAGATGTTTTTATCAACTATCAAGTAAACACCAATGGTGAGCTTGTAAAAATTGAATTTGATCAAGAAAGCCCTGAAGTGTTGCAAAAAGCTGCTCTTGATGTTTTTAAGCGCATTTTATGGGAAAAATACCCTAACGAGCCTAAAAGTCGATTTTCAGATGAAAAAATGAGGGTGAATTTTAAAATCAAAAAATTTAACAAGCAAGTTAAAAAAAGAGGGTACAAGCGGCTTTCTGAATTAATCCCCTCAAAAGTTGACAGCTCTTACAAAACATATAGTATCAACAAAGTGGATGAAAAGGTAGGAGTTAAAAATGCCTCATCAGTCAATGACTTTGTTTCTCAAAATTTCAAATTTCCCGGAATTGCATTAGAACGAGGAATTTCCGGAAGGGTTAGTATTGAGTTTGTGATTGAGCCTTATGGTTTTATTAGCAATGTTAGAATTACAGAACCCTTAGCGGGTGGTTGTAATGATGAAACTATTCGATTAATGCGAGCAATTGAGTGGGAAGCCGCTAAAGTTGACGGCAAAGCTGTAAGAACACTTTATCGATATCAATTGAACTTTATTAACCCGGGAGGAAGCCTTTCTAAATAAGAAAGATGAAAGGTGAAATCAGAAACTTTCTCGCTGTCGCGAGAATTGGTTTATAAATTGCCAGCTTTTGCATTAAAATCTATACTTTGATTTCTTTGCGCGCACTTAGCGTCCTTTGCGGTTAAAAAGAAAAATAATATATAGAAAACGAATCAAATCTGAGGAAATCAGCCAAATCAGCGTTATCCGTGTTCTATCTTTCTAAACCCACTTTTGTTTCAGTTCTTGAAAACTATGAAATGTGAAAGCGGAAACATTGAAACTTTCTCACTGTCGCGAGACTCGATTCTTTCTTCGCAGTCTAGTGATGCAAAACCTCTAGCTTCTTAATTCTTAATGCAAAGCAATCTTGCATCTAACAGAAACTTTAGGCACTTATAAACTTTTCCTCCACATAGTGAATTAGTGAATGGATTACTTTAATATGAATTTCCTGAGCTCTATCTGCATAATCAGATTGAGGTGCTCGGATTTCTATATCGCATAATGGCCCAATCGCACCACCATCTTTTCCGGTTAAGCCAATTACTTTCATTCCTTTTTCTCTAGCTGCTTCTATTCCTTTCAAAACATTTTTTGAGTTTCCAGAAGTGCTAATTGCCAACAAAACATCCCCTGCATTTCCCAATGCTTGAATGTAGCGAGAAAAGACTTCATCGTAGCCGTAATCGTTAGCTACACAGCTTAAATGCGATGGATCAGAGATCGAAACTGCCGCCAAGGGCTTTCTGTTTTCTCTAAATCGACCAGTCAACTCTTCTGCAAAATGCATGGCATCACACATTGAACCACCATTCCCACAAGAAATCACTTTACTCCCCTTTTCAAAAGCTTGGCAAAGCAAATCACCTGCAGCTTCAATTTTTTGAATATTTTCATCCTCCGATAAAAAACTCTCCAATACTCTTTTCGCTTCCAAAAAGTTAGCTCTTACGATTGAGTTTGCCATAATATGATTCAATTTTCAACAAAAATAAAATAAGCATTAGAATTAGCCAGCTTCCTAAAGTATATTTATTTTAGCCCTCAAAAAAAAGATGAAGAAACTATTATTAGGATTTGCGCTATTTGGTGCAATATTAAGCGTTAAAGCTCAAAGTGATCAAAACTGCTATCAGAAATATGCTAAAGTTTTTGAAGTTCGCGGTGCTAATGAAGTAAAAGACGGTACTCATGAAAATATTGTAGTTACCGTTCGTAAAGGGACTTTTGCTGATTGCTTTATTGGAAGAGTAAAAGTAAAAAATGGCATTATCGACCCCAACAGCATCGAGCTAACTTTTGTAGACGGTTCTTATGAAAAATTTGACAGAACTTATAAATACGATGATATTCCGACCACAATTTTAAATGGCATGTCAAAAACCATGGTAACGCGTGATGATGAACTCATAAACATCCTTTTTGTGGATGCCATTAAACCCAAGAAAAAGGCTTTGAAGCGAGCTCCTGAACCGGATTTTGATTTGTAACTGAAACATAATAAAAGCCGCCAATTGGTGGCTTTTTTATTTTTTCGCCAAGAATCTTCCTAAGGCAGAAAGGTATACTAATTAATTATGCCGGAGTATTGCACCTGTCCACCCGGTGGAAATTCTGCGGAGCACTTCCTTGCTCTACCTCTCTTCATGCGCCTTCAGCCCACAATCCAAAAAGTCGGCATACTCTTTAACGTCGGGTGTATAACCCACCGGTTTGCCGAGTAATTCTCCCTCGGGGCTTAGCATTACGTAATACGGTTGTGAGTTGTTGTTAAACACCTGCGTTTGAAAAGTTGCCCATTTGTTTCCAATGGTTTTAATCTTTTTCTTTTTGGTTTCACCCCCGGCTTCGTATTCAAAAACACCTTGTTGATCTTCAGGCAATAAAACTTTATCATCCACATAAAGAGAAACCAACACAAAGTCTTCTTCTAATCTTTCTTTGATTTCATCTACTGTCCAAACGGACTCTTCCATTTTACGGCAATTCACACATGCCCAACCGGTAAAATCAATTAAAAGTGGTTTATCTTGCGCTTTGGCTTCTGTCATTGCAGTTTCAAAATCGGTAAATTCTGCATGAAAGCTTTCTTTCTCATACCAACTGTAAAAAGTAGGCGGAGGAAAACCACTTAGTAAATTATGATTCCACGGGCTGCTTTTCAGCACTCCCGGAGCAATGTAAATGGTGAATGCCAATACTAATGCAGTAAACCCTAGTCTGAATGGAGAAAGTCGCCCAATGGGTGAATCATGAGGGAATTTAATTAAGCCCAGTAAGTAGGCTGTTAATCCAATTCCAATTACCGTCCAAATGGCGAAGAAGGTTTCTCTTTTTAATAAGCCCCACTGCTCTACTAAATCTGCATTGGAGAGGAATTTTACTGCTAAAGCCAATTCGATAAAACCCAAAACAACTTTTACAGAGTTCAGCCAACCACCCGACTGTGGCAGCTTGTTTAACATAGAAGGGAAAGTAGCGAAAATGGCAAAAGGAAGTCCTAAGGCTACACCAAATCCACTCATGGCTGCAGTAATCGGCCATGGTCCGTTTTTCAGGGCGCTCCCTAAAACAGTTCCCAAAATTGGTCCGGTGCAAGAAAATGACACCAGTGCCAGTGTAAGTGCCATAAAGAAAATACCCAACACTCCACCTACTTGTGAAGCTGAATCAGCTTTATTAGTTAATGAGCTTGGTAAGGTAATTTCAAAATAGCCAAAAAAGGAGATAGCAAAAACTACAAAAACCACAAAGAAAATTATGTTGAGCCAAACACTGGTGGCTATTTCATTCAGCACTTCGGGATCAGTATTAAAGTGAAAAGGAATACTCAAGACGGCATAAATCGCAAAAATGAAAAAGCCATACAATACGGCTTTCCCAACGCCTTTCCCTTCACCATCCCCTTTGGTAAAAAAGCTTACCGTAAGCGGGATCATTGGAAAAACACAAGGTGTTAGTAAGGCAATTAAACCACCGATGAATCCTAAAAAGAAGATGGTCATCAATCCACCTTCCTCCGACTCTTGATCTTCACCGCAATCGGAAACCGGATTCGCTAAATCAACTTTCGGTAAGGCAGGAATCACTCCACTAACATCCAATGTAGCTTCTTGATCTGATTTCTCTAACACATTAATTCCTGTGCCCTCACTTAGGTTAAATTCCACTTCAATCAGTTCAGGTGGCAAGCACATTTTTTCATCGCAAATCATATACTCAAACTCTGCCTGAACTATATTTTCAGTAGTTTTTATTTTTTGAACAAAAGTGACTTCATTGGCATAAAAGTTCAAATCCATTTCAAAATTCGGATCAAAATCACTGATTAAGTCCCCTTTTTCTTCTGTTTCACCTTCTAGCTCATATTGCTGCTCATCGTAATAAAAAGCGGTGGCAATTGGTCCTTCATCGCTTGGTAAGTGTTGAGAATACAAATGCCATCCATCACCTAAGATAGCTTTAAATTTTACTTCATAAATGCCTTCACTTAACTTTTCAGCAGCATAAGTCCATCGAATTGCATTAGCCGTTGGATCTTCATTAGCAGTTGTTTCTTCAGTTTCTTGGTTCAATGAAAGCTTAGATTCTGCCAACCTCTCATCTTGTTGTTCTGCTTCATTCAGTTTATCTTTTTCAGTGGTTGTTTTCGGTTCTGCACTTTCAACTTTTTCAGGCATCTCTTTTACCACAGTACCGGAAGCAGGAATGGAGAAATTTAAGTCTACAAATTCAGGTGGCAAACACTTTTCTTCATCGCAAACCATAAAATACACCTCAGCGGTTAAGTCAAATGATTTAGGTGTTCGGCTCTTGATTTTTTGTGTAAAAGTGACTGATTTTTTAAAAAAATTTAGATCCATATCGAAATTAGGATCGTATTCTGTAACCGGCTTAGGCTCTTTTACATTTCCAATTAACTCATAGCTTTCTCCTTCCGGAAAAGTAAACTCAGTGGCAATAGGTCCGTCGTCGCTAGGCAATTCTTGAGAATACAAGTGCCATCCTTTATCGATTGTTGCCATCATTTGCAAATCATAGGTACCGTCTTCATTATCGACTACCTTAGTTTGCCAACTTACGGGATTATATATTTGGGCATTGAGAAATTGATTGCTAAAGAGCAGAATTAGTCCTAGTACAAATGCTCGCATGAAAATATTTTTAAAAAAGTTCTCCCAAAATTAAGATTAATACTAAACTACCACCAACATAATTATTATTAAAGATTTGAAAGTTGTTGCAAAGATGTTATCTTTAAAATTTAGATATTTAAACCCTCATCAAGAGACCAATCCCTAATCAATGATTATGAAACTACTAGCAAGCCTATCAATTCTATTACTTACTTTTAACTCATTTATCGTACAAGCTCAAAATGAACTTACAATTTACTTCGAAACTGATGTTTATGAACTCAATAAAGCTCAAAAAAAAGAAATAGACAATTGGGCTAATCAAAATAAGCTAACCGAAAACATAAGTATACGTGGATTTTCAGATCATACAGGCAGTGACCATTACAACCAACTTTTAGCGAAAAAAAGAGCAGAAGCTGTTGCACAATACCTACAACAAGCATTTAAAATCAAAATTTCAGCTGATTCAATTATAGGTGAAGGAGAAATTCTTAAAGGCGCTTTAGCCGAAAACAGAAAAGTAATCATTAGCAGTATTAAAGCTCAACAAAAGCAAGCTCAAAACATCAAAAAAGTAGACTTTACAAAAATAAAGGAAGGAGACAAGCTGCAACTCTCTGAGCTCATTTTTGAAGGTGGAAGACGCTATCTTTTACCAAAATCCAAACCAACTTTAGATAGCATTACTAAAATACTATTAAAACATAAAAACTATCATTTTGAGATTCAAGGACATGTTTGCTGCGTACAAGCTACTGAAAAAGACGGTCTAGACCATGATACCGGAATAAGAAACTTATCGGTAATGCGTGCTTTGCAAATCTATAATTACTTTATTGAAAAAGGCATCGACAAAAACCGAATGACTTACAAGGGAATGGGTGGAAGCTTTCCACTTGGAGGTTCATTTGAAAAAAATCGTAGAGTGGAAATTGAGATTACCAAGATTGATTAATTTCAAGCAGTTTTATCGATCGAACTGTTAACAAAGGCAAAGCTGATTTCCTCATTTTCTTTTAAGCCGAAGTACTTCTTAATCATTCCTACAAAAAGATACATAAAGGGCGTATCTAGTGCAGCGACTAAAACTTTAAACAGAAATCCGTTGGCAAGTAGAGGCCAAAACTTCTCCCATTCAATCGCTCCAAAAGAACAAAGCAATATTAGCACCGTAAAAGTGTCCACAAATTGAGAGGTCATTGTGGAAGCATTGTTTCTCAACCACAGGTGTCTTCCTTGAGTTAAATTTTTCCAAAAATGGTAAATGCGAATATCGATGAGTTGTGCCAACAAATAAGCAATCATAGAGGCACTGACAGCTACACCTGTTAAGCCAAATACTTTTGTGAAGGTTTCATCTTGAATGGGCGACCATGTAGTAGCCGGCACAACATTAGCCGAATAAACAATCAACAAAACAAAAACGGTGGCAAATAGTCCAGATACAACCACTTGATTGGCTCTTTTTCTGCCATAAATTTCAGAAATGATGTCGGTAATTAAAAAAGTAATGGGATAAGGTAAAATTCCCACTGAAATCTCAAAGGTATAAAATCCAAAAAGCGACCAATGGAAAAACTTCTGAAAAATAAGATTTCCCGCAACTAAAGAAGCAATAAAAAGCGCTGCCAGTACTAAATACAAACGCTCGGCATTTTTTGCTTTTTCTTTCAATCTTCCCACTGAATTTGCCATACACTTTTCGTTTGATCAGTCACTTTTGCATTCTCACTTATTCGTAAACCCAAAACGGCAATCAGTTGTTCGCCGGAAAGTAAAACATACGTTTGACTTTTTTGTGGAAGTGGAACTTTTTCATCAATCAATAGGTCGCTTACCAACTTACTTCCCTGCATCCCCAAAGGCTTTATTCGGTCTCCATTTTGCCATTTTCTAAGCTTTAATGGAAACTGCAATTTTTCTGCATCAAAATACTCTACCCCTTTCTGATTCCAATTAATTTGAGATTTATTTATAAATGAAAACTGCATTTTAAATGGTAATGCAAGTTGAGTTTCACTACGATCAATTAACACTTCGTCCGCATTATCTTTTTGAACTTCAGTAATGAGAATTTGCTCCCGATCAACAGTTATTTGATGACTTTCACTGAAAAACACTTTCCCTGATTCTGCTTTCTCAACCGCATCTAACAATTGCTCTACTTGCGTGAAATTAAACCCTAAGGGCTCAAAATTTTGCATTAAACTCTGCTTGGGCAGTTTCATTTTACGAATTTGTTCAAATGAAATACAACTTACTTCTGAAGGAATTTCTCTTAAATCAGCAATAACCATTTCGTCAATTACTTTTTGAGTTTCTTTCAAGCGCTGTATATTGGTTTTCATTGTTTGCTCAAAAGCGGGATTTTTTTCTTTCCAAAGTGGCAATAATTCATTGCGAAACCAGTTGCGCAAATAATTGGAATCCGCATTGGAAGCATCTTCTCGAAAAGGAATGTTTTGCACTTCAGCAAAGGATATAATTTCATTTTTGGTAAACTCTAAAAGCGGACGAAGTACTTTTTCTTTTGACTGAATTCCACTTAAGCCTTTTAAACCTGTACCTCGATCTAAATTGATGAAAAAGGTTTCAATGCTATCATCGAGATGATGTGCGGTGAGTAAATAGTCGTAGCTATGTATTTTCATCAACTCCTCAAACCAATTGTAGCGAATTTGGCGAGCGGCAATTTGGGTAGACAGCTTTTTAGTTGCTGCATAATTCTTTGTATCAGCTCGAAGCAAATGCAGTTTAGTTTTTCGTTTTTTAGCTTCTTTTTCTAAAAAAGCTTGATCTTTTTCGCTCTCTTCTCCACGTAATTGAAAGTTCACATGGGCTAAATCTACATTTAGAGATTGACTTTCCAACAACTCCCAAAGCACCATAGAGTCAACTCCTCCGCTAATCGCCAACAAGAGTTTGGCCTCTTTAAGCTGAGGGTGTTTTTTAAAAAAAGTTTCAAACCTTTGGCGCATCTAGACTTCAATTTTGTTGGTCAAAGATAGCTTTTGCTTTTAATAAACACTCTTCGTATTCACTTTCTCCCTCTGCGGCAGCAGTAATCGCCCCACCAACGGTTAGCGACAAAAAGTTAGATTTTGCATTGTAAAGCAAAGTGCGAATTACCACATTAAAGTCAAACTCTCCATTTGGACTGATATAGCCAATAGACCCTGAATATAGCTCCCTTCTACTCTTTTCATCACGATTAATGATTTTCATAGCTGAAATTTTTGGTGCACCTGTCATTGACCCCATGGGAAAAGAATTTTTAATGGCATCAACAAAGTGAAAATTCGGAGAAAGCTCACTACTGATGGTTGAAATCAACTGATGTACTTGTGGAAATGTATAAACTCCAAACAATTCCTCCACTTTTACTGAAGCCTTTGCTGCCGTTCTGGACAAGTCGTTTCGAACAAGGTCAACAATCATTACATTTTCAGTTTGCTCTTTCAAGTCATTGCGAAGGTTCAACTTAATTCTTTCATCATCTTCTTCACTCGCACCTCTTTTTGCCGTTCCTTTAATGGGTTGAGAATATAATTTATTACCTTTCCTACACAAAAAACGCTCTGGAGAAGCTGATACGGCATAAGCCGATTCATTTTTATAAAAAGCGGAAAATGGCATTGGCGAACGTTCGTTCAACTTAAGAAAAGCTCGGTATGGATCAAAGTCATTCAACTTAGCTATAAACTGCTGACAGTAATTCACTTCGTAAATATTCCCGAACTGTATTTCTTCTTTCAACTTATCAAAAGCTTTCAAGTACTCAGCTTTCGACATTATGGGCTGCATTTTAGGGAAGTGAAAGTCAACTTTTTCCTCTTCAATTGGCGAATCTAAGGATTGAACAAAGTCAACAAAAGGCTTCGGATCAACTTCCTCGTTTACAAAAGCTTTTACCACATTCATCCCCCGCTCTTGCAGTAATAAATAGGCCGGCTCAAAAAAGCATAGTCCATTAAAGGCATGTTTTTTATCATGTTGAGAATTCAACTGCTCAAGGTCATTCTTTAAATCATAGGCAAAGTGTCCAAACAACCAGGATTTTCTTTGTTCATAGAAAGATTTCAACTGTGCAAAACAGCTTTCTTCGGCACTTAAAATCCGGTAAGCTCCAAAAGCCGCCAAGCATTCATACTTACCATAAGCATCAGTATAGTTATTGGATAACAATATACTTGCATAAGTAAAGTCCTTTGAAAAATCCGTTAATCTCTTTAGATTGATTTTAGCTGTCGGCAATTGAAACTCCAAAATCTTCTCCATGCAGCAAAGGTATTCAAAAGAGAAATGTGAGAATGAAAATTACGGCTAAATGGTTGAAACCATTTTTATCTTTGTTGCACTCATTCACAAAAGTTTGAAACCGTGGGTTAATGAGTTCAGGAATAAATAAATCCACGACTTCAGTCTTGGGCGAGGAAAGGACACATGTAAATTAACCGTTTTAACGGTTTAAAAAACAGGCATAAACTCCTAATCAAATATTTCCAAGCAATTTAGGATTGCTTATCGTTGGAAAAAAATCCACTACCAAAACTTTCAATTTATCTTCATTAATTCGATAAATTATTTTCAATTCAAATAAACGAGACTCTCTATGGAGAATGTATCTATAATCAGGCTTTACTTGTTCTTCTATTTGTCCTCTTTTAGGAAACTTCTCTAACTCACTTATTGTTTCAAGAATTGAGTTAAATACCTGCTGTGCTCTCGTTTTACTAAAATTCTCAACAACATAATGGTAGAATATTTCCTTAAGTTTTGTTTGAGCATTTAAAGATATGACTACTTCGTATACTGCTCTTTGATCCATTGAGTCATATTCTCATTAAAATCTGCTAATCCAATAACTTTTCCACTATCGATATCACTTTCTGAAACAGAAACACTTTCTTCAATTGCAGTTTTTTCAAGTAATTCTTCTATCTCTCGTAAAGTAGCTTCATTATTTAGCTCAAAAAGTTGCTTAAGAACTCTTTGCTTTCTGTCAATTAAACTCATAATCATTATAAATGTAAGACTAAATTAAGAAAATATATCTAAGCCAAGACTCCAGTATTGATTGTCAGGAAGAAACTACCACATTAAAGCATTTGGGAGCACTCAACCCCCAAGGTTAAAACCGTGGGTTAATGAGTTCAGGGAATAAGCGAACCCACAACTTTATTCGCGGGAGCAGCAAACCCGCCAACAAATTAACCGTTTCAACGGTTTTTCCACCCCCATCAAAAAGAAATTTCAATACCTTTCCAAGCTAAACAAACTACCTTGGCAAAAAAACAAGTATTCGAACAAATCGAAACAGAACTGAAGGTTAAAATTGATGAGACTCAGCAAGGAATTTCCTCTTTGCAAAAAGAAATGAGTGAGGAGACTAAGAGCTCGGCCGGTGATAAGTTTGAGACTTCGCGCGAAATGATGAATCAAAGCATCAACCAGCTGCAAGTTAATTTGCAACAGCAAAAAAATCAATTACAGCAATTAAAAGGACTAAAAAACAACAAATCAACTGAAAAAGTTGGCATGGGAAGCTTTGTATGCACTGAAAAAGCCAATTTTTTATTTGGTCTGGCTTTTGGCAAAATCAATTCAGCTAAAGGGAATATCTTTGTGCTTTCGCTCAACTCTCCATTGGGGAGACTCTTTTTAGATAAAAAGGTAGGCGATACCGTACAAATGAACCAAAACAATTACACCATTAAATCGATTGAATAAATGGGATCTAGAATTCTTTATTATCTTGTTATTTTGCCTATTTCTAAACTGCCATTTTGGATACTTTACGGCATTTCCAATTTTTTATATTTCATAATTTACAAGCTAGTTAGCTACCGAACGAAAGTAGTTCGTCAAAATTTAAAAAACTCCTTTCCTAAAAAAAGTGAGAAGGAGATAAAATCCATTGAGTCTAAATTTTACAAGCATTTATGTGATTTGATGGTAGAAAGCATTAAAGCTTTCAGCATAAGCAAAGAAGAAGCTCAAAAGCGAATGAAAGACCGAAATATTGATTTAGTCAATCAATATAAAAAGTCAGGAAAGCATGTAGTTATGGTTGGAGGGCATTACGGTAACTGGGAGTTATTTGCGATTACAATTGGACAAGCTTTAGAGTATAAATCAATTGCACTTTACACGCCTTTAAAGGACAAGTTCATGAATGACAAAATCACAAAAAGTCGTTCTAAATACGGTTTGCAAATGCTTTCAATTCAGGCGATAAAAAAGAAACTAAATGACCTGAGTGATGACTTATATACCATTATATTTGGTGCTGACCAATCGCCACGAAAGTCACAAAAGGCCTATTGGATGAGATTTCTTAATCAAGAAACCGGCGTGCAATTTGGCACTGAAAAATTTGCTAAAGAATTTGAAGCAGTGGTGATTTTTGCCAATATATACAAAGTAAAGAGAGGACATTACGAAGTTCAATATGATTTAATTTGCGAAGATGCTACCCAAACGGACTATGGTTATATCACCGAGACGCATACGCGAATGTTAGAAGATGTAATTAATAAACAGCCGGAATATTGGCTTTGGAGCCACAAACGATGGAAACATCAAAGACCGGCTGATGCGGAATTGCATTAAGCCCGCTCTTTCACCATATCTTCCAAGGCCTCAATCCAAAGCGGATGGTCGTTTAAGCTTTCAACTAATTGCACTTTTTCGCCTCCGTGTTCTTCAAAAATTTCTTGGTATTCAATGCCAATCTCAACGGTTGTTTCCAAACAGTCTGCTACAAAGGCAGGACTAAAAGCCAAGAGTTTTTTGTCGCCTTTTTTAGCGCGCTCTTCTACCACTTTATCGGAAAAAGGCTCCAGCCATTTATCGTTTAAACGCGACTGAAAAGCAACGGTGTATTTTTCTTCAGGGATACCTAATTTTTCAGCTAATAATCGTGTTGTGGCAAAGCAAGTCGCTTTATAGCAGTATTTATTATCCTCGGTGATTTCATGCTCGCAATTGTGGTCTGCGCAAGGTTTTCCATCTTCGTAAACCTTATCAACATGTCGCTCAGGCAAACCGTGGTAACTAAAAAGAACATGATCGTATTCTTCAACATTATATTGCTTTCCACGAGCCACAAAAGCGTCGATAAACTTCGGATGATCCCAAAACTGACTGATCATGGAAATCTCGGGTATCACCCACCACTTGCTAATAATTTTCATGGCTTTTTCCATGGCTGACCCGCTACTTGCTGAAGCATAATGTGGAAACAAAGGAACGATGATAATTTTCTGATAATTCTGCATGCGCATTTCTGCCAACACCTTCTCCAAGCTTGGGTTCTGATAGCGCATCGCTAAATGAACGGCAAATTTATCACCCAATTTAGCCTGCAATTTTTCTTTAACGCTTTCTCCATAAATAATTAATGGAGAACCCTTTTCAGTCCATAATTGTTTATAAATCTTAGTCGAACCAGGAGCACGAAAAGGAACAATAATTAAATTGACCAACAACTTGCGTAACAACCAGGGAATATCGATTACCCTAGGATCATTCAAAAACTCAAATAAATATCTTCTTACCGAACCAATTTTCGCATCATCCGGTGTTCCTAAGTTGATTAAAAGTACTCCTGTCTTTGCCATAATATCTAAAATAAAAACAGCAAATAGACGTGCTATTTGCTGTTTTGTTCAATCAAAATTCAATAATTATTAAATGTGAATTGCTCTTTTTCCAGTAGCATCTAAAGTTGCTTCTCTAAATGCTTCTGTAAATGTTGGGTGAGCATGACTCATACGAGAAATATCTTCTGCAGTAGCTCTGTATTCCATAGCCACAACGGCTTCAGCAATCATATCAGCCGCACGAGGACCACACATGTGTACGCCCAAAATTTCATCGGTTTCTTTATCGGCCAACACTTTAATTAAGCCATCGGTATCCATACTTGCACGAGCTCTACCACTAGCTTTAAAAGGGAATGAGCCTACTTTATAATTTACTTTCTCTTCCTTCAATTGCTCTTCGGTTTTACCTACACTCGCTACTTCAGGCCAAGTGTAAACAACTCCCGGTATTAAATTATAATCCACATGTGGATGCTCTCCATTAATCACCTCAGCAACAAAAGTCCCTTCTTCTTCGGCTTTGTGCGCCAACATGGCACCGCGAACTACATCGCCAATGGCATAAATATGGCTCACATTGGTTTGTAGCTTTTCATTTACCTCAACACGTCTTTTGTCGTCTACTTTTACGCCGGCTTTATCTAAGCCTAAATTATCTGTATAAGGTCTTCTTCCTACAGAAACCAAACAATAATCAGCATCAAAACTCACTTCATTGCCCTTTTTATCGTCGGCCTTAACCGTAACTTTATTTTTATTGCGCTTTACTTCCTTCACCTTGTGACTTAAGTGGAAGTTCATTCCTAATTTCTTTAACGACTTTTGCAATTCCTTACCCATGGTTGAATCCATTGTTGGAATAATGCGATCCATGTACTCAATTACATCTACTTGAGTTCCCAATCGTGCATAAACAGAGCCTAGCTCAAGCCCGATTACACCACCGCCAATTACAATCATTTTCTTAGGTACATTGTCTAGCTCCAATGCTTCGGTAGAAGTTATAATTCGCTCCTTATCAATTTCAATAAAAGGCAATGAAGCCGGCTTAGAACCTGTTGCAATTACAATGTTCTTCGCTTCAATTTTCTCCTCTTTTTTGCCTAAAATTTTTATGGTGTTTTTATCTTCAAAAGAACCCATTCCGTGATATACGTCGATCTTGTTTTTCTTCATCAAAAAATCAATACCACCTACTGTTTGCTCTACTACTCCACGCTTGCGCTCCACCATTTGCTTGAAATTTACTTTCAAGTCTTTGAGCTCTATGCCATGTTCTTTAAAATCTTTTTCTGCTTGATGATAGTGCTCCGAAGAATCCAACAGTGCTTTGGATGGAATACAACCTACATTTAAACAAGTACCGCCTAAGCTGTCGTACTTTTCGATTAGTGCGGTTTTCATTCCCAATTGAGCGCAACGAATAGCGCCAACATATCCTCCGGGTCCCGAGCCTATAATGGCTACGTCATATTTTTCCATAGTTCTATTTTAATGAGCAATTTTATGGTTGGCAAATTTACTTAAAGTTCAATTGTCATTTAGAAAGATCTTTAATTATCCTCATAGGATTGTCCCAATAAAGAAAGAATTGTCCACCAATCTGCTTTTCCGCTGTTTTTCCCCAAACGAACAATAATCACATTAGAGTTAGGATTGACATAGATATATTGACCTAAAATTCCCTGTGCCATAAAGTCTCCAGTTTTAGAGGGCAACCACCACTGATATTGATAAAACCAGGCGCTACCTTTGGATGTATCTACTTTTGTAGAGCGCTCCACCCATTCTTCAGAAATAATTTGTTCATTATCCCATTTTCCTTTGTTTAAAAACAATCTGCCAATTTTAGCATAATCTCTTGCCCGGGCATTTATGCAGCAAAAAGTTTTCTCTAAACCTTCCTTCTTTTTATCAATACTCCAAGTCGCAGAATATTCCATTTGTAAAGGCTTCCAAAGCTTTTCCTCCAAATAATTACTAACCGTTTGATCTTTTAGAGCCCTTTCTAATACCAAACCTAAAATTTGCGTATTCCCACTCAAATATTCAAAGTCCTTACCGGCATCAGCTTTTAACTTCATTTTAGCCAGCTGTTTTCTTAAGTTCCTACCATAGTAGAATGAGGCGACATCTCCAAAAGGATTAGAATAGCCTTCATTGTAATCTAAGCCTGAAGTCATTTGCAAAAGATGCTCTATATTCACTTGATCGAAGCCGTTTTCCTTTAGTTCAGGGATGTAATTCGTAACAGGCTCATCAACTGATTGAATTAACCCATCATCAATGGCACAATCAATCAATATAGAAGTCACCGATTTAGCCATTGAAAAAGAGGGAACAATCGAGGAAGCCTCATAACCGTCAAAATAATTTTCATAGTGAATACTATCGTCTTTAATAATCAGAAAAGCGACTGTATTATTCTCTTCCAAAAAAGTTTTAAAGGCAATTTTCTCCCCTTTTATTGTCAAATCCTTAGGAACTTTTTCATCTTTAGCATAAGGAAAAACAAAGGTGTTTTCAGAAGTCTCAATTTCTCGTTTAGGAAATTTCTTATGGTCGTTGATATCGGCAAAGTTGAATATAAAAAAGCGGGCAACTTTACAACTGGAGAGGGTGAGTAGAAATACAAGTGCAAAAAAAACATACACTTTCATTGGGAAGTTAAAACAAGTCATAGCATTCAAATGTAAATATTTAAAGCAATCAAAATAATTTGAGAGAAAATCTTAATTTTAATCTATGGTAATTGAAAGAAATAAAGACAAAATTATTTTTAAGATTTCTGCTCAAACTAAGATGGAGGTTGAAAAACTGCAAGAACTTTTTGACTAGTTGCGTTTCAAGGTAATTATTTTAAAAAGTCAAGCAACACAAAAAGAAGTCAACTCAATTGTTGAAGAATCAAAAGCAGATTGGTGGAGGAAAAATAAAAATCAGTTTATTAACTAATTTTAGGTCACGAATGCACGGATTACTGACTTTTTAAAAATTGCATAATATTCATTTTGATTACTAGATAAGCTTAACTTTTAATCATGACAAGAGAAAAATTAATTAAAAAAACCGTTGATAGTTTATCCAAACTTCCTAATCAAAAGATTAAAGAAGTTGCAGATTTTGCTGACTTTCTCCTGAGTAAAATTGACGATCAAATAACGGTTGAAGGAATTCAAAAAATGGTAGCAGAATCAAAAACTTTTAACTTTCTGGAAGATGAAGAAGACGTCTATACCGTTGAGGATCTAAAAGAAAAATACAAGTGAAAAAAGGAGATATCATTCTTATCCCATTCCCATTCACTGATCTATCCGGGTTGAAAAATAGACCTGCTCTTATTCTTATTGAAGGACAAAACGATATAACAGTTTCATTTATAACTAGCCAAATAAAGTGGAAAGAAGAATTTGATATAAAAGTATCTCCATCAGCTGAAAATGGTCTCAAAAGAACATCCTTAATTAGGTTAAACAAATTAGCAACGATTGATAAAGAACTAGTAATTGGAAAGTTAGGAGCACTATCTACTAAAATATTAAGCGAAGTCGATAATTCTCTTGTTAAGATTTTTAACCTACAATTATAAATTAAAACCAATCACTTAACTCTTAAATTTCGCCAGGAATCTTCCTAAAGCAGACGTGAGCTCCAATCACTTCTTCCCCAATTTCAAACGCTGTTCGGTTTTGTTCAGGGTTTTTACAATGATCAATAAAACCAATAAAACAGCCACAAAAGCTGCTATGCGACCGATATAGTCTCCGTATTTAATATAAAAAGTAATCTCATCGTTCAGTTGAACTTTCCCTTTCATTGCTGTAGGCACCCACCATTCAGTGCGCTCAACGATTTCGCCGCGGGAGTTGATAATGGCAGAAATTCCGGTGTTTGCCGAGCGAACAATGTTTCTTCTTCCTTCAATAGCTCTTAATCGAGCGTAAGCTAAGTGCTGCTTGTAGCCCGGTGAATTGTCCCACCAACCGTCGTTGGTAATGATGGCGTAAAGCTCAGCTCCATCATTGGTATATTCATTTACATATTCGCCATAAACCGATTCATAGCAAATGATTGGTGCTATTCCACTAGTTTTACTTTCATTGAAAAAGACAGCGGGATGCTCTTGCGATCCATAACCACCGGCAGCTCCTCCCAGATTGATGGAGAGCTTTTTCATCAGAGGAACGTATTTGATAAATGGCACTTTTTCTACGCCTAAAACCAGTTTCGACTTTCGATGAAAAGGAATCATTTCTGTACTGTCCAATTGCATGGCAGTATTATAATTATCGTAGTAACCAATATCTCTTAATTTTCTGGCTGTTGGAGGTAGCTCTTCATCTTTTAAGAACAAACGTGAGGTAGACAATCCTACAACCACTCTCATTTGCGGATAATCATCAATGATTTTGCGAAGTTCTTCGGTACCGTACAAAAATTCCACTTCGTGCTCCCAGTAAGCTGCGGGAAATGCCGTTTCAGGCAAAACCAATAAATCCGTTTTTTCATCGACTTTTTCACGAGCTAATTCCACCATCAAGTCAATTTGATCCGACTCTGCCATGCCGCTAAACTTATCTTTGTAAGGATCAATGTTGGGCTGAACAATGACCACTTCCATTTCCCCTTTGGAATCTTGTGTGTAATTCTTGTAAACCGATTTCGACCAAAGCATTGGAACAAATACAAAAGCTAACCAAACGGTCGTCGTCAATGCAGATTTCACCCAATTCTTGCGATAGGCTCCTAATTGAAAAAAGATTAAGTTAGCGATTAAAATCCAAAGTGTACCTCCTAAAACTCCGGTGTATTCATACCACTGAACACTTTCAGGTGAATTCGCAAATACATTCCCCAAAGTCAACCAAGGCCATGATAAATCCCAATTTAAATGCAAATATTCAAAGGCAATCCAGTAAATAACTAATGAAATATACCCTTCTTTTCTTCCCACTTTTTGCTTGGTAATGTGAAACAACCAAAACACCACTGCCATAAAAAGAGAGTTAAAAACAATGGCCGCAACTGCTCCCCAGGCAGAAGCATAATATATCCACCAAGTAGTAATTAAATTAAAAATTAAAAAGGCTAAATAAGAAAAACCAAAGACTGCTTTTCCCGCTTTTTTATGTTCTTTAGATAATTTGTCTTCAAGCCTTAAAAGTGGTGATAAGCCTAAAAAAATTAAGGCAGTACTTTCAAAAAAAGTTTCCGGCCAAGAAATAGCCAAAACAACACCGCTAGCAATCGCAAGTAACCAAGATTTAATATTTTCCATACAGTAAGTTCATTCGCACAAAAATATTAATAATTAACTTTGTAGCTTAAACGTTAATTATGAAGAATTTATTTACCCTACTCCTATTTCTCCCATTTGTTGCAAATGCGCAAATTATTGTTAATCAACCTCAGCAACTAAACTTTGGCAACGTAAATGTTGGCGATAAAGACAGTTTGCAACTAACAGTCTATAACAGCAGTTCACAAAGTTTAACGGTTACCAATGTTAAGTTTTATACCACTTATAATGATTTTCCTTTTTCAGCATCGCAAACTAACTTCAATATTCTGGGGAATGGCAGTCAAAGTATTTGGGTGTATTTTGAACCTGTTCACAATATTCTTCATAATTCTGAGCTGGTTATTCAACACAATGCAACATCCGGAGTAACTGCTGTGGACTTGCGTGGACAAGGTGTTTTTCCGAACGCATACTATAACAGTACTCAAAACCTATCCGAGCAAGCTTTAAAAAATGCTTTAAATACACGTTTAGGTCAAGGGTATAATCAGCGCAGTTATAGTCAAGCGAGAGATGCTATGTTTATGACAATTGACAATAAGAAAAACAACGGACAAAATGCAAATGTAAATACCATTGAATGTGTATATACCGGCTACAATAAAGCTAGCTATACCAGCCGTTCAGATGCTCAAACGACAAGTCCAAATTTTAATACAGAGCATACCTTTCCTCAAGGCTTTTTCAATCAAAATTTACCAATGAGAAGTGACATTCACCACTTATTTCCAACAACAAATAACTCAAACTCTCAAAGAGGAAACAAGCCTTTTGGCAATGTGGTAAATGGCACAGCAGTAACTTTAGGTGGCGGGTCATTTTACAACAACAATATGTTTGAACCACGCAATGAACAAAAGGGAAAAACGGCTCGTGCAATGATGTATTTTGTAATTCGATATCAAGATTACAGCAATCATTTTTCGGTACAAGAAGCTACCTTGAGAAACTGGCACAACACTTATCCGGCTGATTCCATAGAAATTCGCCGGAACAATGATATTTACGCAGTACAAAACAATCGAAATCCTTTTGTTGATTATCCACAATTAGAGGAGCGAATTACGAATTTTGTTACAAACTCAGTAGCTCCTCAAATTTATGGCTTAGACATTTTGCAAACCTCCATCAACTTTGGTACGATTCTCAGTCAAACACCGGACACCTTTAATTACGTCTTGGTTAACCGAGGAAATCAAGATTTGATTTTTAGCAATTTTAGTTTATCAGACACTTCTTTTCTTTCTTTCGGAAGTGGTTCGGGCATCAACGACACTATTCCTCCGGGCGAAGACATTAGCATCGCTGTTATTGCGGAAACACCCACTACTTTTAGCTTTAGCGAGACCCTAGATTTTAACACCAACTTAGTAGGCCCTCAAAGTAGCTTATCTATTCCGATTAACGGACAGAGTGTTGTAGTTGGTTTAAAAGAAAACAGCTTAGAACAAAACTTAGAGATTTTCCCTAACCCAGTTCAAGATCGATTGTTTGTTAAAAGTCAAGCAAATGAAACTTTAATGGTTCGTTTACTTAATGCTCAAGGGCAAGAGATTCAATTCAATGCTATTCAAGAGTCTGTAAATAATCTAACATTTTCGACTGAGCATTTAACAAAAGGAGTGTACTTTTTGGAAGTGACTGATGGAAGTGAAAGGGTTGTCAAGCGATTGGTGAAGTAGGTTGTTTTTCTTCTATTAAAAAAACTAACCACAGAGGCACGAAGTTCACTAAGAACCACTCTGTGTCTTTGTGGTGAACAAAAAAGTCGCTAAAGGCGCAAAAACTTATTACTCCCAAAAACTCACTCTCATACCAATACTATTGTAAACTGAAGAATAAAAATTACCGCCAATACCTTTAACATCAAAAAAAGAAACGCCAGGCTGAAACTCATAAAAGAGACTAGTGTATCTCCAAAATTCTTTCTCTTTCGACAATCGAAAATTAACTCCTAAAGGTAGCGACATCATGAAACTTAAGCCAAGTCCATTATTGCTATGATATTCAACATTGGTTGATTCATCCCATTCATCAGAATAAGTTTCACCCCCAAATCGTTCTAGACCTTCATAACTGTAGCTACTATAAAACTCAACTCTTGATTTTGCATTATAATTCATTCCTACTGAAAGTCCAACACCACCGTAAATACTCCATGTGCTTTTAGGGTTACTACCGATAATCAAAGCGGCATTAATCACCAAAAAGTTAGCATCGTAGTTCAATGTATAAGTTTCGCTTCTTACTGAGTCAATAAAATACTCCTGCCCATTTCTACTGGAAACCAGTGTGTCAACTCTATGGCTTCTAGTCCGATTTAAACTACCATTCATAAAATTGGCTTTTCCGGAAGTGAATCCAAATCTCAGCTGCGGATGTAAACTTTTCCATTTATCGTTTTTACCATTCCAATCAAAAGTAGAATGTATACTAAATGTGCTATAAAAGTCCATTCCATTTTTAAAAAACGTTTGGTCGTAATCGTCAAAATCTTGATCTAAAAACCCGGAATTCGGACTAAGTGACTTAAACTCTTCTAATGACCCACCGTAATTGTTACTTATTCCATAGTTCCCTAATTGGATAGAAACTTGAGACAAACTTAACGGCTTTGCCTCTTCTGATTGAGCCTGCAGCTGTGATAATCCGCTCAATAAGAGTATTAAAAACAAAGATTTTTTCATATAAAAATAATTAGACAAACCATCCTTCAAACTGTTAACTATTGAAGTTTATTGTACTACAAATCGCAATTAAGCTTTACATAAACAAATAACATTATTCAAGCAGAAGTTCATTCAATGAGCTCAGGTGATCAGTTTGAATAATATCAGGATTTTTTCTCAACAGTTCAATGTTCCACTTTTTCCTTGCTCCTCCAAAAGTTATAACCTGAATCCCCAAATTATGCCACCTTTCGCTAAGTTTTTGGTCGAGTAACTTAGGTTTAATAGTAACGTATTTAATTCCGGCTGAATGAACTTTGGGAATCCAATTATCTACTTCAATATTTATTTCAAATGATACGTCCACTCTAGCCTCTTTTCTCATAATGTAGTTACACAACTCAAAAGAAGAGGAATTTAGCAACACTTTTTCCAAAGGAAAGTTATTTCGCATTAAGCTTCCTAACAACTCATCTACAATCTGATACATCCTCACTTCATTCTCCTCAGCGCTTAAACAATGGCTAAAGTGCCTTATATCTATATGTATAAGTGGAGAAAGATTCGTGGCTTTAACATAAGTCAACAAGCTGTCAAGATCAATAATTTTCTCACCCTGAAACCAATCATAAGGAATTCCAAGTTTGTACTCTTTCCCAACAATTTCATCATAATCGTAATTAGAAACACAATTTTTCAAGTGAGTTTTACTGTCTAAATAGTTGTCGTGATACAACACAAGTCTATTGTCCGCTGTCATTTGTAAATCCACCTCAATTCCATCTGCTTTGTATTCCTCAAGTGCAAGTTTTAAGGCTTTAAAACTGTTCGCCGGATAAGGGTTAAAAGGATACAATGACACAAAGCCAAGTCCACCATGACCAATTCTAAGTACTTTTCCATCGTTCAAGTTGTGCACTTCTTCAGGATGAAAACTTTCGCAAGACTGTTCAAAAACAAGTATACTTAAAAGTAATAAAATTAAGCTGTTCGACTTTTTCAATTGATAACTATTAAAATTGAATTTAAGTATTTAGTGTACGCTTCCACTTTTTTATTACCAACACCATAAGTGCTATTAACATTGCATCCACTAGTAGTAAAAGTAAACAGTACAAAAAAGTATTAAGTACATCTACTTTAAATTGAACTTTTTCTTCAAGGATATTATTACTATCTACTCTAATCACCGGATTAAAATACAGTTTTGTATAAGTATTCCATGGCCTTGAAATAAATGCTTCAGCGCGTACATAAGTATTTGTTGAGTCTATTATATACTCTATAGAACTACTGTTAGTGGCTGTTTTCACCGTTTTACCGCTATCTGAAATTAAAGTAATGCTATCTGCTTCGGAGCTGAGCAGTAACTTTAAAGTATCATTGCTTACTTTCATCTCTTTTAGTTCGAGCATATCAATACCTTGCCAACCTTTTACAAAATATGATGTCCCCATTTGTAGCCTTCTGAGGATGGTATCATTATTTATATCATTGGTATTAATTTTATTCCAAACTACCCCACAATGACTGTCTGTGGTATCGTGAGAGTCGTCGTTGCCAATTCCCCAAACAACTTTACCGGCGCTTAGTGCAGCATCCCAATGATTTAATGATTTCTTGCGAACACTTACAACCTCCATCAAATCGTAATTTTTAAGATAGTTGTAATCTTCTAAATTATAGCCCCACTTAAAATCGGGATGAGCTAATGCAATCAAACTTCCACTATCTTTTAATTCATTTATAGTCATCTGTTTTTGACTAAGGTTTTGAAATAAAGGAAAGTCAAAATAGGTAGACTTGTCTGAATTAAAAACTAACTGGTGAGTAAATCCAAGGTTCATTCCATGCTCGTAAACCGTGAAAGATGAATCCTTCCTGCTCTCTTCTGTAATACTGTTATAATTAGATAGACTAGCAATATCAAAATTTAACGATTGATACTTCTTCTTCATTTCATCTTCGGTATTCTCTCCATTAGTTAAGCCTAAGAATAGTTTTGAATGAGCATGAAAATTTGCTTTTAACCAAGAATTTGAAAGGTTTGAGTAAGGATTGTAAAACTGATCTCCGCTAAATGGTTCACTTTTGTTAAAGTGATAAATTTTAGTATGGTAATAAGGCAGCGATGCGAGCAAAGCTAGTCCTAATGAAATTAAAATAGTCGCATATAAAATGCGCTTTAGTTTATACATAAAAGCTATAATCAGAAAAGGTTTGCAACTATATTTTTCATTGGGCTTTAAAATTAAGTAGAATTCTAAATAAACCTCTATTTTTACTCCTCCTAATCATCGTGCCCGATAAAACAATTGCAAATATATGAAGTCTGTTGACAACCCTAGTTTAAACAAAATTACAACACTAGGTTTAGTGATTATCTGTATACTAACATTTATACACAATGGAACAGTAAGCCTTTGGGATCAAGACGAAGCGGCTTATGCCGGGTTTGCCAAAAACATGATTGAAAGTGGCAACTACCTTATTCCCGAATTTGTTTGGTCTGAAATCCACCGCAAACCCCCATTACATTTTTGGTCAATTGCTTTATCGTATAAAATTTTTGGAATTAGTGAATTTGCACTTCGGTTCTTCTCAGCCATAGCGATTTCCGGAATTTATTTTCTCATCTGGTTTTGGGGCAAAAAACTTTTTTCTCCAACAGTGAGTAAAGTAGCTACAATTGTTCTCGGCACTTCTTTGCTTATTCCCTTTCTAGCCAAAGTTGCAGTTACAGATGCTTTGATGCTTTTATTTTCAACCATTTGTGCTTTATCTTTAATTTCAATATTAAACCAGCCCAAAATAAAATTTGTCCTTTTGTTCTGGTCTTCTTTTGCACTTGGTCTACTAACAAAAGGGCCACCCATTATCATTTTTACATTCAGTTTTATTTTTTTACTATTTATTTTTGACAAAAGAAGAAAGAACTTACTTAAACTAAAGCCTTGGTTTTTTCTACCATTAGCGCTTGCTCCTTTTGCTTATTGGTGTTATCAAACTTACTTAATTGATGGAGGTGAGTTTTTAAGTTGGATGCTCGACTGGTACGTACTGAAAAGAATTTCAGGAAGTGTTCTTGGGCAAAGCGGACCTCCAGGCACGCATTTCCTCATCATTTCAGTGTCTTTTCTGCTTTACGCGATTAGCTTACCCAAAGCATATATCTCTGCTTTTAAAGCAATAAAAAAACGCCAAAACAACGACACAATGATTCTCGCACTCTGGTTTGTTGCTGCATGGCTGATTTATGAGTTTTCACCTAGCAAATTGCCGGCATATTGCATTGCCGCACATGTTCCTCTCTCCATTTTAATTGGCAAAGAAATGATCAACTTATTAAATAAGGAATCTAACCTTTCCATAAACTGGCAAAGGTTTCAATTTTCACTACCGCTTATTATTTCAGTTCTAATTTTAACTGCTACCATAATCCTTCGTTTACCTTTTACCTTAAACTTAAGTGCTGCAATTCTAGTAATCTTACTACTCTTGAGTTCTTTCTTCTTATTAAAACGACTTCCATTTAGTAAAAGGCTTTTATTGACAAATACCCTTTTTATTTCCTACCTAATCGCAATTATTTACCCACAGATTGATCAAGTAAAAAATAGCAGTTTTTTAGTAGCCGATTATATCGAATCTAAAGGAGTAGAAAAAGATGTTATTTATATCGGCAACAGCAAAGGCAAACCTCCAAGCTTGCCTTTTTATTGCGAACAAGTAGCTAAAAAAGTAGTGGTTTGTAAAGATCAGAATAAACTAATTCAATTATATCAAGACTCTAAAAATGTTGCCTTTGTATTAAATGAGGAACAAAAAAAAGCGTTTGAAAATGACTTTGCCGGAATAGAAATTAAACAGATCAGTTCTTTCTATGTAGACCGAAAAGGAACCGCAGATTACTACCTTATTCTAAATTGACTTCAAGATGAATAAAGAAAAAACAGACTATCGATTGGACTAATTATCTCAGCAAATACATTTTCCCAAACTCCTTAGTGAAATACTCATCTACTTCAGAAGAACGATGTTCTATGGAATTCCCATTAATACGCATTTTCACTCGGTAAAGGTAAATGCCATTTGCCAACTGATCGCCAAATTCATCTTTTCCATCCCAGGCAAATTCGGTGATGTTATTGCCAATTCTAATCGGACCAAGTTCATACTGATCAATCTCCCGAACCACTTTTCCGGTAATGGTCATAATTTGAATTTGCATTTGATCCGGAATTTGAGAACCGGTGAGCGTAAAAACAAATCGCGTAGAAGTGGAAAATGGATTCGGATAGTTTAATAAATGAGTCACCGTTGACTTGTTGACCACTTCAAACTCTACTTGATAGTCATTCTTTCCGGAAGCGTTGCCACTTGCATCTTTTGCCTGCACACGTAGTCGATACATGCCGTCTTCTGATAAATTAGGCCGAAAACGAACCTCAGCGACGTTCTCCGGCAATTGTGCAGGTATAAAATCCAGCTGACCTAGTTGAGAGCCCTCAAAGTTTACCAACTTTTCATCTCCGCTTGGTAGGCTTAAGAATATTGAAAAGGAAGATGTATCTTCAACTGCCAAAAACTGATTATCATCTTCCAACCTCATTCTTATTTCCGGCTTTGCAGAAACCAGTTCGCCATTCATTATGTGTCTTCCGTCAAAAGTCACATCCAAAAGGGGATTCAATCGATCATCTTGAACATAAAAGCTAAACTCTCCTCGATTATTAAAATAATGACTTTCTTTTATCATTCTCTGAGGATTAAGCTCTAAGCTAACGTTTTGCCTTCCTTGCAATTGTAATGTAGGAATCTCGAGTTCAACTATTTTGAAAGTATCTTGAAGAGTATGTGTAAATACAAAAGTGCTATCCCATTGATTTTGCGAAGCACTATTTCGCAAAATCACTCTTAAATCAAACTCATTAACAACTTTTGGAGCAGTATTTCTAACTGCTATTTTAATCCTAGCATTTTGACCTTTTTGCAAAGTATCAGCACTTAATTCAAAAAAGTCGGCGGGACTTAAGGCTAAATCAACAGCTTTGCTATAAATCAATTGCCAATAATCCAGTTGTGGCGGAGTAAAATTTTGTTCATCAGCGCTCCAAACACTCAACTCTAAAGTTTGTGCATTGGAAGGGATTAAGTTATTTATATTGGTGTCGATAGTAAATTGATGCGAGTTCATTACATTTGTTCGGCTACCGTTTTCTGCCACACTACTCAAATTAAAAACTAAACTATCCTGACTGTTAATTTCTTCCTTTTTAAAACGGTAAGCTAAGCGCTGCCATTGATTACCCGGATCAATTTGCGCTGTGAACATTTGTCCGAAATTCGCCGAGGTAGTTAAAGTTCTTCGAATTTCAATATTGGCACTTGCTGAGTCTCCGGCAATTTCATTGACACTGTTGGTTCTTCCTTTTTTTACGGTAAAAATAAATGGCTCTCCATTTTCTAAAGTTCTTATTTTACTGCTTCCCAATTGTTCAAAAGCTAACAAAATAGAAGAATCTTGAGCCCAAATATTATCGTAATTTATATTGAACCAAGTATAAACAACGATATAATTGTTGTTTGGAATCTCATTTAGCAGAAAATCACGCATAGCCAACATTTGAGATGAATCATTTTGACGAAAGAGGAAGTGGTTTTCACTTCGCTGCCGATCGGGTGCACAATAATTATCTTTATTCGCTTGACCAAAATCGTTTTGAGCATTCTCCCCAAAGTAAGGTGTTTTCCAAGATTCTAAAGTCAAAGAATCTAAAACGGCAATTAAAAAAGCCGGTGTTCCTCCACAGGCGCTTCGCTCTCGAACATCTGTATCTAAACCATATAGAATCTCGTTGGTTTCAGCAATTGTTGGAGACCCTTTGGTTCGCACCAATAGCTCACTGCTTCTGTCAGTATATTCAAACTTGCGGTTACTCTCATTTACTTTTAAAAACTGAAAAGCATTTTGCTTAAACTGACCAATGTGCTGCTGACTCCAACCATTTTTGCCATTAATGTATTGAAAAGATGCTGTTCTCCAATTGTACGGTTCGCTCCCTTGCGTTTGTCGGCTTACACGCCAAAAATAAACTATGCTATCTTGCATGCTCTGCAAAAGTTGTGGCGACCATTCCAACACTCCTCCTCTATCTGTTTTTGAAGTACTTTCTTTAATTGAGCTGTTAAAGTTTGGAGTAGTATCTATTTCAAAAACATAGGCTCTTTCCTCTTCAAAAGCATAAACAGTAGAGGCTTTTAATGCGATGGACTGATTGCCTACTAAGGTGAAATGATCCGGAAAAACAGGCACTATTTCACCAGCCCTTATTTCTACTGAAAAATCCAACCGATTGTTTAAGACTGAGAGTTCGTCAATTTGATTAAAAGGATCGAGCAATAGCGAAAAACGATTCTCTCCGGCAGAAGTAATGGCATCAATCGGCAAGCTAAAGGTCAGTTTTCTTTGGTAAAAGACCGGAGCAATCAATCGACTGTAAGCCGTATCTGCTTTTCCCTGAAAAGGAAAATCGTGTGACAAGCGAATCGCCAAGGAATCATTTACTGCCCTGCCGATATTGTCAATTTGAATGCTAATTTTAAATGAATCTAAATCAGTACTAATGTCTTCGGGAGTGACCTTAATATTTTCCGCCAAAACGGTATAATCCGGTTTCTCTGCTTGATACATTTTTAAAGCAGGATCGCCTTGCAGCGTCATTTCCAGGCAAACGCTTTTTAAGCTCAAATCATTAAAATCATTTTGAATCTCCTGAACTGCTAAACGCATATTTTCGGCAATGGATGCATTGTAGTTTTCATTCGCCATTTTTTCATAATAAGCGCCTGAATACAAACTCAGCGGATAAGGCAAACCTAAATTTCCGTTGGCAATAAAGCCAATAGCGCCTTTGTTTCGCTCTAAAACATATTCTTCTCCGGTACTCAACACATTAGGCTGATGATAATTTCCGGCAAAGCAAGAATTGGCTAAAATCGTCGGGTATTTTCCGCGGTTGTTCAATTTATCGGGACTGTCAATGCTGATGTCAAAATTCCCTGTTGCCGAAGCATGTCCAAAAAAAGTCATGATGCCCACACCATTATTAATCAATGTGCGAATTGAGTCAGAAAGGGAAGTTTGGAAGGGCGAAGAAGAACTTTTACGGAAGGTTTTTGCATCTCCACCCAGTGGGATTTGTTGAAAATCGTTGGCAAAACCATTAAGGTAATTCTCAAAGCGATTGGTTTCAAAAAGGGTATTTCCTCCGGCAAAATGTAACGCTTGTTTCATCCACAAAGCCTGGGGTGCGTTTTCGTATTCCACTACTTTGTCTAAGTAATTTCTTATGTCCGTTATGTTTTTCGCACTTAGTCGACCTTGAGGAATTAGCGGCTCAAATTTGGTGTTTCCCAAGCCGGCAGAAATTAAATGATCTGCTGCAGGATTGCCCATGGTGGGCACCAAGTTTTGTTGATAGGCTATGGCATTTTTTCGATGTGCTTTTGCAGAAACTGATTTTCCAAACAAATATAGATGCGAGGCTTTGTGTGACCAATTTTGATGAATTTGATTGGTAAAGTTTCGAATTGCCAATGGACTTTTTGGTATTCCATAGCCGTATTGATGATACAATTGTTCAACATCTACCAATAAAACATCGAGCCCCTGTGATTGTCGGTACGCTCTATAATTTACAGCGCCTTGCATTAACTGCGAATGACTTACCATCAAATAAAAATCAGAACTAACTTGGCTTTCGTAATCGACAAATTGCGCGTTTGCACCTACAGCATTAATCGCTCCCACCGACTTTAATTGGCTAACTGCCGAAAGCACCATTTTTTTCCGCCCGTTGCCATTAGGAACAATTGCTCGGTAGTTACCCACACCTTGCACTACTCTAATTTTTTTTGCATTGCTTAAATCGTAAAGCAATGGCTCTGCTCCTCCGTTAAAATTATTTATTTCCAAATATTGCGCTTGCTGCGATTGACTATCATCTAAGAAAAACTCTTCATAATTAGCCGCTGAGAAATTCAAATCGTGAGGATAAGTAATGCGCAAATATGCCAAAGCCATTCGATCAACTCTTCCTTGCTGATTGCTTAAGTCATCAATACTTTGAATGCGGACAATGTTGTTTCCATCGTTAATCTCGCTTGTTGAAAGCGTAGTATCTAAGTGAATGAGTTGATAGCCTTCAAAGATTTTATCGAAAGAATAATTTCCCAAGCTCACCCTCAAATGGTGATCGCCATTGTTTAAGCCTGCCCAGTTTGAAGCTCCTGCCACCTTAAAGTCAAATTCAATATACGGACCTGCTGCATAGCGATTGGGTGTTGAAATAACTTTATTTCTACTTTGTCCAAGATTAATGGCCACATCCATATAACCTTCTGTGGAAACATATTCCGGATCGGTAGCTTGTGAAGAAAGAATTTCGCCATCGTAATAATTAGAAGTGTAGGACTCCACTGACTCTTTCCAGACAAATGGGGCGGGAAAGTAATTGCTAAAATCAATTGCATTTTCTTCTTGAAAACGCAAATTGTTCGTTTGATTGTTCCAAGTCAAATAGTAGCTAATCGTATCGTTGATTAAGCTATAAAAAGGGTTAGGTTGATTGTTTTTCCCTTTGTAAAAAACGGTGTCGAGCCAACCGTCGTTTGCTTCAGCATAGAACTCAATGTAATCAGTGGCATTAAAAACTCCATCTGCTTCGCCTTTAAGGTAAATCGGCTGCTCTTTTCCTTTGGCAAAAAGCTGTATGTTCTGCGGATTTATGGTAGAAAGCGGAATATTGGCATTGAGTAAATCTTGATAAGTAATGCGGTAAAGTCCGTTTTCGGCTATTTTAAAATGGTAGTAAGATTGAGAATAATTAATCCACTCATTGCCGATGCTTTGAGCTGACAATGCAAAGGAGGTAATTGTCAGTATGAGCGCGAAAAGTGTTCTCACTGTTTCTTATTTAAATCCAGCCTGAGTGAAAAGACGTTGGAATAAAGCGCAATCGACTGATCACCAATATCTGTAAATGCATAATCGATGCTAATGTAGTTAAACTTAACGCCTACTCCAAAGGTGGGTTGAAAAGTGGTTAAACGGTTTCCGTCGATATCGGTTGTAACTTGCACATTTCGAACTCCTGTTCGCAAGAAAATCAAATCGTCGTATGAAGCCTCAAAGCCCAAAGTAGGATCCATAGAAATTGGGTCGGACTTGAGGATGGTGTTTCTTTTGCCATCGAAAGTGTTGACTAAATTCAATTCTGCTAAAAAGTTGATTCGATCGTTTACCACAAAAGCTCTGTTTACTGCCAAAACCAATTCAGGTAAGGTAATTTCCACTGAATTGCCGGGAATTTCGTTTCCGGTGGCTTCAAAAACCGCTTCAGTTTCTTCATCTAAGTTAGCGCTCCAAGCGTTAAATGTGGTGGTTACATCTCTTCCCATGGCGGCAAAAGTCCACTGATTTTTTTGATATTGAGCACCTAAATCAAAGCCAAAGCCCCAAGCATCAGCAAAATCGCCCACATTACGATGAACAATTTTAACATTACCGCCATAGCTTAAACCCTCAATTTCGCTCTGTCGCGAATAGCTGATTAATCCGGCATAATCTGCAGCTGAGAAAGTAGTTACTCGATTAAAGTCAATGTTTCCATTTTGATCGATAAGCTGAGTCGTATTGGGAATATCATCCACCCCAAAGCGGATAAAGGAAAAACCCAAAGCGCTTTTTTCGTCGATTTTTGTGGCAAAAGAAGCGTAATCGTAGGCGGCAATTCCGGCAAAATACTCCGAGTGCATAAAAGAAAACTGAAAATCGCTGTTCATTCTGCTCAATCCGGCGGGATTCCAATAGCCGGCAGTAACGTCGTTGGCGTTGGCAACAAAAGCATTGGCCATACCCATGGCGCGGGCTCCCACACCAATTTTCAAAAATTCGTTACTGTATTTAGGCGCTTGAGCAAAGCTTTGAGTTACACCGATGGAAAGCAAAACACAAAGTAGTACAAAGGTCTTCTTCATAAATCCTTGTTAATAATTCAAAAGTAAAACTAAAAAGCCGCTTATTTATTTTCTAAGCGGTGAAATTAATTTTGATAAAAAACAATTACCAATGCTTAATGACTAATTAGTCAAATGGAATTAGTTTACGAACTGAGAAACGAAAATAATTTCAAATTCTTTAAAAAGCCGTTTTTAACCCCTTAGTAACGTCTATCTCCACTTTACTCCATTGAAAATCATTATTCTTTGTTCTTTTTTGGTATGTTTGTGATTGAATCTTATATCCTAATAAACAAGTGAAAAAGTACTATGTTTATGCGGATATTTATAAGTTGGCCACAATTATGAAGATCGTTAACCCAATATTAATAATTTGTCTATTTACAACTTCAGTTGCTTGGGGACAAGTCGCAAATAACTTTTATGATGAAAGTGGTTCTGTGATTATGGATAAAATTACCGTTCGACAATTCATTGAAGAATTGAGAATTTCGAAAGAGGATATTGAACGAGAATCAGAAATCGAACGTGAATTTGGAGGTATACTAATTCATAGACTCCATACAAATGGACAACAAGATACAAATTGGATTTCCGAATTAGATGTAAGGTACTTAATGACATTGATTGACTCAAAAGAACCAGCAAAATGTGTAATTAGAGACATTTCATCCAATCTAAAGCAACCACAAAAAACAACAATGGGTAACCAAGTTATTTTGATTTTGCACTCATATAAGGAAAAACTGAATTATCCTCATGGGTTTAATATTTGTGGTGAAAATGCACTTTCATACAAAAAGGAAATTGTTAAATGGTTTAATAAAAGAAAATAAAAACTGTGGCCAACACGCGGTTATAACTAATGCGGGGGCATTCAGTAAAATTTAAGATATTGCAAAAATAATTGTTCGGAGCAGACGGAGAAGTTTGTGGGTAGAAAGCCCGCACTAGTCATAGCCCGAAACGTTAGCCTTATTTAAAAAAATGACAAGTAAATTCAAGATATTATTATTAATCGCAGTTAGTTTCTTGACTTTAAACTCTCTTTTTGCTCAAACCTTGAAAGGATGTTTATTTAATCAAGTAGGTAGCTTACCCTTGAAGTTTGTGAATATTGTCCAAATCGACTCTTCAGGAAATGTATTAACAGGGACCACAACCGATAAAAATGGCGAATTCACATTGAGATTATTAAAGCGCACTGAAATGATAAGGATATATCAGTTACCTGAATTTGCTGAAATACAAATAAGAAACTTTGGCGTTGACCTTAATGACACTTTGGACTTAAATAGATTACCAATGATTAAAGCCCCTAATTTACTTCAAGTTCAGTTCAAAGGCATATCTGAGAGAAAAGAAAGACGTAACCAAAGACAATTAGTTAAAGACTATAATAAAAAGGTCAAACGATATACCGACCGTGATTTGGAAATAAATGGTCAAGCTATCCAAATGACTGCTGACTACTTCAAACAAAAAGATTCAGATAGACTACGATTGATTTATACCTTGAATTTGAATGAAATAAAAAAAACTAAGGCTAATCGAGTAGACGGCTCCGCCCCAAAATAGGGACGAAAACCTTCTGCTTTTTTAAATACATCAACTCAAGCCAAAATGCGAGCTTGCCATTTCAACAATGTCTTCGCCAATGGCTAAACAAGCAGTGGCAGCCGGTGAGGGAGCGTTGAGCACATGAATGCTATTGTTTTTGTATTCGATTTTAAAATCATCGATCATATCTCCGTCGGGACCGAGAGCCATGGCGCGCACTCCCGCTCTTCCAGGTCTTAGGTCGTCCATTTCCAAAGAGGGAATCAATCTTTGCAAGCGATTTAAAAATAAACGCTTGCTAAAAGCTCGTTTGTATTCATCTAATCCAAACTTCCAATGCTTGGCAAAAAGCTTCCAGGTTCCACCGTAAGAAAGTGCATCAGCGGTGTCTTTTAAATCAAAGTCCGTTTTACCGTAGCCTTCTCGCTTAAATGTAAAAACGGCATTGGGACCACACTCAATGTTGCCATCGACCATACGCGTAAAATGAACGCCCAAAAAAGGGAATGCCGGATTTGGTACCGGATAAATCAAATGTTTAACCTTATGTTTGGCGTGATCTTCCAATTCATAATAATCTCCTCTAAATCCAACAATCTGCATTTCGGAGTCCACTCCGTCATTTTTCGCCAAACGATCTGACTGCAAACCACCACAAAAAATAAAATGTTTGCTGTAATAGGTGTTTTTGGAAGTTTTAAATTTACTCACTTCTCCTTCTTCCAACATATTTTCAAAGGCTTCTCCCAATACCACTTTGGAGGTCGGTTGAATGCCCAAAGCCAATTCCGCCATTTTCTCAGTAGCTCCCACAAAGTCAATTATTCCGGTGCAAGGAACGCGAATCCCCGCAATTCCTTCGCAGTTCGGTTCAATTTCTCGCACTTGATCTCCGGTGATTTTCTCAATCCCTTCGGTGTCATTCGCCAAGCCATTAGAAAATATTTTATCTAAATGCGGCAACTCTGCTTCATCGGTAGCTACTACTACTTTGCCACACACATCGTGTTTCACATTATTCTCCTGTGCAAATTTCACCAAGGCTCTTCTTCCCTTAACGCAATTAATGGCTTTTTTAGAACCGGGTTTGTAGTACAAGCCAGAGTGAATTACACCGGAATTGTGTCCGGTTTGATGCGCAGCCAAGGTATCTTCCTTTTCAATTAAAAGAATTTTTAAGTGAGGATATTGTTTTTGCAATTGATAAAAAGTAGCCGCTCCTACAATTCCTCCTCCAATAATCGTGATGTCGTAAACTTTTTTCTTTTCCAAAGGTCTTCAATTTTAATTTCACAAAATTACTTGTATTTCGCCCATTTAGGTCGAATTGCCTCATGTTTTGGAACAAATAATAAAAAGAACAATCCAATCACAAAAAACAACAATAAAGCGAAAATTGAGTTCCGCATGCTACCGCTAATTTCTTCAATTAGTCCGTAAGAAAATGCACCAATGACAATTCCCAACTTTTCGAGTACATCGTAAAAACTAAAAAAAGACGCATGATCGGTGGTTTCCGGTAAAATTTTAGAATAAGTTGAACGCGATAAGGACTGAACTCCTCCCATAACAAAACCAACAATGGCTGCAATAATATAAAACTCCATGGGTGTATAAATAAAATAGGCTCCAACGCAAATTCCCACCCAAATCAATAAACTCAAAGCAATTGCTCGAATGTTTCCCCACTGTTTAGAAAGCCATGAAAAGAAATAAGCTCCTCCAATAGCAATGAATTGAATGATCAAAACCGAAACAATTAAGCCGGTTTTAGCTCCATCAGTCCCCCAATTCACTTCCTTGGCTGCAAACAATGTAGCCATGAGCATTACGGTTTGCACTCCCATGCTATAGACAAAAAAGGAAGCCAAATAGCGTTTTAATACCGTTAAATGCTTCAGCTGCTTCCATACTTTTTGCAATTCGCGCCAACCTTTCGTGAACTTATATCCTTTTGGTTTTTCGCGATACACATTGTTGGGTAAATAGCGGTAAGTAATCTGGCTAAAGCCAATCCACCAAAGCGCTACAGACAAAAATGAATATTTTACCGGCATATCAAAACCCATAATCAGCACTAAGTTGATAATAAGCAGAATTGAACTACCTATATAACCTAAGGCATAACCTTTTGCAGAAACTTTATCGTGCTGTTTAGCTTCGGCAATTTCAGGTAAATAGGCATTGTAGAAAACCAAACTTCCCCAAAAACCTACGGATGCTAAAAGCACTGGAAGCATGCTCCACTCAAGGTGATTAACATCGAAAAAATACAATGCTGCACAAGAAATGGCACCCAAATAGCAGAAAAATTGCAAAAAGCGCTTTTTGTTATCTGAATAATCGGCAATGCCCGAAAGCAAAGGCGACAAGGCAGAAACAATTAAAAATGCCAAGGCATTAACATAAGAATACAAAACTGTATTTTTTAATTCAAAACCCCAAAATTGAACAAGGTCAGAAGTATTCCCACCTGCTAATTCAGTTGTTGTAACTGCCTCATAAAACATCGGAAAAATAGCTGTGGTAATGACCAAAGGATATACAGAATTCGCCCAATCGTAAAACGTCCACGCATTTATAACTTCCTTATTTCCCTTAATTATCATTGGCTTTGGATTGACAACTTTCGCAGTAAAGTTCTTTAATGGAATAATCAGCTAGTGCCTGAATCCCTCTTTTCTTCTTAGTGAAAAATTCACAAAACAGTTCTTTATCAGTTTCAGAAAACTTTTGCATCAAACTCAGATACAATTCGCTATCAACTTCATCAGAATCATAAATAGCAATTTGCAAAAAGAAACTCAAGAGTTCTGCTTTTACTTCCTCTTTCTTTACTTCAGGTAAAAGTAAGTTGATAGCCCTGTCAAATTGATCTTGGTAACACAAAAATCTCCCCTGTTCTAATTTTTCATCTTGATTCAAATCTGCTAACTGAACTTGCTTCATCAATTGGTCAAATGCTTTTCTTCTGGCGTTAAAATCTTTTTGCTCATAATAAAAGTCTGTAGCAATGGCGTAATAATTTAATGCAGTTCTAGCAAATGTTTTTTTAGTGATTAAATCCGAAGATTTTAATTTATTAAAGTTCTTTTCCCAATCGTCAATTTGTTTTACAGATGAAGGTTGGACTGCCCAAAATTTCACTTCAGCCAAGAGTTTATTATAGCTAACAATAGTTGGCTTAGCAACCAAATAAATTTCTAAAAATGCCAAATGTAGTGGATTACCTTTGAAAGTCTCTTTGCCCAATTCAGCTGTTAGCACAATTTGGTTATTGATTAGTTCAATAAATTCAGGCTCTTGATGGTAAAGCCGGTTGAGTAAATCAGAATGTTTCTCAGGGGCATTTTGAATCAAATCATTTTGTAATCGTAAAGCTTGTTCAATTTTATGATTCTCTACCAAGCGGTCGAGCATTTGCATTTTGGCATTGGCATTTTGAGCAGCATCTATAGTTGCCTCGCCAATTAACTCAATTTCCAATTGATTAAGTTGTTCTAAATACTCAGCCAAACTACTGTCTTGAGCTGCTTCTTTAATCAAATATTTTTTTAACTCTTCGCCACTTAGGTTTTGCACGTCTATGGCGTAAACTGTGTTTTTTATATGTTCATTCAACGCTTTAGTTTGCAGCTCAACTTTCTTATTAATGGAGTTGGTATCGAGCAAATCGCTTAGCTTTTGCAAAAGAGATTGCTGACTTTTCCTTACACTACTTTGCTCTTGAGTTGGTGAAAGCTTCCAATTTAAATTGACCTTATTTGCTTTGAATTCAAAAGCATTAGCATAAGTCATTATCTCCTCAATAACAGAATCTATAAAAACAGCTTTGTTTTCCGGAATTTGAAAACGCTTGATCAAAGTATCTTGCCAACTAAAACTCTCCTCAGAAGGTTTTCCCGCATAGAGAAAAGGCAAGTTCCAATCACGTTTATTTTCAACTTTTACTTGATTATATGGTATATCAAAGCAAATGTGATTATCTTTTAAAACAAAGCCATTCAACTCAAGCGGAATTCCTCGAAATTCAGCAGGCAAGTCAGCCATTTTTAAGCGAACTGCTCCTTTTTCTTTGGCTTCATTAAGTGCTGTAAACTTTCCTTTTTTAGCAACAGTCAGCAAATAGCCTTTTTGGTCTTCTCCGGGAAACAGTCGGTTAGGTTCATTACACTCAAACTGGTAATCACCCACTAGCTCAACGGCAATTCCATCTGCGGCATCAGATAAAATCGCATCAACGGTTGCCAAGCTATGAAATTCAAAGTAAACTTCATTTCCTTCTACTTTAAAAGCATCTGAAAACAGTTGTGGAATAGTACCGTGATTTTCTACAACATCTCTACAAAGTTGTTGATCATAAGGCTCTAAATCTGCTTTAATTTTACTAACTCTCCTGCCATTCGGTAAGGTGTAAGGCAAACCTGCCATTACCACGGCCAAAATCAAACGATCATCTTCTTTCACAACAGCTGAGCCAAAATGCTTAAACAATGGATCTATCAGGTTGAGTTCACTATCACCTCCATCCATCCAATACTGAATGGCTGCTTTAATGGCTTGTTCTTCTGTCTCTATTATTTCTTTTTTACCAGACTTGTCTACAGTTGTTTTAGCACCCACACTCACTTCAGCTAAATTTTCTCCAGCTTCAGAATAGAGAGCAGCATAATAAATCAAACGATCTTTTAAAGTCGCTTTTTTCTTGTCCTCTTGAGTATGAAGTAAGCGACTCTGATTCATCAAATAAGCAGCTTGATCAAATGCCGCAGCATCTAACTTTTCTATCGACTCATAAGTTACTAAATTATTCTCCAGTCTAAAATCGTTGATTGAGGACTTTAATAGCTCATTTAAACGCTCCTCTTCAAACTCTACTTGAGCAGAAAGAGAGAAACTGAAAACGTAAATCAATAAAAGTAAAAAAGGTTTCATTGCTTAAAAATAAAAGGCTCAGTTTACAATAAACCAAGCCTTATACTATACTAATTATTCAACTATTATTTTAAACTAAATGTTACTCTTTGATTTTTTGGAGAGTTTCCGCTTTCAGCCGGCTCCTCTGTTTCTTTACTTACGTAAGAAATTCTAGATTCTTCTAGACCCAAATCCATCAATTCTTTTTGAATCATGAAAGCTCTTCGTTTTCCAATAAAAGCTACTTCTTTTTCCGACACATTCGCATGACCTTGGATCTCTATTTTTTGCTGTGGGTTGGCTTTTAAATACTCAGCCAATTGGTTAAGCTTAGCTAACTCCTCTGCTGTAGGCTTAAACTTTTTCGTGTCAAAGTAAACCACAACATCCTCAACCGACCATTCACTAGCACTTTCTTCGCTTGCTTCTTCAGCAGAGTTTCCACCTTTATTTTTAATGGTTTCTTCTGCTCTGGTTCCATCTGAATTCACTAAATAAGTTTTTTTCGCTTTTTTGCGCTCTTCTTCATCGGTTCCAAAAGTCTTGCTTTCTACTTTCAATGTTCCTCCGGCAATGTTGTCGCAACTACAGTCACCTTCGCTTAAAACATCCATAGGAACAACAGAAATATCATCGATAAAATAGTATGCATTCATTTCCTGACGACCGCTAAACTCTCTAGACATACGTACCTTGTCGTGAATAGTCTCTTCCTCTTTTTCAAAGTTTCCAATAATAATGTGCTCCTCACCACCTTGGGCTACATAAATACGACAAATATCTGTCCACAAATATTGTTGTTCATGAATGTCTTTAGTTATACTTCTCACCGGTGCATCGTACTCCAACACTTTAGCAGAAGGCTCTACTACAGAGTCTTTAGTCACATACATAGCAATATTATTAATCGCATACTTGGTTAAGTCTGCCATGCTTACGTGCATTTTCATACAGTACTCTCTACCTTCAGTTAATGTTTTTTTAAGTTGAACGCCCAAATAATGTCTCGGCATTCTACCTCTGTAGCCCATAAATGACATCCCTGCATAATTGTTCCCTGTTCTAGCTGGCTCTTTACCATATTTATTTTCGGGAACGCGCATGCTTTTGTCTTTAGCATCTGCAGAATACAAATCCACCGGTTCAGCAGTAATCGATCGCCAAGGAGTTGCCAATTCGATCATTCCGGCACTTTTAATTTTGCCGTCTACCTCCTCAAAGCTGGGGTTTGGCACTAAGTTATGTTCACTTTCGTGTTGTTCTTGAGCTACTAATGTAGCCGTAAATAATAGTGTAGCAAGTACTAATCTTGTCTTCATCTGTCTTTGTTTTAGTTTATTGAATTCATCGAATTACTCGATAAACTCCCTGTAATTTTTGGTTTTTGTTTCAAAGATTGTTCCGAAATTAGAAATAATTCTCCAAAGATAAAACCATAAAAAAAGCCCCACCCTTTTAAGTAAACTTAAAAGCAATGGGACTAAAGAGTTATAAAATTATTTTTTATTACTGCTTACGAATCATATTTAAAGCAGAACCTGCCTTAAACCACTTAATTTGATTTTCGTTGTATGTGTGATTCACTTTAATTTCATCTGAAGATCCATCTGCATGAGTAATGCGAATGGTCAATTGTTTTCCTTCGGCAAAATCCTCTAAATCGATAAAGTCAAAGGTATCATCTTCTTGAATCTTATCGTAGTCTGCAGGATTTGCAAAAGTAATCCCTAGCATTCCTTGTTTTTTCAAGTTAGTTTCGTGGATACGTGCAAAAGATCTAACCAATACGGCAAAAACACCTAAATGTCTTGGCTCCATAGCTGCATGTTCACGCGATGAGCCTTCTCCATAGTTTTCATCACCAACTACAATGGTTGGAATACCTTCTTTTTTGTAGTGTCTTTGCACATCCGGCACAGAACCATACTCTCCGGTCAATTGATCTTTTACACTATCGGCTTTATCGTTAAAATAATTAATAGCACCTGTTAACATATTATTTGATATGTTATCCAAGTGTCCTCTGTACTTCAACCAAGGTCCTGCCATGGAAATGTGATCGGTTGTACATTTGCCTTTAGCTTTAATCAACAGTTTAACTCCAGTTACATTCTCACCATTCCATGGTTCAAAAGGAGTTAACAACTGCAAACGATCGCTATCTTCTTTAACAACAATATCTACATGACTTCCATCTTCAGCCGGCTCTTGATAGCCGTTATCTTCAACTGCATAACCTTTTATCGGCATTTCAATACCTTGTGGTTCTTCCAATCTAACCTCTTCTCCATTTTCATTGGTTAAGGTATCTGTTAATGGATTAAAAGCTAAGTCACCTGCAATTGCCATAGCTGTAACAATTTCAGGAGAAGCTACAAAACCGTGAGTATTGGGGTTACCATCATTACGCTTCGCAAAGTTTCTGTTGAAAGAAGTAATAATACTGTTTTTTTCTTTTTTCTCAGCACCATGTCTTGCCCACTGACCGATACAAGGTCCGCAAGCATTGGCTAAAACTACGCCACCGATATTCTCGAAAGTATCTAAATAACCATCTCTTGCAACAGTGTAGCGTACCATTTCTGAACCGGGAGTAACAGTAAACTCAGACTTCGCTTTTAAGTTTTTATCTAGTGCTTGTTGAGCAACAGAAGCCGCGCGTGTAATATCTTCATAAGAAGAGTTGGTACATGAACCAATCAAACCAACTTCCAACTTCTGAGGCCATCCGTTTTCTTTAACTGCTTTTGCAAATTCAGAAATTGGCGTAGCTAAATCCGGTGTAAAAGGGCCATTAATGTGTGGCTCTAGCTCAGAAAGGTTGATTTCAATTACTTCATCGAAATACTTTTCAGGGTTAGCGTAAACTTCTGCATCTCCTGTTAAGTGTTCTTTCACACCTTCAGCAAGCTCAGCAACATCAGCTCTTTCAGTTCCCTCTAAATATTCTCTCATTTTTTGGTCGTAGCCGAAAGTAGAAGTTGTTGCTCCAATTTCAGCACCCATATTACAAATGGTTCCTTTTCCTGTACAAGACAAGCTTTCAGCTCCATCGCCAAAGTATTCTAAAATAGCTCCGGTTCCACCTTTTACGGTTAAAATTCCGGCCACTTTCAAAATAATATCTTTAGAGGCAGTCCATCCACTTAAACGACCGGTTAATTTCACTCCAATTAATTTTGGAAACTTCAATTCCCAAGGCATTCCCGCCATTACATCTACTGCATCAGCTCCACCAACACCAATAGCAACCATACCTAATCCTCCGGCATTTACCGTGTGCGAATCAGTTCCAATCATCATCCCACCGGGGAAAGCATAATTCTCTAATACTACTTGGTGAATAATTCCGGCTCCGGGCTTCCAAAAGCCAACACCGTATTTATTTGACACAGAACTAAGAAAATCAAAAACCTCTTTATTTGTATCTTTTGCTCTTTCTAAATCTTTTTCAGCACCTACTTTAGCTTGAATTAAGTGATCACAATGAACAGTAGAAGGCACAGCCACTTTTTTCTTACCGGCTTGCATAAACTGCAAAAGCGCCATTTGAGCTGTTGCATCTTGCATAGCAACTCGGTCTGGCTTAAAGTCTACATAAGCTTTACTGCGCTCCAACTCTTTAGTTGCTTCACCCTGGTCGAGGTGAGAGTATAAAATCTTTTCTGTTAAGGTCATTGGTCGGTTAAGCACCTTACGTGCCGCCTCTATGCGCTCCCCCATTTTGGAGTAAACGTCTTTTATCATATCAATGTCAAAAGCCATAAGTATTGCGGTTTGTTAATTTATAGTTCTATTTCATTCGGATTGCGAAATTAACGATTTTCACTATAATTATAAAATATGTTCGTTTAAATAGAGAAGCTTCTGCAAGCTGCATAAAAAAGCAATAGTTTTATTTTGATTGAAGTTCAACTAATCTTCTAACCGTTCATCCCAAAAACGACAAATCTTCAACATAGCTTTCGTAAAATTGCATTGTGATACAGTTGTATAAAGAAAACATTCGACAAGCAATGCGCTCCATAAAGAGTCAATTGCTGAGAACTACTCTTACCGTTATGATTATAGCAGTTGGTATTACAGCGCTTGTTGGCATTTTAACTTCAATAGACGCCATGAAGAGCTCCATTACCGAAAGCTTTAGCAGTATGGGAGCCAATACATTCAACATAAGAAACTACGGCAGTTCATTTCATGTAGGTCGCAGTGGGAGAAAAGCTAAAGTGTTCCCATCTATTTCATATAAAGAGGCAATAGCGTTTAAAGAGCGTTTCAATTTCCCCGCACTTGTCTCTGTTTCTACCAGGGCCTCATCCTTGGCTACATTAAAATTTCAATCCGAAAAAACTAATCCAAATATTTTTGTCTTTGGAACAGACGAAAACTACTTAGCAACAAATGGCTACGACCTATCTAAAGGTAGAAATTTCACAAAGCAGGATGTCAACTCAGGTAATCCGGTAGTGATTATTGGCAGCGATATAGAATCGCAACTATTCAAGAATACTAACCCTATTGACCAGCTAATTACTGTTGGAAGTAGTAAGTTTAGAGTAATTGGAGTATTAAAAAGCAAAGGAAGCAGCATGGGATTTAGTGCTGATAAAAATGCATTTATTCCACTAACATCTGCAAGACAGTATTTCCCAAGCTCAAGTCCCAACTTTATAATAAATGTAATGGCTACAAATCCCGATCAGCTGGAAACGGCTATTGGTGAAGCTACCGGTTTATTTAGAATTGTTCGTGGAGACAAAATAGGAAAAGAAAATAGTTTTGAAATTAGTCGCAGCGACAATATCTCCCAAATGTTGTTTGAAAATTTAAGCGCTGTTACTATTTCAGCAACAGTAATTGGGCTTATCACATTACTAGGAGCTGCTATTGGATTAATGAACATTATGCTAGTTTCTGTTACTGAACGAACAAGAGAAATCGGCATAAGAAAAGCAATCGGAGCGAGTGCGGCGATTATTCGGAATCAGTTTATTATTGAAGCAATTGCTATTTGTCAAATTGGCGGCGTGGTAGGAATTTTATTAGGAATAGCTGTAGGAAATGGAGTTGGTAGTTTGATGGGCGGTGGCTTTATTGTTCCATGGGATTGGATTTTACTAGCTGTAGGTTTATGCTTTGCAGTTGGCCTAATCTCCGGAATTTATCCTGCACAAAAAGCAGCCAAGCTAGACCCAATTGAAGCCTTGAGGTATGAGTAAGCGATGTTTTAAAGTGTACTTATTAGTCTAGCTAATCAACACTAAAATGATATTTCCAACTACAATTCCTTAACTTTGCACTTTAATTATTTTTCAAATCATTATGAAAGTAGCTCTTTTAGCAATTGTACTATTAGCACTTGGTTTTGCAGGCATAGCAGTTAAAATTCTATTTAAAAAGAATGGCAAATTTGCAGGAACTTGCGCAAGTAACAGTCCAATATTAAATGAAGAAGGTGCTCCCTGTAGTTTCTGTGGCGCGCAGCCAGAAGAAATGTGCAAAAAAGAAGATTAATTTAAATCTTCAACTTGACTTTTTAAATTCTCTGTTATAAAAGTTATGAGCTCTCCTTTAGCGTTAGCATAAATCAATATTGCCCCTAATTCTTTCCTTTTAGATACAAAATCCTTACAATCTTCATAACCTTTAACCATACAAGCAGTTGCCATGGCATCTGCTACAGCAGCCTCTCTACTAATAATTGTTGCACTCAATAAACTATCCGCTGTTGGAAAACCGCTTTTAGGATTAATACTGTGGCTGTACTTTTTACCATCTACTTCAACAAACTTTCGGTAGTTTCCGGAAGTAACCATTGCTTGATTTTTCAAATTAACAATAGCACTCAGTTTGCGTTCCAAGTTTTGCCCCTCGGGCTTGTCGATTCCAATACGCCAAGCCACCGAATCACGGTTTAAACCCGAAACAATTACTTCGCCTCCTAATTCAACATAGTAGTCTTTAATACCTCTATCTTTTAATAATTGGCCAATTAAATCAACACTATATCCTTGAGCAATGGCATTAAAGTTTAGCTTAGCTTCTTTAGTCTTTTTATGAAGCACATTGCCTTCCAATATAAATTGCTCAAAACCACAAAGCTTCATCAACTCATTAACTTTATTGGTATCCATACTTTTTGCTTCGGCAAAATCGAAGCCCCAAGCCTCAATTATGGGAGCTAATGTTGGATCAAAAGCACCATCTGTTTCACTATTAATTTTCTTAGAAAGTAGGAAAACTTCCATAAAAATGGGCTCTATTATTGCCGAATCCCCATTGTTTAATTTCGAGATGGTGGAACTTTCAATGTAAGTCGACATAGAAGCATCAATCGCATTTAATAGAGAATCAACTGTTGTTGGCAATTCAGCTTGCTCAAGGCCTATGTATTTTACTGTATAAGTTGTACCTTGTGCTTCTCCACCAAAAGACTGCTCATTTCTTACTTCTTTATGTTCTGCGCTACATGCGAATAAAAAAACTGAGCTAATAAAAATCAATAACCTCACTACTCTTCTCCCTTTTCAATAATTTGCCAGCTATGATCACCCATTAGGCGAGCAGTGGCTATAAACCTTTTATATTTATTCCCATGCGACCACTGTTTGGGTCCTATCATGGAGAGCACTTTCGTACCGTCTTCCTTTTCATACAAATGATAAGTATGACCGGTCAGTGGCTTAAAACCCATTTCGGCAGTGTATATCTCTTCAGAAATTTCAACTCTTTTTTTAAGATCATTAGCTTGGTTCACTAGCAGCTCCATCTGATCGTATATTTGCTTCATTTGCATATTCGTTTGCTCCTCCATAGCTGCCATGGCATTGCTCTTTATGCGATCCTTGTCATCCGGAAAAATAATTGCACTACCTACATTATGCGCATAAGGCAAATTGTGCGGACTTTCCGTTATCTTATCCTTATCAATCGGATTAAAAGTTCTTCGCTCTTCTTTTTTATCATCTCTTGACATAAAGCAAATTTAATTGGATTGATTTTCTTCACGAGTAAACACAGGCTTCTTAACTGTACTCAGGTCTGAATTATAGCGGTAACCTCCATAATCAAACCCTTGTAGGTCCTCTATCCTGCTAATCTTATTTTCAATCATATACCTACTCATTAACCCTCTTGCTTTTTTTGCATAAAAAGCAATGATTTTATATTTCCCATTTTTCGCATCTTTAAATTGAGGGCTAATTATATCTCCATCTAATTCATTTTTCTTGACAGATTTAAAGTATTCATTAGATGCCAAGTTAATAATCACTTTCTCTTCGTGATTTTTTAAAGCTTCATTAAGCTCTTTAGTGATTTCATCTCCCCAAAACTCATACAACGACTTTTTATTTCCAACTTTTAGCGATGTACCCATTTCTAAGCGGTAAGGTTCAATAATGTCTAGCGGTTTTAACACTCCATACAAACCCGATAAAATCCTCAAGTGACTTTGAGCGTACTCAACATCACTTTTGCTTAAAGTTTGCGCTTCCAAGCCTTGATAAACATCGCCGGTAAAAGCAAATATGGCTTGTCGACTATTATTTGAGAGCTGTTCAGCTCCTATCCATTTTAGGTATCGTTCATGGTTTAGATTACCTAAATTTTCACTAATCGACATTAAGTCTTGCAGCTCTTTAGAAGTCTTTTTCTTTAAAACATCAATTAGCTTAAAAGAATGCTTTAGTAAAGTTGGAACTGAACTTTCTTTTATCTTTAAGTCAGTTTCAAAGTCTAATGATTTTGCCGGAGATAAAATGTGAATCATGCGCTTGATTTTTCTTTAATAAACAAGAGTACAAAGGTAATGTTTGTATTTAAAAATAATTAGATGTAAAATTGACATCTACTTAAAGAACAAAAAAATAGCCACTCAGTTTTGAGTGGCTATTTTATTTAAAATTAATGATTAGACTATTTTTTCTTCCAAGCTTTTATGTTCTCATCATTCATTTTAATGTATGCATCGTAATTTGCTTTTTCTGCAAGCGCTTTTGATTGCTCAGCAACTTTAATGGCATTTTTATAATCGCCTTTTGCTGCATATATTTTAGACAATGTGATAGTGTTCCAGAATTGAGCAGAAATCTCAACTGATTTTTTTGACCATGCCAATGCTTGATCCAAGTCTTTACTGTGCTCTAAATAATATCTCGCAGCTGCATTGTATGCACCATAAGAGTTCTCTATTTCTTTGATTTTTTGTTCGATGTTCTTCATCGCCATTTCATCGGCTTCAACTTTAATCGGCACAGACCATTTACTCTTTTCCCATTGAAATGTTAATTCAGCCGTATTTTCTGTCAAATTACTAAACGTAATCGTGAAAGTTTCTGTCATTTCGCTTTCAAGCACTTTAGCTTTCACTTCAATAACATTATTATCAGCATTAAAAGAGCCTTCAGATGCATTAACGTCACTATTAAGCATTACTACAAAAGTACCTTCTTCTAACTGAGTAAAAACAGAATAAGTCCCTGCCTTTACCTCTTCCCCACCAACATTTGCATCAGTACTAAAAGTAATTTTTGTTGAAGCATTTGCTCCTGTTCTCCATACTTGACCCCATTTTAACAAGCCACCAAAAATTTCACGTTCTTTAACTCCTGGGCGAGAGTATTCAACTTTAACTTCTGTCAAGCCTACTTTTTGCATTACTTCAGCGTAAGGACTTGGAACCGGTAATTCTTGAGCTTGCACTGTAAACACTGTTGTTAATGCAGCCAACATAAATAATTTAAATTTTTTCATTTGTTAGTTTTTTAAAGATTTTTGACAAACATACTTTATAAATAAGGATAATGAAGAATTTCACTTCATTAAAAAATGTTATTTATTATCCTTCAAAAATTCATACACAAAAAAGCCCCACAGTAAACTGCGGGGCTTAAAAAAATGGCGATGACATACTCTCCCGGTTTTACCCAGTACCATCTGCGCTGTTGAGCTTAACTTCTCTGTTCGGAATGGGAAGAGGTGAACCTCAACGCAATAATCACCATAAATCGTTATTATTCACTTTGTCATACTTCGTCTTCGCTCAGCATGACAACTAATGAATAATGTATACTTTATGTAACATCATTAAGAAAGAAAATACCTAATAACAATAACAGTTAAAACCATTAGTAGAAAGCTTACGGCTAATTAGTACTGCTCGGCTTTGACATTACTGCCTTTACACCTACAGCCTATCAACGTCATCGTCTTTAACGAGCCTTTAAGGAAATCTCATCTTGAGGTAGGCTTCGCACTTAGATGCTTTCAGTGCTTATCCCTTCCACACGTAGCTACTCTGCAGTGCCGCTGGCGCGACAACAGATACACCAGAGGTGTGTCCAACCCGGTCCTCTCGTACTAGAGTCAGATCCTCTCAAATTTCCAACGCCCACAACAGATAGGGACCGAACTGTCTCACGACGTTCTGAACCCAGCTCGCGTGCCACTTTAATGGGCGAACAGCCCAACCCTTGGGACCTTCTCCAGCCCCAGGATGTGACGAG
>Ga0207849_100156_pt1 | contig 45256 bp, 47 predicted proteins | sample TtaePargueraPR_12_FD_187277 | JGI IMG/M metagenome (GOLD analysis project Ga0207849, IMG submission 187277) | Aerobic enrichment media microbial communities from Bioluminiscent Bay, La Parguera, Puerto Rico - Tt and P2 (4) (SPAdes) | ecosystem: Environmental > Aquatic > Marine > Unclassified ...
TGGGAGCCGCATTTGCCTGTTGGGGACGTCGTTTTCTGGCGGGCTTGTGATTGTGGCCGCGGCAAAGGATGGAAACGTGCAATGCACTATCTCCCGGTGCCCGATGACGGATAGTTTGGCGTCTTTGCCGGGTGTTGTCGGTTATGCCGGCCTCATGCAGGCGATGCGCCTGACCTACCACGGGACGGTGGACTGGCTTCGTCGTGGGCTGGTGATGTCTCCCCGGTATATTGCATCCGCAGGCCGCCCGGCGAGCGCTGCGGCCAAAGCGGCCGAGAGAATGCCGAACGCGGAAGTGAAGCACTATCCGGTCGGTCATTTTGATGTTTATCGGGGCGAAGCTCGGGCTCAATCCATCGACGATCAGCTTTATTTCCTGGCCCGGTTTTCCCGGTGAAAGTAACAACCGGGGCAGATCTATTAACGGCTGAGTCGGGGGTCGAGTGCGAGCGTCTTGTTCAGGTCCGATTCATAAAGAATACGCGCCCCTTACAATTTGCAACATATTGAAATATAAATAAAAGGTAAGGGTGGCATCGCGAGTATTTCTGATATTCTCGAATGGTTCACAAAACCGACAAGTGCCTGATGGGACGATGGAGACAATGGTTTCCTTCCGGTCATACTGGGCAGGTCAGACCACCTGAACAATGGGATTTACACCAATGAAAATGAAATCACTGCTCGTTTTTTTATCTCTGAGTGCCACCTCTTTGGGTGCCGTTGCGGGTGACACCGCCGACGCCGCGCTAGGTGGCGGTATTGGCGGAGCGATTGGGGCGGCTATCGGCAACGAGGTAGGTGGTAGAGATGGCGCTATTCTCGGTGGTGCCGTCGGTGCGGCAACTGGAACAGCCATTACCACCAAAGATCATAGAGAATACGATCGCGACTATGATGGCCGTCGTCATGACTATGACGATCGCCACCGGTCTTACCGTCAGTCTGGTGGCCATTTCTGCCCGCCGGGCCAGGCGAAAAAGGGCAACTGCTGAAACGCAATAAGCCTGCAATTTAATCGTGACTTCAAAAAGCCTTTCTCCAACGGGAAGGCTTTTTTCGACCTTGAGCCACCTGCTGAAGTAGTGGGTTATTCCGGCTCAGGGTTCCGCTTTCTGTTCTAAGCTTTATCCAAACGCCTGTGCGGTGAGACCTGTAGTACTCCCTTAATACCCGCTTAATCGCCGCCGCTGGTACTGTTTCCAGACTTGGCAACACAAGCACAAGGAGACAGCCATGAGCGGGAAGAAGATTCTGATGATTACCGGTGATTTCACCGAAGACTACGAAACCATGGTGCCGTTCCAGGCACTGCAGGCTGTGGGTCACACGGTTCATGCCGTTTGCCCGGGCAAGAAAGCGGGCGATACCGTTGCCACTGCCATCCATGACTTCGAGGGTGACCAGACCTACAGCGAAAAACCGGGCCATCGGTTTGCCCTGAATGCGGATTTTGAGGGGCTGGATCCGGCAAATTACGACGCTCTGGTGGTGCCTGGTGGTCGCGCACCCGAGTACCTGCGCCTCAACAAGGATGTGCAGACTCTGGTTCGCCATTTCTTCGAAACCAACAAGCCGGTGGCGGCAATCTGCCACGGTGCCCAGTTGTTGGCCGCAGCGGGGGTTCTTGAGGGCCGCAAGTGCTCGGCCTATCCGGCCTGCCAACCGGAAGTGGAGCTGGCCGGCGGGACCTTTGCCGGTATCGAGGTTGATCAGGCTGTCACCGATGCTAATCTGGTAACAGCGCCCGCGTGGCCGGCTCATCCGGCCTGGCTGGCGCAGTTCTTCAAATTACTGGACCAGTAGCTCAGCAGGGGCCTGCCCACCGGCCCCTCAGTGCTCTCAAGCATCCTCAATAGCAGCCAGGCACACCCAGGGAGGTCGTCATGTGCAAGCTCTTCATCAACGCCGATCCGGAGCTTTGGCTCAGCCGGACTCACTCCCTGCGTATTGACGGCATGGTGACCAGTGTGCGGATGGAAAACGCCTTTTGGCAGGTGCTGGCAGAGCTGGCCGAGCGGGATGGTATGAACCTGCCGCAGATGATCACCCGGCTTTACCACGAGTCCATTGATGCGGGCCATGATCTCGGCAATTTCACATCCTTCCTTCGGGTTTGTGCGCTGCGTTACCTTGAGCTGCAATTGAGCGGCGACGTTCCGAGGGATACCCGGGTACCGATTGCCTCGCTTGATGCCGACCGTATTCTCGCTGGCAAAACCGGTGAGCCGCCAACTCCGGACGTGGTGAGCAAAGCAAGGCACTGAATCCGAAAAAAAACGGGACCACACGGCAATTCCTCAGTTGATGAGCTCGCCAAATTGGCCACTAATGACAAGTGCATTGTCCCCTTGTCCTCTCACGGCAGTGGGTTCTCCGCCCGTATGATGACCGCACACTCATCACGCTTCCCGGGGGCTCACCATGATTGCCAGGAAAACGAACGCCTCTGTTCACCCGATTTCAGCGCGCGGTACAGCTCGAACGACCACACCGAAGGGTATGATCCCCGAAGTCCGGCAGCCGGATTTTGATCTGGCCGACGATGTGCCTAAATACTGGTGGGACAATGATCCGGCCAAAACGCTTCTGCTGGCTGCACTGTCGTCCAGTTTTCCGCCCGGTGAGCGCTTCTTTATCGACTCGGTACGCCACTATCAGAAACAGATTACCGACCCTGAACTGAAAGCGGCGGTGCGTGGTTTTATTGGCCAGGAGGCTCACCACTCGAAGGAACACAAGGCCCTCAACGGCCTTATGCAGGAGCGCGGTATCAATCTCGATCGCCTGGAGCGGGAGGTTCAGGGGCTGATGAACTGGATGCGCAAGCAATTCAGCCCCGAGCGTCAGCTGGCCCACACGGTGGCCGTGGAACATTTCACCGCCCTGTTGGCCGAGGAGTTTCTTCTGAAATATAACGCTCTGGACGAAATGGACCCGCGCATGGCAGCCATTTGGGCCTGGCACGCCATCGAGGAATCCGAGCACAAGGCCGTGGCTTTTGATGTTTACAAGGGCATTGGCGGCAGTGAGTTTGTCCGGGTGACGGAAATGATGGCCGTGAGTGTGATGTTCCCGCTGTTCAGCGGGATTCACCTGGTGCAGCTGATGAAAGAGGATGGCCAGCTCTTAAACTTCAAATCCTGGCTGGGCGGTCTCAATTACATGTGGGGCAAGCCCGGCGTTTTCCGCAAGCTGTTGCCGAGTTACTTCAAGTATTACAGCCCTGAATTCCACCCCTGGAATCACGATGCGCGCGATCTGGTCGAAAGGGCCAAGCGCAAATGGCTGGCGCCGGTTATGAAAAAGACCGCCTGAAAAACGTGGTTCAGGACAGAACCTGGCCGCCATCCACCACCAGCGTCTGGCCGGTTATCCAGCGGGCCAGATCGGAGGCGAGGAACAACGCCACGTCGGCGACTTCCTCCGGCGTGCCCAGGCGCCCGAAGGGAATCCCCCCGCGAATACGCTCGTAGAGCTCCGGATTGTGCTGACGGGCCTGATCCCAGACGCCGCCCGGAAACTCGATCGAGCCCGGGGCAATGCCATTAACACGCACTTTATGCGGGGCCATGGCCACCGCGAGGCTGGCGGTGTAGTGAGCGACGGCGGCCTTGATGGCCGCGTAGGGGGCGGTGCGTGTCGAGGCGTGCAGGGCGGCGATGGAGGCAATGTTGATGATCGTGCCCCCGGTTTCCTTGAGCGCTGGCAGGCAGGTGTGACCGGCGCGAACCGTACCCATCAGATCCACTTCAACGCTGCTCAGCCAGCCTTCTTCGTTGTCCTCCCGCCCGAAGGCCGAGGCGCAATTGACCAGCACGTCGAGGCCGCCCAGCTTGGGCATGGCGCTCTGCAGATATGTCTCCAGTGCGGCCTTGTCGCCGATGTCGCAGGAGGCCACATGCAGCGCCAGCCCCTCGTCTGCCGCTTCTCCCGCCAATGCGTCCAGGGATGCCTGCCCGCGCGCGCACACGGAAACGCTGGCACCAGCTCGGGCAAACCCCAACGCGATGGCCCGGCCAATCCCCTTGCTGCCGCCAGCGACGATGACGCGCCGGCCGTTGAAATCAAACGTCATTGATTGCTCCTGATTTCCCATTAGGTTGGTCTCGACTCTGGGCGCGCCAGTGCCTGGAATCTCCAGCTACTTTAGCGCTAAACGTGGGCTTGGACGATCTAATGGTTGAGTGAATTGCTTGAGTAATGAGAAGGCCGCAACGACATTTGCTAGTATCTTCGCCTCCTCCTCCTGAAAGCGATCAAGTCCCCGAGAATGAATGCTCCTTTCAAACTGCGGCCCTACCAGCAGGAAGCTGTCGACGCCACGCTGAGCCATTTCCGCAAATCGGACGAGTCTGCCGTCATCGTGCTGCCCACCGGCGCGGGTAAGAGCCTGGTCATTGCCGAGCTGGCCCGGCTAGCCCGCCGCAAAATTCTGGTGCTGACCCACGTCAAAGAGCTGGTGGAGCAGAATCACGCCAAGTACCAGAGCTATGGGTTGGAGGGTGGCATCTTCTCCGCCGGGTTGAAGCGCAAGGAGAATCAGCACCAGGTCACCTTTGCCAGTGTGCAGTCCGTCGCGGCGAATCTGGATCAATTCCGGGATGAGTACTCGCTGGTCATTATCGACGAGTGCCATCGGGTCAGCGGTGAGGAAACCAGTCAGTACCAGCGGATTATCGAGTTGCTGCGGCAGCAGAATGACGCCTTCAAAGTGCTCGGGCTGACCGCCACACCCTATCGCCTCGCCATGGGCTGGATCTATCGCTATCACTACCGGGGCTTTATTCGCGGCTCGGGTGAAGAGCAGGACAAGCCCTTTCAGCACTGCATCTACGAACTGCCTTTGAGCTACATGATCAACCGCGGGTATCTCACCCGTCCTGAGCTGGTGAATGCGGCGGTGGCGCAATACGATTTCTCCGCGCTGGCCCAGGACCGCTTTGGCGAATACGCAGAAAAGGACGTCAACCAGCTGCTGGGCAAACACAAGCGTGTGACCCGGGCGATCATCGAGCAGGTGGTGGAGCTGGCCGCCGACCGCAAAGGCGTGATGATCTTTGCGGCAACGGTGGAGCATGCCCGGGAGATCACCGGCTATCTGCCGGAACACGAAACCGCCCTGGTGACCGGCGCAACCGATTCGAAGGAACGGGACTTGCTGATCCAGCGCTTCAAACAGCGGCAGTTGAAGTATCTGGTGAACGTGTCCGTGCTCACCACGGGTTTTGATGCGCCCCATGTGGACTTTATTGCGATTCTTCGTCCTACCCAGTCGGTCAGTCTGTATCAGCAGATCGTTGGCCGCGGTCTTCGTCTGGACGAAGGCAAACGGGACTGTCTGGTGATCGATTACGCGGGCAACCGTGTGAACCTGCATCACCCGGAGGTGGGGGAGCCGAAACCGAATCCGGACAGCGAGCCGGTGCAGGTGTTCTGCCCGGGCTGTGGTTTTGCCAATATCTTCTGGGGCAAGACCGACAGTGAGGGCCGTGTTATCGAGCACTATGGGCGCCGTTGCCAGGGACTGTTGGAGCCGGCACAAGGGGAGGAACCGGCCGGGCAGAGCGGGCGCCCGCAACAATGCGATTACCGTTTCCGGTTCAAGGAATGCCCACATTGTGGTGGCGAGAATGATATTGCGGCCCGTAACTGCGGGCATTGCCACCAAGCGATTATCGACCCGGATGATCAGCTGAGAGATGCACTGAAACTGAAGGACGCCATGGTGATCCGTTGTGCCGGGATGACGTTGGGCGTTGGTGGAGGCAAGCTGAGAATCACCTATCACGGCGAAGATGGGGAGGAACTCAGCGAGTCGTTCGATTTCACCAAGCCCGCGCAGCGCGCCGTGTTCAACAAACTGTTTGGCCGCAGGTTCGCCAATAGCCAGGCCCCGAAAGAGTTCAAAAAGGTGGATGCGGTGCTGGAGATGCAAACCCTGTTGCCGGCACCGGATTTCGTGATTGCCCGCAAGCAAAAGCACTATTGGCAGGTGCAGGAACGGATTTTTGATTATCAGGGGAATTATCGTAAGGCGAACGAGCGGTAACTTGGGTATTGCGGCCGCTTTGTTTACTATTGGGCGCGGCGCCAGTGACGGCACCCTCGACAATTTGGATGATTCTTCAAGGACAGAAGGAACAAAGGAATGAGCAAGAACGTTGTGCTGTTGGGTGATTTGGGAACAGATCACCAGGGATTTCCCCCCACGCCGGTTATTGCCGGCTCCCCCGATGTGCTGATTGACGGCAAACCCGTTGCCCGCGTCGGCGATCCTCTCGCTCCACACGCCAAGCCCAAACATCCTCCCCACCCGCGAGCCATCGCTGCTGGCTCGGCAACGGTGCTGATCAATGGTATTCCCGCGGCTGTGACGGGGGGGGCAATTTCCTGCGGCGGCGTCACTATTGGTAGTGGCAGCGTTGTGATTGGTGATACCCACTCACCGGCGCCGTTTTCCGGTATTTCACCCGCACCAGCAAAGCCCGCTCCGCAGGCGGCATCGTCTTCCGCCCGTGGTTTTGAAAGTACCGCTTCGGAGCCCTCAATCGCCGACGGGGCAGCGAAAAGTGCGGGTAGCGCAACGGCAGGTGGGCCGGTGGCCTCCAGCCTATCTGGGCAATTCCCAATCACCAGTGAGCCGAAGGCCGCCGTAGAGCCTGGCTACCATGTCGTCCAGAGCCCAACGAGCAAAACGGACTTGTTGACTGCCCTATATGGAGAGGCGTCGGCAAAGCCGGATCACTTTGACCGGTTGAACCCGGGCCTCGGTGAGCGTGTGTTGCCTGGTGAGATGATTGTGCTGGGTGACCCGGAAGGCATGGAGTGCACTCAAGAAGAAGCCGACTTGATGGAAGTGGCGGCGCAGGTGAACGCCCAGGTAAGGTCGCTGGAGCAGGACGAGGCGCAGTTTATCGTCAAGTATTACGATCTGTTGGAAGCCGTCACTTCAACGGGCTCGGCTGGTCTGGGTGCTGGCGCAGTGATGATTTCGAAGCAGATCGAAAGCATTGAGGCGACGCTAAAGAATATCGAGCGACTTCATCAGGACAGTTACCGTAAGCATGGTCATCTCAACCATCCGGAGTTTTTCGAGAAGCGGCAGGCGCTATTCAAGAAGCTGGATTTTGCTCTGGGGAGTTTGGCACGCAAAGGTATGTCGCTGGATGATGATGCCAAGCTCAAACGAGCGCTAGGAATGTCGTCGAAAAGAACTGTGCATCATTGGAAGACTGCTGGTGTCGGTGGCATACCGGGGTACGCCACGCATTACGAGCGGCTTGCTTCCGGTGCCAAGTACGCAAAGAGCGTTGGTTATCTCTCGGTTGGACTGGACGTTGCTGCCTCGGGAATGGAGATTCATGCGGCTTGCACAAACGGCCGGGCACGAGAATGCAGACGGGTGAAATACATTGAAGGTGGGCGCCTCTCTGGCTCAGCCATAGGGGGTGGTGCTGGTGCTTTCGCTGGACCATTTGTGTGCGGGGTGATCGGCCTTGGTACAGGAGGCCTGGGCGGAGTTGCGTGCGGGATAATAATGGCTGGCGTTGGCGGTTTTGCAGGAGGGTCAGCTGTTGGGGGCATTGGTGAAAGTATCGGTGAAGTACTCTACGAGGTAACGACTGATGAATGACTCTCTTCAGATCACAGCGGCATTTGTCGGAGCGGGTGCTATTTGTTTGGGATTGGTTTCACTATTCGTGATTCTTACGTTGGCGTTTTCACGAGTGACGACAATCGAGGAAAAAATTTCACGCCCTGACACTTCTGCACTGGAACACAGAAAAATCTGGGGTAACGACCCCTTGGGTCGATTGATGAGAAGCAGTTACGTGTTTACGTTTCTTGTGCTTCGTTCCGCCCCCTCAAGCCGGCTTAATCGGTCAGCGGCACAGATAGGTGATATATCAACTCAATTGCCTGTTCGACTGACGTTATGGGCGGTGCTTCCTCCCTTGCTTTTGTACGGATGCTTAGCAGTGCTCTTAATAGCCGGCCTTTTTTTGTGAAGGATTGTTGCAGAATTCTGGACATTATTTCGGAGTAATCGGGGAATGCGCTGGCGAACCCTTCCACGAACAGGATCCCGTCGCCTGAGGTCGCTTGCATAAATTGTCAACTCGAAGGCTATTTCCGGAAAACCAGCAGCCGGTTGTTCGCTGGCATGGCATGGTTCTCCGCGAGGTTCAGGCCCACCGATTCCGCCAGTGCAATCAGATCTTCCAGATCCCGGATGCCCATGTGGGATGCGCGGGCTCTCAGATATTGGTCAAACTGTCGGTTGCTTTCACTGGTATATCGGCCGTGGTTGTTGAACGGGCCATACAGACAAAAGGCCCCATCATTTGGCAGGCGCTCGCCAATGTTGCGAAACATCTGTTCGACTTCGCTCCACGCCATGATGTGGGCGGTGTTTGCCGAGAACGCCCAGGTGAAGGAATCGACGGGCCAAGGTGCGGTGCATACGTCCAGTTCAATAACAGGCAGGATGTTGGGCAGCGCGGCATGCTCTATCCGGGCGCGACAGAGATCCACCGCGTCCGGATGGTCGGACGGTTGCCACTGCAGGTGGCGCATTGACTTTGCGAAATGCACCGCGTGCTGCCCGGTGCCTGTGCCCACCTCCAGGACGTTTCCCGGCGCATCGAAAATCTCACGGAGCTTCTCCAGGATCGGCGATTTGTTGTTCTCACAAGCCTGAGAAAAGGGCAGGTTGGTGGTCATCGAGCCGGTGTTTTCCATTGGTGAGATTCGCGCCGCGTTGGAACGGCCATATCAGCTACTGGTTTACGGCTAAAGTGAACGGGGAGCGTGTATAAATCACTCTCCCAACAATTATTTCGTGTTTCATATATACTACCTTGCCGAATCTGGCAAACAAGCCAAGACTTAACGTGGATAATATAATGAGCAAGAAAGCCGTAAAATCTACTTTAACTTCTGCCGAGATTGAGGCGCATACTGCTGAATTTTTAAAGACTGGCGGGCGTGTTGATTATGTGGTGAAAGGTAAAAGTGCACAGTTTTCCACCACTGGTCCAAAGCAGATTAACCTGAAAAGCAGTTGATGATTGCGCGAAAGCTCAAGCAGATCGGGGAGGCCATTCTACCCGGATCGGATCAACAAAAAAGGCAGCCGAGGCTGCCTTTTTTCGTCACGTCTTGGCTGTTATTTACAGACCAATTACGTTCTCGGCCTGCGGACCTTTCTGTCCGTCAGTCACTGTGAATTCAACTTCCTGACCTTCGGCCAGAGTTTTGAATCCGCCACCCTGAATAGAGCTGTAGTGAACAAAAACGTCTGCGCCGCCTTCACGAGTAATAAAGCCGAAACCTTTTGCTTCATTGAAGAACTTAACGTTGCCTTTAATAGTAGACATAATAATTATCCTGATTTTAATCAAATGGTTGCTGCCAATAAATCGTTGTGATTTTTGGTCAGCGATATGCAGGAAATAAAAAACGTGCAGGATCAAAAACAGGACAAGAGGTTTTGCAACACTAAAGGTCTGATTCGTGAAATGCTTTGCTAAATCTTTCCGACGGAAGAGACAGTACGCTAATTACCAGGTATTGCATAGCTAAATTTTCCAAAAAGCTGGAAAGATTTATTTTTGGGTTTAGTTATCTGGCCGTAACCATGAGCTGGGTGGTTTCTTCAGGTGTTTCGTTTCTCGCGGGTGACGCCTATGCTCATCACATACATTTCTTATCCGGGAGTTGCTTTTATGAGTCTGGCTATCGCACTGCATGTTCTCTCTGCCGTGATCTGGGTTGGTGGTATGTTTTTCGCTTACATGGCCATGCGTCCGGCGGTGGCCGAGGTCATTGATGCGTCGCAGCGGGGCGTGCTCTGGTGTCACACGCTGTCCCGGTTTTTCCGGTGGGTATGGGCGGCCGTCATCCTGTTGCTGGTGACCGGTTACTGGATGATTTTCAGCGTGTTCGGCGGCATGGCGGGTGCCGGCTGGCATATCCACGTAATGCAGGCGCTGGGGATCGTGATGATCCTGCTCTATTTTCACGTTTACTTTGCCCCCTTCCGGCGACTGAAGCAGGCCGTTGCCAACCAGGATCCCCAGGAAGGTGGACGCCAGGTAGGCCAGATCCGCAAGTTGGTGGGTACCAACCTGATTCTGGGGCTGGTCGTGGTGGCGATCGGCGCTGGTGGCCGCTACCTGTAAGCCCGAAGCCGTTTTCCGGTTGCAGAGATCGACTATTGGAACGCCAGTCGACTGTAGCCGCTGCTGGAGCCAGCGCCGCCACTGGTTATAATGGCGTATCTTGAACCGTTGCAGAGAACCCTATGCCAATCGAAAAGAATCAGGTGGTCTTGTTTCACTACAGTGTCCGTGATGAACAAGGCAACGTTGTTGAAAACTCCCATGGCGGCGAGCCGAACGCCTACCTGCATGGTCACGGCGGCATTATCCGCGGCCTGGAAGAAGCCCTGGAAGGTCGCGAGGCCGGCGAAAGCTTCAGTGTCACCGTGGCTCCGGATAAAGCCTACGGTCCGCGCAAGGCCGACGCCATCCAGCGGGTGCCGATAAAGCATCTGATGGGGGCCAAACGCTGGAAACCGGGCATGATCGCCCAGGTGCAGACCGAGCATGGCCCGCGCCATGTGGTCGTCGCCAAGGTCGGCCACAAGTTTGCCGATGTCGACACCAATCATCCGATGGCCGGTAAAACCCTGACCTTCGATATCGAAATCATCGAAGTACGTGCGGCCGATCCGGAAGAAATAGCGCACGGCCACGCCCATGGGCCGGGTGGGCATCATTGAAGGCTTAACTCATCCCCGGATTAAGTGGGCAGGCGCGTCCCAGTCGACGATCTCAAGGTATTCATGATGAAATCAATTGCCCTGGCGGCGCTGTTGGTCGTCCTTCTGGGGTTGATCGGTGTTCAGTATTACATTACTTCCGTCCCGGCTCTTGAGGCTCCTGTCACCGTTGGTGACGTTCGAGAAGTGAAGCCTGAACAATCGCTGGTGGTCACACTGGTGGACAGCGAAGGGCAGCGATTTACCATCGGGCTTCGGGGCGATACCGCCAAGCCGGAGGAAGTCGCGCTTTTCTATATCCGGAACCCGGATGTCATTCCCTATGTGTTCTGGCCGAGTCTCCGAAGTAATGATGAAAAGCGGGTTCTGGAATTGTTGGAGGACCTGATCGAATCGGATGCGTCCGACGTTGCCGCCGTTCGCAGCATTTACTCGGTTTTAAAGGAGCGCAACTGACGATAAGGACGGACCAGTCCTGACGGGAAGGCCGGCCCATAACCTGGCCGGCCTTCCTGTTCAAAGCAAGGTTTGCGTACTGCAGCCTAGCGCCCTCCAATAGCGCCATCCCGGCGCATATCGGCTCCGCCGACGAGACCGGTTGGCGTGACCTGTATCAGCGACAACCCGCTGTTCAGGGTCGTGACACCAACCGCATGCCCCCTGCCTTCTTCCAGATCGGACTCAAGTGCGGCGACATCGTAGTCGAGCGTCACGCCCGGGATGGGTGCCTCCAGAACGGTTGCTGAGGTTGAACTGCCGCTGTTGGTATTCTGGTAATGAGGCACATTGATGGCTTCCTGTGGGTCAAGTCCAAAATCAAATACGTTCATGATGGTCTTGGCGGTGTAGCCAATGATCCGGGAGCCGCCCGGCGAGCCGGTGACCAGGGAAACCTGCCCATCCAGATCAAAGACAATGGTCGGAGCCATCGAGCTGCGTGGCCGCTTTCCGGGCTGTACCCGGTTGGCAATCAATTCTCCGGTACTGGAAGTGGGCTGGAAGCTGAAATCGGTCAATTCATTGTTGAGCAGAAATCCGCGGCCAGCGACCATGACGCCATTACCGAACGAACTCTCGATGGTCGTGGTCATTGATAGCGCATTGCCGAACCGATCGACAATGGAGACATGGCTGGTGCCCGAGCCAGGCTCATCCATGCCCGGAGCAGAGGGATCAAACACACCGGGGGGCGTACCCGGTTCAACCACGCCAAGGTCATACTCGCCAATCAGCGCCGCGCGAGTTTCAAGGTATTGCTTGTCCAGCATGCCCTCAACCGGAACGGAGATGAAATCGCTGTCGGCAACATACTTGTTCCGATCGGCGAACGCGATGCGCATCGCCTGGGTGAAAAGATGAACCACTTCCCCGTCCAGAGGATTCTTGCCTGCCAGTTCGAAATTCTCCAGCACACCCATGATCTGACCGACGGCCAGTCCACCGGAAGAGGGCGGACCCATGCCGCAGACGTCATTGCCACGGTAAGTGATGCACACTGGTGGCCGTTCGATGACCTGATAATTGGCCAGGTCGTCCAGGCTCATGGATCCGGGAATGTTAGGATCGCCCTGGACGGCGCTAACGATGTCCTGTGCGATAGCGCCGGTGTAGAAGGTATCTGCTCCATCACGAGCCAGCAGCTTTAGCGTTTCGGCATAATCCCTGTTTTTGACAAGTGTACCGGCAGGCTTCGCTTCGCAGGTCTCGCTGTCAACAAAGTAATTGAAGGCGGTGGGATCACGGAAAAATAACCGATCCTCACAGGATGCGTTGCGGGCCAGAAGGCCAGCGACCTGATCACTGGTCCGCCGGGTCAGAGGAAAGCCTTGCTGGGCCTGGGTGATCGCCGGTACGAACAGGCGCTGCCAGGGAAGCCGGCCATATTGCGTATGCATGTACTCCATCATTCGCGGGACGCCCGGCACGCCGACGGACAGACCACTCTGCCAGGCGTTTATAAAGCCGATTGAGTTGCCTTCCTCATCCAGGAAAAGCGCTCCATCCACCGCCGCTGGTGCGGTTTCACGGGCATCGATGGTGGTTGTGGTGCCGGTCTCCGCATCGTAATAAACGATAAACGCCCCGCCACCAAGCCCGCTTGACTGGGGCTCCACCAAACTTAGCATGGTCTGTACCGCAATCATGGCATCTGCCGCGGTACCACCGTTTTTGAGAATTTTCGCGCCGGCTGCCGTAGCCAGCGGGTTTGCCGTGACGACCATTTCGCGCTCGGTCGTTTGAGCCGGGGGCAGGTCCATTGCCCAGGCAACGGGTGCGCCTAACGATAGACAAAAAGCGACAGTCAACAATCGTTTATTCATTGTTGTTCTCCTGTGGCCGAACTCTGCCTGGCCGCATTATTGAGTGAATGATATTGGCCGAGAAGCGGTTGGCTTCGAGACGCTGAAAGGCAGGCAATTACTGGGCCACGAAAAGACAAAACATTAAGGTTCAGGCGGGTTCGGTATTCCCTGGCATATCTCTGATATTGACGATGTGAAGACCTGTAAAATACCTCGACATGAATTCTGCCCAGAACCTTCCGCTACCCAAAACTTCCTCTATAAAGGTAAGCAAGAAAACGCAGATGCCTCGAAAGGCCAAGATAATCGTCTCATTGTCTGGGCGCTATTTTCTGGTGTACAAGGAAGTTCAAGTTTGTTTGGAGCTTATTGATGCAGCCAAAAGACATTGTCGCCCGGTTCATTGCGGATATTCGCGCCCAGCGGCTGGATGAGGCAAAGGCCTTGCTGGCGGCGGAGGGGTTTGAATACGTGGGGCCGAACATGCGCTTCCTGAGCCGGGATGACATGCTGAACTATCAGTTCGGCATGTTTGCCATCCAGAAAGACCTGGTCCTGCGGCAACTCAGTGCTGATGGTGAGCATGTGTTTGCGATCCTGGATTACTGCACGCACTTTGAACCTATCGGGGATGTGCGCCTTGCTGTCTGGTTTCGTGTGCGGGAGGACAAAATCCAGAGCGTTGAAACGTTCTATAACGCGGCAGTGGTGGAGAACATGCTGGGAGGCAGCCTGCCTTAGGCCGACTGAAGCATTGGCCAGGGTTTCAGGAAGCAGATCTTGCCCGGATTCAACAGGCAAGGTTGATATGCGGCAAGATGCTGAAATGTGTCCTACCATTGAGAAATAGTTCCCTCGATTCAAGGAGTGAGTCATGAGCATGATCAACCGCGCACAAGGTTTCTTTCTCTCTTCTGTTCTCGCTGCCTCGCTGGTTTCCGGAGTCCATGCTGCAACGCCCGCGCCTGAAGGGGCGGCGGTGTATTTTGTTACGCCACTTGATGGGCAGACTGTGAATTCGCCGGTAACGGTGAGCTTCGGCCTCGAGGGTCTGGGGGTGGCGCCTGCGGGGGTGGAGCGCGAGCGCACCGGCCACCATCACCTGCTGGTGGATGTAGACGACCTGCCGGCGCTGGATCAACCGGTGCCTGCCGATGAGCATCATATTCATTTTGGTGGCGGGCAAACCCAGACGACCCTGGAGTTGTCGCCGGGTAAGCATACCCTGCAGTTACTGGTGGGAGATCACCTGCATGTCCCCCACGAGCCGCCGGTCATGTCCGAGAAGATTACCATCACGGTGGAGTAAGGGTCGGCCCGCGCCATGAGGCCGCGACTGAATAAGACATAACCGTAATCATTGCTGATTTTCAATGCAGGTTACACTCGTAGCAGCACGGACCTGATATGAGGAACAGATGCCGCCATGGGAAACGATGAGCAAACCCCGGCTTCCGCAAGGGAAGCGGACGGCCGGGATCCCAGGGCAGCGCTGATCGAAACGATCAATGTCCGAAGCATGTCGTTGATCATCCTGACCAGCATCGCCACCCTCTATTTTATCGACTGGGCCCAGCCGGTGCTGCTGCCGCTCGTGGTCGCGGTGCTCATCAGCTATACCCTGGACCCGCTGGTATCGGGGCTTGAACGCATTCATATCGCCCGCCCCCTGGGGGCTGCCTTGGTCCTGTTCGCACTGGTCGGCATTCTCGCTGCCGCAAGTGTTCCTCTGAAGCAGGAAGCAATGGTTATGCTGGACAAAATCCCCAAGGCGATCAAGGAGTTCCAGCGCGAGGACGCATACTCGGCTGAGGATGAAGAGAGCATCATGGAAAAGGCTCAGATCGTCGCGAAGGAGATCGAGGAAACCGCCAAGAAGAGCCGGGAGGGGCAGGCCGCGGCCGAGGTTGGTGTTACGCCCGTCCGGGTCGTGGATCGGCCCATGGACATCCGCGAGTATGTGATCAGTAACTCGCCGGCAACCCTGGTGCTTATCTCCCAGCTCTTTTCGGTGCTGCTTTTGGTTTACTTCCTTCTGGCGATCGGGAAGCTCTATCGGCGTAAAGTGGTGAAGATTTCGGGGCCGTCGTTCAAGCGTATGCGCAAAGCGGCCAGAATCCTGAACGACTTGCACTACCAGGTTCGCCGTTTCCTGTTCGTGATGGTTGTCAGTGCCCTGTTCGTCGGCATCCTGACATGGCTGGCCTTCCTTGTGCTCGGCATGGAGCAGGCGGCCCTGTGGGGAGCTGTGGCCGGGATAGCCAGCGCGATCCCTTATCTGGGCCCGTTTCTTGTTTTCGTGGGTTCCGGGATTGCCGCGTTCGTCCAGTTTGGTGAACTCGACATGGCCATTATCATCTCCAGCACCTCGCTGATCATTACCAGCATCCAGGGAAATCTGCTGATGCCCTGGTTAACCAGCTATGTTTCAAGTCTCAACGCGGTGGTGATCTTCGTGGGTCTTTTGTTCTGGGGCTGGCTCTGGGGGCCGGTCGGGCTGATTGTGGCTACCCCGATCCTGATGATCACCAAATCGCTGTGCGACCATGTGGTCGACCTGCGCCCGGTGGGCGAACTGCTGGGTAAGTAGGAGGGGCGTTCTGAAACGCCTGGAGTGGCTTACTCCCGGTTGGGCTCTCCGTCCCGGGAGGGATGGGCCGTCGGTTCCTTGGGGTTCTCCGGGGCGGGCTGTTTCATGAGCGCCATCCCCCCTTGCATCAGAAGGGTTCGGAGCCGCGGGTCTGATTCCTGAACGAGGCCAACTGCGAACGCTGTCAGGGCCGATTCCAGCGGATTCTCGCGGATCAACTCACGCAGCTTCTCGATAGCGGAGGTTGTGCCAGAGCCAGTGCCCGGGGAGCGGCTGGCGGTCATTCGCCAGAAGAAGGCGGCGAGAAGGACGACGCAGCCGAAACCAACCACTGCCATCGCCCCGGCCTGACCCAGGTACGCCGAGAGCGACAGGGTGGCGGCCTGGACCAGGAGGTAAAACCCGGTGATCAGAAGGGCAGTCAGCAAAACCAGCGCGAGCAGGAATCCCGTGACTGCGGCAATGGCTTTGCGAACCGCACCCTTCAATAGCGCTGAATCAGGCATGGTCAGCGGTCGAGCAACTTGCCAACGAGAACACCCGCCAGGAACATGAGCAAGATTGTGAGGAACGGCCGCTCCTCTATCTTGTGCTCAATCTCGTTAACCGCCTTCTCACCGGTATCCCTGGCCCGGTTGATTGCGTCGTTGCCGGTTTTCCGGACCTGGTCAAACGCCTCACGACTCTCCCGGCGAATTTCGTCCCGGAGGTTGCTGATATTGCTTTTCTGACTCTCGGTTACGGAACGTGTCAGATTGGCCAGATCCTCCCGAAGCTGCTTCAGATCCTGCTGAAGTTGTCGGTATTCTTCCTGGCTGGATTTCGTTTCCATTTTCCATCTCCTGTACCAATGAACTTACCGCTTGATCGGCGAACGGGGGCTCATGACACCCAATCGAGCATCTCCAATTTTCCTTGAAGGGTGTCTTTCAACCATGGCAGCCGATCTCCGGATTCGCAACTTTCAGGCGTGTATGTGGAAGGACGGTAACCGGGCGTTCATCCGGGGGGCGCTCAGGGCTGCACAAAATGCCTTTCAAGGGATAGGCATCGGTCGTTTCCAGGGATGAAACAGTGCCAGCCACAGATACTTCAGGTACCAGGTAGCAAACGGGTAGTTCCCCCGGTCCTTTGGCGCCAGCAGCTTGATGAGATCAAAATGATTGGTGAGGGCCTCACTCGGCGGCTGCACAAAAACCGGCCTGCCGCCGATGTGAGACATGATGGACCTGGCCACGTGGGCATAGGCCCAGGGCGTCGAGGTGTTGGTGTCGAGTACGCCAGGTGCCAGCAGGAAGAGGTTGGGAGCGTCGGCAGAAAGGAAGCGTGAGTAGCAGCGGCTGCTTATCTCATTGAGGTTCCTTGCCTTGTTGATCGCTTCCAGGCCGAGGAAGCTGAAGTCGACGCTATACCCGGTACCCCAGAGCAGCAGATCGGTTTCCAGTTCGTCGCCGCTTGAGAGTGTGATGGTGTTGCCGCGCAGTGAGCGCACTTCGCCGTGATGGCGCTCAATCCGGGCAAAGTTTTTGATCATGCCCGGCCGACCCGGGATGAGTTGGTCGCGACGGATGTCGAAGTCGCCCTCCGGCATGATCTCGCTGATACCCGCTTTTGCATACCTCGCCCGCAGGTCCTTGTTGGTCAGCCGATGGACCATGTTTGCGGGCAACCCGAGCATCTGGTACCTGGCCAGGATCCGCATGTCGATGCCAAGGTGTTTGACCTGGCGCGTTGGTCGCATCCACTTGGTAGAGCGATAGATCCACGCTACGCTGCGCGCGCCGTGGGCGAAGCAGAGGTCCAGAAGATCGTACGCAGACGCGCCACCTCCCACTACGGTGAGGCGCTTGTCTCGCACTTCTCCGGGATCGCGCAAGGCGGAGGAATGGTATTCAGTGATTGAGGAACCCGTCCGTTCGACGTGCGGGAGGACGGGGTGATTGTGGCCACCAGTAGCGGCGATGAGCCATTTTGCTTCATGGGTTTTGGTATCGGTAGTCAGGCGCCAGCCTTTCTCGCACCGCCGGGCGCTGGTCACGGGCGCATTCAGGAGGATATGGGGAGACAGCTCAAATCGTTCGGCCCAGGCTTCGATATTGCCCAGAATGTTGGTCTGATCCTCTCCGCCGAGCGGAAGATTGCCAAGCGTCCAGTCCTCTTTGCGGAACTGGATGTCTTGCCAGGATGGGAGGTCGCGCCATAGGCCTCCGATGCGATCACTGCGCTCCAGCAACAACGCATTCAGCCCGGCGTCTTTGGCATACTTCAGGCAGATGATGCCGCCAATGCCCCCGCCGACGATAACCAGATCGAGGCCTTCATCGGTGTTCATTGGGTGCTCCTGCAAATGCGGTGGCATCCCGAAGAGGGCAGGGGGTGATCGACGCATTGCGGTCAATTCTTAACCTACACCCTCCTGACGCCAGGCGCCAACATTCCCCGTTTTCCGGACTAAATCCGACTAACAGTGCCGCCATAGTCCTCAAACAGTCTAATAACCGGCTGGTGTTCCCGCTGAAAGGGCGCAGGATGGTGAGTGGAGCCTTTCGGGGCAAGGAGATAGTTATGACCAGGTTACAGCAAGGAAAGATTGACACCTTCCGAGGGCGGTTCGGTGGCGCTGTGTTTGAGCCGGGCGACGCCGGGTACGACGGGGCCCGTCAGATCTGGAACGCGATGATTGACCGGAAGCCTGCGCTGATTGCCCAGTGTCAGTCGCCGGAGGATGTGGTGGCGGCGGTCAATTTTGGCCGTGATCAGGCAATGCTGGTTTCGGTCAAGGGCGGTGGACACAACATCGCGGGCAACGCAGTGTGTGATGACGGCCTGATGATTGATCTGTCGCAAATGAAGGACGTTAAGATCGATGTTGCGAAACAGCGTGCCTTCGTAGGGCCCGGGTGCACGCTGGCGGATTTTGACGCGGCTGCCCAGATGCATGGATTGGCGACGCCACTTGGTATCAATTCCACAACCGGTGTCGCGGGCCTGACGCTGGGCGGCGGGTTTGGTTGGCTCAGCCGCAAGTATGGCATGACTGTGGATAACCTGATTTCCGCCGACATGGTGACCGCCGATGGGCACCAGACTCGCGCCAGTGCCACCGAGAATCCGGACCTGTTCTGGGGCACCCGGGGCGGCGGTGGTAACTTCGGCATTGTTACCCGGTTTGAATTTCAGCTGCACCACGTGGGACCAGAGTTATTGAGCGGGCTGATAGTGTTCCCGTTTGCCCAGGCCCGATCGGTGGTGACCCGGTTTGCGCGGTTCACCGAAACCATGCCCGATGAACTTAACATATGGCTGGTGATTCGCCATGCGCCACCCTTGCCCTTCCTGCCTGAGTCGGTTCATGGCGAGCCGATTGTCGCCCTCGCTATCTGCTATGCCGGGGACCCGGAAGAGGGTGAACAACTGATCGCACCGCTGCGCTCATTTGGCGACGCGCACGGCGAGCATGTCGGTGTTCAGCCTTACGCGGATTGGCAGCAGGCCTTTGACCCACTGCTGGCGGACGGTGCGCGGAATTATTGGAAATCCCACAACTTTGTGACGCTGACCGACGATGTTGTCCGGGTAGCGCTGGAATATGGGGGCAAGCTGCCATCGCCTCACTGTGAGATCTTTATTGCGTCACTCGGTGGCCAGACCGGCCGGGTGCCGCACGACGCCATGGCCTATTCCAGTCGTGATGCAAACTATGTGATGAACGTGCATGGCCGCTGGGAAACGCCCGGGGAAGATGAGCATTGCCGGCAGTGGGCCCGCGCCTTCTTTGAGGCCGCCAGGCCTTATGCCAGCGGAGGCGCTTACATCAACTTTCTGTCCCATGATGAGACCGACCGGGTCGAATTTGCCTATGGAGCGGCCTACCCGCGGCTGGTGGAGGTCAAGCAGAAGTATGATCCGGAGAACCTGTTCCGGGTGAATCAGAATATCCGGCCCCGTTAGCGGGCTTTGCTGGGCCGCTAAAGCAATCCCGTTCGGATCATGTCGAACGTGTCCAGAACCCGCGCCACAAATTGGTCTTTCGGGCGAAAGCTGCTCTGGGTGCTGAGGGATACGTCCCGTTGCAGGTGATCCAGTAACTTGTGCAGGCGCCGGCGATGTAAGCCGACCGCCGCCTGCACGGGATCGAAAATCACCCCGGACAAGGCCGCGAACGCCGCCAATGCGGCCATCACAGCGACCATGACACTGGCCGTTGTTGCCAGCGACGGCTCCGGTGGAAAGACGCTGTAGTACCAGCCGCCGATGGTTTCACCCAGGATAAAGTCCCTGGCGGCCAGGGTCTTTGCGAGCATGGACGCGAGTACCACCCCCAGCCCGATACCTCCCGGGGTAAACTTCTGGAAGGCAAAGGCACCGAGTACCGTGCAGGTAATACTGTTGGTGATATCGGCCGATGCCGTCCGGGTCACCCGGTACTGGCTGAGTGTTTCCGCAATCAGCGGCTCGATCAGCCGGCCAAACCGCTGGTGATCGACCGGCTCGCAGCTATGGCGCGCATAGACCGCCTCCAGTGCCTCAACCAGGTAGCGCTCCAGCAGCGGCCCCTCCTGGCCATTGTTTAACAGGTCCACCAGAATCAGGTGCGAGATGTGCTGTTGTACCCGGGTGGTAAAACCGGCGGGAACACGGCTTGCCAAATCGTGCAGCCATTTCAGGCCCGCTCGTTTGGAGGTCAGGAGTTTCACGAGGCATGCCAGAGCGTACACCGGCGCCCAAAGCAGATTAATGGGCGCCCGCAACATGTCCCATCCCAGCGCTATCCGGTTGGTTGCGATGGCACCGGGATAATGGAAATGGCGGTCAATAAAGGCCGGTATCCGCGCCCGGCAGTCGTCAAAGTAGCGTGCAATGCCCGAGCGGATGGCCTGCTCTATCTCAAGTTCGGAGACGTTGGGCTCGGGCGAGGTGGCAGTGGGCATAGTGGCAGGCGTGTCGGCAGGCAAGTGAGTGTCTGTGGCATTAAAGCGCAATTGAGAAAACCGTGACAGGTTTGTTTTTAACAGCTGACTATTACGATTGGTAGAACTATCTGACAGCCGCAAGCAGTTCGGAGCCTGTCATCTTCAAGGGTGAGACTCAACGTCCACAACCTGTCCGTTTCTCAGGGTGACTACCTGCCGAAACTGGTTGTTGGAGAAGTCATACAGCCACTCCTGAATCAGTACCGGTTGCAGGGTTTGCCAGCTTTCCCAGCGTTTGCGAAGCGGGGGTGCCTGCCACTCCAGGCGTTTGGAGATCGGTTCTCCACAACGGGCGATCAGCTCGTATTCGGTTTTGATAAGCCTCAGCATGTTTGGGGTACAGCGGGGGGAATCGCCGGCATGGAATCCGTATCCCAGGGTGTCAACCCGGGCGAGCTTGCCATTGCGAAAGATCAACCGCTGCATGAAGCGCTGGGGGCCGTGGTTGTAGTACCAGTGCGCTTCGGTCTGCACCACACCCAGGCCGGGCACCGTCGCACTGGGGTATTCCGCAACATAATCCGGTGGCCCGCAGCGTTCCTCCACCTCGATGGGCCAGGCACCGTTGCTGACCAGCGAGCTGCCGCAGCGAAGTTCGCCGTGGCTGGTCTGGGCAAGGGCGACGAGGGCGGCGAACGTCAACAGGGCCAGTAGTGGCTTGAGGTTATTCATGCTGTGACTTTGCGCTGGTTTGGTGTTTCGATGCAATACTACGTCTTTATCTGAACAGCGGACTGATAGGGTGCTGAATGTGCCCGTTGCGGGATTGGGGGGAGAGGTTGGTTTATGGCAGGTGAAACTGCATGAAGAACATATCGTCAGAACAAGGTCTAGCGGACATGCTGCAATCCAACGCCGCCGTGTTGCTGTTGTTCGGCGGCCCGCACTGCGGTGTCTGCCAAACCATCAAGCCGCAACTTGAAAAGCTTGCCGCCGATGAGTTCCCCGGGCTGGTCACCGCCTACATCGACTGCCAGGATACCGCCGGCGCCGTGTGCGCAGCGCGGGGCATTTTTTCGTTGCCGGTGGTGCAGCTCTGGTTCGAAGGACAGCGCTTTGCGGAGTTTGTCCGGGTGTTTTCGCTGGGCGAGGTCCGGAATGCGATAGAGCGGCCTTATCGTGCGTTGTTCCAGACGGGGCAGGAGGTACCTTACAAAAATCCTAAGGCGTAGAGCGGAATAATGATTTATGTTCCACGTCTGAGTAAAAGTAAGTAAAACAAGGATGTTCGTATGACAGATTTTGGCCCGGCTTATCAGCCACTGGTGGCTGCACTTTGGTACCTGCTCCTTATCGCCATTATTGGCGGCCTCCTAAAATCTCCCTGGTTCAAGGGCAAGTTCGGTGAGTTCCTCGTCAACTTCTCTGCGCGGCGTTTTCTGGATCAATCCCGTTACCATCTGATCAAGAACGTGACACTCCCCACCGACGACGGCACTACGCAGATCGATCATGTTTTGGTTTCGGAGTTTGGCGTCTTCGTGGTCGAGACCAAGAATATGAAGGGCTGGATTTTCGGTAGCCCCCAGCAGCGTTTCTGGACCCAGAAGATTTTCCGGTCCAGTCAAAAGTTCCAGAATCCTCTACGCCAGAACTACAAGCACGTGAAGACCTTGCAGACTCTGCTCGGGCTAAGTGACCACCAGATGCATTCGGTTGTGGTTTTTGTAGGTGACAGCAAGTTCAAAACGCCGATGCCGGAAAATGTGACCAAGGGTTTGGGGTATGTCCGTTATATCAGGTCGAAAACGGACCGGGTGCTGAGCCCGGAACAAGTGGCAGAAGCTCGGGAAAGGGTGGCTTCCGGTCGCCTCAAGCCCTCATTGGCCACGGATCATGCGCACGTTCGACACGTGAGAGGGTTGGTTGCCGAGCGTTACGGTGCACCACCCCGTAGCTTGAGTGGAGGGCTTCTCAAGATCCTGGTTTTGCCGGTCATGCTGTTGGGGATCGGAGTGATTGCAGTGATTGCTTATTCGAATTTCATTACCGGGGCAGTGGCGATAGGCCAGCAACACGCAGCTGACCATCAAAGGGTAATCGCCCCGCAACCGGCCCCTCGTCCACCTGAAATCCAACCAAAACCGGAGACCAGAAACACGGGGGCCAGAACAGTCTCGGGTAGTGGGTCTCAGCGTGTTCATCAACCTCCCTCTGAGTTGTTCTTGGCAAGGCAGGAATGCAATTCACTGATTGCTGCCGCAATTGGTAATCGGGATCCGCGTCTTCTACGAGACCGGGATAAAGCGTGTGTACGGTATAAGGCCCTGAAGGGAGAGACTCAGTGAACCAGAAAGGGGTACTTACCACATGGAACGACGCCAAGGGCTTCGGCTTCATCACTCCGGAGGGTGGTGGTGAGCGGGTTTTTGCTCACATCAGAAGTTTTGCGGGGCGTGGGCGCCCGGTTTCCAATCGCAAGGTGGTTTACAGAGTCGTCAGGGACGATCAGGGCCGGCCCAGGGCAGGGGGTTTCCAATACGTGGGAGCTGCCCGAATCGGCGCCAACGTGGCGCCAGGGGTATGGGTAGCCGGGACTTTTGTGCTGGGGTTTTTCGCCATTCTGGCCGGCCTGTTGTATCTACATTATCTGCCAGTCTCCATTCTGGCCGCCTACGGTGTGGTGAGTCTGTTGTTGTTTGTGATGTACTGGATTGATAAACGGGCTGCGCAGCGGGGTGCGCAACGCACAGCTGAGAAGACGCTGCATATCTTTGAGCTCTGCTGTGGCTGGCCGGGTGCTTTGTTGGCGCAGCAAATCTTCCGGCATAAAACCCGGAAGGGAAGCTATCAGTTTGTCTTCTGGCTGGCGGTTCTGGCCAATCTCGGCGCACTCGGGTGGTTACTGGTTGCTCCCGGGGCCATAAGTTGGCGGCAACAATTGGGCTTTGATTTGTCGACGTTGATACAGCCGCTTATCTGGTGAAGGCAAATGCGCTTTTTGATGTACCAACGTCGTGTTTTCAGTTGCTAACTTCGATTACGGTCCGTCGCGGTCTTGCGTTTAAGGCCTTTGAGAATCTCGGGCACCTTGAAGGGCAGCAGTGTCCTGGCCGCTTTTAGAAGGTTGATAACAACATTCATCCGCTTGTACCAGAGTACGCGGCGAATCTTCTGCTGCATGGGGCGGTAGCCTTCCAGATACAGCTCGTCCACACGGTCGGCGTTGTTGGTGAGGCTGTAACTGCTTAAATCCAGTGGCACCACGATGTCTGCGTTTTTCAGTTGCTTGCGGGTGTTAAAATCGATCCCGATGTTGATGGCGTTGCTGATCACATCAAACGTGTCCTGCGGTTTCGGGTAGCGGCTGACATGGCTCAAATCAATGGCCACCGTAATACCCGCGCCCATTTTCGCCAACGGCGAAATCGGGACATTTTCCACCAGCCCGCCGTCGACCAAGGTCCGGCCACCTATCTCCACCGGTACAAACAGGCCGGGCACCGCCATGGACGCGCAGACGGCATCCGCCAGATTGCCTTCCCGGAAGATCAGCTGCTCGCCGGTTTCGATATCCGTTGCGCAAATGGCCAGGGGAATCAGGGCGTCTTCGATCCGGCGATCCCCCAGATCCCGATGGATCATCTCCCGAATGGCATTGGTACTGAAAAGGCCACCGCGCTCCAGGGTGAAGTTAATAATCTTCGACAGATTCAGCGTGGAGCAAATGGACAGTATGGATTCTGCCGGGCGGCCGAAGGCGTGGTAGCTGGCGACCAGTGCCCCCACGCTGGTACCCGAAATGCAATGAATCCGGATTTGCTCTTCCTCGAAGGCTTTCAAAACGCCAATGTGAGCAATACCCTTGGCGGCACCGCCCCCAAGCGCCAGACCGATGCGGGTGTTAAACGGGTTGAGTTTCATGCCGGGGGCCTGCTGTTGTGACGGATGGTGTTATGGTGGAAAAGTCCGGAATGGATTTTAACAGACCAGACTTACCTCGCTCGCGCATTATTCACAATTGAAGCGGGGCCGGTTTTCCGTTACATCTACACCTTCGCTTACGGCGAAGGCCGTCTTCTTAACCGATAGATCAGGGGAGCTCGACAATGTCGGAATCATCACTCAAGGACCAATTGGGCAGCGCGGTGAAAGACGCGATGCGAAACAAGGATAAAATCCGGCTTGTTACCCTGCGTATGGCTCAGGCGGCTATCAAACAGATCGAGATCGATGAGCGCCGCGAACTGAGTGACGAAGACGTTCTTAAGGTGTTGGATAAAATGCTCAAACAACGCCGCGACGCCGCCAGTCAATACGATGAGGCCGGCCGCGGCGAGCTGGGCGACAAGGAACGGGCGGAGATGGCGATTATCGAAGAGTTCATGCCCGCTGCCCTGACCGAAGACGACCTGGACAGCCTGATCCGGATGGCGATCAGCGCAACCGGTGCCCAGGGCATGCAGGACATGGGGCGTGTCATGAATGAGTTGCGCCCCCAGGTACTGGGGCGGGTCGACATGGGCCATCTGAGCAAGAAGGTACGGGCTGCGTTGGCGGGTTAGTGGCAGCCCCTGCACCGCGGTGATTCGCGATAAACCGCTCGCGCCCGGACAATGGCGGCAGTAACGGTCGAACTACTTCCTGAAAAACAGGAGGAAACCGCCCGCCGCTGAGGCTGCAGCGCCACCTATCAGATACCACATGGTCTCATCCGTAAAGCGGCCGGTGACCGTCTCGATCACCTGGTTGCCCACGGACTGTGTTGATTGGTAGCCGAAATAGAGTAGGGCAAGCCCCACCACCAGCAGAATGACACCGATCAGTTTTGAGCTTCCCATTGTTTTCTCCCTGTGAGGTTTGCGGTTAGTTTCATTCCAACGGTGAGTACCCTATAAGGGGCAAATACCCGAGATCCATGAGGTGAGTATGAACACAGGCCCGTGGCACGAGCAAGCAGTGACGCTGATCCGCCAGGCGGTGCTGGCGCCATCCAGTCATAACACTCAGCCGTGGCGCTTTCGCATCTCGACCTCCACCATTGACCTGTACGCCGACCGAACGCGTGCCTTGCCCGTCAATGATCCGGCGGATCGTGAGCTGACAATAAGCTGTGGCTGTGCGTTGTTCAACCTGTGCGTCGGCGCGGCCGGCATCGGCCTTCTCGCGCAGGTTCAGCTGCTGCCAGCTCCGCATGAACCGGATTGGTTGGCCCGGGTAGCTTTTACCGGTGGGCCGGAGGATGCCGGCGTGGATGCCTCGCTTGCCCGGTTCATCCCGCAGCGGCGAACCTATCGCAAACGCTTTGCGCCACGTGAGGTTGATGCAGCTGTTCTCGCTGAACTGGTCGACGCGGCGAGGTCAGAAAGCGCATGGCTGTTGTCGCTGGCTACCTCGGAGGCGCGGCAGCAAGCGGCGAGCCTGGTCGCCGTAGGCGATGCCGCCCAGTGGGCCGATGTGAACTGGCGGCGTGAACTTGCGGGCTGGATGCACCCGCTTCGCCGTGGTGACGGCCTGACCGTCTCAGCGTTGATGGGACCAGTGGTGCGGGCAGTGGTTCGTGCTTTCGACATGGGAGGCAGTGTTGGTGCGAAGGATAGCGACCTCGCAGAGGCATCACCTCTGCTGCTCGTGCTCGGGACGGAGCACGACGATCTGGCCACCTGGCTCGCAGCCGGCCAGGCGCTGCAGCGCGTCCTGCTGACGGCGTGCAAGCACGGCTTGCAGGCCTCCTATCTCAATCAGCCGGTGCAGGTGGCGCCGTTGCGGTCCAAGCTGAGAAACCTCATTGGCGTTGGATTCCCGCAGATCTTTCTGCGAATAGGGTATCCGGCAAGCGAGATTGCCCCGGCACCCCGCCGCGAGGTCGCCGCGGTGATCGATACCGCCGTATGACTTGGTCAGAGGCAGGTGGCTTGAGCATCACCGCGGCCACAATATGAGCGGGGAAGGTTGGCGAAAATCCCCCGGCCTGGGTACCTGATAGAGTTTTAGCTTATCTGCCGACTCTGGCCGGACCAGTGTTGCGCCCGGAGGGCTTTCTTGTCGACTTTTCCGATGGCTGTCAGGGGCAGTTCGTCCACAAAGATCACTTTCTTGGGCGAATTGACGACGCCTTTGTGTTGGGTGACGTAGGTGATAATGTCCTGTTCGCTGCAGCTACTGCCCTGTCTTGGCACGACAACAGCGGTTACCTGCTCGCCCCATTTTTCGTGAGGAATACCGATCACAGCAGAAGATGCCACGTTGGGGTGCTGGGCCAGGCAGTTCTCAACCTCGCTGGGATACACATTGAAGCCGCCGCTAATGATCATGTCTTTGTTGCGATCCACCAGGTACAGGTATCCATCGGAATCCATTCTCGCCATGTCGCCGGTGTGCAACCATCCACCTGCAAACACCTTGTCGTTTTCTTCGGGACGATTCAGATACCCCTCCATGACAAGAGGGCTGCGCACGCACAGTTCACCGATTTCCCCGGTTTTAACGGGCCTGAGGTCGGCACCCAGTAGCTGCACCTGATTACCTACAATGACTTTTCCGCAAGAGCGTAACCGCTCCGGTTGATCCACGAGGTGATCCTTCTGTGGAAGGTAGCTGATGGTCATTGGGGCTTCGGCCTGCCCGTACAGCTGGCCAAAAACCTGGCCAAATGTCTGCAGGACCTGCCGTAACCGGCTTGGCGCGATGGGTGAGGCTCCATACAAGACCAATGACAGTGATGAATGGTCAAAAGTGCTGAGTTCCGGGTAGTCCAGCAGCCCGTAAATCTGGGTTGGAACCAGGAAGGAGAAGTTAATGCGGTGTCGCTCGACTGCTTTCAGGAAGGCTTCGGGGCTGTATTTGTCCATCAGGTAGACAGTGCCGCCTTTGAGCAAAGCGGGTAACAGCAATGAGCCTGCAGCATGGGAGATCGGGGTTGTCACCAGATATCTGGGGCACTCTGGCCATTCATAGGTGGCGAGCATTTGCATGACCATGGTGGTCGTTGTCCGATGGGTATGAATAATGCCCTTGGAACGGCCTGTTGTGCCGCCGGTGTACGCGAGCCTGTAAATGGCGCAGGGATCGTCAGGGGGCGACATAGGGGTGTTGTCCAATGTCGCAGCCTGATTGATCAGTCCTGGCCGGGAGGAGGAACCGTCAATCTCCAGAATCCGGGGTACCGCACCATGCAGGAGTGGAACTCTGTCTCCATAGTTGCGGTCATCAATGATCAGGGCATTTGCTGAGGCGTCAGCCAGTATGAATGTATGGTCCTCCGGCGAGGCCATCGGGTGTAACGACAGGTATTTCAGTCCCAGCAGCTGGACTGCGATGAGGACAATCAGCGCTTCCAGGCGATTGCTGGTCAGCAGGGCAACGGTATCTTCCGCTTTCAGGCCCTGTTGTTGCAGCGCACGAACCATTTGCCAGCTCAGACACTCCAATTGATGGTAGGTGATGCTCTGATCATCTGAATGTACGGCGATCTGGTTGGGGTTCTGGCGCAAGGCCCGCAGGTATAGCTGTGGAATGGTTTCACTGTCGTGGACAAGGTTGGCCCGGGATGGCATGAGGAGGTCTCCGTAACTGGTTTTCAATTGGTTGGCCGCGCTCGCCGTCGGTGCAGCATGTAACCGGCGGCGAAGGGGGCGCTAGCAAATTGCAGAGCCGGCCGTTCAGGTCCGTTGCCAGGGGTAGCCCTTTTCATTTAGCTCGGTCTGGTATTTCTTGAGCAAAACGTTGTACTCGTCCCAGATTGCCTGGCCATCAAAACCCGCTTCATTCATGTCTTTAATCCAGGCCCGAACGTATTTTTCAGAATGCTCGAACAGCTTCTTTCGCTCTTCCTCGGTCCATCTGATGACTTCAATGCTGTTGCCAATTTCTCCTGTAGGCAGCTTACTGAGCACGTCTTCGTTTTCCTTGATCAAGTGCTCGGCATAGTAATTCACCATATCTGAGCCAATCTGACGAAACAGGCGCTTCTGATCGTCCGAAAGGTCGTCCCAGACCCATTTGTTCATTACCATCCCCATGCCGGCGATCTGGCCCCAGTTCACTAAAGCTACACTGGTGGATACCTCGGCTGTTTTGAAGGCTCGCATGGCATAGAGATAGCCTCCACTGCAGTCGATTAGGCCGCTATCGAGAGCTTGGTAGATTTCGCTATATGTGAAGTTCACCAGATTTGCGCCGACTTCATTCAGGATCTTTCCGTAAATCGCCGAAGCTCGTACTTTCTTACCGTTCAGGTCGTCAAGGCTGCGGATCCTCACATCACCGGCACACTCCAACTGCATCTGGCTGGTTGTGAAGTTGGTGATGTAGACGACATCGTTCGCGTCGAATGCTCGTTGGAGATCTTTGTTGGTGGTCATGAGGTCGTACATGGCACGCATACCCACCCAAGGGTCTGCTTCTGGAACAGGGATGTCGCCGACACTCAAGGCTCGCATTTCCTGGGGGGAATAAGCAGCCCAAGTAGTACCCAGCTCTGTAGTGCCTGCCGAGACGCCACCAAGAATGGCACTGGCTTTAAGCAATGATCCGCCCCAATGGAACTCGATGTTCAAGCCGCCGCCTGATTTCTCATTCAGCTGATCGGCAAAATATTGCATTGCTTGCGCTCGTGCTCCCCGATTGGGGGTCGCCTCAGCATATCGGAAGGTGATTTCCGTGCTTGCATGGGCAAGGGTAACTACCGAAAGAACAGAGCTCAGTGCTAAAGACGTAAGTACGGTTTTCGCTTTCATTATTGTTTTCTCCTGCGAACCATAAGGAAAAGCTTGGCAGCTTCCTTTGAAAAACCTAGCAGCGGAGGTAACGATCAACCAATTGCAATGGTGTATGGGTTGTATGCCGCGACATCATGGTTTGGATGGCATGACGGGTATGCTGTAACGGCATTGAAGGGTTCGGATGAACGTCGGAAGCTGTAGGGTGGGGAGCCGGCTACTGGCTAAGGGCAAACAGGTGTCCCGGTTTCAGGGGGCGGCACCAATCTTGCTGAGGTTCATTCGCCACGTTTCCGGTAGACTCCCCGTTACTACCTAACAGTTCTGTGGAGCCATCATGAGTGATAACCCGTCAATGCACGCCCTGGCTATGGATGGTGAGGAACGGTACGACTACTTTCTCGACGCGGTGATTGAGGAACGTGAGGTATGGATACTGGTCAATGCCGACAATCGCTTTCTGAAGATCGTCTCGGACGAGGACCGTGTGGCGTATTTACCGGTCTGGCCGGGCGAGCAATTCGCCATTGAGTATGCGAAGGGAACGGATGAGCTTGCTCCAAAAGCGATCTCGCTGCCGGACTTTTTCAATAAGTGGGTGCCGGGGTTAACCCGGGACGGGCTTGAGGTTGGTGTCTTTCCCGGCGCAGAAAGTGACGTCTGGATTACCGCACCGGAGGAGCTGAAGCGGGACCTGCAAGAGGTGTTGTCGGGTTCGGGCTTCTAGGTACCTTCCAGGCAAAACGCCAGGACCGTACAGCCGGGACCGCTTGATTATTCAGGAGCCATCATGAACAAGATTCACATCGACATCGTTTCCGACATCGCCTGCCCCTGGTGCGCTATTGGCTATGCCCGCCTGGAGCGGGCCATGGAACAGCTGGCGCCCGAATTCGAGTTCACCGTTAAGTGGCATGCGTTCGAGCTGAATCCGGACCACCGCGGCGAAGGTGAGCCGATCCTGCCGGCGCTGGCCCGAAAGTACGGGCGCAGCGAGTCGGAGATGCGCGCCAACCAGACTCAGATGATGGGGATTGCAACGGAGCTGGGCCTCAACTTCGAGAAAATGCAGGAACGATTTACCTGCAATACCTTTGATGCCCATCGCCTGGTCAAGTGGGCCGACGAACAGGGTCAGTCGACTGCAATGAAACAAGCGTTGTTCGAGGCCTATTTTGGCCGGGCGGAAGCTGTCTCGGAGCCAGAGGTGCTGCTCAGGTGCGTTGAAGCGGCCGGTCTGGAGCCTGAAAGCGCCCGCGCCGTGCTGGAGACAGACCAGTACGCCCGGACAGTGCGCGAGGATGAGGCCAGGTATCAGCAGGCCGGTATTTCATCGGTCCCGGCGTTTGTGATCAACGACAGGTACCTGATCTCCGGGGCGCAGGAGCCGGAGTCTCTGGTGCAGGCGTTTCGGGAAATTGCCGGGGAGTCTGAATAGCAGTTGTTCAAATCTCCCGCGCGGAGGGAATGCCTGCAAACACGCTGTCTGAAAGCCAGTTCTGGATGTTACGGGTGAGGGCGGATGGCCCGACCAGGGTCATGCTCCTGTCAGCAACGGCCGCCCTGTAGGTTTTGTCTCCCATCCAGCAAGCCACCATGGTTCTCAAGTCGGTGGTGAAGTAGACATCGACGTCCTTCCCGGGGTTTTCGAGGCAGATATCCACAGTGCAGCCGTGCACCAGCAGCCACCAGTTGTTCAGCTTTGGCAGGTCGGTGAACTCGAACTTGATCACTGACTGGTTCCCCGGCAGGCATTCGGTTTTGATGCTGCGCTGCAGATAAAGCATCAATAGCCCTACGTCGATGTGGGTTTCCCTCAGATCGCCACGAGCCCACCGCATACCCCATTCGCCGAGCGCCCTGATCAGCGGAAGTGTTTCCTTGCCGGCCTGGGTAAGGTAATACTCGGAGCCGCGCTGGCCGGGTATTTTCTTGCGCAGGATGAGCTCGGCATCGGCCAGTTCATTCAGGCGCTTGGTGAGAATGGAAGGCGAAATGAGGGGGAGCCCGCGCTGCAACTCATTGAAGCGGGTGGCGCCCATGTGGAGCTCGCGGAGAACGAGAAAGGTCCACTTCTCCCCCAGCAGTTCCAGGGCTTTGGAGACAGGGCAGAACTCTCCGTATTCCATGTTCCCCTCGCAGTGACTCACTTCTTTCATTGTAGTTGGGAGCTACAGAAAGCGTAGTTGGTTACTACGGACCGGGAAGTATTTCGCCGGTTGTCGTTTGCCTAGGATAAACCCATCAGACCGATGCGGCTCTGATAATCCCAACCAAACGATACAGCGGAGAAATGCACCATGCCACTCATCACCGTAAATCTGATTGAGAACGTGTTCAGCAAGGAACAAAAAGCGCAGATGATCAGCAAGTTGACCGACACGATGGTTGCAATAGAAGGCGAGGCGATGCGCCCGGTCACCTGGGTCAAAATCGAAGAGGTCGCCGAAGGCCAGTGGGGTATCGGCGGCAACCCCCTCACCGCGGCAATGATTCATGACATGCAGCAAGGCTGACTATTCCACACCGGCGTAGTCGGGATCGGGGTCGACGCCGCGCAGTAGGCCCCGAAAACCCGATAATCCGTCGGCTGGAGGTTGGTGCGGGGCCCTTTCCGCCCCGGCTCAACGGCTCTGAATCATGCCGTCCTCATCCGAGATGACAATTTCGACCCGCCGGTTCTGTTGCCGTCCGGCGCTGGTTTCATTGGTCGCAACCGGATACGCCTCACCGTAACCCATGACTTCTATCCGGCTGCGAGCAATGCCTTCCGCCGTCAGGGCATCCCGTACGGCCATTGCCCGTCGCTCGGACAGATCCTGGTTGTAGGATTCGGCACCGGTGCTGTCGGTGTAGCCCTCAACCCGCACCCGGCGGTTGCCATACTGCAACATGAAGTCTGAAAGCCGCTGAACAGTGCGCAAACCGGCAGGCTTCAGGTCCGCCTTGTTGAGATCGAACAGCACATCACCGAGAGTCAGCACCATGCCGCGCTCGGTTTTCTCGGCCTGCAGAGCCTCCATCTGCGCCCGCAGTGCTTCGGCCTCGCTTTTACTCATCTCCAGCATGACTTGCTGGCGCCGTGCCTCGGCAGAACTGATGTCTTCCTGCAGTTTCGCGCGCAATCCCTGCTGTTCAGCAATCTGTGCGTGGCGGTTGGCAAGGTAGGCCACGTGTTCCACCTGGCCGATGTCAGCGTCGTCTTTCAGCAGGGCGTCCGCCCGGTCCAGTTGCGTCTTGGCGCTGCGAAGCTGGGTCGCGGCGCTGCGCGCCACATACGGATCTTCCGCGATGGTGTTATAGGCCAGGCGGGCTTCTTCGACCCGGGCATTCTGTTCGGGGGCGCTGGCGCAGCCAACCATCAGTAGGGGTAGCCCGGCTGCCAGGATTGTAGACAGGGTATGGATTTTCATATCAGTCTCCTTGCTCCGGGCTTACTGTGGGTTCGATTCCATTTGATTGCGGAGGTTTTCGATGCTGCTGTTGATCTCGGCCACCGCCTGCCGGGCTTTCTCGGTTTCGGCGCGGGCGCCTGCCAGCTGGGCATCAACGGCGGCCTGCTCCAGTAATCTTTCGGCTTGCCGGTACTCCTCCCGGTCGATCAACTTACGGGCATCGGCCAGTTTGTTCTGGGCCTGATTCAGTAAAACCGGCTCGAATCTCCTGGCATCGGTCGCTTCGGCTTGCTGAATAGACGTTTCTGCCCACTGCAGCTGGCTGTCCGGTCGTGGCCCGGGGCCGGCACAGCCAATGAGTGAGGCGGTCAATCCGAGCAGGATCAGGAGGCGTGTGTAGCGTTTGTGCGGCTTCATGAATAAACTCCCTTGTTCCTGATATTTCCTGTGAGGTGGTGCCTGCGGAATTGTTAATTCATGTAAACGTTCAGTGTCACTATAGCAGTCCGCAGGGAAGACCAAGAAAGAATCGCTCAAAAAATAACCAGGATTGCCGGTCCTGGCCAGGTTGTTGCCCGGGTTTCATCATTACCGGCACGCCGGAGCCCTGTTACCCTGGAGTTATCATGGCAAAACACCCTATCGAAGCGCGGCAACGCGCAACGCTGAGTCGGCTGGAAAAGTTCAGTCGTTTCACTGACAGCAGTATTGGCATTCCCTTTACCCGGCTGACCATCGGCGCGGAGGCGATCATAGGGCTGGTCCCGGTCATAGGGGATTTTGCCGGCCTGGTGTTATCCAGCTATGTATTGATCGAAGCGCAGCGCGCGGGCGTCAGCCGGGCGGTAAAGTTGCGTATGTTGCGCAATATGGGGATCGATTTTCTGGGCGGGATGCTGCCGGTGGTGGGGGATGCGTTCGATGCCATCTATAAGGCCAATACCCGTAATACCCGCCTGCTGAAGAATTACCTGGAAGAACAACTGGCCGTCGAACCGCCTGCGCCGCCGTTTCCCTGGAAAACCCTGGTCGGGCTGTCGATTCTGTTTGCGGCCATGGCGGGCGGCGTGGCGCTGATTCTGTAAGGCCTCTTTTGCCGCACGGTTCAGGCGGTGTTCGTCTATCCTCAAAGCGCTGCCAGGAGATCCTTACCACCAACAAGAACAAGATTGCCAAAGGGGCACCGCAATGGCTCAGTATGACTTTCTCATCGAAGGCGGGCGTTATTTTGACGGCACCGGGGCGCCGTCTTTCATCTGTAACCTGGCCATCAGGGATGGTCGCATTGCGAAGGTCTGTGCCGAGCCGATTCCTCATGATGAAGCGGATCGGGTGATCGATGCCAGTGGCTGCTGGGTTACGCCGGGGTTTCTGGATACCCACACCCACTACGATGCCGAGTTGCTGGTCAGTCCCAGCCTGTCGGAGTCGGTCCGTCACGGGGTGACCACGGTACTGGTGGGCAGTTGCTCCCTCAGTATGATCTGCAGCAGGGATGAGGATGCTTCGGATATTTTCACCCGGGTGGAGACGGTGCCGCGGGAGCGGGTGCTGCCCATTCTGCAGACCCACAAAACCTGGTCTACGCCGCGGCAATGGGTGGCACACATCCGGCAGGTGCCGCTGGGTCCCAATGTCATCAGTTTTCTGGGGCACAGTGATCTGCGGGTGGGTGTGATGGGCCTGAGTCGGGCGACGGACCTGGCAGTTCAGCCAAGTGAGGAAGAATTGCAGGCCATGGAACGGTTGCTTGAGGAAGCCCTCGATGAGGGGTTCCTGGGGCTGTCCACCATGTGCCTTAAATGGGACAAGGTGGACGGCGACCGGGAATGGTCCAAGAGCCTGCCGAGCACCTACGCCCGCTGGAAGGAGGTTGCCCGGCTGAACCGGTTGGTACGCCGCTATGGCCGGGTGCATCAGGGGGCACCCAATGCCGCGACGCCGTTGCAGATTCTGCAGTACGTGCGGGAGTGCCTGGGCTGGCTGCGTCGGCCATTGAAAACCACGCTGATCAGCCAGATGGACCTCAAGGGCAGTGCCTACCTCACCAATCTCACCCGGCTCACCTCGAAGGTAACCAATGCACTGCGCGGCGATTTTCGTTGGCAGGTGTTGCCCACCCCCTTCACGGTGTACGCCGATGGCATTGATGTGGTGTTTTTTGAAGAGTTCGGGGCAGGGGAAATGGCGCTGGATCTGAGGGATGCCGTTGAGCGCAACCAGCTGCTCAGGGACGAGGCGTACCGCCGGGATTTCCGCAAGTTTTACGGTGAGAAGCTGAGCCCGCGGGTGTGGCAGCGGGACTTCGGCGACGCCATGATCATCGATTGCCCGGACACCTCGCTGATTGGCAAGAATTTTGAAGAAGTGGCACGGGCCCGCGGTGTCCACGTGGTGGATCTGTTTCTGGACCTGGTGGTGGAGTTCGGCAAACAGATCCGCTGGTATACCACCGTAGGCAATCACCGCAAGCCGGTGTTGAAACGGATGGTGAAAGACCCTCGCGCGCTGATTACCTTCAGCGATGCCGGCGCCCACATCCGTAATATGGCGTTCTACAACCTGCCCCTGCGCATGCTGAAACTGGTGCAAGAGTCCATCGCAGACGGCGACCCGGTCATGACCATGGAGCAGGCCGTTCACCGCCTGACCGGCGACCAGGCCGACTGGTTCGGTGTCGATGCCGGTAGAATCCGGGAAGGGGATCGGGCGGATGTGGTGATCCTGGACCCGTCCGGCTTTGATCAGGATCTGGAGGCGGTTTGCTGGGCAGAAATGGAGAACTTTGACCTGCAACGGCTGGTGAACCGCAACCCGGGCATTGTGAAGACGGTGCTGATCAACGGCAAACTGGCGGTGGAGGATGAGCAGCTATCGCCCGGGCTGGGGCGGGAGATGGGGTTCGGAGTGTTTATTCCCGCCCGTTAGACTGCGCCCTGGTGGTTGCAACTCGCTTGAAACAGCCGCCACCGATGGCGTTATACTGGAATCACCGAAAACAACCAGGTGACAGTCGTATGCGCGATATCGATGCCCTGGACTATTGGCACCAGCAGGGCCCCGCCTATTTTCGTGACCTTTCGAGCCTCGGTGCGTTACCGGACGAGGTGATCCTGCGCCTGTTGCAGGAAGGGCGGGTAATCAGTCTCGATGCAGGGGACAGCCTGTATGCGGTGGGCGATCGCAGCGATGCCTTCTACATCGTGCTTGCCGGCAAAGTCGGTACCTGGATGCCTCGACGAGACGGCGGCTGGACCCTGGCCCGTTGCCATGAACCGGGTGACGATATGGGGTTTGTTCCGATGATCGCGCTTTCGAACCGCCCTGCCACCACCCGGGCCGACGAAGATTCTGTGGTTCTTGAAATCAGTTGTGGTCACTTTCTCAACCTGCATCAACAGGAGCCGGACGCCTTTGGCCTGATGCTCCTCAATCTGGTTCGTGGTATGGCCCGCTCCATCATCAATATGGCGTCGATGCTGGCGGAACAGGATTTTGAGTTGCACCAGACTTACTCTAGGTCGCCGCCCCCCGGCGGCCACTGAGTTTACCGATCAGGAACTGGGTGGCCCGCAACAGCCCGATTAGCAGCGGAGCCACCAGCCACAGCAGCCAGCTGCCGAGGTAGAGGGCGGGAATCAGCAGCAGCAACCAGCCGGCAAACTGAACGGCCACCGTGGGGTAGCCAAGGACGTCCGCAACACCGGCGAGCAGATCGTTGATGATGCTGGGGTGGGCAATGACGAGGTAGCCAGCACCGATAACTACCGGCCATTTGGCGTAGCGTGCGCTGCTCAGCACCATCCGTCCGCTCCGGGTGACGCGGGCGGCCAGGGCAGCAGAACGGGTGCCCCGGCTGGCACCTTTGGTGGTGACTGCCGCCGCTCGTCCCAGGCGCAGCACCTTCACGGCACTGGCAAACACCAGTACATCGACTGAAGCCCAGCCGACATCACCGGCGGTAATCTCTTCTCTTGAGCGGTAGTTCATTTCCAGCGTTCGAATGCCGCTGGCGAAAAACCGGTTCAGCCCTTCCAGCACCCGCTCGGTGCCGACCCACTGGGTGTTACCCTCGGCGTCGACGATGAACTGGCCGAGGAAGTCGTGGCCTTCACTGGCGATAAAATTGACGGCGTACCAGCCGCGCTCCTCAGGCGACAGCTTGGCGCGGGGCTCAGATGCCGGGTTGTCCGGCTGGCTGTTGCTGGCGGTGCCCTCGCCAGGGTTCTCAGGGTGGTCATCCGGCGCGTCATTAAAGTATTGCCGGATGGCTTCGTAGCGCCGGGCGGCGGCGTTCATCAGTTCGATGGAGCCAATCGGCTGGCGCACAAAATGCTGGATCGGGGGCAGGATGTTCTCGCCATAACGTCCCAGGATGTCCTGGAATTCCGGTTCCGCGCCATACAGCGGGAACAGGGTGCGGGCCATGTCAGGGTAGCGCAGGAAGGCAGCCTGGGCCTTCACCAGCAGCAGCGGGTCCTCGGCAAGATCGAGCAGCACCGCCTGAACCTCGACCGGTTGCTCCTCAATGCCGGTAAAACCGTCCAGCACGTCGCCGGCGTGGATCTGTATCAGCTTCTGCTCGATAGGCACCGGCCGGGCAAGCAGACTGAACGTTGCCGCCAGGAGCAGGGCGAGGCTACAGATCAGGAGCAGTTTTCTCACAGTCACACCACTCGATAACGGGGCGCAGGCATGGAGCCTGCGGGCGGGTTATGGTTTCATGCCGGTAATCAGCACGGTGTCCGGTGTTTCAGCCGGTTGCTGAATAAGCCAAGCATAACACCCGTGCCGGTCCAGCAGCCGCTGTGTTGATTAACGTTGATGAGGTAACCGTATGCGAGAAGATGAACTGGACGCACTGCTGGAGGTCATTCCCGATGTGCGGGATGGCCTTACCCGCACCGAACGGATTATCCTGTATGTGTTGAATGAAACCCAGCGGGAGCTCAAGGGCCGCAACGTTCCCACGGTAATGTTGTACGGGCGGGTACTGGAGTACGTGAACATCAGCGAGCAGGAGCTTCACCTGTATCTGGACCGCCTGGGTGTCAAAGGCGATGGGCAATCCTGACCAGTCTTGAGGTTACTTGCCCGATCTGTCGCCCGCCGTTTTTTCAACCCATTCAAGCAGCTGCCCAATCGGCATGGGCCTGGCAAAGTGGTAGCCCTGGAATACCTCACAGCCGTAATCTCTCAGGTATTCGAACTGATCGGCGTTCTCGATCCCCTCGGCAACTACTGTCAGGTCCATTTCCCGGGCGAGGGTGATCACGCCTTTGCAAACGGCGGCGTCCTTGTCGTTGGTCACCACGTTACTTACAAAACTGCGGTCAATCTTGATCTTGTCGACGGGGAGATGCCGCAGGTAACTGAAGCTTGAAAACCCGGTGCCAAAATCATCGATGGCGGCGGCAATGCCCATGTCGTTCAGGGCATTGAGGATGCCGATGGCCCCGTCACTGTCCTTCATCAGGATGCTTTCGGTCAGCTCCAGTTCCAGGTAGCGGGCGGGCAATCCGGTCTCTTCCAGAATACTCCGCAAGGTGGACAGAAACCCGGGGCGATGAAATTGCAGCGGCGAGAGGTTTACGGCCATGCGGCCCGCGAGCATACCCCGCGCGACAAGTTTCTGGGCGTCCCGGCAGGCCTGGCGGGTGACCCACTTGCCAAGGTGCACGATCTGCCCGGTTTCTTCCGCAACCGGAATAAATTCGGCCGGTGCAATGAGGCCTTTCCGGGGATGGTTCCAGCGTACCAGGGCTTCCAGGCCACAGAAGCTGCCGGACTGGTCAACCAGTGGCTGGTAATGCAGGTTCAGCTGGCCGGAGGTCATCGCCTCCTGGAGCTCGTTTCTCAGGTTCACCCGCCGGGCAAGCTTCTTATCCAGGTCACGGGAGTAAATTTCATAGGTATCACGGCCCTGCTTTTTGGCCTTGTACATGGCCATGTCAGCATGCTGCAACAGCTTTTCGGGATGCTCAAGGTCTTTACACAGGGTACTGATACCGATGCTTGCCGAGATATAGAGTTCATGTCCGCCAAGCAGGTGGGGCTGGGATAGCTCCCCGAGAATGCGTTCGGCTACTTCCTCGGCTTCATGGGATGAGCCCAGGTCCGGTAACAGCAGGACGAACTCGTCTCCCCCAAGCCGTGCCAGGGTGTCCGTGGGGCGTATCGCGGCAGTGAGACGCTGCGCCACGCTGATCAGCAGCTCATCACCGATTTTGTGGCCAAGGGTGTCGTTGATGGGCTTGAATTCGTCCAGATCAATAAAGAGTACGGCAAGTTGCTGCTGGTGGCGTTTTGCCAGCGCGAAATCGTGCGCCAGGCGGTCCTCGAACAGGGCGCGGTTGGCCAGGCCGGTCAGTACATCGTGGGTGGCCTGGTAGGCGAGGCGTCTTTCCTGCTCTTTCTTCTCGGAAATATCGTTCATGATCGCGGCGACGTGGGTCACCTGCTGTTGTTCATCACGCACCGGGGCCAGTGAGATCTGATTCCAGAACGGCGTACCGTCCCGGCGATAGCTTTTCAGCGTCAGGCTGACCGGTTGGCCGACTTTGGCGGCTTGTCTGATCCGGGCGAGATCTTCGGCATCGGTTTCCGGCCCGGTCAGCAGCTTCACGGGAGCGCCAATAACCTCGCTCTCGCGGTATCCGGTCATTTGAGAGAATGCAGGGTTCACAAAGACCACCGGCAGGTTTGCCGAGCGGATATCCACCACGACCACAGCGTTATCGCTGGACTCCAGGCTGCGCTGCAGGATCCGCTGGTTTTCCTGGGCTTGCAGCCGCCTGGTGACATCTTTGACGATGGCGAACACCCCCTCCACCCCGGCGTCCACGACGATGGGCAAGAAGGCACATTCGTAATCCCGTTGCTCGCCGTGCTGGTTGACAAACTCTACCTCAAAGGTCTGCGTGCGACCTGCCGCGGCGTTACGGAAGCCCTTGTCAAAGCGGGCAAAGCCGGCTTCATCCATTGCCTCATCGGTCAGGACATCCCGGTAATGGGTAACGCCAAGGTCCGATTCGCCAAGCCCGACGATGGCTTGTGCCACCGGGTTGAGCGATGTGTAGTAGCCATCCTTGTCAAAGCCGAAAACGGCATCCGGAGACTGGGAGAACAGCGAGCGAAAGCGCTGTTCCGCAGTGCTCAACTCTTGCGCCTGGCTCCTGTGAAGGCTTAGCAGGCTGCGCCCCATGATCAACACATAGCTCGCTGCCACCGCGGTTACTGTAATCGCGGCCAGGAAAGCCATGCGGGCCCCTTCCCGCGAGAGCCCGAGATGTTCCGGTAGCAAGGTTCCGGGGAACACCTCGGCCACGGTAACGAGTAAGCCGGTCAGCAGGCTGCACACGAACAGGATAAGAAGGCACGCCTGGAGCCTGAGATCTTTGGGATTCTGCAGCATTACCGTGGTGAACAACGAAAGCATGTGGAAGGGGGATCGTGAAATCCGGTGCTTTGTGGCTATAAAAAACCGTATATCACGACATCGGGCGCTATGTTGGCGGCAAAATTGCTGTCACTCAATAGCATTTTCGTTGTTCAACAACTAATCAGGTAAACTTTTGTCAAACTGGATCTGTAACGTGTTTTTCTGAGGATGCAGCGCTGGCCGGTTTGTTGAAATGGCCGCCGAAGCCTCTGTAACCCCTTGGTTACTTCGGACGCTAACTTGATTCCCGTCAGCCGGGTCGTCACACTCCCGTCCTATACTCAGCGCATGTACTGAGTCTTCCCGTACTCAAGGATGAACTATGCCCAATCAAGGCGTTAAGCCCGGTTTCAAACTCATTCTGGCTGTTGTCATTATTGCGGTCGTCGCGCTGGCAGTATGGTATCTGTTGCCTGGCGGGCAGTCGTTGCCCGGGCATATTGCGTCCGGCAACGGTCGTATTGAAGCCACGGAAGTGGATATTGCAACCCGCATTCCGGGCCGTCTCGAATCCTTTGCGGCGCAGGAAGGTGACATGGTGGAAGCCGGTCAGTTGCTGGCGGTAATGGATACCGATGAAGTCGAAGCCCGGCTGGCCGCCGCCGAGGCAAACCTGCACCAGGCGGAACAGTCGCAGCATCTGGCGGAGGCAGTGGTTGCCCAGCGTGAGAGTGAGCGCCGTTATGCCCGGGCGGAACTGGCCAGAATGGAAACCCTGGTAGATCGCGGTCATGCCTCCCGGGAGCAGCTGGACCGTGCCCGCACCGCTGCAGAAACTGCAGATGCAGCCCTGCAGGCGGCCCGGGTGCAAGTTGCCTCGGCCCTGGCCGGGATCGAGGCGGCCCGCGCCAGTATTCGCCAGATTCAGACCAGCATCGATGACAGCCAGCTCGCCACCCCCGTGGGTGGCCGGGTGCTCTACCGCCTGGCCGAGCCGGGTGAAGTGCTGGCGGCCGGTGGCAAGGTGGCTACCGTACTGGATGTGACCGATGTGTACATGACCATTTTCCTGCCCACGGCCCAGGCCGGGCGGGTGCGGGTGGGGTCTGAGGCCCGGATTGTGCTGGACGCCCTGCCGGACTATGTGGTGCCGGCGGAAGTCAGTTTTGTCGCTGCGGAAGCCCAGTTCACGCCGAAATCCGTGGAAACGCGCAGTGAGCGGGAGAAGCTGATGTTCCGGGTGCGCATCCGTATCGATCCGGATCTGCTCAGGGCCTATCGGGACCGGGTGAAAACCGGCGTTCCCGGTGAAGCCTACGTGCGGCTGGATGAAGGCCTGGCGTGGCCCGAGAGCCTGACGGCGAGCCTGCCCAATGACTGAAACCGTGGTCCGGCTGGAGGGAGTCAGCCACACCTACGGGGATACTGTGGCGCTGGCTGGGGTCACTCTCGCCGTTCCCGCCGGCGGCATGGTCGGTTTGATCGGCCCCGACGGCGTTGGTAAATCCACTTTGCTGGGATTGATTGCCGGCGCCCGCGAGCTTCAGCAGGGCCGCTTGAAGGTCTTGGGTGGCGATATGGCCAGTCACCGATTCCGTAACCAGGTAGCGCCCCGGATTGCCTATATGCCCCAGGGGCTGGGCGGCAACCTCTATCACAGTCTTACCGTGGACGAGAATATCGGCTTCTTCGCCGATCTGTTCGGGCTTAGTGGCCAGTCCCGGCAACAGCAGATCGACCGGTTGCTGGAAGCCACTGGTCTGCTGTCGTTCCGCAATCGTCCCGCCGGCAAGCTATCCGGCGGCATGAAACAGAAACTGGGGCTGTGCTGCGCGCTCATTCATAGCCCCGACCTGCTGATTCTGGATGAGCCCACAACCGGGGTGGATCCGCTGTCACGTAAACGTTTCTGGGATCTGATCGGCACTATTCGCCGTCAGCAGCCGGGCATGAGCGTGCTGGTGGCGACGGCCTATATGGAAGAGGCAGAGCGTTACGACTGGCTGGTGGCAATGGACAACGGGCAGGTACTGGCGACCGGTTCGCCACGAGAGCTGCGCCAGCAAACCGGCACCGACAACCTGGACGATGCCTTTATTGCGCTGTTGCCGGATGGCCGGCAGGAGCATGGATTACCGGCAGTGGCACCGGTGGCAACACCGCGCGCCGGGTACGCGAGCGGTGCGCCGGCCATCGAGGCCCATAACCTTACTCTGAAGTTTGGCAACTTCACCGCCGTCAGGGACGTTAGTTTCTCCATTCCCAAGGGAGAGATATTCGGGTTCCTCGGCTCCAATGGTTGTGGCAAAACCACCACCATGAAAATGCTCACTGGCCTGCTGACGCCCACCGAGGGCGAGGTCCAACTGTTTGGTGAGCCCCTGAATGCCCGGGACCTGGCGACGCGGAGAAAGGTTGGCTACATGTCCCAGTCGTTCTCCTTGTATGGCGAGCTGACGGTGCGGCAGAACCTGGATTTGCATGCGCGGCTGTTCCATCTTCCGGCAGCAACCATTGCCGGGCGCATTAACACCCTGGTTCGGGAATTCGGGCTGGAAGAGGTCATGGATCAGCGCGCGAGCCGCTTGCCGCTGGGGGTGCGCCAACGTCTTTCGCTGGCTGTGGCGGTGGTGCACGAGCCCGAGTTGCTGATTCTCGATGAGCCAACCTCCGGGGTCGATCCCGGTGCCCGCAACCGGTTCTGGCAGCTGTTGCTGAGGCTGTCCCGCCAGGATGGCGTAACCATCTTCATTTCTACCCATTTCATGAATGAAGGCGAACGCTGTGATCGCATCTCGCTGATGCATGCCGGGGAAGTGCTGGCCTGTGATACGCCGGAACAGCTGGTTGCAGAGTCCGGTACTGACAGCCTCGAAGGCGCCTTCATGAAGACGCTGGAGGCCGTCGACAAGGAGCCGGAAAACCATGCGGATGGACTGGTGCTGGCGGCGTCAACGGCGCACCCTGGCCGCCACCAGCCTTTCAGCGTCCGGCGGCTGCTGGCGTATGGTCGGCGCGAAGCGCGGGAGCTGTTGCGGGACCCGATCCGTATGGCGTTTGCCTTTATCGGGTCGGCGCTGCTGATGCTGATCCTCGGTTATGGCATTACGATGGATGTGGAGGATTTGTCGTTTGCGGTGCTCGACCGGGATCAGACGCCCCAGAGCCGCGATTACATCAACGCGATATCCGGTTCCCGCTATTTTGTGGAACGGCCTGTGCTGGGCTCGATGGCCGAGCTGGAACAACGCATGCGCTCCGGTGAGCTGAGTCTGGCCATTGCCATTCCGTCGGGCTTCGGCAAGGATCTGAAACGGGGGCGGGATACCGAAATCGCCGTCTGGGTCGATGGCGCCATGCCGTTCCGGGGTGAAACCATCCTCGGGTACGTCCAGGGTATGCACCTCAGTTACCTGAGCGAACTGGCGCAGCGCAGCTGGGGTGAGGTGCCCGTGCTGAGCCTGGTAACGCTGGAAGATCGCTATCGCTACAACCAGGCTTTCCGCAGCCTGGATGCGATGGTGCCGGCGGTGATCCCGATCCTGCTGATCTTCATACCGGCCATCCTGATGGCTCTGGGTATTGTCCGGGAGAAAGAGCTCGGTTCCATCACCAATCTGTACGTAACTCCGGTCACCCGGCTGGAATTCCTGTTGGGTAAGCAGCTGCCGTATATTGCGTTCAGCATGGTCAGTTTTGCCAGTCTGGTGCTGCTGGCGGTATACGTGTTCAATGTGCCGCTCAAAGGCGGTTTGCTTACCCTCACCCTGAGCGCCCTGTTGTTCGTGACCGCCACAACTGCGCTGGGGCAGGTGATATCCTCTTTTGCCTCTACCCAAATTGCGGCCCTGGCGGCCACCGCCATTCTCAGTATTCTGCCGACCGTGCAGTTCTCCGGCCTGACCGAGCCAGTGTCTTCGCTGAGTGGCGCCGGTGCCTGGATCGGCACCTTCTGGCCGGCAACCTGGTTCCTGCAGATCAGCCGTGGGGTGTTCACCAAGGGCCTGACCCTGGCCGACATGCAGGGTGCCTTTCTTGCACTGGCAGCATTCATTCCGGTACTGACGCTGATGGCGGTGGCACTGCTGAGGAAACAGGGGCGCTGATGGTATCTTTACGCAATATCTGGCACCTGGGCATCAAGGAACTGCGCAGCCTGTGGCAGGACAAGGTTCTGATGATCTTTGTGCTGGTGGCCTTCACGGTCATGATCTATACGGCAGGATCGGCCGGCTCGATGGAACTGCACAACGCGCCGATTGCGGTGGTGGATGAAGACCAGACCGTGTTGTCCGGGCGGATCATCAATTCGCTGCAGCAGCCCTGGTTTCTGCCGCCGGACATGGTGGGCTATGACCAGATCGATGAGCTGCTGGACAAGGGCAGTCATACCTTTGCCCTGGTGATTCCGGAGGGCTTTGAGCGCAAGGTACGGCAGGGGCAGCAGGTCAGCCTGCAGCTCAATATAGATGCCACCCGGATGAGCCAGGCATTTATCGGGACCTCCTACATCGAGCGCTTCGCGATGATCGAGGTGGCGGAGTTTCTGCAGCCGGGCAGCTCCCGGAGCGCCCTGCCGGTGCAGCTGGTGACCCGTGCCAGCTTCAATCCGAACCTGGATGGCAGCTGGTTTGGCGGGGTGATGGAGCTGATCAGCCAGGTCACCCTGATCAGCATTATCCTGACCGGTGCGGCGCTGATCCGTGAGCGGGAACACGGCACGGTGGAACACCTGATGGTGATGCCGCTCAGGCCGTTTGAAATCATGGCATCGAAGGTCTGGGCCAACGGTCTGGTCGTGCTGCTGGCAGCTTCCGTATCGGTTACGCTGGTGATACAGGGCTGGCTGCAGGTTCCTGTTGCCGGCTCGATTCTATTGTTCCTCTTCGGTGCGCTGATTTACCTGCTTTCCACCAGCGCCATCGGTATCCTGATTGGCACCGTGGCGCGTACCATGCCCCAGTTCGGTCTGCTGCTGATACTCACCATCCTGCCCCTGCAGCTGCTCTCTGGTGGTATTACCCCGCGGGAAAGCATGCCTGATATCGTGCAGGACCTCATGCTGGCGGCTCCGACGACCCATTTCGTGAGTATGGCTCAGGCCATTCTGTACCGCGGGGCGGGCCTTGAGGTGGTCTGGCCCCAGCTGCTGGCGCTGCTTGCCA
>Ga0207849_100170_pt1 | contig 41656 bp, 44 predicted proteins | sample TtaePargueraPR_12_FD_187277 | JGI IMG/M metagenome (GOLD analysis project Ga0207849, IMG submission 187277) | Aerobic enrichment media microbial communities from Bioluminiscent Bay, La Parguera, Puerto Rico - Tt and P2 (4) (SPAdes) | ecosystem: Environmental > Aquatic > Marine > Unclassified ...
ATCTTTTGGAACTAGCTTTTTCCCTCCTGTGAAATAACTATTACACGCTAAACATTTATAGCGTTGCTTACCTGATCTTAGTCCATATTTTCGAGTTATGGAACTATTGCAAATTGTGCATTTTTTTTATTCAAAGCTTTTGATTTGCCTCAAAGCTATGTATAGTAAGTGATTCAGCGATTTTTATCAACCATTTTGTCTATTACGCCCACATTTCATATTTTCAAAGACCGCTTCGCTGTTGGAGGTGAGAGTAAAATGGAGAAAAGATGAAGGAGAAAGGTAATTAACAATGGGCAATGAACAATTAACAAATACCTAACAGCGAGATATTATGCCTTAACGAATTTACCTGTCGGAGACGAGTCACCCTCAATTAGTTTCAGCATCTGTCTAAGTCTTAGAAGTGACTCCTAATGAAATTAGGTCTGGGTTGTTACAGATCCTGAAATATCTCTCGGCTTTGCTCGGGACGGCGAATTCAGGATGAAGCGGTTCAATACAAACATTTCGTTTAGGATGACTATCTTCATTTGACATTTGCGATTTGAAATTTCTTGAACCACAAAGTTGCAATGTCGCAAAGAGTTTTAAAAACCAAATTCAGGGCTAATCATATTCTTTTTACTCTATTTGCTATTTTTACTCTTCAGGCTTAAGTTGCAAAAACACATCCCAGTATTTTTCCTTGGTCATTTCAGTGTAGTGAATAATGTAATAGCGGTATTGATAGGATTGAACTTGGCATAATAAGCTAATTAAAATAACAGTTGTACTAAGCGCAATTTTGGCTTTTTTAATTTGAACATCTCGATAAAATATTCCCAAAAGCAAAATAAAGATAGGTAGATATTCAACATAAATTCTTCCTGAAAAGCTGCCACCGTAAAACCACATCCACCAAGTAGAAAAAACATACGTTATGGGCACAAAAAAACCAAACCACGACCAAAAACGAAATCGATCTGTTCTCCAAAGTGGGATAAGTCCTACAAAACACAAAAGATAAAGTGGGGTGTATAGAAATAGGCCTTTTTTATAGCTAAAAAGGATGTCAAAAAAATGAGGTGAGCTAAAGTCAAAGCCTTCTTCATTGTAAGAGTATATCCAAAACTTGCCTGTAGAGACTTTGTAAATAATCAACTGGGTTGAGATGACGACTAAAAAAGGGATGATTGTCCAATGTATTCGTTTTAAAGCAAAAGTGATTAGCTTGATTAAGTCTTTGCTGTTTCCTATAAGAAATGGAAGAGCTAAAAGAATTAATAAGTTGACCGGTCGAATAAGAGTGATAATTCCTAAAATCAGCGAAATGGCGATTAGCTTTTTATTGTTTGGATTTTGATTGAGTTTTAAGATTTGGTAAATGAATACAGCCATCCACCCAAAAGAAAAAACATGAGACATTCCGGGCTCAACAACGCTATAAACAAAGAGATTTGTACCAAAAAGAGTAGCGGGAAGAAGCAGTGCTATTGCTGTTTCAGGCACACTCCAATGCAAAAGTGATTTGCGTAGGTAAAGTAGACCTAAAAAGAGATAAAATAAAGCTGCCCAATTCACCGACATTAAATACCATTGGCTGTAGCCGTCGCGTTCACCTTTAGTGAAAACGGTTATAGCATCTGCAGCAAGAAAAAATGGCAATTGCGAAAGAGCTGTTCCTGCGTAGTATTTATTAATGAGAACGCCCTCTGCATTTGCTCGATAGTCATAGTTAATGTGTGGAGCAGGGTATTTTGCTTGAACTGCTTCTAAAAAGCTAAAATTTAAATCATTGTAAATGAATATTGCCGGTAAGTAGGCGTAATAGCCTTTGGCATCTGACTCAAGAATTCCCTTCCATTTATCACCCCCCCAGTGTAAATTGGCAGTTACCCAAAGCATGATAATTATACTAAGGAGAAGTGATATAGCAGATTTTGAGCGAATCAAAGTAAAATTTGTTTTGGGCGCTAAAGATACAACTTAAGTAGAAGGAGTGAGATTAGTAGAAAAAAAGAAAAGAGTACAAATAGGGTTATTCTTTTCTCCTTTCGGTTTTGCTTAAGCATTTTCCGGTTTATTTTTTGTATTTCTTCTTCGCTAGCTGATTTGTATTTCAGGCTGTTTTTTTGTTTTCGTTTGTAGTTCTGCTTTTTAAAATACTTTTCACGCTGATTCAACAACATATTCCTATTGTTGCGACCTGCTCCTTCACCGTCTTTTGCGAATCCTACGCCCATTTTTGTTTATTAGTGATAGTTGATTTAAAATCAATCAAGATACTAAAAGGTTGTTAAAACTCCAGATTGGAGATCTGAAATAATTTTTTATTTACTTCAACCTCCTCAGTTCTCCCTTCCGCTTGATGAGATTTTTGTAATCCCATTGGATGTTTTTTGCTTTCTCCAACCAGCGCTTTACATCTTCGAGATTTATTTGGTCAACGCTCGTATACCGAATGGAAGCATCTTTGAATTTTCCTGTACCCGGCATTAAATCTTCTTCCTCAAAACTTGCTCCGCTCCAGAAAAACAAACGGGTGCATCCCTTTAATTTGCTATAGCCAACAATGGGATTCCCCTCCAAAAACCAAACCGGATGCGCATGCCATATTTTGTTTTCTGCTTCCGGTAATTGCTGCGAAATCAACTCGTATAATAAATCACAAATCGCTTTTTCTTCTTTGGTTTGGGCGTTGTTAAATGCTTGGATTTCTTTGTTCATTGCTTCTACTATTTTCAATTACAAATAAAGTAATTGTTGTTAACTCCCAACCCTCCTTGCTTTAGAAACTAGTTGATTTTATTTAATAAAATCAGTGAAGTTTTTACGATTGACAACTTTGAAAGTTGCCTCCGGATATAACTTTTTTAAAAGAGGAGGGTGGGTTGACTTTCTTCTTTTAAACTCAAAGGCGTGGTAATTGCCGTTTTGGCTTTCTACAAAAAAATCTACGTATTTTGCCAAATTTGTAGATTACGTTCTATGTATTTCACCAAATTTATAGATTAGAGTAATGCATAATAATACTTTCATTTTTACTGAGTATTGATTTAGGGCTTTCTTTATAAGGTTTTACACAAGAGTATAATAAGACAAACTTTAACTAAATATCTCACTCTTCTTTCACTACAAATATTTTTCCAAAGGCATTGCAAACCGCTTGATGTAAAGCGTCTCCATGTGTTTTGCCTTCTAAAAACTCAAAAAACAGCTTTGTATTTTCCGCTTTATTTTGGTCTAATTTTTCGAATAATTCTTTTGCTGTTCGTTCCATTACTTCACCCTCTCCGCCAACAGCAATATAAATTGATTTTTTTGATGTATAGTTTGAGAGCTCCTCTTTCAACATTTTTTCATTGTCCCACCACAAACTCGGACTAACAATGATGTAATTGTCAAACAAATCAGGTCGTTTAAATAAGATTTCTGTGGCCAATAATCCGCCTAGCGATTGCCCGATAATGGTTTTAACAGCTGCTGTTCTGAAAGTCGAATCAATAAACGGTTGAAGCTCTTTTTGAATAAATTCGATAAAATTTTCTGACTTTCCTGCTGTTGGAAAATCCTTTTGATCCTTCTCATTGCTTGAGGGGTAGGTAAAATCCCTTTTCCGATCCACATTCGCAATTCCTACGACAATGGATTCGGGAATCATTTTGATCCAAGAGAAAGAGCCAAATTGGACAATTCCTGAGATGTGAATAAAATCTTCGTCTTTGGAGCCGTCGAGCAAATAAATGACCGGATAGTTTTTCAAGCTATCTTCTGTATAATTTAAAGGCAAATAAATATTCAAATCACGATTTTCACCTAATATCCTTGATTTTATTGTCATCGTTTTACCAATTGAGAAATCAGTTTCTGCTGTCAATTTTGGCAATTCTTGACCAATGGACGTTAAGCTGATGATTAATGCGGAAGTTATAGTTATAATTTGCTTCATCGTTTCAGTTGAGATAATTTATAAAAGAAGAAATAGACAAATAGAAGCTAAACCTTTACCGTCTTCCACTTCCCTCTGCTAAACAACCAAAGGGTAAACAAACCCACGGATGTTTCCGAGAAAAAGACCGCCCAAAAGACGCCTGAATGTCCCCAATCAAAATGCAGTGCCAACAAATAAGCCAAGGGAATTTGGATGGTCCAAAAGAAAACCAAGTTGACCTTGGTGGGTGTTTTGGTGTCGCCAGCGCCATTAAAGGCAGAAGTAGAAACCATCCACCATCCGTAAACAAAATACGAATAGGACAAAATTTGCATCCATTCTCCGCCGATGGCAATAACATCGGGGTTATCTGAAAAAATGCGCATCAAATCTTCGTTAAAAAAGAAGTAGACCAAGGATACTCCAATTAAAAAGATCATGTTGTAAACACCCACTTTCCAAACGGAAGATTCTGCCCGATCCGGGCGTTCAGCACCCAGGTTTTGTCCTACCAAGGTAGCCGCTGCATTGGCTAAACCAAAGGCAGGCATCATGGTAAACATCATGATACGAATGGTTATGGTAGCTCCGGCAACCGCTTCGCTGCTCACATCTGCTAAAACACGCATCAAAAAGATCCAGGCAGTCATGGCTACAATCATTTGCCCAATGCCTCCGATAGAGGTTTTAAAGATGTTTTTTAATGCTCTTGTGTTTACCCTCAAATGCTCTTTCAACAGACGAATGTGCTTTCCTCCGTTAAACAACAACCACAATTGAAACAAAACACCAACTCCTCGACCAATGTTGGTGGCAATGGCCGCCCCTTCGATCCCCATGACCGGAACAGGACCCCAACCAAAGATAAATAGCGGATCCAAGATAATATTTATGCCATTGGAAACCAGTAAAACACGCATGGCAATGGCCGCATCTCCGGCTCCCCTGAAAATGGCATTGATCACAAACAACAACATGATTACCGCATTTCCGCCCAACATCCATTGCGTATAACGATAGCCTTCTTGCAGTGCCCATTCATCGGCTCCCATTATTGCCAAAAGTTCTTTGGAGAAAAAGATACCGCCAATGGCAAAAGGCAAGGAGGCAATAAGCGCTAAGATAATAGACTGAACCGCCGAAACTCCGGCATCTTCTTCACTTTTCTCTCCAATTCTTCGGGCAATTACCGCCGTTACTGCCATGGATAACCCCATGCCGATGGAGTAGAGCAAGAATAAATAGGTTTCTGTTAATCCAACCGTAGCCACCGCTGAAGCACCCAACTTGCCGACAAAATAAATATCTGCCAAGGCAAAAGTAGACTCCATCACCAATTCCAAGATCATGGGTACTGCCAGTAAAAATATCGCCCGGCGTAAACCGATGCTCGTATAATCCGCTTCCGTTCCCCGAATGGCATTTCCCAATTCTTTCCAGATGGAAGCCCTTTTTGTTGATTGCTCAACAACTTCTTCTTTGTTCATCTTCAATTTTATAAAGTAAAAAACTATAACTCATCCGGCAAGATGGACACTTGAAAACCCAATGCCGAAACTTCTTCAATAATTAGATTTGGATTAATCTGACTCCCAGACTCCACCCGCAAAATGTGGTCACAATCTTCCAAATCAAATGTGATGCGTGAATTTGGCATTCGCTTTTCAATTTTTTGGAGTACCAAACCTGCCTCTTGTTCCAATTGTATGTTTGTTTTAAAAATTTCCACCATTTTTTAATAAGATTTATTCTATTTTCACCCCAAAAGAGATCATCTTTTTAATCCTTGCATTTTTACCGCTTTTGTCAAAGTCGTAAACATCGCAGAAAGCGTATTTTGCTCCACCATCTTTCATCACAAAACTGCCGTTGCATGAGGCCGCTTTTCCATGTGTAATAATGTGGTCAATGGTCAATTCTGAAGCCGTGTATTCTTTCATTTTTTCCAGCTCCTCTACCACTTTTTCTTTGCCTTCAAATTTGTGTTCACCCATCATTTCCCATACAATATCATCGGTGAGTTTGTCTGCAATACTTTTTACATCTCCTTGCCCGAAAGCAATGTTAAAGTCTCTGAGCATTTCCTTCAGTGGGGCATTTCCACAGTCTTCTTTACAATTGATTTTCATAACAATACTAATTTGATTTTCTAACTATGCATTCTACCTTGTTAAAATTAAAATGATCGTAAACTTCAATACACATTCCATCGGGATCAATATCCTGTTGTGAAAGAATTAAATCAAATGCTTTTGAAATTTGACTAATGTCTTTGCTGATATCAGCAAGTTTTACGGAATAATAGTCCCCTCCTTTAACGGTCAACTTTCCAAGTCCTAATAGATCCGCATCTACTTCAGGCATGGTTGCGGCAGCAGCTCGATATACTATGCCTTTTCCTGCTTCCGGATTTGAAATGCCGAAATAGGAAACTCTCTTTATATTCCCAATTTTCTCCTTTAAAGTATCAAAAGCATCTTCGATCCCATCCGGAAATGACTTAGCTTCCACATAAACTACCTTCATGTCCTTGGGAAACTTCTTCTCTTTTACCTCCATAAACTAAATTTTATTTAAGGGTTACTCATCTAATTCAACGTATTTTTTGAAATTATCGAGAATGGCTTGCCAACCACTTTTTTGCATTTCTATGGGATTTTGATCTTCTGCATCAAAAATTAAGGTGAGCTTCGTTTCACCATTCTCTTCTCTAAAACTTCCCGCTACTTTTCTGCCATCTTCTAAGGTGTAAGCAAAGTTCTCACCAACTTTTACCTCATCATAAACGGCTTTAAAGTCAAAACCAAAACTTCCGTCTTTGGCTTCCATTCTTGCACAATATTCACCTCCAACTCGAAGGTCGTTTTCCGCAGCCGGACAATGCCAAGAAGGATCGGCAAAGTTCCAATTGACAATGTGTTTGGGATTCATGTAATAATCCCAAACTTTTTGTTGACCTGCCAAAACTTTCGCTTGTATCGTTATTTTAGTTGCACTCATTTTCAATTATTTTTTGATTAATGCGAGAAACTTTTCTTTGTTTTCAATGATTGCCCATAAATTAATCAGCAGCAGTATTATCGCCATGGGTAAGCCAGACGGAGCCACTGTAATATGTGTTAAAAGGATGCCTATCATTATTGGGAAGATAATAATGGCTCCAAGCGGTCTGAACCGAGGGATTATAAAAAGCAATCCTCCTAAAATTTCAACAATGGCTACCAAAGGCAATAACCAGCCAATCTCTTCCATGGCGGTATTCATAGCGACAACCTTTTCAGGCAAATCTTCCGGTATCGGTATGTAGTTAAAAAACTTGTTTAATCCGGAATTGATAAACATCAATCCAACTAATAAGTAGAGAACAAAAAATATTTTCTTTTTCATGATTTTAAATTTTATTTAATTGATTAATATCCAGTTTTTTCATCTGCATCATGGCTTGCATCGCTTTTTCCCTTTTGGTTTCATCAGCTTGTGTCAGAATTTCACGAAAGCCATCCGGAATCACTTGCCAGCAGACGTCATATTGATCTTTCAGCCAACCACACATCATTTCTTCGCCTCCGTTTTGCAGCAGTTTTTCCCAGTAATAATCCGTTTCTGCCTGGTCTTTCGTATGAATCATTATTGAAACCGATTCATTAAAAGGAAAGTCGTTTTCAACTCCGCTGTCCATAAACATGAATGTATGACCGAGCAATTTTGCTTGTGCGTGTTTCACGTAAGTTTCAGGCAATCCTTCTTCTTTTGAATAGAACATAGCTCCTTCTGACTTTGACTCCGAGAAGATCGACAGGTAAAAATCCATTGCCTCTTTTGCCTTCCCTCTTTGCTTACCACTAAAGAAAAAAAGCGGTGTGATTTTCTGTCCTACATTTTTTAAATCGTCTTTCATCAATTGCCAGGAAACACCGTATTTGTCATTCAACCAAACGTAGTAATCACTCCAATCATAACTGTCGAGCGGCATCATAACTTCTCCGTCTTTTACTAAATTGGCGTATAACTGATCCAACTCCTCTTTGCTTTCACAGCAGACAAAAAAGTTGATCGAAGGATTAAAAGTCGACATTGAATTGCCGTTTAATGTCACAAATTTGGCTTGCATCAGCTCAATATCAGCGCTCATTACTTTACCTTCATTGGTGTAATCTACTGTTTTCTTTTTTGAAGGAGAAAAAATACTTGTGTAATAATTCATTGCTTCTTCAGCTTCTTTTGAAAACCAAAGACAATGTGTTATTCTATCTTGCATAGCTTGTGTTTTATTTGATTTATTCATGCGGAATTTGACTTTCATCCATCCAAGCAAGCTCCCACTGATGACCGTCTAAATCGGCAAAAGCATGTTGATACATCCAGCCATGGTCTTGTGGTTTGGAGTAGGTTGTGCCTCCGGCAGCAACGGCTTTTTTTACCATTTGGTCAACGGCTTCTTTGGAAGTTTGATCAATAGCAATTAATACCTCTGTGGTTTCATGTCCGTTGGCGATTGGTCGATCAGTAAATTCGGAAAAGCGCTTTTCAGTCAACAGCATGGCGAAAATGTTTTCACTAATAATCATACATGTTGCTGTATCATCTGTAAAATCAGGGTTAAACGCAAATCCCAATGCCGTAAAAAAATCGATGGACTTTTGGAGGTCTTTTACCGGCAAATTGACAAAGATTTTGCTCGCTTTCATTTTTCGAATAGGTTTGGTTAGAATACAAGAGCAAACTTATAAATGATAGAGCACTTAAAGGATAGTCATTTGCGACAAACAAGAGGTCAAATACGAAAAAACTAGGAAGCGTAGCGTTTTTTGTACTCGATCGGACTTAAGCCAACGTGTTTTTTAAACAACTTTCGAAATGATTTTGCATCTGAATATCCTACCTTGTACATGACTTCCTTTACAGGAAATGGAGCTTGTTCAAAATTTCTTTTGGCAACTTCAACTCTCACTCTTTGCATGTATTCAGAAAGCGTGTTTCCGGTAGCCTTTTTAAACCTCCGTTCTAAGGTTCTTCGATTGACAAAAAGCTGAGTTGCTAATTGATCTACCGTAAACTCTCCTTGATAGTTCTGTTCGATAAAGTCTTGTGCTTGCTTAATTAATTTATCTTCATGATTACGCTGACCTTTAAAAATGATAAAGGGAGATTGAGATACTCTACTCATATCAATCTGAAAGTGTTTTGAACAATAAACTGCTGTTTCCCGATCCACCATTTTTTCGATTAAATAGAGTACTAGGTTGGCTGAAGAAAAAGCACCGCCACCCGTATAAATACGCTCTTCATCTGTGAGTATTTTATCTGTCAATAAATGTGTTTTTGGGAAGTGCTTCCTAAATTGATCAGCTGCTCTCCAATGTGTTACACAACTTTTGTTATCAACTAAGCCACTTGCTCCTAAAATAAATGCGCCTAAACACAAACTAACAACTTCAGCTCCTTTTTGATATTGCTCTACAATCCAAGGTAAAAACGCTAAATTTTGCTCAATGGCTTCTTGGATTTTGTCTCCTTTTATGGGCGGAATAACAATAATATCTGTTTTGCTAAGCTCTTGAATATTTTTTTGAGGTCGAATAGCGTATAAGCCTTCGTCGACTTTTACTTCTTTATCACTCCCAACTAATTCCACATTAAATGCTGGACTTTTGCCCATCATTCGTAGGTAGTTGTTGGATTCTAAAAAACCTTGGCGTGCATTTTCAAGACCACCAATATTTAATTGATTTAGTAGTAGAATGGAAACTGTTTTCATCAGACGGACAAATATAGGACGATAAGTTGTTTAAGCGATAAATAAAAGAGAAAAACTTACAGTTGTAGGATAAGTTATAAGGAGAGTAGCTTTCAATATTGCTTAAGTGTACGTTAGAAAGTTAGATTTTTTGAGCTCGCTTACTTATCATCTTCAGAAATTACACCATCACCAATGTATTTGCCATTTTTGAAAATCATGATTTGAGTAAGAATTCCATTTTCGTCGTATTTGTAGTACTTTCCATCCATTAAGCGATAGCCTTTAAATACACCGTCTTTTACAATTTGTTTGTCCCTGTTGTATAATTTTTTGTATCCATTTCCATCGAAGCCACCTTGGTTGGGCGCTTCATCTTTTGAAGCTGTTACGTTTACCTCTTTTCCTTCTTCCAGTTGTTTTTCTAAGGCATCTTTTTGAGGAGTTTTAGCAGCATAAGTTGCTATACTTGTTTTGTCTAGCTGACCATTGTTGAAGTTTTTTACTTCCATTAAATCGCCGTTTTCATAATACTCGCGCATTTCACCGTTTTCCTGACCTTCTACCCAAGTACCTTCCAATCGGAGATTACCATTTTCATAGTAATATGTCTGTTTGCCGCTTCTTTTTCCGCCTTCAGTAAAAGTAAATTCTTGAGCCAACTTTCCATTGGAATGGTAACGCTTGAAGTCCCCAGTGTTTTTAGTTCGCTCCCAATTTCCTTTTTCTTCTACTTTTCCATTTTCGTAATACAAGGTGTATGGTCCTCGAGGTCGGCTGTTCTCGTAAGTGATTTCACTTTTTAAATTGCCATTAGGGTAGTAGGCTTTCCACAAGCCGGTTTTTCGACTGCTTTCGAATTTGCCTTCTTCAACTATACTGCCTGCTTGGTAGCCCGGGTGTTTGCCATTTTGCGCTTTAATTATCCAGTAGCCCTGTCTTCTTCGGTTTTCGTCAATGCGATTAATGGTGTCACCTTCTAAAATCTCAAAAGATTGTGAATAAGTAAGTAAGGTGCCTAAAAGAAAAATAAACAGAAAAAGTAGCTGTTTCATGGGTGTAAATATAGCAACATAAAAGTAGCTAAAAAACTTTAGTTAAGTCCTTTGATTATTTTTAGTTGTTTCAACATATCCGCGCTCATTTTTTCAAGATCGTATTTCATTTTCCAGTTCCAATCCTTTTGAGCGGCGGTATCTTCAATGCTTTGCGGCCAGCTTTCAGCTATTTTTTGACGAAAATCCGGAGCATAGGAAATTTTAAAGTTTGGCATTCGCGCTTGAATGGCAGCAGAAATTTCTTTGGGTGAAAAAGAAATGCCACCCAAATTATAGGAAGAGCGCACTTTGATGTTTTCTTTGGGAGCTTCCATCAATTCAATGGTGGCGCGAATAGCATCTTCCATATACATCATAGGTAAATAGGTGTCTTCCTTTAAAAAACATTCATATTCGCCTTTTTCCAAAGCTTGGTGGTAAATGTCTACGGCATAATCCGTGGTTCCACCGCCGGGCATGCTTTTGTAGCCAATTAAACCCGGATAGCGAATGCTGCGAACATCCACATCGTAGTTTTTTGCGTAGTATTCACACCAACGTTCTCCAGCCAATTTGCTGATGCCGTATACGGTGGTTGGATCGGTTACCGTGTGTTGTGGTGTATTTTGTCGCGGAGTGTTTGGGCCAAAAACAGCAATAGAGCTAGGCCAAAAAACCTTTTTGATTATGCCTTCTTTGGCGAGGTCTAAGACGTAAAAAAGGCTGTCCATGTTCAGCTCCCAAGCAAACTTCACTTGCTTTTCGGCATTGGCCGAAAGCAGTGCCGCCAAATGATAGATCTCTGTTACTTTGTATTTTTCTACTAACTCTTTTAATCGTTCTTCATCCAGTGCATTCAGCAATTCAAAAGGGCCTTCATTATCTTTAATCTCTCTAATGTCAGTTGCCAATACCTTGTCTGCTCCTTTGATTTTGCGAAGATTATCCACCAACTCTTGTCCCACTTGCCCTCCGGCACCAATTACTAAAATCATATTTTCTTGCTGTCTTAATTTGCGTTTCAAAAATAGGAAAAGGAGGGTTTATAATTGAGGAGAAGAGTGGGGAAAGTTTAAAGTTTTTTTAGAAGTTAGAGTCAATAATCAAGACGCAAGATCAAATTAAAAGTGGCTTAAGTTTGGGGTTAAATGTTTAATTGTTATTGTTTTATCTTTAAATCAGCAAAATTAAAGTTTAATCTTTTATTGAGAAAGTGGTAATTTTTCAAGTCCTACAGTTAACACATTTGTTTTTTGCACTTAATAGAAGATTTTTCTTTTCCAAAAGCCTGACAAATGTCATTTTTTTTGATTTAGCGCTTTGCTTAACTTTGTGCGTTCAATCTTTTCGATTATGGAGTTGTATAATAAATACGATAAAAGAATCCTCAAGCAGAAGTTAATGGAGGAGGGCTTTAAGCGAATTACCATTTCGTTTTATCGTTATGTCATTATTGATGAGCCCGAGCTGCTGCGCGATGAGCTTTATGCTGAATGGGCGGATCTCAATGTTTTTGGTCGCATTTATTTGGCCAAAGAGGGAATTAATGCGCAAATGAGTGTGCCAGAGCACAATTGGGAAGAGTTTATGCTTCGCCTGCAAGCCCGCAAAATGTTTGAAAACATGCCCATAAAAAAGGCCGTGGAAGACGATGGAAAGTCATTTTACAAACTAATCGTTAAAGTGCGTAAAAAAATTGTGGCTGATGGTTTAGCTGACGGCACTTTTGATGTTACCAATGTTGGGAAACATTTATCTGCCAAGGAATTTAATGAAGCAATGCAAGATCCGAATGCGGTAGTGATTGATATGCGCAATCACTACGAAAGTGAGATTGGTCATTTTGAAAATGCCCTTTGTCCGGAGGTAGATACCTTCCGCGAAGAGCTGCCGGAAGTGGAGCGCATGCTACAAGGACAAACGGATAAGAAAGTGCTGTTGTACTGCACCGGAGGAATTCGCTGCGAGAAAGCTTCGGCTTATTTAAAACACAAAGGCTACAAAGACGTCAACCAATTGCACGGCGGTATCATCGACTATGTTAGACAAATAAAAGCCGAGAATTTAGACAATAAGTTTGTCGGTAAAAACTTTGTGTTTGATGAGCGATTGGGAGAGCGGATTTCCAATGAGATCATCAGTGAATGCCACCAATGTGGAAAACCTTGTGATTCTCATACCAATTGCGCCAACGACGATTGTCATTTGTTGTTTATTCAGTGTGAGGAATGCGCTGAAAAGTTCGATGGCTGTTGTACTCCGGAATGTCAAGACATCGCCAATTTACCCATTGAAGAACAGCGAAAGTTGCGCAAGGGTAAAGTGAAAGAAAATGCACATGCTGTATACAAAAGTCGCTTGCGTCCCAACTTGAAGAAAATTTTACAAGCTAAATAATATTGCTTAAATTAAGCTAATACAAAAAAATACAACTATGCCTTTTTATCAAAAAGTCGGGAAAATTCCCCATAAAAGACACACTACTTTCAAAAAAGCGGATGGTTCATTGCATTATGAGCAGTTGTTCGGCACCATTGGTTTTGATGGAATGTCCTCGCTGATGTATCACTTGCGTCGCCCAACCATGGTAAAAGAAATCAAAGGTTCTAAGGATGTTAGGCCAAAAGTGGAAGTGGAGAAGAATATGAAATCGCGTCGCCTAATTGGTTTTGATGTGGCTGCAGAAGACGATTTTTTAGACAGCCGAAAACCTATCATGACCAACAATGATTTGACGATTTCCCTTGGAGCACCGAAAAAGTCATTGCGTGACTATTTTTATAAAAATACCGATGCCGATGAAGTGATCTTTATCCACAAAGGGAAGGGTAAATTGCGTACTTTTTTGGGCAATATCGATTTTGGATACGGCGATTATTTGGTGATTCCTCGCGGAATGATCTACCAAATTGACTTTGATTCGGAGGACAATCGTCACTTAATTGTGGAATCTTACAGTCCGATCTACACACCAAAAAGATACCGCAATCACTTTGGACAGTTGTTGGAACATTCACCCTTTTGCGAGCGTGATATCCGTCCGCCATCGGATTTGGAAACGCACGATGAAGAAGGCGACTTTTTGATGAAGATTAAAAAAGAAGGCATTTTATACGACTATGTTTATGCTTCGCATCCTTTTGATGTAGTAGGTTGGGACGGATACAATTATCCCTATGCTTTTTCGATTCACGATTTTGAACCGATTACCGGTAGAGTGCATCAACCACCACCGGTGCATCAAACTTTTGAAGCTGCCGGTTTTGTGATTTGCTCTTTCTGTCCGCGTTTGTATGACTATCATCCGGAGGCAATTCCGGCGCCATACAACCACAGTAACATCGATTCCGATGAGGTCTTGTATTACGTAGATGGTGACTTTATGAGCAGAAATGATATTGAGCAGGGACAGCTTACCTTGCATCAAGGGGGCATTCCTCACGGTCCGCATCCAGGAGCATACGAGCGAAGTGTAGGTCAGAAAGAAACGGAAGAATTGGCTGTGATGATTGATACGTTTAAGCCCTTGAAGTTAACCGATGAAGCAATGAAAATTGATGATGGTAAGTATTATTTGAGTTGGCTAGAGTAGAGACTTTAGAGCTTAGAATTTAGACCTTAGAAAGGTTATTAAGTAAAATAAATTGAAGTTCATTGAAACACAGGTATAGAAATCTTAAAATTTGGCAGATGGGAATTGAAATTGCCGATGAAGTTTATCGTTTATTGGAGCAATTTCCAACAGAGGAAAAATTCGGTTTAGTTTCACAAATTAGTCGATCCTTGGTTTCTATTCCAAGTAATATTGCAGAAGGTTCTTCTCGATCTGATAAAGCTTTTTCGCACTTTATTGACATCTCCCTAGGATCATCGTTTGAACTAGCAACTCAATTAATAATTGCAGAAAAAAGAAAATATATAAATAAAGAAAAATTAATTCAAATAGAAGAGAAAATAGAATCGTTTCAAAGAATGAGTATGGTCTTTCAAAATAGACTTTAGCTCTATTCTCTATATTCTATTCTCTCTTTTCTATAAATTCAAAAGCTATGAAAGACATTAAATCAGTAGAATACGGAATGGAGAAAATTTTTGAGGGTGCTCAGGATTTTCTTCCGTTAAACGGAACAGATTACGTTGAATTGTATGTGGGCAATGCTAAGCAGGCGGCACACTTTTACAAAACCGCTTTTGGTTTTCAGTCGAAAGCATACAGAGGCTTAGAAACGGGCAGTAAAGATTCGGTTTCTTATGTTTTGCAACAGGATAAGATTCGCTTGGTGTTAACCTCGCCTTTAAGTTCTAAAAATCCCATCAACGAGCACATGGTGAAACACGGTGATGGTGTTAAAGTGATCGCGCTTTGGGTAGATGATGCGAAACTTTCTTGGGAAGAAACGACAAAGCGAGGAGCGAAATCCTTTATGGAGCCAACGGTAGAAAAAGATGAATTTGGTGAGGTTGTTCGAGCGGGAATTTATACCTATGGAGAAACTGTTCACATGTTTGTAGAACGCAAAAATTACAAGGGTCAATTTTTACCGGGTTTTGTAGAGTGGAAATCCGATTACAATCCTGAACCAACCGGTTTAAAGTTTATCGACCACATGGTTGGGAATGTAGGTTGGAATGAAATGAACACTTGGGTAAAGTGGTATGAGGATGTAATGGGTTTTGTTAATTTCCTTTCGTTTGACGATAAGCAAATTCATACTGAATATTCAGCTTTAATGAGTAAGGTGATGAGCAATGGAAACGGTAGAATTAAGTTTCCAATCAATGAACCTGCAGAAGGAAAGAAAAAGTCTCAGATAGAAGAATATTTAGACTTTTACGAAGGTTCGGGTGTACAGCACATTGCAGTAGCAACAGATGATATTATTAAAACGGTAAGCGATTTGAGAAAAAGAGGAGTTGAGTTTTTATCTACTCCACCCGAAACTTATTACGAACAAGTTCCTTTGCGTTTAGAAGAACACGATCATGAATTGAGAGAAGACTTAGATACCTTAAAAAGTCTTGGAATTATGGTCGATGCAGATGAAGAGGGGTACTTGCTTCAAATCTTTACCAAGCCGGTACAAGATCGTCCGACTTTATTCTTTGAAATTATTCAACGCATGGGCGCCAGAGGTTTTGGTGCCGGAAATTTCAAAGCTTTGTTTGAATCCATCGAGCGTGAGCAAGGATTGAGAGGAACATTGTAGAGTATAATTAAAGCCAATAAAAAAGCCGAATTTGATTTCAAATTCGGCTTTTTTTTACACGACTAATTTAATTGTTAATTACTTTGTAACTTAATCCCCAATTCCTTCAATTGCTCTTCATCCAAAACTGCAGGTGCATCAATCATCACATCTCTGCCGGCATTGTTTTTTGGAAACGCTATGTAGTCTCGGATGGAATCTGTTCCTCCAATGAGTGCACAAAGACGGTCAAAACCAAAGGCAATTCCGCCATGTGGTGGAGTTCCGTATTCAAAAGCATCCATTAAAAACCCAAATTGGGCTTTAGCTTCGTCATCGCTAAAGCCTAATAGACTCAACATTTTCTGCTGCATTTCTTTTTGGGAAATTCGAATTGATCCACCACCTAATTCAACTCCATTAATAACCATGTCATAAGCGTTGGCTCTAACTTCAGTTGGTGTAGTAGAAAGTTTATCGACATCCTCTGCTTTAGGTGAAGTAAAAGGATGATGCATGGCATGCAAGTCTCCAGTTTCTTCATCTTGCTCTAAAAGTGGAAAGTCAATAACCCACAACGGAGCAAATTTATCTTTTGGGCGTAAGCCTAACTCATTTCCTAAATGCAAACGAAGTGAATTCATTGCAAAGCGACTTTGGTTTGCTTTTCCTGAAATAGTCAATAGTAAGTCACCTTTATTCGCCTCCATTTCATTTGCCCATTCTTGCAATTGTTCTGCGGTATAAAATTTATCTACTGAAGATTTAATTGTTCCGTCTTCATTCAGTTTTACATATACTAAACCTTTTGCCCCTACTTGTGGAGTTTGAACATATTTCGTTAGCGCATCCAACTGCTTTCTGCTGTAATTAGCAGCGCCTTTAACATTAATACCTACTACCAATTCAGCCTCGTCAAACACCTTAAACCCTTTTCCTTGAGCTAGGTGATTTAATTCGTAAAACTCCATTCCAAAACGAATATCGGGTTTGTCGGAGCCATATTTTTTCATCGCATCGGCATAAGTCATTCTAGGGAATTCAGGAAGGTCAACTTGTTTCACTTCTTTAAAAATGGTTTTTACCATTTTCTCAAAAGTGTTTAACACATCTTCTTGCTCTACAAACGACATTTCACAGTCAATTTGAGTGAATTCAGGCTGACGGTCGGCACGTAGATCCTCATCGCGAAAGCACTTCACAATCTGAAAATACTTGTCGTAGCCGGAAACCATCAAAAGCTGCTTAAAGGTTTGAGGCGATTGCGGTAAAGCATAGAACTGCCCTTCGTTCATGCGAGAAGGAACCACAAAATCTCTTGCTCCTTCTGGAGTAGACTTAATTAAATAGGGCGTTTCAATTTCGATAAAATCTGCATTTGCTAAATAGTTTCGCACCGATTGAGCAATCTTGCTTCTTAAGAGAATTTTATACTGAACCGGCTTTCTGCGTAAGTCTAAATATCGGTATTTCATTCGAAGCTCTTCACCGCCATCCGTTTCATCCTCAATGGTAAAAGGTGGCGTTTTTGATGCGTTTAAAACACTTATAACATCTACATCAACTTCAATTTCACCTGTGAGTATATTTAAGTTTTTACTACTTCTCTCTCGAACAGTCCCTTTTACTTGAATCACATACTCTCTCCCCAAGGCACGAGCCTCTTTACAAAGCGCCGGTTTATCCTCCATGTTAAATGTCAACTGTGTAATGCCATAACGATCGCGTAGGTCAATAAAAGTTAGTCCACCGAGATCACGAGATTTTTGTACCCAACCACAAAGGGTAACTTCTTTGTTTAGGTGATTCATTCTCAATTCTCCGCAATGATGTGATCGTAACATAGTTCTCAGTTGAAATTCACTGCGAAATTAGGAAAGCCTTTTTAAAAAAGCACTTTTAAAATGTATGCTCAATATTTAATAATTTCACCAAATCAAGCAAAATATTATGAGCATACAGCCATTCGACGACAAATACTTCATGAAACAAGCTCTGAACGAGGCAAATAATGCTTTCGACAAAGATGAAATCCCGATAGGAGCTATTATTGTGTTAAATAATCAAATTATTGCTAGAGCTCATAATTTAACAGAAACACTCAATGATGTAACCGCTCACGCCGAAATGCAGGCCTTTACTGCCGCTGCGGATTACATTGGAGGGAAATATTTAAAAGATTGTACTTTGTATGTTACTTTGGAGCCTTGCGCTATGTGTTCGGGTGCTGCTTATTGGACGCAAATTTCAAAAATCGTTTACGGTGCAGCCGATCAAAAAAGAGGCTTACTTTCTACTAAACAGAAACATATTTTTCACCCTAAAACAGAAATTTTTGGCGGTGTAATGGAAGATGATTGCAAAGATTTATTGCAGTTGTTTTTTCAGGAGAAGCGAAAGTAAGTGGCGCAACCCATACAAAATTAGCTATTTAAATAAATTTCTTATCTTGTCCGATGATTTTAAATGATTTAAATTATGCGAACTATCGGACTTTCTCTTGTCTTTTGCTTTGTCGGCTGGTCGGCTACTGCCCAGAACAAAGAGCAAATTAAAAATTTAACAGCCTTTGCGGAGGCTTACGGTTATGTCAAATATTTTCATCCTTCTGATGAAGCTAATCAGTTAGATTGGAATTCTTTTGCTGTTTATGGGGCAGATCAAGTATTAAAAGCTGATAAAGATATTGTTGTTAAGCTAAATGAATTGTACAAGCCTTTAGCGCCAACTGCTCGGTTTTACTGGGAGAATGACCGGGCACCTTATTCAGATGAAAATTTGAATCCGGAAAAGGAAGATGTCTCTGAGGTAACCTACTGGCAACACAATGGAGTGAGATTTGGAATGAAGAAAGGCGGACAATCTCCTTATAAAAGTCGAAGAATAAATATTGATAAAGAAGTTGATGAGTCGGCAAGATTTGGAAATGTAATGTGCAAAATTGATGCAAAACCGTATCAAGGGCTAAAGTTTAGATACACTGCAGCCGTTAAAATGGCTGAATCTTCGGAAGGAAACGGGCAGCTTTGGTTTAGAGTAGATAAAAAAGATGGAAAGTTTGGCTTTTTTGAAAATATGCGTGATCGACCGATAATGTCCGATGAATGGAAGGAGTACTCCATTGAAGGAACAATTGATCAAGATGCAAAAACTATGAATCTCGGTGCTTTTCTTTTAGCAAAGGGCGAAATGTATTTTGATGAGGCAGAATTGGAAGTGTATCAGAATGAAAGTTGGCAAAAAGTAGAATTAGCTGACCCTGGTTTTGAAAAAGGTAAAGTTAAAAGCAAATTGAAAGATGGCTTTTGGTTAGGGAAAGGCTTAGGTTATAAGTTCAGTTCAACAAAAGAAACAGCTTTTAAAGGAAAGTCATGCGTTAGAATTATTTACGAAGGAATGAGTTATACTGAAAAAGGAAAACAGTTGTTTGATGAAAGTATAAAAGCTGGTGAAATAATTGAAGAGGAATTAGCTAAGGGTATAATTGCTCAAATTCCATTGGCGCTATACATTAATGACAATAAAACTTTACCAATAGCCGAAGGAGCAACAGAACTTGAGCAAAAAATTCAGAAATACGTTAAAGGTAAAAATACTGGGGACTTATCTGTTCGATTGGGAAACGTGATTATTTTGTACGCTTTAATCAAGCATTTTTATCCCTATCTGGAAGTCTCAGAAGCTAATTGGAATATGCTCTTTGAAGAAGCATTGAAAAAGTCATTTGAAGATAGAACTGATGCAGAACATGTGGAAACTCTTCAAGCCTTTACTGCTCCTTTAGAGGATGGACATATACGGATTTACGGAAAGTCTTATCAAAGGCACGTTCCGGATATTCGGTGGGAGTGGGTCGAGAACCAGCTAGTAATAACTAAGGTGTTGGATGCTGATTTAAGCATTTCTGTGGGAGATGTTGTTGATCAAGTCAATGAGGTGCCGGCTGCAGATTATTATCAAAAGTACTTGTCATTGGCTTCAGCTTCTACCCAAAAGTACAAGCAAGTGCAAGCAAACTTCAATAGCCTTTTAGGAGAGGAGAATAGTATAATTAAAATTGAAATTGAAGGTGAAAATCACGAATTGAAGCGAACACATAATTATTGGGATTACAGGCGAGATGAAAAGGCAAAGAAGGTTCAATTTGAGTCATTTGACTCAGGTGTTAGTTATGTGAACTTGGATGTAATTACCATTGATAGTATACAATTTTTGTTGCCGAAATTAGAAGCCAGCAAGGCAATTATTTTCGATTTAAGGAATTATCCGAATGGAAATCATGGAGTAATTAATTTGTTGCTTAAACAAAAAGACACCAACAAAAGTTGGATGCGCATTCCGCAATACCTTTATCCCAATCAAAAAAGCATAGCAGGTTTTGAAAATCACGGTTGGGAATTAAAGCCGGAAAAACCCCACTTAGGCGATAAGAAAATCATTTTTATTACTTCTCCGGCGGCAATTAGTTATGCGGAAAGTTATATGGGCTTTATCGAAGGTTATAAATTGGCCACCATTGTTGGTCAACCAACGGCAGGAACCAATGGGAATGTTAATTCTCTTTACCTCAATGATGGTGTTAAGTTCAACTTCACCGGGATGTTGGTGTATAAGTTCGACGGCAAGCTACTTCATGGAAGAGGAATAATGCCGGATGTTTTGATGGAGAAAACGATTGCCGGCATTAAAGCAGGCAAAGATGAGTTTTTAGAAAAAGCATTAGAAATTGCCAGAGCAGAAAACTAAAGCAATTGTAAATTGTTCTATCATCCGAGCAAAGATGATTAACTTTGTGCATTCAAATTTTGTAGAATAAAAACACCTATATTATGTATCCGGAAGAAATGGTAGCGCCCATGAAAGAGGAATTAACCACTGTGGGCTTTGACGAATTATTAACAGCAGAAGCAGTAGATGAAGCAATCAGTAAAGAAGGAACAGCATTAGTAATGGTAAACTCTGTTTGCGGTTGTGCAGCGGCTAACGCTCGCCCGGCAGTTACTTTAGCAAGCAAGCATTCAAAAAGGCCAGATCGATTAACAACGGTATTTGCCGGAGTTGATCAGGAGGCGGTTGCTCAAGCTAGAAAACACATGTTGCCTTATCCACCTTCATCGCCATCGATTGCACTTTTTAAAGATGGAAAGTTGGTTCATTTTATCGAAAGACACCACATTGAAGGTCGACCTGCAGAAATGATAGCCGAAAACTTAACCTCGGCATTTGACGAATTCTGTTAATTAATAAAAAGTACAATTTCTAAAAGCAGGAAGAGCCAAGGCTTTCCTGCTTTTTTCTTTTTTAATTTCATTGAAGATATTTTTATGGGGTAGGTGCTTGTCAGTTAGAAAAAATAATTCTAACTTCGCAGCCCCATTTTAGGGGATAGTATATTTATTTTATAAGTAAAAGCAAGGAAAGACGTGGATACCTTAAGTTACAAAACGATTTCAGCCAATAAAGCTACCGTTCAAAAAGACTGGTATATTGTGGATGCTGAAAATGAAACCTTGGGTCGTTTGTCATCAAAAGTGGCAAAGTTGATTCGTGGAAAGCACAAGCCTTATTACACTCCTCATGTTGATTGTGGAGATCATGTAATTGTGGTTAACGCAGAGAAGATTCGTTTGAGCGGAAATAAAATGGCTGAGAAAACATACCTTTCTCATACAGAGTACCCGGGCGGACAAAAGTCAATTACGGCTGCTCAATTATTAGCTAAAAAGCCAATTGCATTGGTAGAGAGAGCAGTAGTTGGAATGCTTCCTAAAAATCGTTTGGGTAGAGCGCTTTTCGGAAATCTTCACGTAGTAGAAGGAACTGAGCATAAATTTGACGCTCAAAAGCCAAAAGAATTAAAACTAGATTCAATTAAATAATATGGACGTAGTTAACACCATTGGACGAAGAAAAAAGTCCGTTGCTAGAATTTACCTTTCTGAAGGAAAAGGAAATGTAACCGTAAATGGAAAAGATTATAAAGAGTATTTTCCAACAGTTGCGTTACAATACAGAGTTAAGCAAGCATTTGCACTTACTGAAACAGATGGTAAGTACGATGTAAAAGCAAATTTGAGCGGTGGCGGAGTTACCGGTCAGGCAGAAGCTTTGCGTTTAGCTATGTCTAGAGCTTTGGTTGAAGTAAATGCAGAAAATAAGCCTAGCTTAAAAGCTGAAGGTTTAATGACCAGAGATCCAAGAATGGTTGAAAGAAAGAAACCAGGTCAGAAAAAAGCAAGAAAGAAATTCCAGTTCAGCAAGCGTTAATATTTCGCTTTTTGACAAGAAAACATACATACCAAACAGTCATCACCGAAAGGTGTGTTTAGTATCAAAATTGCAGAGACTGATGAAAATTTCACTACTCTGCAATTGTTTTTTATCGAACGTAAACACAAATTAAAATGGCAAAGACCGATTACAAAGAATTATTGGACGCGGGTGTTCATTTCGGACACTTGAAAAGAAAATGGCATCCAAAGATGGCTCCATATATTTTTATGGAGAAAAATGGGATCCACATTATTGACCTGAACAAAACAGCCGCTAAGTTAGATGATGCAGCTGCAGCAATGAAACAAGTTGCTAAGTCAGGTAAGAAAATCCTTTTTGTAGCAACAAAGAAACAAGCAAAAGCGGTAGTTGAAAAGCACGTTAAGCCAACTGGCATGCCTTACGTAACTGAAAGATGGCCAGGTGGTATGTTAACTAACTTTGCGACGATTCGCAAGGCAGTTCGCAAAATGTCTCAGATTGACAACATGATGAAAGACGGAACGTTTGATGTGCTTTCTAAAAGAGAAAGATTGCAAATTACTCGTCAGCGTGCTAAATTAGAGCGTGACTTAGGGTCAATCTCTGATTTGAGCAGACTACCTTCTGCACTTTTTGTAGTGGATATCAAGAAAGAACACATTGCAGTAGCTGAAGCTAAAAAGTTGAATATTCCAACTTTTGCAATTGTTGATACCAACTCTAATCCAACGAAAGTTGATTTCCCTATTCCTGCAAACGACGATGCGGCAAAGTCAATTGATAAATTATTGAGCATTGTTTGCAAAAGCGTAAATGAAGGATTGGAAGAGCGCAAAGCAGAAAAAGAAAAGACTAAAGCTTCTAAGCCTAAAGCCAAAACAGAAAAAACTGAAAAGGCTGAAAAAGTAAAAGAAGAGACTAAATAATAGTATTAACGTTTTAATAAAAGGATACAGCAATGGCAAATATAACTGCTGCTGAAGTAAATAAGCTAAGAAAGCAAACCGGTGCAGGCATGATGGACTGCAAGAAAGCCTTGGTTGAGGCAGAAGGTGATTTTGATAAAGCAATTGAGATTCTTCGCAAGAAAGGTCAAAAAGTTGCTGAAAAGAGAAGTGACCGTGATGCTAACGAAGGAGTTGTTATTTCCGGTACTAATGACAATCAATTTGCAGCAATGATTATGTTGAACTGCGAAACGGATTTCGTTGCTAAAAACGAAGAGTTCGTTGGAGTAGCTAAACAAATCTTAGAGGTTGCCTTAAGCGAAAGGCCGGCTTCTACTGAAGAGTTGAAAGGCTTGAAGTTTGACGACAGTATGACGATCAGTGAAAAAATTACTGAGCAAGTTGGTAAAATCGGTGAAAAAATCGATTTAACTGAATACACTACAGTAAATGGTGAGTATTCTTTTGCATACAATCATCCTGGTAACAGCACAGCTGCAATTGTAGCTTTAAACCAGTCCGGTGATGCAGTTGCAGATGCTGCTAAAAATGTGGCTATGCAAATTGCCGCAATGAACCCAGTTGCTTTAGACGAGTCTTCAGTTAGCGATGAAATTAAAGCGAGAGAGTTGGAGATAGGTAGAGAGCAAGCTTTGAAAGAAGGCAAGCCTGAGCAAATTATTGACAAAATTGCTGAAGGTAAATTGCAGAAATATTACAAAGAGAACACTTTGTTAAATCAGCAATACTTTGTTGATAATAAAATGAGTGTTTCAGAATATTTAAAGTCTGTAAGTAAAGACTTAACGGTGACTGATTTTAAACGATCTTCACTAGTGTAAACGATTAAAAAGAGAGAATTTAAATTCTCTCTTTTTTTTGCTCATAATTATCTTATTGACTAATAATCTCCGGTAGAAATCAATTAATTTTACAAAAAAAATACGCATGTCATACAAAAGAGTACTCTTAAAACTTAGTGGAGAAGCCCTCATGGGTGATCAAAAATTTGGAATCGACCACAGTCGCCTAAACCAATATGCTAAAGAAATTAAGAGTATTGTTGAAGAGGGCGTAGAAGTAGCCATTGTTATTGGCGGTGGAAATATTTTTAGAGGTATTCAGGCAGTTGATGGAGGAATAGAAAGAGTTCAAGGTGACTACATGGGCATGTTGGCTACGGTAATTAATGGAATGGCATTACAGTCGGCTTTAGAAGAGTTAGATGTTTTTACTCGTTTACAAACAGCCATTAAAATGGAGCAAATTGCCGAGCCTTATATTCGCCGTAAAGCAGTTCGACATTTAGAAAAAGGCAGAGTGGTAATTTTTGGAGCAGGTACAGGAAATCCTTACTTTACTACTGATACCGCTGCAAGTTTAAGAGCAATAGAAATTGAAGCAGACGTAATTTTAAAGGGAACTCGAGTAGACGGGATTTACGATTCAGACCCTGAAAAGAATGCCGATGCAATTAAATACGATAAAATTTCATTTTCTGAAGTGTACGAAAAAGGCTTGAATGTGATGGATTTAACAGCTTTTACTTTGTGCAATGAAAATAAGCTCCCGATTGTTGTATTTGATATGAACACTCCGGGTAATTTGAAAAAAGTTATTTTAGGGAAAGAGGAAGTAGGGACATTAGTAGAGTTTTAAAGTTTAAGAGAGGTAGACTTTAGAAGTTAGAGATTTTGATTAGGTATGAATTTCCTCCTCACTAAAACTTACTTTATACTCTTTAGCAGCGAAGTGGTCTCGTTTCTTGTCTCTCATTTCTATATTAAATAATCTTTTATCAAGATATATCTACTCTGCTTACTCTTGCAGTAGAAATATAAAAAGAAAGTAAAATTTCTTAATTTCACGCTTTGTAAATAAGCAATTCAATCATGGAGGAAGAAATAGATTTAATACTAGAAAGTACCAAGGAGTCAATGGATAAAGCTATTGAGCACTTGGAGAAAGAATTGACAAAAATCAGAGCCGGAAAGGCAAATCCTTCTATGTTAGATGGGATTTTGGTAGAGTATTACGGTTCAAATACTCCTTTACAGCAAGTTGCCAATGTAGGTACTCTTGATGCGAGAACTTTAACGGTACAGCCTTGGGAAAAAGCTACTTTAGAGCCTATTGAGCGTGCAATAATTAACTCTAACTTGGGCTTAAATCCTCAAAATAATGGGGAAATGATATTGATCAATATTCCACAGTTGACCGAAGAGCGAAGAAAAGATTTGGTAAAGCAAGCTAAAGCTGAAGCTGAACATGCTAAAGTAAGCGTTCGTAATGCACGTAAAGAAGCAAATGATGAAGTGAAAAAGCTTCAAAAAGATGGTTTGGCAGAAGATCAAGCAAAAGGAGTAGAGGAGGAAATACAAGAGTTAACAGATAAATATGGAGCAAAAGTTGATCATATTTTAGAGTTAAAAGAAGCAGACATTATGAAAGTATAAGCTGAAAAGCATTCAAATATATGAAGCCCGACGAAAGTTGGGCTTTTTTTATTTCTTGACTTTCGTCAAGAATAATTAGTAAGCGATAGTGATACTTTTGTCGCTCAAATCAATCGCAGACTTATGACAACAAAAAGTATTTCAAGAGTTACAGCTTTATCGATAATTTTAATGGCAATCGCAGCAGCTTTTGCAATGTCGCAAGTATTTGCCGAGGCATTTATATTAAAGGTCGATGAGCTGCCTATTTTTTTAGCTAATTCACCTTTCAAAGCATCCGTAATTGCATGGTTAATTATTCTTTTATGCGATTTGATTGTAAGTTGGGGTTTGTATTCCTATTATAAAAAACGCAATCATTTAAGAGCAGCTATTAGCGGACTATTTAGACTTTTGTATTCAATTATTTTAGCTTACGGTATTAGTAAGTTGTTTTTAGTATCTCTAGAGTTGTCAATTGATGAATTTAGTGCAGAAATTATTCATCAGAATATTCATTCATTTCAAGCAACTTGGCAATTTGGACTGATTATTTTTGGCTTACATTTAATCACATTGTCTAAGTTAGTCTGTCAAAAAAAGAAGCTATTAAAACTAATTGCTGTTTTGTTGTTCATAGCTGGAGTTGGATACTTTCTTAGCAATACACTGGATTTGTTTATCGACAAATATGAGTCCTATAGGCCAACTGTTGAAGCTGTTTTTATACTTCCAATGATTTTTAGTGAAATTGGATTGGCTTTTTGGCTCTTGATAAAAGGAGGTAGAGAGGCTTCAATCGGGTGAAACAATGCGCTTTCTAATTCTACTTAAGGACTCAGCTGTCATTCCTAAAAAACTGGCGACTTGATGTAAAGGAACTCGATTTTGTAATTCACTCCTTTTTTTTAGAAATGTTAGGTAGCGATCTTTAGGTGAGCTGGTAATAAAGTCAGATAAGTTTTCCTTGGTTTGATTTAAGTCATCTTCCAACATCACCTTTGTTACTTCCATCAATTCCGGAAATTGATTGTAATGTTCTACCTCAGAACTCAATTCTCCTTTAATTAATAAACAATCTTCGCTACACACTAAATAAAAAGTAGATTTTGTTTGGTCAATGAAGTGTTTAGATGAAACTGCAGCATGTTTTTCAGAATAAAAGGCTGTCGTTTTTTCATTACCATCTACAATTTGAAATTGGCGAACCAAGCCTTTTAAAACATAATAACAAGCTTTTGGGACTTCTCCTTCTTTTAAGAGGTAGGTGCCTTTCTTTATTGAAATTGTTGGAATTACCTTAGTCAGTTGCTCAATTTTATCAGCCGAAATTATAGGAAAAGTAGCCAAGAACTTCTTAAGTTCTTCCTTATTTAGGAATTCCTGATCCATAGGATTTATTAAAGTTTAAAAGTACAAATTATACCAATTATGCTTTTCAATGCCTTTTAATTAGTATTGATTATTCTGATTAAAAATGCGCTTAACAAATAGCATGGATTAACTACTGAAAAAAAATTAATTTTTAACCGTTAAAGTGGTTAATGTATAGCTAGTCTTTTCGCTCACGTGATTTCAATTGTGGGTTCGTTCACTTCTCATCATGACTCTGAAATAAATCTGAAGCCAAGGTTTCAAAAGTGGGTGGTTGCATACACCGAAAAGTTAAAACTTAAAATGAATAGAATATCCGGAAAGATATCTAAAGCTGCTTTGAATAGATGTTAAACCATTTTTAATGAAAGATGGCCATTTTCTTAATTTAAGTTTGGAGCGAACTAAATGGGGCTAATGATTGAAGAAGCTCCAAAGGAAATCTTTGGAGATCACTGAAATCATCGCCATTTAGGAGTGGAATACTAAAATTAGGAAACAGGCCTAGATTTTTTTGTTTACTTTTTTCATCAATGGAAAAAAGTAAAGACAGAATATTAAAAATAAAGCAGATTAGTTGCTCATTAATCAATTTAGGTAAATAAGCAGATATTCAGCAAATTTAATCTACCTTCCATACATTTTTTCCTCTGAGCAGGGCATCTAAATCTCCTTTGCCCGACTTTTCTATCGCATATTCAACTTGTGCTTCAAGCGCTTCTTCGTATCGGTAACGGTCTTCAACGTAAAATACACCAAATGGTCGAGGTAAATGTCCCTCCAAAGAAGGATTGTCAAAGAAGTTAGTTAAAAGCTGTGCTTTGGTGCGATCGGTTTCATCGTGAATCCATAAGTCTTCTTCGGAGGTTTCTTCCAAACTAACAATAACCGGTGTGAAACCGTCTAGTTTAATGCCCTTATCGCGATTTGCTCCAAAAATTAATGGCTTGCCATGTTCTAAGTAAAGTGTTTCTTCTGTTTTTGTTCCCTTATCTGTAAACACCTCAAAAGCGCCGTCGTTAAAAACATTGCAATTTTGATATATCTCAATCATTGAAGTTCCTACATGTTGATTTCCTCTCAATAAAATTTCTCTTTGGTGTTTTGGATCTCGATCCATGGTGCGAGCAATAAAAGTTGCATCTGCACCCAAGCAAAGTTTTAATGGATTAAACGGGTGGTCAATTGAACCAATGGGCGTTGATTTCGTCACTTTTCCTTCAGGAGAAGTTGGAGAATACTGACCTTTTGTTAATCCGTAGATTTCATTATTGAACAATAGAACATTCAAGTCGAAATTTCTTCTCAGCAAATGAATCAAATGGTTTCCACCAATCGACAAGGAATCGCCATCACCTGTAATGACCCACACACATAATTCAGGGCGACTAATTTTTAAACCACTGGCAATGGCGGTAGCCCTGCCGTGAATACTGTGCATTCCGTAAGTATTCATGTAATAAGGAAAGCGCGAAGAACAGCCAATTCCGGAGATAAATACAATATCCTCCTTGTCTTTGCCCAAATCCGGCATAATCGACTGTACTTGTTTTAAAATTGAATAGTCTCCACAACCGGGACACCAACGAACATCTTGATCGGTAGCAAAATCTTTAGGACTTAATTTTACTTTTTCAACATCTTGTACTTCGCTCATACTAATTCCTCCTCGCCTTTAATCGCACTCACAATTTCAGCTGTACTAAAGGGAATTCCTTTAATCTTGTTAATTGCTTTGGCGTCTACTAAAAACTTATCTCTAATAATTTTCACTAATTGACCATTATTCATTTCCGGCACAATTACTTTTTTAAAGACTTTAATCAATTCACCCAGGTTTTTAGGTAGCGGATTAATGTACCTTAAATGAACGTGGCCAACGGAAAGTCCTTCCTCCTTGCATTCTTTTACAGCATTTTTAATCACACCATAAGTTGAGCCCCATGAAAGCACGAGAACTTCTCCTCCTTCATCACCATTGTTAATGTTTTGCAATGGAATATCTTCTGCAATTTTATCCACTTTAGCTTGGCGAATTTTCACCATTTTTTCGTGGTTTTCCGGATCGTAGGAAACATTTCCGGTATCAATTTCTTTCTCTAAACCTCCTATTCGGTGTTCTTTTCCTGCCATTCCGGGAATTGCCCATTCTCTCACGAGCATTTCATCTCTTTTGTACGGCAAGTAGTTTTGATTACTCTCAGCAGCAAACTTTGGTTTAATTTCTAAAAGATCATTAGAATTAGGAAACTTCCAAGGTTCAGAACCATTGGCAATGTAACCATCCGTTAAAAACATTACCGGTGTCATGTGTTCTATAGAAATTCGGCAAGCTTCATACACCATATTAAAGCAATCCGAAGGTGAAGCAGCTGCAATTACCGGCATAGGCGCTTCGCCATTTCTACCGTAAATTGCTTGTAATAAGTCAGCTTGTTCTGTTTTAGTTGGCAGTCCGGTTGATGGTCCACCACGCTGAACATTGATGATTAACATGGGCAGTTCCAACATTACACCCAAGCCCATGGCCTCTCCTTTAAGAGCAATACCGGGGCCTGAAGAAGCTGTTACACCTAACTTTCCACCAAAAGATGCTCCAATAACTGAAGCAATGGCCGCAATTTCGTCTTCAGCCTGAAAAGTGCGGACACCAAAGTTTTTATGCTTTGCTAATTCATGCAGTATGTCTGATGCGGGAGTAATCGGATAAGTTCCGTAAAACAAATCTAAGCCCGACTTTTGAGCTGCAGCAATTAAACCCATTGCCGTAGCTTGGTTTCCCATAATATTTCTGTACTCCCCTTTGTCTAGCTGAGCAGCTTTAACGTTGTAACGAGAAGTGAAAATTTCACTGGTGTCGGCATAATTATAACCGGCGTGTAAGACCTTAATATTTGCATCAATTAAGTCATCTTTTCCGGCAAATTTTTGCTTGATAAACTCTTCTGTTCCTTTTAAATTTCTATTGTACATATAATACAAGAAGCCTAAAACGAACATATTCCTGGAGCGGTCAATTTCCTTTTTCCCCATTCCACTGTCTTCCAAAGCAGCGCGTGTCATTTTAGAAATATCAATTTGAATGCTCCTGTAGTCTGCCAAAGTTGAATCTTCTAAAGGACTCACTTCATAACCCGCCAATTTTAAATTGCGCGCATTAAATCCATCAATATTAACGATTACCGTTCCGTTCTTTTTTAAGCGAGGTAGATTTACCTTAAATGCTGCTGCATTCATGGCAACTAACACATCGCAAACATCGCCGGGAGTGGCGACCTCAACACTTCCAAATTTTAATTGAAAACCTGAAACACCGGCCACTGTTCCTTGAGGAGCTCTAATTTCCGCAGGAAAGTTGGGAAATGTAGCAATGTCGTTTCCAAAAAGGGCGTTGGTGTTGGTGAATTGTGTTCCGGTAAGCTGAATTCCATCGCCGGAGTCTCCTGCAAATACGATGGTTACCTCCCGTTTTTCTTCAATCTCTTTTATCATTCCACGAGAATCTTTTCTAGGCTGTAAAGTTACTTAGAATTAGTCTAAATAACAGAAATAAGTCAAATAGGTTCAGTCAAAAGAAAAAATACTACCTTTAACACAAACTTAACATTACTTTTTATGAAACGACCATAAATTTTGAGCTGCACTATTAACATTAACAGCTTTTTACAAAATTTTGGGAGTTACATGTGACCTTAAAAACTTTATTACACATGAAAAAAATTTTACTAGGCATCCTAGGCTTCGGACCTTTACTGATGCATGCAGGTGGTTTTCAAGTCAACCTGCAAGGGACAAAACAAACCGGAATGGGGCATTTGGGTACGAGTTTCTATCTCGGCGCTTCCTCAGCTTACTTTAATCCGGCAATGATGGGCTTTTCTGAAAGCAAATTTAACTTTGAAGCGGGCGTTTCTCCTTTGTTAGCTTATGCTGCTTACCAAAACCAAGAAACAGGACGTGTTGAACGAACCGACAATCCACTAGGCACTCCATTTTACTTTTATGGTACTTATAAAATAAATGATGAGCTATCTGCCGGTTTAGCGGTTTATACTCCTTTTGGCAGTTCTGTGGTTTGGGGCGATGATTGGAGCGGTAGAAATCTCATTCAAGACATTAGCTTGCAAGCCATCTTTTTTCAACCAACGGTTTCTTATAAAATAAGTGAAAAGTTAAATGTTGGTTTAGGACTGATTTACGCCACCGGAGCAGTGGAAATTAACCGTGCTATTCCTGCACCCATTGGAGAAAACAACAGTGTTAACCTAAAAGGAAATACTGCTTCTTATGGATATAATTTCGGAATTCACTATCAAGCTACTGAAAAATTGACAGTTGGATTAACTTACCGCTCAGAAATTGAAATGGAGTTGGAAGGTGGAGATGCTGATTTTAGCGTTGACCCTGCTTTGCGTTCTCAATTTCCGGACACTAAGTTTGACGCTACTTTGCCATTGCCTAGTACCACAACTTTGGGAATTGCTTACCAAGCCTCTGAAAAATTATTGCTTTCGGTGGAAGGTAGCTTAGTAGGGTGGAGCACTTATGAGTCTTTAGATTTCGACTTTGAAGACAATACGGAATCACTAGAAGATTCTGAAAATCCAAGAAACTACGAAGATGCAATTATTGTTCGTGCCGGAGCGCAGTATAGCGTTAATGATAAATTAGATGCTCGTTTGGGTGTTTATTATGATCAATCACCGGTAACGGATGAATACTTTAACCCTGAAACGCCAAGTACTGATAACTTGGGTGTTACTGCAGGTTTGAGTTACATTGTTTCAGAAAAGTTCACAGTTGATGCGGCTTTCCTATACATCTATGGAATGGAAAGAGAGTCGGAATACAAACCGGCTAACTTTGGCGGTAAATATCAATCAAGATCATACATTCCAAGCATCGGACTTAATTACAAATTTTAATATAGAGAAATATGAAGACACGTAAATTATTATATATTCTCCCTTTAGCTGCATTAGTAGCTTGTGAGCCGGAGTTTGAAGACGTAGATTTTAATCAAGGAAGTGCAGACTTTTCGAAAATGGTAGCTGTGGGAAACTCTCTTACTGCAGGTTACCAAAGTAACGCATTAAGTGCAGAAGGGCAAATAAATTCACTTCCTAATATCATTGCTCAGCAACTTAAAGAAGTTGGCGGAGGAGATTTTAAACAGCCAATTATTCCTGGTGAAGCAGGTGTGAAAGGTGCAGGAGTAAATGCAACATTAATTCAACAAGGTTTACTAATTCCAGCTGTTAAATTGTCTTATAGTACTGATTGCAGAAGTGAAGTAAGTTTAGGACCAGTTTCTCCTAAAGCTAGTGATGCATATAGTGGTGCTGAATTTCTAGCAAATGTAGCCGCAGATGGGCCATACAACAATGTCGGTGTACCCGGAGCTCAAGTAACTCATTTGAACTTTCAGGGCTATGCACAAGCTAATCCATACTTTGGGCGTTTTGCAGCTAGCCAAACTGAAACTGTTGTAGAGGCAGCCATGAAAACGAATCACACTTTTTTCCAATTATGGATTGGGAACAATGATGTTTTAGGTTATGCATTAGCCGGTGGTGAGGAAGGTAGCGCATCAATTACTGCTTCAGCAACATTTGGTGCACTTTATGCACAAACGCTGGATTCCTTAACCAAAAATGGTCAAAAAGGAGTTGTTGCTAATATTCCGGATATCACAGCTATTCCTCATTTTACAACAATAAAATGGAATGGCTTAAATTTATCTGCACAACAAGCTGCTGCATTAAATCAGGCTTATGCTCAATATAATCGAGGTTTAGATCAGGTTGTTTCCCAAAATGCCGCTTTTGAAGCAGAAGCAAATAGAAGAAAAATAAACTTTTCTGCAGGTGCTAATGGATTTGTGATTGTTGATAATACTTTAACCGACTTAAGTGGAAATGGTTTACCGAGCATCAGACACATTTCTTCTGATGAGTTACTTGTTTTAACAACGCCTCAAGATTCATTAAAGTGTGCGGGTTGGGGTTCTCAAAAACCAATTCCAGGCAATTTCACTTTAATCAAATCTGAAATTGATAATATTCAAAGTGCAGTTGAAGCTTATAATTCAACTATAAAAGCAGAAGCAAATGCGAGAGGTTTAGCTCATGTTGATGCAAATAAGCGTTTAAACGAAGTAAAACAAGGCATTACCGTTAGTGGCATTAGCTTTAACTCTGAATTAGTAACAGGTGGAGCTTTTTCTTTTGATGGAGTTCACCCTAGTACTAGAGGTTATGCAATTTTAGCTAACGACTTTATTGATGCAATAAATCGAAAGTATAATGCTAACATTCCGAAGGTAGATGTAGCTGCTTATGCTACTTTTGAAGTAGAGTAAAACCTAATTTCTTAAACATAAAAAAGCCCGTTGCAGAAATTGCATCGGGCTTTTTAATTTTTAACACTTCCTTTAATTGAAAGTAGAAGTTTTTTTGATCTTTCTCAGTTCCTTAAACGTTAATATTGTTAAACTTAGAAAACCTACAAACCCCATTGAGGCCGCAATAATCTTCCAAATAATTTGACTGTCAATCGTATTAATTAATATTAGTCCCGACAGCAAACAAACTACTGAATTCAAAGCTAAAACAACTTTAACTTTTCTCTTCCTTGCAATATCATTTACTGTATACATAACTAAATATCTATTGATTCAATACTTTTGGTGTTCGGATAAAATCAGTGTCTTTATCCGGAGCGTTTTTAAGCGCTTCTTTCTGCGTAATTTCTTGTTTTACTTCATCTTTACGCATTTCTGTTTCTTCTTCCAACATATATACCAAAGGTTCCACTCCTTCGGTGTCTACCTCACTTAGTTTTTCTACAAAGTCTAGAATTCTGTTTAAGTCTTTGGTAATGTTTTTCTTTTCTTCCTCATTAAACTCTAAGCGAGCTAATTCGGCAATTCTATCAACGGTTTTATTATCAACACTCATCAGTCGTATCTAGTTTAGATTGAATCACAGCTCTGGTCTGCTCGCGCAAAGTTAGTAAATCTTGCGGTTCATCAGAGTTGACAATTATTGGAGAATGAATATATACTTTTGATATTCCGGGGCAACTTTTTGCTGTCCACTGCATGCTGTCTTCCAGTAATTTCCAGTTGTTAACGAAAGTAATTGGAACAATGGGCATTTTTAGCTGTCTTGCTAATCGGAAAGCACCATTTTTAAAAGGTTTCATTTTTGGCGCTGTATGCGGAATGGTACCTTCAGGGAAAATCACCAAATTACTTCCCTTTTCCATAGCTTCTGTCGCTTTTACTATGGATTGATGTGCAGCTTTAGCATTTTTGCGATCCACTAAAATATTCATCTTCTTAAAGAAAATGTTAAATACAGGAACCTTTCCCAATTCCTTCTTTCCAAGGAAAATAAAATAGTTCGGAAAAACAGCATACAAAATCAAAATATCTAAATAGGAGCTGTGGTTGGGACAAATAATGTAAGAAGTGTTGTCATCATCCGGAATACTCCCAATCACTTTTATTCGAATACCCACACAAAATAGAATAAACTTTGCATGCTTGCGAATTAAGTTAAAGCCTTTCTTAAAATGCCTTTCGTTTTGCAACCAAACAAAATAAATAGGATAAAGCAGCAATATGCTGATTGCCACCACAAGGAAGAAATAAATTTTCCAGATAAAACCGAACAGCCCTTTTATCCACTTCATTGGCTCAAAAATAGGACAAATTTGTATTTTTGACGCATGGCTAGAATACTTACTGGAATACAAAGCTCCGGAAACAACGGAGAGGTTCATTTAGGGAACATTTTGGGGGCAATTAAACCCGGAATTGAGCTTTCTGAAAAGGAAGAAAATGAAGCATTTTTCTTTATTGCAGACTTGCATTCGCTCACAACAGTGAAAGATGCTGATGTGCGAAAAAGAAATGTATATGCAGTAGCCGCAGCTTGGTTGGCTTTTGGTTTTGATACCAAGAAAAATGTATTTTACCGTCAATCGGATGTGCCTGAGGTTTGCGAACTAACTTGGTATTTAAATTGTTATACGCCTTACCCAATGTTGGCAAATGCGCATTCCTTTAAGGATAAGTCAGATAATTTATCGGATGTAAATGCCGGCTTGTTTGATTACCCTGTATTAATGGCTTGTGATATTTTACTTTATGATGCGGAGTTTGTTCCTGTCGGAAAAGATCAAAAGCAGCATTTAGAAATGACACGAGATATTGCCAGTAGCTTCAACCATCAAAACGGAGAAACTTTTGTGCTACCCGAGCCATTAATTGATGAGCGAGTAATGGTTATTCCCGGAACTGATGGTAGAAAAATGAGTAAGTCTTACGATAATTACATTAATATATTTCTGCCGGACAAGAAATTGCGTAAGGTGATTATGAAAATTGAAACTGACAGCACACCAATGGAAGAGCCTAAAAATCCTGATAGCTGTAATGTTTTTGCACTCTATAAGTTGTTGGCAAATGATGATCAAATTGCTGAGATGCGTAAAAATTACGAGGGAGGAAACTACGGTTATGGTCATGCAAAACAAGCACTTTACGAATTGATTGTAGACACCTATAAGACCGAGCGTGAAAACTATTGGAGATTAATGGAAAATACCGACGAAATTGACCGCTTGTTAAAAGAGGGAGCTGAAAAAGCTCGAAAAGTAGCTCAGCCGGTTTTGCAAAAAGTGCGTAAAAAATTGGGGTATAATTAACAATTGAAAAAATTAGCCTACATATTTATCTTTTTCATTGCATTATTAACTTTGGCTTGTGATGAAGAGTTAGCTCAACCCAACTTTGTCGACCAAAATCCGGATGATGTAGAAATTCGAATTAGCAATGAAAGCAACTTTCAATTAGATCATATTCGTTTAAACACCTCTTCCAACGAATGGAGTTATGGCTCTGTATTTAAGGGAGGAAAGTCATCTTTTAGAAAATATCGGTTCTCTTATCCTTTTTTTGAGCTGTATTTTGAGGTGAATGGCAAAGTTTTTTTCTATGAGCCACAAAGCTATAGTGGCTATAATAAGATTGATGGCGGTAAGTACGAAGCCTTAATTTACGATATTGACACCATCGCGCTAACTTTTGCTTTTCGCTTGGAGGAAGATTGAATTAGATAACGACTTTATTAATTAACTGAATAATTAAAAAATTACATATTATAACTTTCAAGTTTTTACTCTTTAGTAGAGTAACTATTTCCAACTTGAAGGGTGTGCTACTTTAATATAATTTATTTTCAAATTATTAAGTTCAATTCCAACCTCATTTTTAAGCCCTTCTTTTACCTTGTAAGCACCAATTTCACTTTTATTTATATGCTCTTTAAATTGCAATCCAAAGTGCTTTTTAAAATCTTTATGCCCACCTTTCGTACAAGCATTTATCACAATATCATTACTTTCTATATTTAATTTATTCATTCTATTAATGAACTCAGTTTTTCCCCCACCTTTTCTCCATAAATTTAAAAAAACAACATCTCTAAAATACTTGGTTGGAAAGCCTAATGAACATTGGTGCTGAATTGCATTCATTAATATTAATTGATACTTTCCTTTTAAATCAGATACCCCATTTAACTTTTCCGCCAATTTTCCTGCAATATTATCACCTGTTTTACCTTTAGCAGGTCCATGCTCACCTTCAAACTCTTTAATATGTGGTGACTCAAGGATTAATATAATTCTTTTTAAATCAGTATCTGTTTTAAAGGGTATACTGTAGTCTATAGACTTTCTTTTCCATTTATTCTTAGCTGGTACATTTATAATGCCATCAGAAATTAAAATATCACAAACATGTTGATCAGGGCACTTATCAGAAACGCGGTTCTTAACTAACTCAACTATTTCAATCTCAATTAAACTTGCTTTTTGCTCAGCATTCATTATGTCTCTATTTTTTATACCCAACCTCTTCATACTTCTTCATATACTTCTTATATAAATATTTATGAGGATTGTCTAAATCGATTTTTTTGCCGGAGATAAAAGCCAGTAAAAGCTGATTAGTTCGCATGTCTAAAGCATCACCCTCTGAAATAAACAAAGTTGCTTCTTTTCCTACTTCAATGCTGCCTACCAAGCTATCGATACCTAAGATTTTAGCAGTATTTAATGTAATCATTGAAAGAGCCGCTTCTTTTTCAACTCCATAGGCAATGGCAGTGCCGGCGTAAAAAGGTAAATTTCTAGTTCCCATGGCTTCCATACTACCGGAATTTTGTAAGCCCACTAAAATTCCCTTTTCGTGTAAAATAGATGGCAGTCGATAAGGTAAGTCAACTGCATCATCTTCATTCATCGGCAAGGAATGAACTCTTCTCAACAGCACAGGAATATTGCGATCCTTAAGTAAATCGCTCACTAAGTTTGCTTCATTGCCTCCCACTAAAACTACATCTAAATCAAACTCATCAAAAAAGTAAATGGCATCTGTTATCTCTTGAACTCTTTCTGCATGAAGGTATAATTTTGCCTTTTTCTCAAAAACAGGCTTCATCGCCTCAAAACGAATGTTTTTTTCTAAGTGAAAATCTACTTTTCGATAGGCATTTGCTTGCTTGAAAAAATCTTTTAATTGCTTTATTTCACTGCGATAATTTTCTTCAATTTTTGCTCTTTTCTTTTCATCCTCCCAGCTGTTCTTCAAATAAATATTTGGCCAATTCAAATGAATTCCATCATCTACTTTTAAGGCGGCATCTTCCCAGTTCCATCCTTCTAAATTAAATACGCTCGAGCTTCCGGAAATCCTGCCGCCTTTGGGTGCAGCTTGAGCCATTAAAACGCCATTACTCCGAACAGTAGGGCTAATTCTTGACTCAGTATTGTAGGCAATTAATGAACGAACATGTGGATTCATTTCACCCACGTCATCAAAGTCGCGACTTGCCCGAACAGCATCAATTTCTACCAAACCCAAACGAGAGTTGGGCGCAATAAAGCCTGGGTACAACTGCTTCCCCTCCAGGTGGATGATGGTATCGTATTTTGTCGAATCCATTCTGGCGTCAATGGCTGCCATTACCAAATCAATTTTCCCATCTCTAAGGCCAATTGCGGAACGAGGAATCACATCTCCATTACCTAAGTGTGCAGTTGCTCCCAACAATAAAATCGATTGCTTTTGCTCGCTTGCCGGCTTAGGCAACTGCGCATTTACTAAAAAGGTAGAAAGTAGCGCCAAAAGCAGTAAATTACTCTTCCAAAGTATCGCATTCATATAATTTGTTTTTTTCTTTTTTCACTTTTTGAGTTTCTTTTCCCTTTTTCTTCTCGGCTAACATTAAAGCTATAATTCGCTCTCTCTCTTTTACAACTGCCTTTCGCATGGCAGCATCTCTTTCTTCATCGTAATAAGGAATTCCATCAATGTAGTTTTGCTTCACCTTTGAGTAAACCGACAAAGGGTGTCCGTTCCAAAGCACCAAGTCAGCATCTTTACCGGCTTTTATACTTCCCATTCGATCATCTAAATGGAGCATCTTTGCAGGATTTAAAGTCACAAACTTCCAAGCTTCTTCTTCTGAAATTCCACCGTATTTTACCGCTTTTGCCGCTTCTTGATTTAAACGTCTTCCCATTTCTGCATCATCGGAATTAAATGCGGTTAAAACACCTTGTTTGTGCATAATCGCTCCATTGTATGGAATGGCATCATTCACTTCAAATTTATACGCCCACCAGTCTGAGAAAGTAGAACCGGCAGCTCCATGTGCTCTCATTTTATCAGCCACTTTATAACCCTCTAGAATGTGAGTAAAAGTATTTACCGTAAATCCCATAGAGTCGGCAACATGCATCAACATATTAATTTCTGATTGAATATAAGAATGACAACTGATAAATCGATTGCTGTCCAATATTTCAACTAAAACCTCAAGCTCTGTATCTCGCCGAGGTGCGGCGGACTTCTTTTTTTGCCGTTTGCTTTTGGCATTATACAGTTCCCACTCTGCTTGGTATTCTTTAGCACGAATAAAAGCGTCGTAAAATACTTGCTCAACTCCCATTCGTGTTTGTGGGAAACGAACCGTATTGTGATCACCCCAATTAGTTTGTTTTACATTTTCACCTAAGGCAAACTTGATGAAACCATCTGCTTCATTTATGAGCATTTTTTGAGGTGTTTGCCCCCAACGTAGTTTAATGATGGCCGACCTTCCTCCAATTGGGTTTGCCGAGCCATGCAGTAGTTGAGAGGCCGAAACTCCGCCTGAAAGCTGACGATAAATATTAATATCGTCAGAGTTAACAACATCCTCAATACTTACTTCAGCGGTAACTGCTTGTCCGGCTTCGTTTACTCCGCGACTTATGGCAATATGAGAGTGCTCATCAATTATTCCACTGGTTAAATGCAAACCTTTGGCATCAATTTCTATTACTTTATCTGCCAGCTTGGGAAACATTAACTTAAGGTCAATTTTATGTCCCAACATCAAGATTTTACCTTCGTTAATTAGGACATCGTAATTTTTTACAATTCCTTCTTTTTCATTTGTCCAAACGGTGGCATTTCTAAAAATAATGGGTTCAGCTTTCGCCGGAATGCTGTCCCAGCCGTAAGCCATGTTCGGAAAATGAATGGCCGCCAACTCCTTGTTGTTAGTCGAATCTATTTTGGCATCTGTACTATCCGTTTTTTCAATTTCTCTTTTGCGAATTGCTCCCCAGTCATGCCACTCCCCATCAAATGTTGATTTTCCACTCCAAATTCTACTTTGTCGATCACTAACACTTCCGCTAAGGCGATATAATTCATCCTGAAAATGGAACGACAAGCTAATGCGATTGCCTTCTAATTTAATATTTGCTTTTGAAAATTCATCTTTGCCTTTTTCTGCTACAGCCGCTTTAAGTTGATTTAATTCCCCGCTCACTTTTAAGTCAAATTGACGAACTCCGTGAATATTTAAGCTATAAAGTCCTCTAATATCAATTAAATCTGATAGATTAATTTCAAACTCTTTTCCTTTCACCCAATTTGAGTAAAGAATAGTTTTTTCGTTAAAAAGCGTATCAGAACTAATAATAAAATTGGCAAACTTGCCTTTTTCAAGGCTTCCCAAAATGGAATCAACTCCCAATAGTTCGGCCGGGGTAAGTGTTAAAGCTCTTATAGCTCTGTCGTGACTTAATCCTTTTTTAATAGAGCGGCCTATATTTTCAAAAAAGCTTTTTTCATTTTCAATTTTATCTCCGCTAATGCTAAAAGTGATCTCTTCATTTTGCAAGTGAACCAAATTCTCATCTGCCTTTTCCCACTCTTTCATTTTGGCTAAAGAAAGCTGTAAAGCATCATAAGGGTCACTTACGTCGTATGGTTTTGGGTAGTTTACAGGAACAATCAGCGGAGCTTTTGTGTTTTTTAGCTCATTTAAACGTTTGTAATCGTCTCCCGTTGTTTTAATAATAAACTGAAAACCTAAAGTATCTCCTAACAAATCCGCTCTTAGCGTAGAAAGTTGACTGCCTACTTCAATTATTTTGGGCAAGCTTTTTTGATTATTCACAGCCACTAAAGTGGCGTTAAAATCTCTTTCTTCAGGATTCTCTGCATACCATTCAGCATCATAATGCAATTGGCGAATCAGAGCTATAATTCCCATAAGGGAAGTGGGGTATGTTTGTTTGGACTTTCCCTTAAAAAAAGAATACTGAGCAGCGGCTTTTGGAAGTATTGTCCATTCATCTTCATCAGTATGTAGAGCTACTAAAGCAGAAGTCCCGCGATGAATTCCATCGTTTTGATGGGTTAAAGCACTACCGAAACCCATTTTTCGAAGTTTCTCTGCTTCTTTTTCATTGTAATTAAAAAGCTCAAAAGCATTTTGCTCAGCTTTGATCGCTTCGTTCCAATAGTAAGGACCTTTCTTTTTAGAGTTTAATTGTGGACTTCTGTCACTTTGTTCATTTTTATACTCTTCAATCCCATATTGCGAATGCATTTCAATAAAAGAAGGGTAAATAAACTTTCCTTCTAGATCCTGTACCACACAATTTTTAGGAAGCTCAATGGCATTTCCCAAATCAACAATTTTGTCGTTTTTTATAAGCAAAGTTGCATTCGACAGCCACTTGCCCTCGCCCAAATAAATCTGTGCATTTGTAAAAGCGGTATAGTGATTTCTACTATCTCGGCTTCCATTTACCGGCTCCCAATCTTGTGCATTTAGCTGTAAAATACCGAGAAAAACGATAAGTGTGATAAGTGTTCGCATAGGAAAAATAAAAATATCAAAAGTACCAAAACAAAGGTTGTGAGGGGAAGGTTTAGGTGTTTTCCACAGCTGAAGTTTCTTTATAGAAGCAAGACCGCTTCGCTGATAGAAGAGAGTGAGTTGGAGAAAAGATGAAGGATTAAGGTTAAAGGCTTTCTCTTTCAACTTTCCTTTTTTCAAAGCCCTGAAAGGGCGACATCTAATAGCCGGGTACGTAAGTGCCCGGATAGAATGAAGAGAGCTGATGTAACTTTTGGCGACATTTTGTACCAAAATGATGACAAAAGTGAGTGTGAAGCTCTAATTTTTAAACATTAAGAACATGAAGGTTTTAAGGAAGTCATTAAGTCTTTAGAAGCAAGATTTAATACAACTTCGTTGAAATAGTTAAAGCTGAGGTTTTAGCCACAAAGGACCTTTAGATTTGATTTCTAAAATATTTTTTTAATTTTCTAACAATTAATTCCAAAGAACCAAGGGAAGGAAGGTGAACTAAGCAAAGGGCTAGTATTTTAAGTACTATTTAGCGTATCAG
>Ga0207849_100195_pt1 | contig 33865 bp, 29 predicted proteins | sample TtaePargueraPR_12_FD_187277 | JGI IMG/M metagenome (GOLD analysis project Ga0207849, IMG submission 187277) | Aerobic enrichment media microbial communities from Bioluminiscent Bay, La Parguera, Puerto Rico - Tt and P2 (4) (SPAdes) | ecosystem: Environmental > Aquatic > Marine > Unclassified ...
GGGTGGCTATCTGATGGACTACTACAACCGGCAGCGACCTCACGCATTCAACGACGGCATTTCGCCCGTTGCCGCTGAGGAAAACCTTAAAATACTGTCCGGGATTAGTTGACCACTACAGCCGAGCTAAAGTCCTAACCAGTGCAGGCACGGCGACGCCCTTTACATTGCGCCTTCGGCTCCATTCCAAGGGCGCGCATGCTGCAAGCGTTAGGCATATATGAGACTGGATCAAGCATCAGCCCAAAAGTTTAGAGAAAGCCCCATCACCGATATTTCGTCGGGGGTTATCTACTATGTGCACACGGGTCGAAACGCATGGCACAGTACCTGGATCACGCGGTATTCCAACGGATGTATGCACACGACTATGGAGTCAGCGACAGATTATGCAGAAGGGATGAGGACTAAAGGCACTGTCTTCTATATCAAACAACTGCCGTGTCTCGTTTTCCGGACCAAGAATTGGTCGTTATTGGTGACTGAGATTAATTCCCGGAATCCGCTGTCGGGTTATTCGCCTGATGCTACCTCCAAAGAGGCTCCCTCAGGTGCTACCAAGATAGATGGCGCAATAGATAACTATATGGCCATCGGTGCGCCACTCAACGGTGTAGCTCTATCGTTCATGCCAGATAGCCGGTTTTGGAACGTAAAGCCGGCACCTAAGAACTCCGTTATTTTGCTCTCATGTTTTGATTCTGGCTTGCAAGTTGAAGCGCTGCCCTCAGGAGCCTTAAAGGCCTTCAAGTCAATTTCAAATGGCGGAAATTATTACTTGGACTGGGCCAAGAAGGAGTCTGACGTTAAAAGTGTGGGCGTTTTAAACGTGGCAAAGAAAGTACAGCCTATCCAATAGTTGCAGTACGTTCCGGGCCGAATGGCCCTCCACCGGACGCCCTTTTCTCCGCTTCGCTACGAAAAGGTCGCCGCTGAACAAAAGCGTTAGAGGTCACGCATGGAATCGTCTTTAGTCGCTAAAACATGGATTTATCGTGGTCTCTCTGATTTGTTTTTCGCTTTTGAGTGCGACGACTGGGCTTTTGAGGATCATGAAAGGTTCTCTGAAATAATGGGTTTGGAAAAATTTCTTAAAGCAGTTCTGTTGGCTGAAATGCGAGGAGAATATGAGGGGCTTCCAAACGATCAGGCCAAGACCCTACTGAACAAATTGGCTATGAAAATCGGCCATGATTTCGATCGTATGCTGAGGGATGTTGCCAATGCGGGTTGCGGTGATATTGAGCAGATCAAGAATACAGAGTTTGATGGCTATCAAGGCTCAGCCTTGGTTAAGGCTTTGAAAGCAGGCTACATGGAAACCCGATATCCAGTGCCTTCAGCCATAGCAGACGAATTCCCCATTGAGGGTACTGAGTTCACTCATGATCCGCTTGCGTCCTCAGGCATCACAAAGTTCATCTATGCATTGTGTAACTCTTGTTTCTTCCATCTTGCTCAAGGGATAGATTTTTCGCCAATGATGCAACAGTTCAATAAGGATTATGGTCATCGGCCAGGTCTACAGCGCTTCAGCAATCTGTTCTGGGAAGAACGGTGCGAGCAGTACCTCTAACAAGGCAATTAAATTCGTTCCGGCCTTCGGCCTCCACCGGACGCCCTTGTCAGGGCGCCGTTTATTGCTGGCGTTAAAAAGGGAGAAGTCTGAACTTGTTTATTTCGCTAATCTTACTATTTGGCTCTTTCGGGTGGCTTTTAGCTCAGCCGAGTTGGGAGCCAGCGCTCTTTTTCGTGCCGAGCATTGGGGCCTTTGCGTATCATGGTAAAAAGCAGATGCCATCTTTGAAAACCGTCGTCGATGACAAGCTCAGCAAAACTTTCAAAATTACTGAGGAAGGTAAGTTAATCGCTGACGAAAGGGAAATTGCAAGATTGTTCTCCGACTCATTCCTAGGAAAGAAAGTCAGGGTGAAATTTAAGCATTCAAAAGAAAAGCAGTTGATAAAGTATGCAAAAAAGAACGCTGAAAATGAAAGTGTGCGCCACTCCCTATTGAAGCAAGCCAATGACTTAGGAAGAAAGTGTGAGTTGGTAAAAGAAGGTTTTGATTGGTTTTCGTGGCTTTACAGGAACAAGTATCTAAATATTTCTGTGGAAGAAATGCCCTCAGTTTTTTCAAATTTTGTAGCTGTTGTCTTTAGTTCGGTGGTTGTCCCACGCGAGTGTTCAAAGTTCGATATTTACACTAGTTTGGAAGGTGTTGGAGAAATTGGGTACCCAGTCTATCTGGATGCTCAGGGGCAAAAAGAGATATACAATATGGTGGAATCTGAATTTCCTGGAGGCGGTTCAACCTTTTTAAAATTCCCGTATAATTTTTTTGTGGCAGGTTTGCCAATCTGGTTTTCCAACTTATATATACTCCCTTCGCATGTTTACTACGGTATTATTAGCTTCAAAACACTGACGGAAAGGCCAGATTATTGGCGATATTTTAATTGGAGCATTGGTCTAGGTTGATTTTTTAACAAGTGAATCAGGCCGACCGTTTTGCGCTGGCGCTCCAAACGGCGGCTTATTCAGAGCGTTATAACTTTATGGAGCTCTAGTGGCAATTAAAAGAATTGATAGTTTAGCCATTTACTTTAATGGAGAGGATTATTCATTAAACCGTAGAGGCCCCCTCCCATATCCATTAATTGTGGTATTAGATTTTTCTGGAAAAATCCTAGCTGCCATCAAGTTTAGCTATAGAAATGAGGTTTGGCATGTTGAAAATGTTACTGCGAGAGAAGGATACGGCCCTACAGTTTATCGAGTTTTAATGCAGCTTGCGGGTGAAAATGGGTTGGCTCCGATCTACAAAAAACCATATAAAAATAAAGATTTGATAGTTGAAAGATGCAAGAAAATTTGGTCTATTTTTTTTGAAAGCGCCGAAATAAAAAAATTTCCCATTGATAATAACCACAAAGAATGCTTTTTGAACAATAAATTTATCTTGAGCTCGAATAAGCTGGATCTTGAGAAAGCTTTCGTTAACTTCGATCGATTAATCGACAAGAAGTTTAGTAATAGCTTTAGGAAAAAGCCTTTACAGAAGTTTAGAGATTTAGTGTTCAAATACCCCGAAATAGAAAGAGAGAAATCTAGAGTTGAGTTTAGTGAAGCTTTCAAGTTCCAGCTACACGCCGATGCACAGATGTTTTTGGAAGAAAGTGTAGCTGTTCATCAATAGTGAATTTATAAACAAATGTTAGAAATTGAGAGGGACAATGTCTGAGGAAGTGCCTAGATGGCCAGATTCACTACCGTTGCCTGCCAAAGTGACTTTCGGGCCACGGAGAGTCCATCTGCTGCCAGCAGATTTCGAAAGCGAAGGGGCTATTTCCGACATTCTTCACGATCTTTACTGGTTTCCCGACGATCACTACTACCTTTTCTATTCAGACACACTGAAATTAACGCCTGAGGTGGCCAGAGATTTTGAAGCATCTGGTGTAGTTTTCACCGAGATTGAATCCTACTTCTACATGCACCCGAAACCCGGGTATGAAAGGGACTTCATTCAAGTTTTGCCAAACGGCGACTATCCGGCGTGGAGACAAGGCGCGGCTGACGGGCAAATGTTTTGGCGGGCATCGCTTGCGCTAGACTCAGCCACGCGAAGAGAGATGGACTTTAATGAATCCGCAGCGAGAACCAGGGACGCAATTACCGACTCGGAAGACGTTGTGGATTTGAAACCCAATTTCTTCGGCATTGGAGTAAACCTTAACAGTGCCTGGCGGAGGTTTCTGGCTTGGTTCAAATCCCGGTGATTTCTAACCAGTCAATCAAGTTCGTTCCGGCCTGCGGCCTCACCGGAAGTCCCTGTCGGGCCGCCGCTTATTTCAGCGTTAGGGATCACTATGACACTTAGCGAACTCAAAAATTTAGCCGATATAATCCAGTCATTCATTATTTCTTTCGCAGCCCTATCCGGTGGCTTATGGGCGCTCTACCAATTCCACAGCCTGAAAAGAATAGAAAAAGCTAAAAGTGAACTTAAGGCAATAAAACGTTCGCTGGAAGAAAGGGGAATTTTATCAGCTGGGGTAGATGCTTTTCCTACCTGTTTTCAAGATAAGCTGTTTATTCAAGTTAGGGTACAGATTGAAAACGTCGGCAATACATCAGAGGTTATTAACTGGGATGATTCTGGGGTGGTTGCAAGTAAAGTAGTCAAAGCGGAAAACGGAATAATCGAGTTCTCAAAGGATGGGTTTCATGGCTACCAAGATGAAGATGTATCAGCGGAAGATTCCTGCGTTGATCCAGGAGTAAAGTTGGTCACATCGTTTCTTGTGCATGTTACTGAGCCTGGTATTTATTTTATCGACTTTGCGGCCAGTTGCTCTCCTCTAGCGAGTCAAAACGCTGCTGAAAGCAGAACCCGTTCAGGAATAGGTGGATCGTCGGCCAACTACTCATGGTATTCCGATACATTTGTAGTTGTGCCCGAATATCCCTAACAAGGTGGTCAACGAGACGCCAACTACGCTGCGCTCCGTTTCCGCCCGTTACCACTGGCGTTAAATGTATCAATGAGGTGACTTTGTGGGCTATCAAGACACGCTCAACATAAAAGATAAAGACTTGGATAGGGATATCTTCCGAATCATGCCGATCCACAGGCTCCTCGAAATGTTTCAGACAAAATTGCTGACGTTGGTCCCTCCGATAAAGTGGGACGACCCCTTTGAGAATCTCCTGTTGAACGGTACGGCCAAGACCTCAGACGGAGAAGTAGCCGATTTTGGTTCAATTCGAGACTCTGTTTACGGTCAGTGCTGGACGCTTCACAAAGAAACAGATGCAATGTGGAGGATTTATTCAGCGGATAAACAGGGAGCGAAGGTGAAAACCACGATACGAAAGCTCCTTAAAGCTCTTCAACAGCAAAGCGGAGATTTTGCACAAGTACATTGCTTTATTGGTGAGGTTGAATACCACACACAAAAAGATCTCATTAAAAAGCTCAAAAATATTGATGTGCTAAATACTTCAGGATCAGGTGTCGCAGAGTCACTGATATACAAGCGGGAGGAGTTCAAGCACGAAAGAGAGGTACGTCTAATCTATACCGACGGAAGCGGCCCCGTTCATCAGTTCGAGATAGATCCATGCGACCTATTTGATGAGATTGTTTTCGATCCAAGAATTAATGAGCATTTGTTCGAGGCTTATAAGGCAGCCCTCAAGAACAAGGGGTATTCCAATTCAATAAGGCAGTCGGTGATGTATCAGCCTCCAAAGGGGCTTCAAATTAGCATTTAACCAGTAGCGGCAGTCGGACCGCTTTGTTCCGCTGCGCTCCACAAACCGGCCGCTGCGCATGGCGTTAAAAAATAGGCTCCCCCGTCGCCTTGACTGCATAAAACAGGCAATCACTCTTTGCAATAACCGGGTTGGTGGTGATCATAAAAGCCCTGATTGCCTGGGCAGGGAAGATCTGCCCGTCCCTCACTTGCAGCACTTGCTCCATGTTTTCCCGGCGATTGTGGCTGATGGCCGTGAGCACACCCAACCCTTTTTCACCAACCCATCCGAGGGGTTCATCCGGCGAAACAATCCCGAAATTGCGGTGTTCGATGTTTGGCGGTAGCGTGAGGTCTGCCCGGCCAGTTGGCTCCAGCCGATACTCAATAGTTGCCTCGGGGATTAGCTCCACCCGGATCGGATTTCGCAGCACGGTAACGTCCCATTCCGCTTTTTCCAGTGACAGCACGTCCGGCCTGGAGCAATATCGCACGAGTCCCTCATAGGCCAGTTCGTGAGCCTGGTCGTCCTGGGATCCACCGCATTCGATGGTGACGGTGGGCACTTCCTGTTCGGAATATTCCATCAGCGCCCCGAGGCGAAGATCGGTCATGATGAGGCGGTCGGTAAAGAGCGAGGTTAGTGCCTGGTGGGCGGCATCATTGGTGATGGACACCGCGAAGGCCGGCCCTGTCCCCGAGGTGTTGTGCACGTCCAGCAGGCATTCCGGGTTTGCGTCATGGAGTTCTGCCAGCATGGCCTTGGCAATCGCGCCTTCCTCTCCCTCGAACGGTTCCTTGAAACACCGGTTGAGGTCACGTCCTGCAGGAAGCTGGCGCGTTGAGAGAGCAGGGGGGATCTTCGCAGGATAGACGCCACCCAGTAGAAACAGCATATTGACCTCTGGTGTGTGCTGCTCAAGTAGCCATCGGTGAAGCGCAAACAGGCCCGAGGGCTCGTTGCCGTGAAGCAGTGTTGCCATGGCCCGGGTGCGGGAGCGATCGCGCCCGGCAACACGGATAACCGTGGGCTTTTGCAGTTGCTCCAGCCATTCAAGGGGAGAGCGACCGAGTGTTTGGGGTGAGGGATTATTCAGGTAATCAAGTACGTTCGAATTACTCACGGTGACAATGTCCATTCATGGATCGGCGTATTTCTCTTCTGGTTGGCCATGTACAGAGACAGCATGGTCCGGAACGACTCATCGGGGCTGAGGGATTTGCCCAAAGTTTCTGTGATGTGGCGTTGCCACCGGGCGCCGGACATGGCGGTTTCAATGCGGCCTTCGATGATTCCCAGCAGGTGGTGGATTTCCGATTCGTCCACGGCTGTTTGCTGCAATGCTTCACGGGCCCGGGGCAGTAACTCCCGGGCAACGGTTAGCAGCGGAGTGTCTTGCAACTGAACCTGGTCTTTGTGCGGCCAGATGATTTCTGCGCCGACGCCATATTTCGCAGCGCGGTAAAAATTGTGTTCGGTATAGTGGAAGGGAAGTATCGATGTCAGGTGCCCGATGTCATCCAGAACTGCCAGCGCAGCCCCGATCACGAAAAGGCCGTTTGCACACATATCAGCAGCTGTCGGGCCTGCAGGCATGGAGCGGATCTCAATGCGCAGATGGCCGCCTTCGGTATGGTCGTAGATGGCCCGGTTCCAGGGCCAGGTGGTTCCCTGGTGCAGTCGCAGTTCGGCCAGTTTGGGCACCTCACCGGCATCAATCACTGCCATCGGATCTTCCTCCGACATCAGCGGAATGATGGGGGGATAAAGCGATGCGGAGGCGGCAAACAACTCCCAGGCGCTTCGTATCCAGCCGTTTCCGTAATAGACCCTTGGCGGATGGCGCCAGGTTTTATGGTTGGGGGACCGGCTGTCAATGGATTGCTTGAACAGGGCAATCCGGGTTTCGTCCCACAGGTGGTGGCCGAACAGGCTGGGTGAATTGCTGGCCAGAGCCAGGACAATCGGCGTCACCAGTTGCACGGCATTGAAATAGTCTGAGAACCGATGAGCGGGCACACGCCAGTGCAACTGGAAAGAGGTATTGGCTCCTTCCATATAAACGTCGTCGGCTTCGAGGTTGATCACATCGTTGCCGCCGATGTGGATGCTGAATGGCTCGCCCCGTTGCTTGAGCAGGGCTTTGGAAAGCGCGTGATAGCGGGGTTCGTCGGTCATTACCTGCGCGCCCATATCGGACTGGCGAAGCGTCGGCAGTATGCCGATGGGCACCAGTTCCCCATCAAGTGACGCGGCCTGCCGGTTGATTCGCCGGATCGCGGCGAGCAGTTCCTGCTCTGTTCTGGCAAAGGGCGATCCCTTGAACGCCTGGGGGCTGAGGTTGTATTCGAGATTGAAGCGGTTGAGCTCAACCGTAAGCTGGGGGTCCTGGACTCTGGCGGCAATTTCGGTGTTGATGGGCTGAACCCGCAGGTCAGAGTTTACGATGTAGAACTCCACCTCGGCGCCAATGGAGCTCTCACCCTCACCAAAGCCGGGCCGGTTCAGGAGACGAGTGAGCGCTTTCAGGTCTGTGCGGACCTTGGCGGCAAAACGTTCAAACTCTTCCGGCGCAAATTCCGTTGTCTTGATCGACAGTCCCACGGCAACGTCTTCTCCAGCGCTGACTTACCTTGATAGTAGTGGAAGATGCGCTTTGCACCAGTTCAACGACGCTAAATCATCTTTGGGCTTCCTGGTGGCGTTTAATATAACTGAAAGTTCCTAAAAAAGTTATAAATCATCTAGCAAAGGCATTGTTGTTCTTAGGCTCCTACCTTATCTTTGCGTTCTAACGAAACCTAACCCTTATGCTTTTGTTGCATATCAAGATTCCGATTGAACAGGGAGCTCTGCCTACCATGCCGAATTCGATGTTTTCTGGTTCCAAAGCTCGCAAGGGCCTGTGGTTCAGTGCGTTGGCGCTGGCGTTTTCGATGACCGGGCCGGCTTCTGCCCAGGAGCGTGAGCTTCTGAACTCTTCCTACGACATTGCCCGTGAGCTGTTCGCGGAATACAACGTTCTGTTCCAGGATTACTGGCAGGAGAAAACCGGCGAAACCGTCAATATCCAGCAATCACATGCTGGCTCTTCCAAGCAGGCTCGCGCCATCTTGCAGGGCCTGGGTGCCGATGTGGTGACCTACAACCAGGTGACGGACGTTAATATCCTGGCCGAGCGCGGCAACCTGATCCCCGAGGACTGGGCATCACGCCTGCCCAACAACAGCTCTCCCTACTACTCCACCATGGCGTTTCTGGTGCGTGAGGGTAACCCCAAGAACATCCAGAACTGGGATGATCTGATCCGCGAGGACGTCGAACTGATCATGCCGAACCCGAAAACCTCCGGTAACGGCCGCTACACCTACCTGGCGGCACTGGGTTTTGCCCAGGACAAGTTCGGTGACGACCAGGAGAAGATTGATGCCTTCCTGAGCGATCTTCTGGGGCAAGTAAAGGTATTCGACTCCGGCGGCCGTGGTGCAACCACCACGTTTGTTGAGCGCGGCCTCGGTGACGTGCTGCTGACCTTTGAATCCGAAGTGAACAATATCCCGGAGCTTAACCCGGACAAGAATTTCCAGGTTGTGGTTCCGAAAGTCAGCTTCCTGGCCGAGTTCCCGGTGACCTGGATCGACAAGAACATCGAGAAGAAGGGCACAGAAGAACTGGCTCAAGCTTACCTGAAGCACCTTTATTCCGAAGAAGCCCAGCGCATGCTGGCCAGCTTCAACTATCGGGTGCATAACGAAACCGTGAAAGCGGAAGTGGCTGACAAGTTCCCGGAACTGAAGCTGATGCCGATCCAGGACATCGCCGGCAGCTGGGAAAATGCCATGGAGACCCACTTTGCCAGTGGTGGCAAACTGGACCAGTTGCAGCGTCGTCGGTAAGGGCTGCGCATCTGATCCATGGCCACCACTGACGTTATGGAGCGCCCGGCAAAGCGGCTGAGCGCTCCTGCCACCAAACGCGTTTTGCCGGGGTTCGGGCTGAGCCTCGGCATTTCGCTTTTCTTTATCAGCCTGGTGCTGCTTCTGCCCATCAGCGGCCTGTTTATCCGTGCCGCCGGCATGGGCTGGGAGCAGTTCTGGTTTGTGATCACCGATCCCCGGGTGGTTGCATCCTATAAAGTGACCGCGCTGGCGGCCCTGGCGGCCTCCCTGTTCAACTGCGTGTTCGGCCTGCTGATGGCCTGGGTTCTGGTGCGTTACGAGTTTCCGGGCAAGCGACTGCTGGATGCGATCATGGATCTGCCGTTTGCCCTGCCAACCGCCGTGGCCGGCATCACGCTCGCCACCCTGTTTGCCGAGAACGGCTGGTATGGCCAGTATCTCGCCGATCTGGGCATTGAAGTTGCCTTTACACCGCTGGGCATCGTGGTGGCGATGGCGTTTACCAGCGTGCCGTTTGTGGTGCGCACGGTTCAGCCGGTACTCGAGGAAATGGCCCCGGAGGATGAAGAAGCTGCCATGAGCCTGGGTGCTTCGGATATGACGGTCTTCCGGAAGATCCTGTTCCCCACGCTCTGGCCTGCTGTGGTGACCGGTGGTGCGCTTTCGTTTGCCCGAAGTCTTGGGGAGTACGGCGCGGTTATCTTTATTGCCGGCAACTCGCCCTATATCAGTGAAGTGATCAGTCTGATGATCTTTGTTCGCCTGGAGGAATACGATTTTCCGGCGGCGAGTGCCATTGCCGCGGTGGTGATGACCGTATCACTGTTGCTGCTGTTGGCGATCAACGTCTGGCAGGGGCGCTACCTCAAGCGCCTGCACGGAGGTTAAGGCATGGCTGCGCGTAAACATCGTCGCGTTGGCGACAGCCCGCTGGTTCGTCGCACGCTGATCGGTTTGGCTGTTGTTCTGACCGTTTTATTGCTGTTCATGCCCCTGGTGCTGATTTTTGTGCAGGCGTTTGCCGAGGGCTGGGCCGGTTACGTCAGCAATATTCTCAACGAGTACACGCTTCATGCCATTGGCCTGACGCTCGTGGTTGCGCTGCTCACTGTGCCACTGAACATGGTCTTTGGTGTCTTCCTGGCCTGGCTGGTGACCCGCTTCCGGTTCCCCGGGCGAAAGTTGCTCACCACCCTCATTGATATCCCGTTCGCCGTGTCTCCAGTCGTGGCCGGCTTGCTGTTCCTGCTGCTTTACGGCAGTAATGGCTGGGTAGGGCAGTGGCTCGGTGAATACGACATTCAACTGATGTTCTCCTGGCCGGGCATCGTGATGGTCACGGTATTTGTGACCTGTCCGTTCGTGGCCAGAGAGCTGATTCCGCTGATGCAGCAACAGGGTCGGGAAGAGGAAGAAGCCGGTGTGGTGCTGGGTGCCTCCGGCTGGCAGCTGTTCCGTCGCGTTACCCTCCCGAACATTCGTTGGGCGCTTCTTTACGGCGTGATCCTCACCAACGCCCGGGCCGTTGGCGAATTTGGCGCCGTATCGGTGGTGTCCGGCAACATCCGGGGCGAGACCAATACGCTGCCGTTGCAGGTTGAGCTGCTTTACCAGGATTACAACACCGTAGGCGCGTTCGCAGCATCTTCCCTGCTGGCTGGCATCGCGCTGATCACTCTTGTCGTGAAGGCCATTGTTGAATGGCGTCAGAGTCGTAACTAAGGGTTTCCAATGAGCATCGAGATACAGGGTATCAACAAGTTTTTCGACAAGTTCCAGGCCCTGCATGACATCAATCTGACCATTCCGGACGGCCAGCTCACGGCACTGCTGGGCCCTTCCGGTTCGGGCAAGACCACGCTGCTGCGGATTATCGCCGGCCTGGAAACACCGGAAGAGGGCAGAATCCGGTTCAGCGGCAGGGATGTAACCGATCTGCATGTGCGGGACCGGCGCGTGGGTTTTGTGTTCCAGCACTATGCGCTGTTCCGCCACATGACGGTGGCCGAGAACGTGGCGTTTGGCCTGAATGTGCTTCCACGCAAGGAACGCCCGGGTAAGCCGGAAATCCGCAAGCGGGTGAAAGACCTGCTGGAGATGGTGCAGCTGGAACATCTGGCTGACCGTTACCCGGCGCAACTCTCCGGTGGCCAGAAGCAGCGCATTGCTTTGGCTCGGGCCATGGCCATGCGCCCGGAAATTCTCTTGTTGGATGAACCCTTCGGCGCGCTTGACGCCAAAGTGCGAAAAGACCTGCGACGCTGGTTGCGCAGCCTCCATGACGAATTGCACTTCACCAGCGTGTTCGTGACCCACGATCAGGAAGAAGCACTGGAGCTCTCGGATCAGGTGGTGGTGATGAGCAATGGCCGGATTGAGCAGGTTGATACGCCTCTGGAGCTCTATGGCCGTCCGGACAGCCGGTTTGTGTTCGAGTTTCTTGGCCAGGTGAACGTACTTTCCGGCCGGATTGGTGACGGTGTCATGCGCCAGGGTGATGCCTGGATTCGCCTGCCCGAGGGCTGCGAAAATGACGACGCCCAGCTCTACCTGCGCCCCCACGAAGTGCGCCTGACCCAGGCCGCCAGTGACCAGGCCCACCTGCCATTCCGCATTGAGGCTATCAACCTGATCGGCGCCGAAGTGCGGATAGAACTCAAGCCCGATGGCTGGGAGTGTGAGGAGCTGTGGGAGGTTGGCATCAGCCACACCGAGTTCAACGCCCGCCAACCCCAGCGAGGCGATCGCTGCTTTGCCGTGCCCGATGTGGGGCACCTGTTCTGTGAACATGCGGCGGAGCCCAAGACCCTCGAGTGGCGTTAGTGCCCTGATTGTTGGAGCAGGGCGCCAGCCATAATCTATAGTTTCCTGATGAGGGGGCGTTGCCCCCGGATTACTCGTTCGATGTAATCGGCGTATCCCACTTTCGGTTGGGAACCATCAGGAGGATGTAATGCCACTACCCGCCCCGTTAACCGAAAACCAGGTCTACCATGGTTGTCCGGAAGACAAGCTGGATTTCATTACTACAGAAGACCTGCAAGACCTTGAGCGTCCTTATGGTCAGGACAGGGTGCTTAGGGCGCTGGAATTTGGCGCCGGCATCCAGGCGGAGGGTTTCAATCTCTTTGTGCTCGGGCCTTCCGGGGCGGGTAAGCATGAACTTGTCGAACGCTTTCTTTCCCTGCACGCCGCCAGGCAACCGGTTCCGCCGGATTGGTGCCATGTCTATAACTTCCAGTTCTCGGACAGGCCGAATGCATTGAAGCTGCCGGCCGGAGAAGGGCGGCAATTCAAGAAAGACATGAACGATCTTGCCGAGGAGCTGCGCACGGTTATTCCAGCCGCTTTTGAAAGCGAGGAGTACCAGGCCCGGTTGCAGGAGCTCCAGGAAGAAATGGCCAGGCGGCAGCACCAGGGACTGTTTGATATCCAGGAAGAGGCGAACCGCAATAACATCGCCATGATCACCACGCCAGCCGGCTTTACCTTTGCCCCCATGCGCAAGGGCGAGGTGATTGATCCTGAGGAATACAAGAAATTCTCTGATGAAGAGAAGCAGCTGGTTGAATCCAAGGTTGAGGAGCTTCAGAAAAAGCTGCAGCAGACTATTCAGCAGATTCCCAGAATGCGGAAAGAAGTGCGGGAGCGGGTTCATGCACTCAATGAAGAGATGGTGCAACTGACCCTGGGTGGCCCAATAGGGGAGCTCAGGGAGAAGTGGTCGCATCTTCCGGATATTGTCGATTATCTGGATGCCGTTCGCGAAGACGTGGTGGAACACGCCGAAGCCTTTCAGGACGGGGATAACGGGCCACCAGCGGGCCTTCTGGCTCGCTACAAGGTTAATTTGCTGGTGGATAATGCCGAAACCGTCGGCGCGCCAGTTATCTACGAGGATCTGCCCAACCATCAGCATCTGGCAGGGCAGATCGAACATCGGGCCCGCCAGGGCAATCTCTATACGGATTTCACCCTGATTCGCGGTGGCTCCATGCACCGTGCTAATGGCGGCTATCTGATCATTGACGCCCGCCGGGTGCTGACGCAGCCAATGGCTTGGGAGAGCCTGAAGCGGATTCTTTCCTCCGGCGAGATCCGCATCGAGTCCCTGGAGCGGCTCTATGGGTTGGTGAGTACCGTCAGCCTGCAGCCGGAGCCGATTCCGGTGTCGGTCAAGGTAGTCCTGCTCGGGGACCGGATGTTGTACTACCTGTTGTCCCATTACGATCCGGACTTCCTGGATCTGTTCAAGGTGGAAGCGGATTTCGAGGACGACCTCGACCGGAACGAAGAGTGCTATGAGCTATACGCCCGTATGATCGCCACCATGGCCCGGGCTCTGAAAATGCGGCCGCTGGAGCGAGGTGCCGTCGCCAGGCTGATCGAGCATGCCAGCCGGCTGGCGGCGGATCAGCGCAAGCTCACCGCCCACGACCGGGTGCTCCGGGATATCCTGAGCGAGGCCGACCATTGGGCCGATCAGTCCGGTGCAGATACCGTTGAGGCCAGCCATATCCAGCAGGCGATTGAGGAGCGGGAATACCGGGCCAGCCGGGTGCGGGAGCGAAGCCGCGAGCAAATCAGCCGGGGGGTGGTGATGATTGCCACTGCCGGTGAAGAAGTGGCTCAGGTGAATGGGCTTTCCGTTCTCAGGCTCGGCGCGTCCATGTTCGGGCAGCCTACCAGGATTACAGCCACTGCCAGACCGGGCAAGGGACAGGTGGTGGATATCGAACGTGAGGCCAAACTGGGTGGCCCCATTCACAGCAAGGCAGTAATGATTCTTTCGCGGTTCCTTGCAAGTCGTTACGCCGGTGATGGGGAGCTGTCCTTGTCAGCAAGCCTGGCTTTCGAGCAGTCCTATGGTGGTGTTGAAGGTGATTCCGCCTCGGTGGCGGAAACCTGCGTTCTACTATCAGCCATTTCCCGGGTGCCACTTAAACAGTCCTTCGCCGTAACAGGGTCCATGAACCAGCACGGCGAAGTTCAGGCAGTGGGCGGCGTGAATGAGAAGATCGAGGGCTTTTTTGATGTTTGCAAGGAAGCTGGCGAGATCGGCGGGCAGGGGATTCTACTCCCTGCCAGCAACGTTGAGCACCTGATGCTCAGAGCCGATGTGAGGCAGGCCATTGCGGAAGACCGGTTCCGTATCTATCCAATCTCCGATATCAATGAGGCGATAGAACTTTTAACCGGTCTTGAGGCCGGAGAACCGGACAGCAGTGGCGAGTTTCCGGAGAACAGCTTCAACTTCCGGGTTGCCGAGCGCCTCGAGAAGTTCGCGGAAGCCAGCAAGAAGCGGGATGAGAACGGAGAAGCGAACAGCAACGGAGGCAAGGATCGTGACTGATACACGAGCAGCCGAGACTGATCCCGTTACCACAACCGGTCGTGTGCTGGTGCTTCTGGACGGTTCCAGAATGAGTTACGCGGCCTTGCAGGCGGCGGCCGAGATTGCCGCGAAGTCGGGTGCCGACGTGCTAGGCGTATTTGTCGAGGAATTGAACCAGCTAAGAAGCGCCGGCTATGGCTTTGCCCGCGAGGTGGGTGCGTCGTCCGGCATAAGTCGCCCTTTGGCTGCTGGTGAGGTTGAACAGCGAATGCAAAGGTTGGCGAACGAGGCACGTCGGGCCCTTGCCGGTGCCGTAGCGCCCTTCGGTGGCAGGCATACCCTGAGCGTCGCCCGTGGCCATGTCATTGAGGAAGTGCTGGCTCTCGCCGGCCCCCAGGATCTTCTGGTAATGGGCCGGGTTGGCTGGTCCTCAGCGCCCGGGGCGCGCCTGGGCTCCACTGCGAAGGGCCTTGTGCGCCGTTCCCGGGGAAGGGTATTGCTCTGGTGCGAAGGCCGGGTGGAACCTCTGGGCCGGATTGTTGTGTTTCTCAATGACCACAGGGATGCCAATAGCCACGCTATCCAGGCGGCCGCGGACCAGGCACATCACTCTCACAGGCCAGTGACGCTGTTGATTGGGGCAGATTCGACTGTGTCATCCGAGGATCTGAAAGACATCGTGCGGGATCTGGGTATTAAGGAAACGGACCTTCGTGTAAGGTCTCTGCCGTCAACGGATCCGGCCACCATAGCCGGCATTTTGCGACAGGAGAGGGCTGTCCAGTTGGTGCTCAGTCGCGACTGTACATTGTTTCAGGAGCCGGGCGCAGAGCGGTTGCTGGTGGCACTGAATCTTCCGGTTACGGTCACGCCTTAAATTCTCCAGCCTGTTCCATAGGTCTGATATCCGATGTTCACGGACATTCTCTACATTGTCGGCCTGACCGTCCTTGCCGGTGCCTGTATTCCACTTGGCGGTTTGCTCGCCAGCTTCGAACGCATCCGTCCAAACTGGCTGGAACAGGAAGTCCGCCATTTTCTGATCGCTCTGGGCGGCGGGATATTGTTGGGTGCGGTTTCAGTGGTTCTGATTCCCGAGGGACAATCCAGTATGGGGGATTCCCTCTGGGCCATTCCTGCCATCATTGCTGGTGGACTGCTTTTCTTCGGGATAGAGCGCATTCTTGGCCTGAAGCGTCGCGAGTCTCCTCAGCTGATGGGGGTGATGCTCGACTTTGTTCCGGAGGCCACGGCGCTTGGCGGTCTTGCCGTTGTGAGCCCGGAGACGGCGGTGCTCATGGCTGTGCTGATTGCAATGCAGAATCTGCCCGAGGGGTTCAATGCGTACCGGGAGTTGGTCAGCCTGCCGGGATATACCTCCACGAAAACCCTGTTGTTCATGACCTGCCTCGTAGTGACCGGACCGCTGGCCGGTCTGCTCGGTTATTTTTTCCTGTCGGAGCGCCCGTTGGTGTTGGGCGCGATCATGCTGATCGCTTCGGGCGGTATTCTCTACCTGATCTTTCAGGATATTGCCCCGCAATCCAGGCTTGAACACCACTGGGGGCCGCCGCTGGGGGCGGTTGTGGGGTTCTGCCTGGCGCTGTTCAGCCATGACCTGGTGGGGCAGGTCTGATCCACCAGGTCAGGCAATTTTCCGGGCGTCTTCCTTGCGCAGGATTTCCTCGACATCTTCGGCAGACAGGGTTTCGTGCTTCAGTACGGCTTTGGCCAGTGCTTCCAGCTGGTTTCGGTGCTCGGTCAGAAAGTCCAGGGTCGCTTTTTCCAGAGCCAGCAGTTGGGACTGGATTTCCCCGTCGATCATCTCGGCCATCTTCTCGGAGAATTCCCTGGGCAGGCCCATTTCCCGGCCAAGAAACACATTCTCTTCTCCGATGCTCAGTCCAAGGGGACCGATCTTTTCACTCATACCCCATTGGCCAATCATCTTGCGTATCAGTGCAGTGGCTTCCTTAAGATCGTTTTGGGCGCCGGTGCTGACTTCGCCGTAGATCAGTTTTTCGGAGCAGCGGCCGCCGAGCATCACCTTGATGCGATCCTTCAGATAGCTCTCCGTATAGGTATAGTGATCTTCTTTGGGTGTTTGTTCCGTCACCCCCATTGCCATGCCGTGTGGAATGATCGTCAGCTTGGTGAGGGGGTCTGCGTTGGGCATGTAATAGGCCATGATGGCGTGGCCGCACTCGTGGTAGGCAACGGCCTCCCGTTCCTTGGGAGTGAGCTTGGTATCCCGTTCCTCGCCAAGAATGATCCTGTCACGAGCCAGCTCGAAACAATGAGCGTTTACCTCGTGCAGGTTTTCCCGGGCCGCCGTAAGCGCTGCCTCATTCACAAGGTTCTTCAGGTCCGCCCCTGAGAAACCGATGGTGCGCGCAGCCAGTTGCTCAAGGTCGACATCGTTGGCAAGTGGTACCTTGCGCACGTGAACTTTCAGAATCGCCTCGCGGGCCTCCTTGTGGGGGCGGTCGAGGGTGATCTTGCGGTCAAAACGACCGGGCCGGAGCAGGGCGCTGTCCAGGACATCGGGTCGGTTGGTGGCCGCCAGTACAAGAACATTCTCATGGGCCTCGAAACCGTCCATCTCGGTGAGAATCTGGTTCAGGGTCTGTTCCCGCTCATCGTGGCCGCCACCCAGGCCAGCACCACGGGAGCGGCCGACCGCATCCAGTTCGTCGATGAAGATCAACGCCGGAGCGTCCTTGCGGGCCTCCTTGAACATGTCCCGAACCCGGGCGGCGCCCACACCCACGAACATTTCTATGAATTCCGAGGCACTGATGCTGTAGAAGGGTACTTCGGCCTCGCCGGCAATGGCGCGGGCCAGAAGGGTTTTGCCGGTGCCCGGCGGGCCAACGAGAAGCACACCCTTGGGCATCACGGCACCCAGGGCCCGGTATTTCTCGGGAGACCTCAGAAAATCGATGATCTCGGCGATTTCCCGCTTGGCGGATTCAATGCCGGCCACGTCATCGAGGGTGGCGGTAGAGGTTTCTTTGCGGGCTCGTCTTGCCTTGGAGCGGCTGAAATCGAACGGCCCGCCCCCTTGGGTCATCCGCTTCTGGGCGGCGCCCCAGAACCAGAACATCAACGCCAGCAGGAGGATCCAGGGCAGGAAGCTGCGGATCATTTCCTGCCACCAGGGAAGCCCAGAGGGGGTGGCGCGGATGGTTATCTCGTGCTCCTCCAACAGGGTGAGCAGAGACGGGTCTTCCATGGGCGGGCGGATGGTCTGGAAGCCCGGGGTGCTGGTTCGTGCGGGACTGTCAGAACTGAAGTCGGCCGCACCGCTGTCGGTAAACAGGCCGGTAATGGATTCTTCTTTAAGAGTGACCTCGGCCACCTGATCATTCATGACGGCGGTTTTGAATTCGGAGTAGGCCAGATCCTGTAACCGGGGTTGTCCGCCGTCCTGAAGCCAGAGCACCATCAGGAAGATGGCGGCACTGAGCCACAGGAACGCGAACTGGTTCGGGATTGCCGGCTGTTGGTTCTGGTCCGGCTTCTGTTGTTGGTTGTCTGGCCCACTCGGTGCTGTCATTTCGGTCTCCGATCGCCCTCCATGATCTTCGCCACGAAGACGGATTTGCCGTAGGTTTCGAACGACCACTTCATGGTGTCCGAAAGAACGCTCATAACCTCATCATAGTCTCCGAAAATTTCCGTGCTCATACGCCCCGGGTATACTTCCAGCCCGGTTTGCTCCAGTCGGGTGATAAGGTTGCGGATTGGCTCTTTGTATTCCTCGTTCAGGGGATACCAGCTGAGTTGTACAGAAAGATACATGATGCCTCCTTTCAGGGCAGTGACCCTGGTCAATTGTCAACACTAGTAGCCCATGGCCGATGAAGTACTTCTCCTGGGGTCTGCGCCACCCTTTAGCACTCCATCTTCGCCAACCATAATGCTCTGGATGGCGCCCATGGCGGATCCGCCGACCACCTTGTGCCCCCGTGTTTCCAGCAGCCGAATGGTATCCGGGCTGATGCCCTGTTCGATCCGGATTTCATCCGGAAGCCACTGGTGGTGCATGCGAGGTGCACTCACAGCGGTCTGGATGTTCATTCCATGATCAATCACATTGAGGATCACCTGCAAGGTGGTGGTAATGATTCGTGAGCCTCCCGGGCTGCCGGTTACCAGAACGTTTTTGCCATCCTTTTTTACAATAGTGGGCGACATGGAGCTCAACATACGTTTACCGGGCTCCACCTTGTTGGCTTCGCCACCGATCAGTCCGTAGGCGTTGGGCACGCCGGGCTTGGCACTGAAATCGTCCATTTCATTATTAAGCAGGAAGCCGGCGCCTTTTACCGTGATGCCGGATCCGTAACTGAAATTGATGGTGTAGGTGTTGGACACCGCATTACCCCATTTATCCACCACAGAAAAATGGGTGGTCTCCGGGCTTTCCCAGGCAGCAGGCTGGCCCGGGTTGATCTCGCTGGCCGGCCGAGCCTTGTCCGGATCGATGCCTTTGCGGAGTTCCTCCGCGTAGCCTTTGCTCGTCAGCCCTGCCAGCGGCACATCCACGTAATCTGTGTCGCCGAGGTATTTCGAGCGGTCGGCGTAGGCCAGTTTCATGGCTTCTGCCATATGATGGATTGCATCGGCAGAGTTATGGCCGAACTCGGCCATGGGGAAGCCTTCCAGGATATTCAGGATCTGGACAATGTGGGTGCCCCCGGAAGAGGGTGGCGACATGGAGAAAATATCGTATCCGCGATAGTTTCCGTGAACGGGGGTTCGAACCACCGGGGAATAGTCTTTCAGGTCCTGCAACGTGATCAGGCCGCCATGCCGGTCCATCTCGCTGGCGATCAGCTCGGCCGTTTCGCCCTCGTAAAAACCCTTTACACCGTTGTCGGCAATTCGCTGGAGCGTCGCTGCCAGGTCAGGCTGGCGGAAGCGCTCACCGGGCTGCCAGGCACTGCCGTCGTCTTTATAAAAGGTGTCGCGGGTAGCCGGCCATCGCTCAAGCCTGTCCCGGGCCTGTTCCAGCCCCTCGGTGAAGCGCTGGGGTACGATGAATCCATCCCTTGCAAGTTTTATGGCCGGTGCCAGCGCTTGCTTCAGGGAAATGGTGCCGTGTCGCTCCAGCGCCAGAGCCAGGCCTGCAACGGTGCCTGGCACGCCAGCGGCCAGGTGGGTGAAGCGGCTACGGTTTTTAACCACATTACCGGATTCGTCCTGGAACATGGTTTCCGTGGCGGCTGCGGGCGCTTTTTCCCGGTAGTCGATGGCTTCCGGGTCTGAGCCGTCGCCTTTGGAAATCAGCATAAAGCCGCCGCCGCCAATGTTGCCGGAGCGGGGTTGAGTGACGGCCAGGGCAAAACCGGCTGTTACCGCCGCATCGATTGCATTGCCGCCGTTTTTCAGCACGTCGAGGGCAACCTCGGTGGCCAGCGTGTGGCTGGTGGCAACCATGCCCTGGGTCGCGGTAACCGGGTGAAATCGTTCTCCTTCGAGAATGGCCTGCCCGAGGGCCGGGCCGGCGGCCATCAAAAAGGCCAGGGCGGCCGCAATCGATAGGCGGCCTGAGCGCCTTCTGGCGAGGTTGTCTGTCGTGCGTTGGTAGAGGCCTCTGTCCATATCTCCATTCCTCGTTTCTGGCGTTCAGATAGGCTATGATAGCCGGTCATTTTCATAGGTGCGTACCGTTAACCTGCCGTGAATGTCGGTAGTGATTCCCCGACGCGCCTGCTTTCCCGGATTTCAGTTAAGGAAAGGCTTTCATGGAGCATACCTATCGTCTTGTGATTTCCTGCCCCGACCGGGTGGGAATTGTCGCCAAGGTGAGTAATTTTCTGTCGACGTACAATGGCTGGATTACCGAGGCGAGTCACCATTCCGACACCCAGACCGGCTGGTTTTTCATGCGGCACGAGATCAAGGCCACCTCGATTCCGTTCGGCCTGGATCAGTTCCGTGCCGCTTTCGAGCCGATTGCCCGCGAGTTCAACATGAACTGGCACATCGCGGATTCGGCTCAGCCGAAGAAAGTGATCCTGATGTGCAGCAAGGAATCCCACTGTGTGGCCGATCTGCTGCACCGCTGGCACAGCAAGGAGATCAACGCCGAGATCGTGGCGGTCATCTCCAATCATGACGACCTGCGCCGGATGGTGGAATGGCACGAGATCCCGTATCACCACGTTCCGGTCAGCAAGGAGAACAAGGCGGAAGCCTTCGCGCACATTGATGAGCTGTTCCAGAAATACGAAGCCGACGTGGTTGTGCTGGCCCGTTACATGCAGATCCTTCCCGGTGAACTCTGTGAGAAGTATTCCGGCAAGGTGATCAATATTCATCACAGCTTCCTGCCGTCTTTCGCCGGTGCGCGTCCCTACCACCAGGCTTATAGCCGCGGTGTAAAGCTGATTGGCGCCACCTGCCACTACGTGACCCAGGACCTCGACGAGGGCCCGATCATCGAGCAGGACGTTATCCGGATCACCCACAGCGATTCCATCGAGGATATGGTTCGCCTGGGCAAGGATGTGGAGAAGAACGTGCTGGCCCGGGGCCTGCGTTCCCACATCGAAGACCGGGTGATTACCTACGAAAACAAGACAGTGGTGTTTGATTAAGGCTGCCTCACAGTTGCCCCGGAAAGGGTGCGACTGTGGTAGACTTGGCGGCTTGTTGAAGAATAACTATGGGGCCGGGAAGCGGTCCCGATACGACTTCCAGATAACGCAAAGGAACCTTTCTCGATGGGTGAGTTAGCCAAAGAGATCCTGCCGGTCAATATTGAAGACGAGTTAAAGCAGTCCTACCTCGATTACGCTATGAGCGTAATCGTCGGGCGGGCCCTTCCGGACGTGAGGGACGGCCTCAAACCGGTTCACCGTCGGGTTCTGTTCGCCATGTCCGAACTGAACAACGACTGGAACAAGGCCTACAAGAAGTCCGCCCGTGTGGTGGGTGACGTGATTGGTAAATACCACCCCCACGGTGACTCTGCGGTATACGATACCATCGTACGTATGGCCCAGCCGTTCTCCCTGCGGTATCCGCTGGTTGATGGCCAGGGCAACTTCGGTTCCATCGACGGTGACAACGCGGCTGCCATGCGTTACACCGAGATCCGCATGGAGAAGATCGCCCACTCCCTGCTGGCGGATCTGGACAAGGAAACCGTCGATTTCGTTGATAACTACGACGGCACCGAGCGGATTCCCGAGGTTCTGCCCACCCGGGTTCCCAATCTTCTGGTGAATGGTTCCTCCGGTATTGCCGTTGGTATGGCCACCAATATTCCGCCCCACAATCTGACGGAAGTCGTGAATGGCTGCCTGGCGCTGATTGATAATCCGGACCTGACCATCGATGAGCTGATGGAATTCATTCCGGGCCCGGATTTCCCGACCCAAGGCATTATCAATGGCCGTGCTGGCATCGTTGAGGCCTACCGAACCGGCCGTGGTCGGATCTACATCCGTGCCCGTCACGAGATCGAGCATGACAACAAGACCAACCGCGATGCCATCATCATCACCGAGCTGCCGTATCAGCTGAACAAGGCCCGCCTGATCGAAAAGATCGCCGAGCTGGTGAAAGAAAAGCGTCTTGAAGGTATCTCTGAGCTGCGGGACGAATCCAACAAGGAAGGTATCCGGGTGGTGATCGAGCTGCGTCGGGGCGAGAACCCGGACGTTGTGGTCAACAACCTGTTTGCCCAGACCCAGCTTGAGACCGTATTCGGCATCAACATGGTTGGCCTGATCAATGGCGAGCCGAAAACCCTGAACCTGAAACAGCTGCTGGATGCGTTTGTTCGCCACCGCCGCGAAGTGGTGACCCGCCGGACCATCTACGAGCTGCGTAAGGCCCGTGAGCGTGGCCATATTCTGGAAGGTTTGACGGTTGCCCTGGCCAACATCGACGAGATTATCGAGCTGATCAAAGCTTCGCCGTCCGCCGCCGAAGCGAAGGAAAAGCTGATTGCCAAGGGCTGGTCACCGGGCGATGTGATGGCCATGCTGGAGCGCGCCGGCCAGGACGCCTGCCGTCCAGACGATCTGCCGGAAATCTATGGTCTGCGTGAGGGGCTGTACCATCTGTCCCCGGAACAGGCTCAGGCGATTCTGGATCTGCGTCTGCACCGTCTGACCGGTCTGGAAACCGAGAAGCTGCAGAACGAGTACAAGGAAATTCTCGAGAAGATCGCCGATCTGCTCGATATTCTGGGCGACCCAGAGCGTCTGCTGCAGGTGATCCGGGAAGAGCTGGAAGCCATCGTCAGCGAGTTTGGCGACGAGCGTCGTACCGAAATCACCAGCTCCCGTCGCGACCTGACCATCGCCGACCTGATTGATGAAGAAGACCTGGTGGTAACCATTTCCCATAGCGGTTACGCGAAGACCCAGGCAGTGGAAGACTACCAGGCCCAACGCCGTGGTGGTCGCGGCAAGGCAGCCACCTCCATGAAGGATGAAGACTTCGTTGAGAAGTTGCTGGTGGCCAACTCCCACGACACGATTCTGTGTTTCTCCAACCGTGGCAAGGTTTATTGGCTGCGGGTGTTCGAGATTCCGCGAGCCAGCCGTGCCTCCCGTGGCCGGCCCATGGTGAACATCCTGCCGCTGGACGAAGGTGAGCGTATCACCACCTTCCTGCCGGTTCGTGACTATCCGGAAGACCAGTTCGTGCTGATGGCCACTTCCGCCGGCGTGGTCAAGAAAACGCCGCTGCCGAACTTCTCGCGCCCGCGCAGCAGCGGTCTGATTGCCCTGTCGCTGGATGAAGGCGATACCCTGATCGGTGCCGCCATTACCAAGGGTGATGCCGAGGTCATGCTGTTCTCGACCGCTGGCAAGGCCGTGCGTTTCAACGAGGAAGCCGTTCGTCCGATGAGCCGGACAGCCCGTGGTGTCCGTGGTATCAAGATGCCGGAAGGTCACCATGTGGTGTCGCTGATCATTCCGCAGGAGGGTGGGGTTATTCTGACCGCTTCTGAAAACGGCTACGGCAAGCGGACCGCCATCGACGAGTTCCCGACTTACAGCCGCGGTAGCCAGGGTGTTATCGCGATGCAGTGCTCCGAGCGTAACGGTAACCTGGTAACGGCCCTGCAGCTGTTCGAAGGCGACGAAATGATGCTGATTTCCGACAAGGGAACGCTGGTGCGTACCCGCACGGATGAAGTATCGGTTCTGAGCCGGAACACCCAGGGCGTTCGCCTGATCAAGCTGAGCCAGGAAGATGAGCGTCTGGTTGGCGTAGAGCGGATTGCGGAAACCGACGACGAGGAGCTCGACAGCGAAGGCAACCCGATTGTTGCCGACGAGAGCCCGGAAGACGGTGAAGAAGGCGAGAGTGCCGGCGAAGAATAAGCCGGCACCGCCACAGACAGATTCAGCAAGACTCGAGAGAAAACAGCAACATGAGCAGGGCGTATAACTTTTGTGCAGGTCCGGCCACCTTGCCGGAGAGCGTGCTTCGTCAGGCGCAGGATGAAATGCTCGATTGGCGCGGCACCGGCATGTCGGTGATGGAAATGAGCCATCGCAGCGACGAGTTTGTCCAGATTGCCGAAACTGCGGAAAAGGATCTGCGTGAGCTGGCGGGCGTGTCGGAGGATTACGCCGTGCTGTTCATGCAGGGCGGGGCGTCCAGCCAGTTTTCCACCATCCCCCTGAATCTGCTGGGCGAAAAAGGCTCTGCGGATTATGTCAACACCGGTATCTGGTCGAAGAAAGCCATTGCCGAGGCCGGTCGCTACGGCAAGGTGAACGTGGTGGCCAGTTCCGAGGACAGTGGTTTTACCACCATCCCGGACCAGTCCTCCTGGCAGACCAGCACCGAGGCGGCGTACCTGCACTACACTCCGAACGAGACCATTGGCGGCCTGGAATTCGATTTCATTCCGGACAGCCGGGGCGTGCCTCTCGTGGCGGACATGTCCTCCACCATGCTTTCGCGCCCGGTGGATGTGTCGAAATTCGGCCTGATCTATGCCGGCGCCCAGAAAAACATTGGTCCCTCCGGGCTGGTGGTGGTCATCATTCGCAAGGATCTCCTGGGCAAGGCCCGTAAGGAGACCCCGACCATGATGAACTATCAGGTGATCGCGGATAACGGATCCATGTACAACACGCCGGCTACGTATTCCTGGTACCTGGCCGGTCTGGTGTTCAAATGGCTGAAAGAGCAGGGCGGCGTTACGGCGATGGGCGAGATCAACCTACGCAAAGCCCGCAAACTCTATGATTTTATTGATAACAACGAGTTTTACGCCAACCCGATCGATCCGCGCTTCCGGTCCTGGATGAACGTGCCGTTCACGCTGGCCGATGACGCCCTGAATGGCGAATTTCTGAAAGGCGCCAATGCCCGTGGCCTGCTGAACCTGGCCGGCCATCGTTCGGTTGGCGGGATGCGCGCGAGCATTTACAACGCGATGCCTGAGGCGGGTGTGGACGCGCTGATTGACTATATGACCGAATTTGCGAAGGAGCGTGGCTGATCATGAGTGACGAGCAGGTTCGGCTCGGAGAGCTGCGGGACGAGATCGATCAGATCGATCAGAAGATCATGGAGCTGATCAGCGCCAGGGCCGCCTGTGCCCAGGAAGTGGCCCATGTCAAAATGACCGCCAATCCGGGGCAGGACGTCTTTTTCTACCGTCCCGAGCGAGAGGCCCAGGTGCTTCGGCGCATCAAGGAACAGAATCCGGGGCCGCTTTCCGGTGAGGAAATGGCCCGTCTGTTCCGGGAAATCATGTCCGCCTGCCTGGCGCTGGAAAAGCCCATGCACATTGCCTTCCTGGGGCCGATTGGCACTTTCACCCAGGCGGCAGCGCTCAAGCACTTCGGTCACTCGGTTGTCAGCGTGCCTTTGCCTGCTATTGATGCGGTGTTCCGGGAGGTGGAGTCCGGCGCAGCCCACTACGGCGTGGTACCAGTGGAAAACTCTACCGAGGGTATGATCAACCATACCCTGGATATGTTCATGTCCTCGCCGCTGAAGATCTGCGGTGAGGTTCAGCTGCGGATTCACCATCATCTGCTGGTGTCTCCGAAGCACGGCGACCAGGAAATCACCCGGATTTACTCCCATCAGCAGTCTTTTGCCCAGTGTCGCCAGTGGCTGGATACCCATCGCTACGGTATTGAGCGGATCACAGTCTCGAGCAATGCGGAAGCTGCCCGCCGCGCCGCCGAGGAGCCGGGCACTGCCGCCATTGCCGGTGACATGGCAGCCGAGCTTTACGGTCTGCAGAAGCTGGCGAACAGCATTGAGGATCGCCCGGACAATACCACCCGATTCCTGATCATCGGCCGGGAGGAAGTGCCGGCCAGCGGTCACGACAAGTCCTCGATCCTGGTGTCCATGCGCAATAAGCCTGGTGCCCTTTATCAGCTTCTCGAGCCTTTCCATCGCCATGGCCTGAGCCTCACCAGGATTGAAACACGGCCGTCGCCGAGTGGCACCTGGGCCTATGTGTTCTACATCGATTTCGAGGGACACATGGAAGACGAGCAGGTTCGTAAGGTTCTGGCGGAAGTCGACGAAGAGGCCGTTGAGCTCAAACGCCTCGGTTCTTACCCGATTGGCGTGCTTTGAGTATCTTTACCTGGGTTTTTGAGCAAAGAGTGTCGAGGACGATTTATGGCCATTGATTACCAGAGTCTGGCGGTTCGCGGCGTACAGGCGCTCTCCCCCTACCAGCCTGGCAAGCCGATTGAAGAACTGGCCCGGGAGCTTGGCCTCAATCCGGCGGAAATCATCAAGCTTGCCAGCAACGAAAACCCGCTGGGGCCCAGCGAAAAGGCCCTTGCGGCGGCGCGGCAGGCGCTGTCCGAGCTTTGTCTGTATCCCGATGGTAACGGATTCAACCTGAAGCAGGCTTTGTCGAAGCGTCTGAACGTTGGAATGGACCAGATTACGCTCGGTAACGGCTCCAACGATGTTCTGGAAGTGATCACACGGTGTTTCGCTGATGCTGATTCGGAAGTCGTCTTCTCACAGTACGCGTTCGCCGTTTATCCCCTGGTGACCCAGGCTATTGGCGCCAAGGGCGTTTCTGTGCCTGCCCGGGAGTGGGGGCATGATCTGGACGCCATGGCTGCGGCGGTTAGCGATCGCACCCGCCTGGTGTTTGTGGCCAACCCGAACAATCCCACGGGTACGGTTCACACAGCGGAAGCCATCGAGTCGTTCCTGAAAAAGATTCCCGAGAACGTGCTTGTGGTTCTGGATGAGGCCTACTGCGAATACCTGACCGGTGAGCAGTACCCGGATGGTGTTGAGTTGCTGGGCCGCTTCCCGAATCTCATTGTCTGCCGCACGTTTTCCAAAGCCTGGGGGCTGGCGGCTTTGCGGGTTGGGTACAGCATCTCCTCGCCGGCGATTGCCGATATTCTGAACCGGGTGCGCCAGCCGTTTAACGTGGATACCGTGGCCCTGTCTGCCGCCACGGCTGTTCTGGAAGACGAGGACTACCTGCAACGTTCCCGGGATGTGAATACGGCGGGCCTGCGTCAGTTGCAGGAAGCGTTCGACCGGATGGGGCTCAGCTACATTCCGTCGGCCGGGAACTTCGTGGCCGTGGAAGTGGGGGAGCAGGCCATGGGCGTGTACCAGTCCCTGCTCGCTCACGGTGTGATTGTCCGGCCCATCGGCGGTTATGGCATGCCCCGGCATCTGCGGGTGTCTGTCGGCCTTCCGGAAGAAAACGAGCGCTTTATCGAGGCTCTGGCCCAGGCCCTTACCGCATCGGGGCTCAGCGACTGATATGGTGTCTTCGGAGCCTCTGTTCAAACGGGTAGCGGTGATTGGTCTGGGATTGATTGGCGGCTCCCTGGCCTGCGCAATCCGGCGCAACGGGTTGGCGGGAACGGTTGTCGGCGCTGACCAGCGCATTGAGGAACTGCAGCTCGGTAAAGAGTTGGGCGTGATTGATCAGGCGGCATCAAACGTGTCCGAGGCTGTTCAGGGTGCAGACCTGGTTGTGCTGGCTGTGCCGGTGCGTGCAACCCGCGCGGTTCTTGAGCAGATCCGGCCCGTACTGGAACCTGACGCGATACTGACGGACGTCGGCAGCACCAAATCCAGCTTCGTGACGGATGTCGAGGCAGTGTTTGGCAGTCTGTCGCCCCGTGTCATTCCCGGCCATCCCATTGCCGGTTCCGAGAAAAGCGGCATTCGGGCGGCCAATCCCGAGCTATTTGCGAACCACAAGGTCATTCTTACGCCGCCTGACAATGTGAGTCAGCCGCACCTTGCTCGCCTGAAGGAGCTCTGGGAGGGCTGCGGTGCCACGGTACTAACCATGTCAGTGGCGTATCACGACGAAGTGCTGGCAGCCACCAGCCACTTGCCGCACCTCATCGCATTCTCCCTGGTGGACACCCTGGCAGGTGAAGATGAGAACATGGATATCTTCCGCTACGCAGCCGGTGGTTTCAGGGACTTTACCCGGATTGCTGCCAGCGATCCGGTGATGTGGCACGATATTTTTCTGTCGAACCGCGATGCGGTTCTGCGTGTGATTGACCACTTTACCCACGATCTGGAACAACTGCGTACTGCCATTGCCAATCAGGACAGTGCCACGTTGTTGCGGGTTTTCAGTCGCGCCAAGGCGGCGCGTGAACATTTTTCGAAGATGCTCTCAGGACAGGCTTACGTGACAAACAACAGTGAAAAGCAGGTAACGTTCCGTCTTCAGCCCGGTGGCGCGATTACCGGTGATATCCGGGCGCCCGGAGACAAGTCGATGTCGCACCGCTCCATAATGCTGGGTGCGTTGGCAGAAGGCATAACGGAAGTGAAGGGATTCCTGGAAGGTGAGGATAGCCTTGCCACGCTTCAGGCGTTCCGGGATATGGGCGTTACCATTGAGGGCCCGGAAGACGGCTTTGTTCGCATTCATGGCGTTGGCATGCACGGGCTTCAGGCGCCTCGTGGGCCGCTTTACCTGGGCAACTCTGGAACAGCCATGCGGTTATTCGCGGGCTTGCTGGCGGCTCAGCCCTTTGATTCGGAGCTGACGGGGGATGCGAGTCTCTCCGGTCGTCCAATGGGACGGGTTGCCGAGCCGCTCAGGGCAATGGGGGCCGTGATCGATACCGCGGAAGGTGGTCGCCCGCCGCTGAAAATCCGGGGCGGCCAGAAGCTGTCGGGTATTCATTATGAAATGCCGGTGGCCAGCGCCCAGGTGAAGTCGTGCCTACTGCTGGCCGGTCTTTATGCCGAGGGCAGCACATCGGTGACTGAGCCGGCCCCCACCCGCGATCATACCGAGCGGATGCTGGCGGGCTTTGGCTACCACGTTCACCGTGATGGCGCGACGGCCAGTGTCAGCGGTGGTGGTAAATTGACGGCGACCAATATTGATGTGCCTGCTGATATCTCATCGTCCGCCTTTTTCCTGGTGGCAGCGAGTATCGCCCCCGGGTCCGATCTGATTCTGCGACACGTGGGGATGAACCCGACCCGGGTTGGCGTGATCAATATCCTGAACCAGATGGGTGCCAGCATCGAGGTTCTGGACGAGCGCGAAATTGGTGGTGAGCCGGTTGCCGACCTGCGGGTCCGCTCAGCGGAGCTCCAGGGTATCGACATCCCTGAGGATCAGGTGCCCCTGGCCATTGACGAATTCCCGGTACTGTTCATCGCCGCAGCCTGCGCCAATGGTCGCACGGTTCTGCGCGGCGCAGAGGAACTTCGGGTCAAGGAAAGCGACCGGATCCAGGTAATGGCAGATGGCCTTGCTGCGCTGGGCGTGGAAACTACCGTAACGCCGGATGGCATTATCATTGATGGTGGGCAGACCATCGGTGGCGGTACCGTGAACAGCCACGGCGATCACCGCATCGCGATGTCCTTTGCAGTGGCGTCCCTGCGTGCCGTGGGAGAGATCACAGTCACCGATTGTGCGAATGTGGCTACTTCTTTCCCGGGATTTGTGGAACTTGCGCAAGGAACGGGGATCAATATCTCAGCCGAGGGGGCTGAATAATGGTTGATAGCAGTGCGCCGGTGATCACTGTTGATGGTCCCGGAGGTTCCGGCAAAGGCACCATCACCCAGATGCTGGCTCGAAAGCTGGGATGGCACCTGCTTGATAGTGGTGCTTTGTACCGGCTCACGGCGCTGGCCGCGGTTCGTCAGGGGGTGTCTCTGGATGACGAAGCGGGGCTGGTGAAAGTCGCTGCCGGACTGGATGTGGCATTCGAGCCCACACCGGCGGGCGAGCCGATCAAGGTCATTCTGGCCGGGCAGGATGTGACCGCAGATATACGTACAGAATCGGCTGGCGATAATGCCTCGAAGGTGGCCGTGATTCAGTCGGTCCGGGACGCTCTTTTGCAGCGCCAGCGCGACTTTCGGCAGGCTCCGGGCCTGGTGGCCGATGGTCGTGATATGGGAACGGTGGTTTTTCCGGATGCGCCGGTAAAGATCTTCCTGACGGCAAGCGCCGAGGAGAGGGCGCAGAGACGCTATAGTCAGTTGAAGGACGCGGGTGTCGATGTTAATATTGACGCCCTTTTAGAGGAGATACGGGTTCGTGATGAACGGGATATGAACCGTTCCGCAGCCCCCCTCAAGCCCGCAGATGATGCGCAAGTCATTGATTCTACGGGGTTGAGTATAGAAGAGGTGTTGGACAGGTGTATGGCCGCAGCAGGTCAGGCCTGACTACACCTTTTTGTCGTTGAAATGCCGGACGTAGCGCTATCTGCCAGCCACAGGCTTAGTCCGGAACTTGTTAACAGACCGTGTTGCTGGTGGCACGGAGTACACTTGCGTTGATCATATAGGACTCATAATGAGCGAGAGCTTTGCGGATCTTTTTGAAGAAAGCCTGAAAGAAATTGACATGCAGCCAGGTTCCATCGTCCAGGGAACCGTTGTAGACGTCGATAACGACTGGGTCACCGTTAACGCCGGACTGAAGTCCGAAGGCGTTATCCCCGCCTCCCAGTTCCTTAACGAAAAAGGCGAGTTGGAAATTGCTATCGGCGACGTTGTCGATGTAGCTCTCGACGCTGTGGAAGACGGCTTCGGTGAGACCCGTCTGTCCCGTGAAAAGGCCAAGCGTGCAGAAGCCTGGAAGGTACTCGAGAAGTCCTTCGAAGCTGAGGAAGTGGTTAAGGGTATCATCAACGGTAAGGTCAAGGGTGGTTTCACCGTCGATCTGGCCGGCATCCGTGCCTTCCTGCCTGGCTCGCTGGTAGACGTTCGCCCGGTTCGCGACACCGCGCACCTGGAGAACAAAGAACTCGAATTCAAGGTTATCAAGCTCGACCAGAAGCGTAACAACGTGGTTGTTTCCCGCCGCGCCGTTCTGGAAGCTGAGAACAGTGCCGAGCGTGAAGCTCTGCTGGAAACCCTGACCGAGGGTATGGAAATCAAGGGTATCGTCAAGAACCTGACCGACTACGGCGCATTCGTGGATCTGGGTGGTGTTGACGGCCTGCTGCACATTACCGATATGGCCTGGAAGCGCATCAAGCATCCGAGCGAAATCGTGAATGTTGGCGACGAAATCAGCGTTAAGGTCCTGAAGTTCGACCGTGAGCGTAACCGTGTTTCCCTCGGCCTGAAGCAGCTGGGCGAAGATCCCTGGGTTGATATCAAGGGTCGTTACCCGGAAGGTTCCAAGGTCAAGGCACGCGTTACCAACCTGACCGACTACGGCTGCTTTGCTGAGCTGGAAGAAGGTGTTGAAGGTCTGGTTCACGTTTCCGAAATGGACTGGACCAACAAGAACATCCATCCGTCCAAGGTTGTCCAGGTAGGCGACGAAGTGGACGTGATGATTCTGGATATCGACGAAGAGCGTCGTCGTATCTCCCTGGGTATCAAGCAGTGTGTATCCAACCCGTGGGAAGATTTCTCCAGCAACTTCAACAAGGGCGACCGCATCTCCGGCAAGATCAAGTCAATCACTGACTTCGGTATCTTCATCGGCCTGGATGGCGGCATCGACGGTCTGGTTCACCTGTCTGACATCAGCTGGAACGAGACTGGCGAAGAAGCGGTTCGTGAATACAAGAAGGGTGACGAAGTTGAAACCGTTATCCTGTCTGTTGATCCGGAGCGCGAGCGCATCTCCCTGGGTATCAAGCAGCTCGAAAGCGATCCGTTCGCCGAGTTTGTACAGCTGAACGACAAGGGCTCTATTGTTAAGGGCACCGTGTCTGCAGTTGATGCCAAGGCAGCTACCATTGCCCTGAACGACGAAGTTGAAGCGGTACTGAAAGCCTCTGAAATCAGCCGTGACCGTGTTGAGGATGCACGCAACGCGCTGAAGGAAGGCGAAGAAGTTGAAGCGAAGATCATCAGCATCGACCGCAAGAACCGCATCATCAACCTGTCTGTGAAGTCCAAAGATGTTGAGGACGACAAGCAGGCACTGGAAAACGTGCGGACCAAAACTGCGGAAACTTCCTCTGGTGCGACCACCATCGGTGATCTCATCAAGGAGCAGATGCAGCAGCAAAACGCCAACAAGGACTGATCCTCCGGTTGGTGCGAAAAAAACGGGCTCTAAGAGCCCGTTTTTTTTGTGTTTTTTTCTGGTTTGGCTAAACTAGGTAGTCATGGGAATCCGGTAACCGACGGCCGAATAAAAATGAAAGAGGGAAACGCCTCATGACGAAGTCCGAACTGGTCGAGCTGATTGCTTCCAAGCAGACCCAGCTCTCCGTTAAAGATGTCGAACTGGCTGTAAAAACCATCATTGAGCACATGTCCCAGTCGCTTGCCGATGGTCAGAGAATAGAAATCCGGGGATTTGGCAGTTTTTCCCTTCACCACAGGGCCGCGCGCACCGGGCGCAATCCCAAGACCGGTGAGGCTGTCCAGCTTCCAGCCAAATATGTGCCGCACTTCAAGCCTGGCAAGGAATTGAGAGAGCAGGTCAACGACAGCTTGAAGAAAGGCTTTTAACAGCTGCTCAGGGAACGCGTATAATTCGGGCATTCAAGCCCTTTGGGAGTGCTATCGCTATGGCAGGATTGCAGAAGATCCTCATTATTCTGTTGGTTTTGGTCCTGGTTCTGCTGGCACTGGTATTCTCGCTCAACAATCAAATGGCAGTCTCCCTCAACTTCCTGCTGTTTGAAACCCAGCCCCATGGTGTTGCCGTCTGGATTATCATGGCGTTCGTTGTCGGTGCCCTTGTTGGTGTGCTGATGACCATGCTGGCTACCGTCCGCACCTCGGTGTCCCGGCGAACCCTTCAGAAACGACTTGATCGCGCCGAGCAGGCATTGGAGAAATCCAGGGCCCAGAACGACCGGACTCTTTAATGGATATGGTACTTCAGTGGCTGCTGCTGACAGTTGCAGTCGCCGTCGGTTGGCTTGTGGGCCGGCTGGGAAGCAATGACAGCCGATCCGGCAAAACGATTTCCGATGAGGAATCGGTGAAGGACCGTCTCCAGTTCCTTTTCACCAACTACTCCGACCAGGCTGTTGAAAATTTCGTCCAATCTCTTGCGGTCAACAAAGACACGGTAAGTCTTCACCTTTCGATTGGCAGTCATTTCCGCAACAAGGGCGAAACAGACCGGGCCATATTGATCCACCAGAATCTGCTGGCCAGGCCCGAGCTGCCTCCACGCTTCTCGCCACAGGTAACTCTTGAGCTTGCCCGGGATTATCTCAATGCGGGTTTGCTCGACCGCGCAGAGGCACTGTTGCACCAGCTGATGGGCGACAAGGAGTATGGGCGGCATTCCTCCCAGCAACTCATTGACCTTTACCAGCAGGAAAAAGAGTGGGCCAAAGCCGCTGAAGTGGCGCGGACGCTGACCAGAGGCGACGCCGACCCGGCCATGTTCAAGGTGTTGGCCTATCTTACCTGCGAGCTGTCTGAGGAGTCCCTGAAACAGGACGACCGTTGGGCGGCCCAGAAGCTGGCCAAGGAAGCGCTCGATTATGACCGCTCCTGCGTGCGGGCCAACCTGATTCTGATGAAGCTTCTGGTTCGTCAGGGCAGTTATCGCGAAGCCGGCAACCAGTGCCTGAAAGTGTTTGACCAGAACGCCGAATTCGGGCCGGAAGCGATCGACCGTTTAATGAAGCTCGAGCATGAACACGGCGATATCGGCCGGCTTGCGAAGAAGCTGCGCAAACTCTATGAAAACTATCCGAGCACCAGTCTGCTGCTGGCTCTTGTGGAGTCGGTCGAGCGTGCGTCCGGCAGGCCGGCCGCCATCGATTTATTGAGACGGGAGCTGGAAACGCGCCCCAGTGTGCGGGGCCTGCTCAGGCTGGTTGAAATGGCCGGCTACGAAAAAGGCATGACCACCGATGAGGGCAGGCTGGTGAGCCGTATTGGCCACCTCATACTGGCCAACCGTCCGGTCTATCGCTGCGTCAGACCGGAC
>Ga0207849_100196_pt1 | contig 33518 bp, 37 predicted proteins | sample TtaePargueraPR_12_FD_187277 | JGI IMG/M metagenome (GOLD analysis project Ga0207849, IMG submission 187277) | Aerobic enrichment media microbial communities from Bioluminiscent Bay, La Parguera, Puerto Rico - Tt and P2 (4) (SPAdes) | ecosystem: Environmental > Aquatic > Marine > Unclassified ...
TGCTCGGTCATCTCTCGGAAATGGCCTCGGGCAGCGGGCTTTGCGGCGTGATCGACCGGGCACGCGTGCCGGTCTTCGAGACCGCGCGGCGCCTGGCGGGCGAGGGTGTGAAAACCGGGGCGTCGGGACGCAACTGGTCGGCCGTCGCCGGTCAGGTCGAGGACGCCGATGCGCTGGATGAACTCCACCGCACCCTGCTTTGCGATCCCCAGACCAGCGGCGGGCTTCTGGTCTCCTGCGCGCCGGAGGCGGCGGACGGCGTGCTGGCGCTGTTCCGCGAGCACGGGCATGGCGAGGCTGCCCTTGTCGGCCGGATGGAGGACGGGGCGGGCGTCCGGGTGGCCTAGGCTCAGTCCGGCGAGGCCGTGTCGATTTCCACCACATCGCTGGCCAGGTCGAAGGCGAGCATGAAGTCGGCGATGGTGGAGAAGGTGGCGATGCGCACCGGGCCGGGCTGGTCGTCCAGATCGATGCGCGGATCGAACCAGTCCGCCATCAGCCGCTCGAACCAGTTCATCTCGACGATGGCCGGCGCGAAATAGGCGCGCAGGTTCGACTTGATCTGGGCCCTGTCTGTGCGCAGCCAGGCCGCCGAGGCGACCACGTCGAGCAGGAATTCCTCGGCATTCTGGAAGCGCGGATCGCCCGGATTGGACAGGGCCGAATAGGCCGGCTGGTGCAGCGCCTCGTAAGTGTCCGAGGCGATCACGTCGAGAATGCGCACCTGCATCTGCGGGGTGGGAATGATGATGCCGACCTCGTCGCTCGCCGCGCCGCGCACGAAGTCGAGCGGCCAGTCCTGTGCGAGATAGGAGCGGGCTTCGTCCACGACGCCGTGATAGAGGCTGTAGACGGCATAGCCATAGGTCGTGCCGCCGCCGATCGTTTCCACCGGGCCGTAGACCCAGAAGGCGCCATGCGTGTAGCGCAGCCCGTCGGGCAGGTCGCCGCGCGGTTGTCCGGCGCGGAAGACGAGGGCGGCATAGACGCCCCGGCTCGCCAGTTCACGCTCGATCTGCTTGGAGATGCCGGCGGCCTCGGAGAGTGTGAAATGGTCCGCAGGCCGGCCGTCGGACCTCGCGCCGGCCGGTGTGGCGGCCAGCCCGCATGCCAGACAAAGACACGCGATGAAACGGAGCATCAGTCGTTGTCCGGCTGCGGCGTCTCCGTGACGATGACGGCTTCGCCCAGCGGCAGGGGCGCGCTGCCGCGCGGCGCTTCGCCGTCGCGGGTGGCGTGGAAGGCGCGGGCCATCTGCTGGGCCTGGCGGGCATGGGGGCGGCGCGCTTGCGGTTCTTCCGCAGCCTGCAGACGGGCCGCGCCGGGCGCATCCTCGCGCGTCTCCGGACGGTCCAGCCCGGGCTCGAAGACATCGGCGCGCGCGGCCGCGCGGTAGGTCTGCGCGTCGGACGTGCCGGCATAGAGCGCCAGGGTGAGGGAGGACAGAAGCAGGATGCGCATGGTCGGCTCTCGGTTAATCAGTGGTTAACCGAAACTAGCACGCTTTTGCGCGAAACCGGGAATCAAAACTCGCCCCTCGGGCGAGACGCGTCTCAAAGATCGAAGCTGCCGACGATCGGGATATGGTCCGAGGCCTTTTCCTTGCCGCGCGTTTCGCGGTGGATCTCCACGCTCTCCAGCCGGTCCGCCGCCTGGGGCGAACACAAAAGATGGTCGATCCGGATGCCATGGCCCTTCTGCCAGCGCCCGGCCTGGTAGTCGTAGAACGTGTACTGGTGACCGCGCCCGTCGACCTGTTCGAAGGCTTCGGTGAGACCCAGCCATTTCAGCGCTCTGAAAGCGGCGCGCGTGTCGGGCAGGGCGAGGGCGTCGTCGGCCCACACATCCGGGTCCCAGCAATCGCTGTCGCGCGGGATGCAATTGTAGTCGCCGGCCAGGATCAGCGGTTCCTCGAACTTCAGCAGGCCCTTGGCGTGGCGGCGCAGGCGCTCCATCCAGGCCAGCTTGTAGTCGTATTTCGGACCGGGCGCCGGATTGCCGTTGGGCAGGTAGATGGACGACACCCGCACCGGCCCGCTCTCCGCGGAAATTACCGCCTCGAGATAGCGGGCCTGCTCGTCCTCCTCGTCGCCGGGCAGGCGCGGCACGGCTTCCTCAATGGGAAATTTCGAGAGGATGGCAACGCCGTTATAGGTCTTCTGGCCATGCGTCTCGATATTGTAGCCGAGGCTCTCGATCTCCTCGCGCGGGAAGTTCTCGTCGACCGTCTTGATCTCCTGCAGGCAGGCGACATCCGGCGCGGCTTCCTTCAGCCAGTCCAGCACGTTGGGCAGGCGGGCCTTGATCGAATTGACGTTCCAGGAGGCAACGGTCAGGGTCATGGCAAGTCGGTCTCGTCAGCGTTCGGCGCGCAGCTTAAGCGGTTTCGCGGGCGAGAAAAGCGGGGAGGGCTGCCGATCATGACATCGTCCGGGGAAGACGCGCCCGATACGCAAGCGCCGGTGCCGCGGCGGCTGCCGCTCCTCTGGCTGATCCTGGCCTCGATGGCCGTGGCCGGGCTGGGCGTGGTCAGCGCAGGCCTGTGGATTCCCTCGCTGATGCTGTTCGATGCGCCGGGTTCGGCGCAGAACGTCCCGCTGGTGGCCTTCGCGCTCTATTCCGCCTCCGGCCCTGTCGCCGCTGCGCTGGGGCTCCTGGTCGGCTGGGTACGCGTAGCCATGGGTCAGCGGTTTTCCGGCCTGAAATGGATGATCGTCATTCCGGTCGTCTGGCTGGTGGGGCTTCTGGGCTGGTTCGCCGTGCTGACCGCCTTCTGCGACGGCCAGTTCGACTGCCGCGCCTAGAACCGTCTGCATCCATACGGGCCCGCCCGGGCATCCACAGGATGAAGAGCCAGGGCAAGAGGGGCAGGCATGACCATCCGGCACGTATTCACGGCAATGAGCATCGCGCTTGCGGCCGTCTCCGGCGCAGCGGCCGAGGAGCCGCAGGCCCGGTTCCATTATGACGGCGATATGGAGATCGATCCCGAGGCGGGGCGGATCGCGCTGGACTGGACGATCACTGTGTACGAAGCGGATCTGGAGGCCGTGACCTTCCTGCTCAATCCGGCACTGGGCGAGCCGTTCGTCGGCGGCGCGGATATTGCCGGGGTGGAACGCGGCGAGATGCCGGCGTTCAACGGCGATGTGGGCACTTATACGGTCCATCTGCGCGACCGTCCCGATGCGGGCGATCACCGGCAGATCACGATCGCCTATGACGGTGTATTGCTGCCCGAACCCATGGAGACGCGCATCAACACGGTCGATGCCGACAAGGTGGAGCTGACGGTCGACAGTTTCTGGCTGCCCTTCGACCGGCGTTTCTCCTCGCTGGTGACCGCGGGTATCGACATCACGCTTTCCGGCACCGCGGCTTCGGACTGGGTGGGCGTCGGCACGCAAGACCTCCGTCCCACTGCGACGGGCTTCCGGGTCGAGCAGACCCGGCCGGCGCTGGATATCGCCTTCACCCTGATGGCCCGCTCCAGCCGGGTCGAAACATCCGCCTACACGATCCACGATACCCGCCCGGAAACGGGCGGCGGCATGGAGACGCTGGCCGACGCCCTGGAATTCTGTACCGGCTTTCTCAACGCGATGGCGGGCGATGCCGGGCCGCTGCCGCGTGCCGCCGTGACCGTGAACGATCGCGAGGAGGCGGGCTATTCGCGCGGCACGCTGATCGCCCTGACCGATATCGACGGCGAAGACCCGCCCGGCCTCTACCAGTTCATCTGTCACGAGCTGGCCCACTATTGGAGCCGCGGCAATGCCATGACAGTGGAGAACTGGCTCAACGAAGGCTTCGCCGACGCCATGGCGAACATGGCCGTACGCGAGGCTTTCGGCGAAGCGGCCTACCAGGCCCGTCTCGACACCTATGGCGAACAGCTGGCCGGCGCCGACGGCGAATTGCCCCCGGTCTGGACGCCCGGTGCACAGGACCGCACGCCTTATCTGGTGATGTACCGCAAGGCGCCCCTGGCGCTGGCGCAGCTTGAGGCGGATATCGGACGGGACGCGTTCGCGCGTTTCATGCAGGGCTATATTCGCGACGGTATCGCCACCACGCCGGACCTGCTCGACATGCTGGAGCGTGTCGCGGGGCGCGAGGCTCGCGTGGCGTTCCAGATGCGGCTCGCGGAATAGGCCTAGAAACCCTCGAACGTCGCGAATTCTTCCACGCCGGCCCGGTCGGTGCGCGTGGTGTTGATGGGCGCGTCCGGATCGGCATGGCCCAGGGCGATGCCGCAGAACAGCGTGTAGTCGTCCGGGATGCCCACCGCGCCCTTCACGGCTTTCGGGAAGGCGGCCCAGAATTCCTGGCAGCAGGTCGCCAGGCCGGCTTCCTCCGCGGCCAGCACGAAGGACTGGATGAACATGCCGCAGTCCGACCATTGCCCCGGCTGCATGGATTTGTGCAGCGAGACGAAGAGGCCGACGGGGGCATCGAAGAAATCGAAATTGCGGGCGAACTGCATCAGCCGGCCCGTCTTGTCCTCGCGCTCGATACCGATCGAAGCATACATCGCCTCGCCGCAGGCAAAGCGGCGCGAATACCAGGGCTCTTCCAGGGGCTTGGGATAGACGCGGTATTCCAGCTCCGGCTCGCCCTTGAAATTCTCCGCCTGGCTGGCCTTCACCGCATCGACGACGCGCTGGCGCGCCTCGCCGGCGACCACATTCACGGTCCAGGGCTGGAGATTGCCGCCGGACGGGGCCCGGCTGGCCAGTTCCAGGAGGCGCCGCACCGCGCCTTCCTCCACTGGCGTGTCGAGGAAGGCACGGGTCGAAATGCGCTGCGTCAGGGCATCGGAAACAGAAAGCGGCACGGGATCAGCCTCGTCGTTGGATTCGCATCCAGACTAGGCCCCGTTGAACGCGGCTTCCAGTGCATCCATGTCGAGTTTCACCATCTGCATCATCGCTTCGGTCATGCGGGCGGCGGCTTCGCGGTCTTCGCTCTGGAACAGGGTGAAGAGCCGTTCCGGCACGACCTGCCAGCTCACGCCGAACCGGTCGGTCAGCCAGCCGCACATCATGCTCTGGCCGCCGTCCAGCAGACTGTCCCAAAGCCGGTCGAGTTCGGCCTTGTCAGCGCAGGACGCCACAATGGACGTCGCGGCGCTGAGCTGGAAATGGGGGCCGCCATTGAGCAGGGTATACGGCGTGTCGTTCAGATGGAGGCTGACGGTGAGGACTTCGCCGGCCTGGACGCCGCCGGGATTGTCGACGAGGCCGTGCTGGATGCTGGTAATCCCTGCATTGTCGAACAGGGACACATAGAAGTTGGCGGCGTCCTCGGCGTTTTCCCTGAGCCAGAGACAGGTCGATATCGCGGCCATCGCCTAGGCCTCGAACACAGGCTCGAAGCCGCCGAAGATCATCCGCTTGCCGTCGAAGGGCATGGGATTGTTCTCCTGACTGAAGGCCGGGTCCTTCATCATCGCCTGGAAGGCGGTATCGGCGGCCTCTTTCGAGGGCCAGACGATCCAGGAGAAGACCACGCTCTCGTCCTTCTCCAGCTTCACGGCCATGGGAAAGGACGTGGTCTCGCCGTCGGGCACGTCATCGCCCCAGCATTCCATGATGCTCAGCGCACCATGTTTCTTGAAGTGTTCGGCCGCCTGGCGGGCGTGGTCGATGAAGGCCTGGCGGTTGACTGTCGGCACGCCAGCGACGAAGCCGGTTACATAGGTCATGATGGATCCCCTTGCTTGGTGTTGGTGATCCTGCCGAATGAGATTATAAAAAGCAACTATGAAGTTAGAAAAAATAACTAAAAAGGAAAAGCCCGGTCCTGCCAAACGGTATGACGACGCCTGTGCGGCCGCACATGCGATGGAAATCCTGGGCGAGCGCTGGGCGCTGCTGGTGGTGCGCGAACTGCATGCGGGGCCCCGGCGTTTCACCGATATCCGCGCCGCCCTGCCGGGTATCAGCGCGAATGTCCTCACCCAGCGGCTGGACGGGCTGGAGACGGCGGGCGTGGTGCGCCGGCGCGAACTGCCGCCGCCGGCGGCGTCGAAAGTCTACGAGCTGACCGAATGGGGTGCGCAGAGCGGGCCGATCTTCGAGGCGCTGGGCCGCTGGGCGGCGCGCTCGCCCTGGCACGATGCGACGCAGTCCTTCAGCGCGGCCTCCTTCATGCTGTCCCTGCGCACCATGTTCGATGCGGGCCGGGCCGGGGGCCTCGCCGCCACCATCGATTTCCGCATCGGGACGACGCGCCTGACCTGCCGGATAGCCGATGGCACGCTGACGATCGGACCGGGAGAGGCGGAAAGCCCCGACCTGGTCCTCACCGGTCCGGGCGAGGCGCTGGCCGGCCTGATCTATGGCGGCGCACCGCTGGCGGCGCTGGAAGCCGACGGCGCGATCGAAGTGGAGGGCGACCGGGCCCTGGCGGAACGCCTGCCGGGTCTGTTTCCGCTACCGGACAGGGCGCCGAAGCCGGGCTGATCCTGCTGTTGGCGACAAAACGCCCGTCATCCCCCGGTCCCTGCGTTAGCAGGGGTCCGGGGACCTCAGCTCGCCGGTTCGAGGAAAATCACCCGCTTGCATGCACCGCCATCAGGGTGGTGGAGGTCCCCCGGACAAGCCGGGGGATGACGGTGTCGTATGGGCTGGCAGTGAGATCGGCGGCTGACGGCGCGCCTAGATCGAGAAACTCGTGCCGCAGCCGCAGGCGGCTGTCGCATTGGGATTGTGGATCTGGAAGGAGGCGCCGATCAGCTCGTCGACATAGTCGATCTCCGAACCTTCCAGGAAGGGCAGGGAGGCTTCGTCGATCACCACTTTCGCGCCGTCGCGCTCGATCAGCTGGTCGTCCTCGCGCACTTCGGCGTCCAGGTCGAACGTGTAGGAAAAGCCCGAACACCCGCCGCCTTCCACGCCGACGCGCAGCAGCGTGCCGGCCGCCTGGCTGGCGAGAATGGTGTTGATCTGTTTGGCCGCTGAGGCCGAGAGCGTCACATTGGATGTCATGGCAAACCCCGTTGGGGCATTCAGTTTCTGCGTTCCATACCGTATATGGACCGCCAAGTGCGCCGATGAAAGGCCCGAATATGACGATTGCGGCGATCGACCGAAGCCGAGCCTCCTATGCCTGCCACCCGTCGCGGTCGCGCGGCCGCCGGTTCGAACAGCCCGACAGCGCCATGCGCAACGCCTTCCAGCGCGACCGGGACCGGATCATCCACTCCGCCGCTTTCCGCCGGCTGAAGGAGAAGACCCAGGTCTTCGTGGCCCATGAGGGCGACCAGTACCGCACGCGGCTGACCCACTCGCTGGAAGTCGCCCAGATCGCGCGCACCCTGGCGCGCACGCTGGGGGCGGACGAGGATCTGGCCGAGGCGCTGGCCCTGGCCCACGATCTGGGGCATCCGCCCTTCGGCCATGAGGGCGAGCGCGTGCTGGCCCAGCGCATGAAGGACTATGGCGGCTTCGACCACAACGCCCAAACCCTGCGCGTGGTGACCAAGCTGGAGGTGCGCTATCCCCAGTTCGAAGGGCTGAACCTGACCTGGGAGACGCTGGAGGGCGTGGTCAAGCATAACGGCCCGCTGCTCACCGAGGCCTCGGGCGAGGGCGATCTGGCCTGGGCCTTCACCGACTATGACGGCTGGCGCGATCTGGAACTGGACACGCATGCGGGCCTGGAAGCGCAGATCGCGGCCCTGTCCGACGACATCGCCTACAATAATCACGATATCGATGACGGGCTGCGCTCGGGCCTTCTGGAACTGGAGCCGCTGCTGGAACTGCCCCTGGTCGGCGAGATCTTCCGCCGTGTCGAGGAACGCTGGCCCGGCCAGCCGCGTACCATCCTGATCCACGAGGCCGTGCGCGACCTGATCGGCGTGATGGTGGGCGATGTGCTGGAGGAGACGCACCGGCGTCTCGAGGCGGCCCGTCCGGAAACCGCCGAGGACCTGCGCCGGCTGGATCGGCCGGTGGTGGCGTTTTCCGAAGAGATGATGCTGCATCTGGCCGCGCTGCGCCGCCATCTCTTCGCCCACATGTACCGGCACTACAAGGTGAACCGGATGATGAGCCAGGCCGGCCGCGTGATGCGCGATCTGTTCGATCTCTACCTAAACGACCCCGGCGTCCTGCCGACGGATGTGCAGGCCGGGATGCATGGCGCGGGCACGGCGGATTCGGCGCGTCATGTGTGCGACTACATCGCCGGAATGACCGACCGTTTCGCCGTCGAGGAGCATCGCCGTCTGTTTACGGTTCAGGGCTATTTCTGAGCCGGCCTGTTGAAATATCAGGCCGCCGGGCTGCCGGGACGCATGAAATGCGCGGCCGTCCGGTGCTATCGTTTTCGCGCCGCAAGCGATTCGCTTGCCTCCGGACCCTGTGAGACGCCTAAGCACAATGACCGATCAGGACGATGACAGCCGCATCGGCGCCTATGCCCCGCCGACGGACGAGTTCTCCACCTTCGATGCGCGCGAGGAAGACGCGCGCCGTGGCCCGCTCCTGCTGACCGCGGCTCTGGCGGTTTTCATCCTGTTTCTCGGCGTGGTCTGGAGCGCCTATAATCAGGGCCTGCGCGAGAGCGGCCGGGACGGTGCGCCGCGCCTGGTGCCCAATGAGGAACCCTATCGCGAACGCCCGGCCGATCCGGGCGGCGAGGAGACGCCGGACACGGATCTGGAAGTCTATGACCGTCTGACCGGCGAAAGCGACGAGGGCGAGGGCCCGGTCTCGCTGCGCCCGGCGCCGGAAGAGCCGATCGAGGACAGCCGTCCCGCCCTGCGCGTGGAAACCGTCGATGCCGACGAGACCGGCGAGCCGGCCGAGGATGTGACGCCGCGTCCGGCACCGGAGCGCCCCGAAACGCAGCCGGAAGCGCAGCCCGAACCGGAACCGCAGGAGACGGCGCCCGATCCCGAGCCCGAACCTGTGACCTCCGATCTCGAACCCGAACCGGCCCCGGCTGAGCCCGAACCGGAGCCGCAGACGGCGGCGTCGCCGGCCGTCGATCGCGACGGCGACTGGGTGGTCCAGATCGCCTCCTTCCGCAGCGAGGCCGATGCCGAGGCGGCCTGGGTGGCCTTCCGTACGCGCTTCTCCGATATCGCCTCGGGCCTGGCGCCGGATGTGGCTAGCGTGGAAATCCCCAATCGCGGCACCTATCACCGCCTGCGTATCGCCGCCTTCGCCACGCAGGCCGATGGCGTGGCGTTCTGCGAGATGCTGCAGGCGCGCGGCCAGGACTGCCTGGTGAGACGCCGATGAGCGTCACCACGGCGATCTACGGACTGACGGGAACCACGCTCGATCCGGAGGAAAAGGCCTTCTTCCGCGATGCCGACCCCTGGGGCTTCATCCTGTTCGCGCGCAATGTGGAGGGCATGCGCCAGCTCTCCCGGTTGACGCTGGAACTGCGCGACTGCGTGGGCCGTGATGCGCCCATCCTGATCGACCAGGAAGGCGGCCGCGTGGCGCGCCTCAAACCGCCGGCCTGGCGCAAGGCGCCGCCGGCGGAAGTCTTCGCCGATCTCTATCTGAAGGACGAGGAAGCCGCGATCGAGGCGACACGCATCAATCACCGCCTGCTGGCGCACGAGCTGCGCACGATCGGGATCGACGTGGATTGCGCCCCCGTGGCGGACCTGCGTATCGAGGGCGCCGACGCCATTATTGGCGACCGCGCCTTCGGGCGGACGCCGGAGCCCATCGCCCATCTCGGCCGCGCGGCGATGGACGGCCTGATGGCCGGCGGTGTGGCGCCCATCATCAAGCATATTCCCGGTCATGGCCGGGCCCGGGCCGACAGCCATCTGGAACTGCCCGTCGTGCCGGAAGAGCACGGGCTTCTGTCGGAGACGGATTTCGCGCCCTTCAAGGCGTTGGCTGATGCTCCCATGGCGATGACGGCCCACATCGTCTACGCCGATATCGACGACAGTGCCCCGGCGACCCAGTCGGCCGGCCTGATCGGCGATGTGATCCGCGGTGAGATCGGCTTCGACGGTCTCCTGATGACCGACGATCTCTCGATGAAGGCGCTCTCGGGCACGTTCCGCGAACGGGGTGAACGCTCGCTGAAGGCGGGATGTGATATGCTGCTCCACTGCAATGGTGAAATGGCCGAGATGGTGGCAGTCGCCGAGGGCGCGGCCCGGCTGGACGGCAAACGCCAGGACCGGGCCCTGGCCGCCGAGGCGGCGCGCGAGCGGATCGAAGATTTCGACCCGGACGACGCCGAATCGCGGCTCAATGAACTGCTTGACCCTGTGACGGGCTGACGGAGCCATGCCGTGTCGGATCGGAACCTGATCGACGAATTCGAGGAAGACGTCCGCTTCGAGGCTGCCGAAGAGGCCGAAGCCGACGCCCTGATCGTCGATATCGACGGGTTCGAGGGGCCGCTCCACCTGCTGCTCGCCCTGGCGCGCAAGCGCAAGATCGACCTGGCGAAAATCTCCATTCTCGAGCTCGCCGAACAGTATCTCGATTTCATGGAGGCCGCGCGCCGGCGCCGGCTGGATCTGGCCGCCGACTATCTCGTGATGGCGGCCTGGCTGGCTTTCCTGAAGTCCAAACTGCTCCTGCCCAAGCCGAAGAAGGACGAGGAGGATGCGCCCGCCGAGGTGATGGCGGCCGCGCTGGCCTTCCGCCTGCGCCGGCTGGAAGCCATGCGCGCGGCCGGCGAGGCGCTGTTCGCCGGGCCGCTGCTGCACACCGACGTGCATCCGTGCGGCCAGCCGGAAGGCGTGCGCTCGACCCGTTCGGTGATCTACGAGGCGGACCTGCACGATCTGCTCTCGGCTTATTCGCGTCGCCGCATCCGCCAGGCGCGGGCCTCCTACCGCCCGCCATCGCCGCGCGTCTACCAGCTCGACACGGCGCGTCAGCGGCTCGACCAGCTGATGCCCGAAGTGACCGACTGGCGCGATCTGGACACGCTCCTGCCGGATACTGGCGAGCTGGGTGCCAATCCGCCGCCGCTGCGCTCGGTGCGCGCCAGTTCCATGCTGGCTGCCCTTGAAATCACCAAGGAAGGGCATGCACGATTGAGACAGCGCGAGGCCTATGCCCCGCTCTATGTGCGCGCCGCCGGGGAAGACGCCAAGCATGACTGACGAAAACGACGGGACATCCAGCGACGCCATCTCCGATGCGATCGCCTCGCTGCGCGAACGCGCCGAGCATCAGGGTCCGTCCGTGGCCGCCGACGAGGAGGCCTCCAAGGCCCTCGGCGTACATCTTGCGGTCAATACCGAGCGCCAGAACCTGCGCATCCTGGAAGCGCTCCTGTTCGCGGCCAACGAGCCGCTGGACGAGGAGACGCTGATCGGCCGCTTGCCGCTGGAAGCGAATATCCAGGAATTGCTGGCCGCGCTGGCGGCGGAATACGAGGAACGCGGGGTGCGCCTGGTCGAGGTCGGCGGGCGCTGGCGTTTCGAGACCGCACCGGATCTTGCCGAGGTGCTCACCGAAGTGCGCCAGGAGCCGCGCAAGCTTTCCCAGGCGGCGCTGGAGACGCTGTCCATCATTGCCTACCACCAGCCCGTCACCCGCGCCGAGATTGAGGAGATCCGCGGCGTCGCGGTGTCCAAGGGTACGCTGGACCTGCTCTTCGAACTGCGCTGGATCCGTCCGCGCGGCCGCCGGCGCACGCCGGGCCGTCCGGTGACTTACGGCACCACGCCGCAATTCCTGGAATATTTCTCCCTGTCCTCGATCGGCGACCTGCCGGGCATGGCGGATCTCAAGGCCGCCGGCCTGCTTGATGCGCGCCTGCCGCCGGACTTCACCGTGCCGGACCCGTCGCGCGTGGAACAGCCCGAACTGATCGAGGATCCGTTCGATGACGAGGAGGCGCACGCCTTCCACGTCGATTTCATGGAGAGCGACGACGATCCGGACGGCGCGGCCTGACGCAGGGTGACGCAGGGATTGGACGCGGCGCAGCAAACGCAGTAGATCAGACTGAGTTCTTCAAGTCGGAGGGGCATATGGCTCCGGGTATGTGGCAAATCCTGCTGGTTCTCATCCTGGCGGTCCTCCTGTTCGGCGGTCGCGGCAAGATCGCGTCCATCATGGGCGACTTCGCCAAGGGCATCACGAGCTTCCGCAAGGGCCTCAAGGACGAGGAGGAGGGCGACAGCACCTCCGGCGAGGCGTCCTCGATCGGGGCCGAAACCCGCGAAGACGAAAAGACCGGGAGCTAGGCGATGAGCCCCGGCATCGGCATGCCGGAATTGATGGTGGTTCTGGTCCTGGCGCTTGTGGTTGTCGGGCCGCAGCAGCTGCCTGTCATGATGCGCAAGGTCGGCCAGATCATGGCCCAGGCCCGCGCCATGGCGAAGGAATTCCAGCAATCCTTCGAGGAAATCGGCCGCGAGACCGAGCTGGCCGAGCTGCGCAAGGAAATCGAGGCCTTGAAGAAGTCCAACCCGGTCGAGGAGATTCGTGGCGAGGTGGACAAGGTCGCCTATGAGGCGCGCTTCGGCGACGGCAAGGCCGCTGAAAAGCCGTCCGCCGGTACGCCGTCGGACCGGGCCGAAAGCCTGCCGGAACGAGGTAACGGGTAGGCGTCATGGCGGGACATATCGAGGACGACGAGGTCGAGGCGAGCCGTGCACCGCTGATCGATCACCTGATCGAACTGCGCTCGCGGCTGATCATCGTGATTGCCTGCCTGGTGGTCGGTTTCATCGGCTGTTTCCTGTTCTCCAGCCAGCTCTACCAGCTCCTGCTCATCCCCTATCGCGACGCCGCCGCCGCCGTGCGCGGCGTGCCGGTGGAGGAGCTGGAGCTGACGGCCAATTTCTTCGCGCCGCTGGAATTCTTCTTCGTGCGCCTGAAACTCTCCCTGGTCGGCGCGATCATCATCATCTTCCCGGTGATCGCCTGGCAGGTCTACGGCTTCGTCGCGCCGGGCCTCTACAAGAACGAGCGCGGCGCCTTCGCGCCCTTCCTGGCACTCTCGCCGGTCCTGTTCGGCATCGGCGTGGCTTTCGTCTACTACATGGTTCTGCCCATGGTGATGCGGTTCTCGCTGGGCCAGGAGCAGGTTCCCGAACTGGCGGGCACGCGGATCGAGCTGCTGCTCAACGTGTCCGACTACATGAACCTGATCACCACGCTGATGCTGGTTTTCGGGATTTCCTTCCAGATGCCGGTCTTCCTGATGCTGCTGGCCAAGGCGGGCATTCTGCGGGCGCAGACCCTGCTGAAGGGCTGGCGCTTCGCCGTGGTCGGCATCGCCCTTTTCGCCGCCTTCGCCACGCCGCCCGACCCGGTCAGCCAGATCATGCTCGGCGGTGCGCTCCTGCTGCTCTACTTCCTCTCGATCGGGGCCATGCGCTTCATGGAGCCCAAGCAGAGCGAAGACGAAGCGGACGGCTCTACCGGCTGATCCGGTTTACGCCGCGCGCGGGCGCGGCTATAGCCGCCTTTCCACCTGTTCCAGACAACGGTTCCAGCCATGCATGACATCAAGCTCGTTCGCGACAATCCCGATGCTTTCGACCAGGGTCTCGCCCTGCGCGGCCTGGAACCGCAATCCTCCCAGCTGCTCGAGCTGGACAGCCAGCGCCGCGAGGCGCTGACCCGCCAGCAGGAGGCGGAGACCGAGCGCAATGCGCTGTCCAAGCAGATCGGCAAGGCCAAGGCCTCGGGCGATGAGGACGAGTTCAACCGTCTGCGCGCCGAGGTCGACCGGCTGAAGACCGTGCTCGAGGAGGCCGGCCAGCAGGCGCGGCATTTCGACGAGACGCTGAGCCAGCACATGGCGGCCCTGCCGAACCTGCCGGAAGCAGGCGTGCCCGCCGGGGCGGACGAGGCGGAGAATGTCGAGGAACGCCGCTGGGGCACGCCGCGCGAGTTCGACTTCGAACCGAAGGATCATGTCGATCTGGGCGAGGGGCTCGGCCAGATGGATTTCGAAGGCGCCGCGGCGCTTTCGGGCGCGCGCTTCGTGGCCCTGAAGGGCCCGCTGGCCCGGCTCGAGCGGGCACTCGCGCAATTCATGCTCGACCTGCACACGGCCGAGCACGGCTATACGGAGGTTTCGCCGCCCTACATGGTGCGCGACGAGGCCATGTTCGGCACGGGACAGCTTCCCAAATTCGCCGACGACCTCTTCCGCACCACCGATCATCGCTGGCTGATCCCGACGGCGGAAGTGCCGCTGACCAATCTGGCGCGCGACGCGATCCATCCGGACACCACGCTGCCCATGCGCATGACGGCGCACACGCCCTGTTTCCGCGCCGAGGCCGGTTCGGCCGGCCGCGACACGCGCGGCATGATCCGCATGCACCAGTTCCACAAGGTGGAAATGGTCTCCATCGTGACGCCGGAGGAGAGCGCCGCCGAGCTGGACCGCATGACCGGCTGTGCCGAGAAGGTGCTGCAGCTGTTGAACCTGCCCTACCGGGTGATGCTGCTGTGCTCGGGCGATATGGGCTTTTCCGCCAAGCGCACCTACGACCTGGAAGTCTGGGTGCCCAGCCAGAAGAATTACCGCGAGATCTCCTCCTGCTCGAATTGCGGGGATTTCCAGGCGCGCCGCATGAATGCCCGTTTCCGCCGCGAAGGCGAGAAGCGTCCGGCCTTCCTGCACACGCTCAACGGTTCCGGCGTCGCCACCGGCCGCGCCCTGCTGGCTGTGATGGAGAACTACCAGAATGCCGACGGTTCGATCACCGTGCCGGAGGCGCTGCGTCCCTATATGGGCGGGATCGAGACGCTGGGCGCCTGAGGCCGGCTGCGGCCGCACTGGGTCGCGTCTGAACGAATTGGCGGGTGCGGGCGTTGCGCCATGTCGCAACGGGAGATGCGTCATGGCCAATCCGCTACGAATTCTGGTTCGCGACTATGGCTGGGTCCATCTGTCGCTCGGCCTGCTCGGCAATCTGGTCTTTCTGACCGGCAGCGTCCTCTTCCTGCCGCCCCTCGAGCATCTCAAGACGATCGGCGTATGGCTGTTCATCTTCGGTGCGGCACTGATGGCGGCAGGCTCGCTGGGACGGCTGCTCGTGGATATCTGGTATTCGGACGACCGGTCCCGGTCCGGATGAATTGTCCGGATGCGGATCATAAGAAATGAAGTTCCGCCGTTAACCGAGTTTCTTAATGACCGTTTAATGGGGGAGGCGTGAATTCGGGACGTTCAATCGGGTGAATTCGATGCGTTTCGGAGCATTCTTCAGCGCTGACAGCAAGGCCGGCGGCGCCTATTCGGCCGTCTATCGCAGCCGGGTGAGGCGGGATGCCTTCTGGCTTGTGATCGCTTGCGCGGTCGCCCTGATCCTTGCGATCCGTTTCGACCTGTTCGAGCGGGTCATCGATTTCGCTGCCGGTCACGAGAGCTGGGAGGTCGACGAATTCCTCAACCTGTTCGTCATTACCTCGGTCGGCGGACTGATCTTCTCGGTGCGCCGGCTCAGGGATCTGGACCGGGAATTGCGCCAGCGCGCCGCGGCGGAGGAACGGGTCCGCGTCCTCGCGATGCAGGATCCGCTGACCGGCCTGCCCAATCGCCGTCATTTCTCGCGCTTCATCGGCCAGCGGCTGGAGACCGGCGAGGCGATGGCCTGCCTCGTGATCGACCTGGACCGCTTCAAACCGGTCAACGACCTCTACGGCCATGCCATCGGCGACGGCTTGCTGGTCCATCTGGCCGGGGTGTTCCGTGCCGCGGCGGGCGAAAAGGGCATGGCGGCCCGTCTGGGCGGCGACGAATTCGCCATTGTCGTGCCCGGCGCCGGGCGCGATGCCGCCGCACAGATCGCGGAGAGCGTTCTGACGCGCATGCAGTCGCCCTTCGACATCGAGGGCAAGGCCTGCCAGGTCGGTACGAGCATCGGGATATCCCTGTCGCCGGAAGACGGCTTGAAGACGGATGTGCTGATGCGCCGGGCCGATATCGCGCTCTACCGGGCGAAGGACGAGGGGCGGGCCCGCTACTGCTTCTTCGAAACCGGGATGGACGATCGCATCCAGGAACGCGCGCGGCTGCAGAAGGAATTGTCCGATGCGGTCCGTCTCGGCCAGATCGAGCCCTATTACCATTCGCTCATCGACCTTGCCTCCGGCGAGATCGAGGGGTTCGAGGTGCTGGCCCGCTGGAATCACCCTTTGCGCGGCCTGGTCCCGCCGACCGTCTTCATCGCGCTGGCCGAGGAGCTCGGCCTGATTTCCGACCTGTCCTGCCAGATCCTGCGCCAGGCCTGTACCGACGCGCGCGACTGGCCGTCCCATCTCAGCCTGGCGGTCAACATCTCGCCGCTGCAACTGCGCGACCGCTGGCTGGCCGAGCGCATCCTGCAGATCCTGACCGAGACCGGCTTTCCCGCCGACCGTCTGGAGCTGGAGATCACCGAGGATGCGCTGGTCGACGATGTCGAGACGGTGCGCAATGTGATCGTGTCGCTGAAGAACCAGGGGATCCGGATCGCCCTGGACGATTTCGGCACCGGCTATTCCAGCCTGCAGCACCTGCGCGACCTGCCGATCGACAAGCTCAAGATCGACCGCTCCTTCGTGCAGAATGCCCGCTCCGACGCGGAGTCGATCTCCATCATTTCGGCGATCATCGGCCTGGCCGGCACGTTGGGCCTGAAGGTGACAGCCGAAGGCATCGAGACGCAGGAGAACGGTCTCTGGCTGCGCGAGATGGGATGTGCGCTGGGTCAGGGCTTCCTCTACGGCGAACCGGCCGATGTGCGCCGCACATCGGCCCTGCTGAAGGAGGTCGCCTCGGCCAAGCGCAAGCCCCGCGCGCGCCGGGGCAGGGCGTCCGGCACTCGCCGGGCCGACGCCGGTCCGGTTCGCCGCCGCGGCTCCGCCTAGCGCTCGTCCGTATTGGCGCGCAGCCAGGGTTCCAGTTTTTCAAAGCGGAATTCCCCGGTCTCGTAGAGGCCGAGGATGAAGTCGATGGCGTCATCCTGACGAGCGGTGAGCGCCAGGCCGTTCATGCCGAGGAAGATATCTGTCGCGGCAAAGGCTGTTCGCTTGTTTCCGTCAATGAAAGGGTGGTTTTGGGAAAGGCTTTCCCAAAGTGCCGCGGCTTCCTCGATGATGTCATTGTAATAGCCTGACTGTGGACGGAGCAGGGCGGATTCGAGAGCACTCTTGTCTCGCATCCCTTCACCACCGCCATAGACGGCAATCTGACGTTCATGGATGAAGAGAATGCTGGCCTCGGTCAGATACCGGGTCACTCTGCGAGTTTCCGATAGAGCCCGTCATACTGGGTCATCGATCCATCAAGCAGTTCAGCAACATCGGACTGAACGCCGGACGTGTGCGCTTTTCTGGCCAACAGCCCGGCAATCGCCTCGTCGACGAGCGCCTGGAGGTCGCGGCCTTCGGCCTCGGCCAGCGATTTCAGCTCGGCGAGGAGGGTGGCATCCAGTTCGGCGGAAAAATGTTCGCGGGGCTGGCCCATCATCCACTCCAGACAGTCGACTCCAAGCGGTCGATTTCGGATCCTGTAGCACGAAAAGCGTGTTCGTGAAACGTTCCGACCTGCCGGTATTGTGAACGCCGGACTGACGCATCGATTGCCGCCCTGCCGGGAACCGCCTAGAAGCGACGGAGACGACAGACCGAAGGACAGTCCGCCCATGATCCCTGACAATCCGCGTATCCTGCTGACCAATGACGACGGCATCCGGGCCCATGGCCTGAAAGTGCTGGAGAAGATCGCGCGCGACCTGTCGGACGATGTGTGGATCGTCGCCCCGCACGAGGAACAGTCCGGGGCCGGGCGCTCGCTGACCCTGCACGCGCCGCTGCGCGTGCGCCAGTACGAGGAGCGCAAATTCTCCGTTTCCGGCACGCCGACCGACAGCGTGCTGATGGGCGTGCAGGACATCATTCCCGGCAAGAGGCCGGACCTTGTGCTCTCCGGCGTCAATCGCGGCCAGAACATCGCCGAGGACATCACCTTTTCCGGCACCGTGGCCGGCGCGATGCAGGGCATGCAGCTGGGCATTCCCGCCGTCGCGCTGTCCCAGGCCTACGGGTTCAAGAAGGGCGATCCGATCGAGTGGGAGACGGCGGAGACCTATGGCGCGCCGATCCTGCGCCGCCTGTTCGACCTGAAATGGCCCGAGGACGTGCTGATCAACATCAACTTCCCGGACCGCAAGCCGGAGGATGTCACCGAGGTGGAAGTCACCCGCCAGGGCCGGCGCGACCAGCACATCCTGCACGCCGAGCACCGCACCGATCCGCGCGGCGCGGACTATTACTGGCTGGCCTTCAAGGGCATCCTGTCCAATCCGCCCGAAGGGGTGGACCTGAAGGCGGTCTATGACGGCAAGATTTCCGTCACCCCCCTTCACATGGACCTCACGCACGGCGAAACTCTGGGCAATCTGAAGCAGATGCTCGGCGGCGTCCCGCCCAAGCACTGAGCTGGTTCGCCGGGCCGCGCCCGCCGCAAGGAACACGCCGATGACCATCCCCGACCCGCGCATGATCCAGCTCGTGATGAGCCTGCGCGGCGGGGGTGTGACCGATGCCAAGGTGATGGGTGCGCTGGAGCGCACGCCGCGCCATCTCTTCGTGCCGGACCGGTTCGGCGACCAGGCCTATGACGATCGGGCGCTGCCGATCGATTGCGGCCAGACGATCTCCCAGCCGCTGATCGTGGCACTGATGACCCAGGCGCTGAAGCTGGACGACCGCTGCAAGGTGCTCGAGATCGGCACCGGCTCGGGCTACCAGGCCGCCGTGCTGGCGCGGCTGGCGCGGCGTGTCTACACGGTCGAGCGCTATCGCACCCTGGCCCGCGAGGCCGAGGAGCGTTTCCATGCCATGCGGCTGACCAATATCGTCACGCGGATCGGCGACGGCACGGCCGGCTGGCCGGAACAGGCCCCCTTCGACCGCATCATCCTGACCGCGTCGGCGCCGCAGCGCCCCGATGCCATTCTCGACCAGCTCAAGGAGGGCGGGATCGCCGTCGCGCCGGTCGACCGGGACGCCAAACAGGTGCTGGTCCGCTATGTCCGCGAGGGCGACGACATCGTTGAGACCGACATCATGGATGTGCGCTTCGTGCCGCTGGTGAAGGGCGAGGCGCGGGCGCTCTGACCCGGTCTCAGTCCGGCGTGTCGCACTGCACCGGATGAGCCGCGATCTCGCGGCGGCGCTTCGACATCTCGTGGGTCAGCCAGAAGCCCGATCCCAGCAGCATCGCGCCGCCCAGCACCATGCCCGGGCCGGGGATTTCCCGGAACACCAGAAAACCCAGGAAGCTCGCCACCACCGGCGAGACGATGATGTCGACCAGGGAGTAGAGATTGGCGTCGATCGTCCTGAGCACCAGGCTGATCCCGAAATAGGCGAAGCCCGTGGAGATCAGGCCCAGCCCGCCCACGGCGGCCATCACCGGCATGTCGAAGGGCAGGAGATTGTCGGGCACCAGGGCGGTCACGTCGCCGGCGCCGAAGATCCACAGCGAAGGGGCGAGCAGGAGGGCCGCCACCAGCATCGACCAGGCGATGTCGTTCCCGGTCTCCGTCTTACCCTCGTGGCGCATATAGGTGATCATCGCGGCATAGATCGCCCCGTCGCCCAGGGCGACGAGATTGCCCAGCATCTCCCCGCCCTCCAGCGGCTGGGCGATAACGATGCCGGCCATGGCGATGACGAAGATGGCGATATGGATGGGCCGCGCCTTCTCGCCCAGGAAGATCGCCGAAAAGATGAAGGTGAAGAAGGGCGCGATGCTCCAGAAGATCACCGCATTGGCGATGGGAACGAGCGTCATGGCATAGTTGAACACGCTGATCTGGGTGGCGATCAGCACGCCGATGATGGCGATGTCCTTGAAATTGCGGAAGGGCAGGTGCAGCCGGTGGCCCGTACCGATGCGCAGCGTGGTCAGCAGGAAAGCGGCGGCGAGGCCGAGCGCGTAGAAGTTCAGCGTCTGGATCGGAATCAGGCCGCCGGTCAGTTTCACGAACACGCCGATCGTGGCTTCGGAAAGCGTGATGAGGAGCAGGAGGCCTCCGGTTCTCATGACATGTCCCGTCGTCCGCTGGCAGTCCGCAAGCCCAAGTCTGGCGTGGATCGGCGGGCGCTGCAATGGCGTGGATACAGGACAGCCACGCCCGCTTTTTCGCCCCATTTCCGGCCGAGTCTCGCCCTGTGCGGCGATGCGCGGGCAAATCGGTTGAACGGGGTCGATGGATAACCGACGGTTAAGCGTTGTCATGCCTTCATGTCGGTGATTTCCTCTACAGGAGCTAGATTTATCGCGATGCGTCTTTCGACTGTGATATGCCTGACAGCGGCCCTGTGCGCCGGCCTTGCGGCCTGCGCTTCGACGCCGCGCCATCCGGCACGCGTCGAAAACCGCTATCCCGATGCGGGCTCCCGGCCGACGCCGCCCTCCCGGATCACCCCGCGCGACTGCAACGGCTCCTACACGGTGCGCCGGGGCGATACGCTGTCGGAGATCGCGGTGATGTGCGGCGTTCGGATGGAGGAGCTGGCTGCGGCCAACAATCTCTACCGGCCCTACGCGCTGAATGTCGGCCAGGTCCTGTCCATGCCGCGCCCGCCCATGCATGTCGTCCAGCGTGGCGAGAATCTCTACCGGATCGGCCTTCGCTACGGCATTCCCTTCCAGCAGCTTGCCGCCCATAACGGGATTTCCGCTCCCTACGATCTGGAAGTGGGCCAGCAGATCCGGCTGCCCCAGGGCGCCACGGTGGTGAACCTGGCCAGCCGCGACCCGTCGGCCAATTCACGCTCCACCTCGCCGCCGCCGCGCGAAGAGCGCCGTCCGCCGCCGGCTGCCTCCGGCACGCCGCGTTTCGACTGGCCGGTACGCGGCTCGGTGCTGTCCAGCTTCGGCAACAAGCCCGATGGCGGGCGCAATGACGGCATCAATATCGCCGCGAATGCCGGCGACAGCGTGCGTGCCGCCGCGCCCGGGCAGGTCGTCTATGCGGGCAGCGAGCTTGCCGGCTACGGCCAGCTCGTCCTGGTGCGCCACACCGGCGGCTATGTCACGGCCTATGCCCACAATTCGCGCCTCATGGTGTCCGAGGGCGACCAGGTCAGCCAGGGGCAGGTGATCGCCGAGGCGGGCTCGACGGGCTCGGTCGACCGGCCCCAGGTGCATTTCGAGATCCGCAACGGGGTCAACCCCGTGGACCCGATGAGCTACCTGCAGTAGCCGAACTGAGCAGGCGCAACAGTCAGGCCTTGTTGCAACACAGCCCTGCACCGATATAGTCCCGCGCAATTCTTTTCCAGGCGCGGGCGGCCCAGCCGGACCCGTTGCCCAGCCATCCGGGGTCTAGCGTTATCATGGAAGCCTTTCTCGCCTCTCCGATCCCCATGCTCGTTCTCATGGGTCTGGTGTTCTATTTCCTGCTTATCCGTCCGCAGCAGAAGCGGGCCAAGGAGCACAAGGAGATGGTCGAAGGCCTCAAGCGCGGCGACGAGGTGATCACCCAGGGCGGGCTGATCGGCAAGGTCTCCAAGGTCGCCGACGAGGAAGTCACCGTCGAGCTGGCCGACGGCGTGAAGGTGCGCGTCGTGCGGCAGACGATCGCCACCGTGCGCGGCCGTCCCGAGCCCAAGCCGGCCAACGACGCCAAGTCCGACTGATCCTTCAGACCGTCTAGCTGAAAAGGCCGCGCTGCCATGCTGCATTTCGGGCGCTGGAAACTTCTCACCATTCTTGTCGTGATCGTCGCCGGGGCGCTCTACTCCCTGCCGAACCTGGTGCCCGAGAATGTGCGCTACTCGATCAACGAGGCGGACAACAGCCGCGAGGCGCGCGGGATCTGGAAATACATTCCCAGCCGCACGATCAATCTCGGCCTCGACCTGCAGGGCGGTTCCTACATCGTCTTCGAGGTCGACATGGACGAGGTGCGCACGGCCCAGCTGGAGAGCCTGGCCGCCGACGCCCGCCAGACCCTGCGCAACGATCCGCCGCTCCTGCCGCGCTCGGTTGCCGTGGTCGGCGACGAGGTCGTGGTGCTGCTGATCCGCGAGGAACAGCGCGACGACGCCTTCGAACGTCTCCAGGAGCTGAACGGGCCGGTCACCACGCAGATGGGCCAGCCGGGCATGGCGCAGATGTACGACATGCGCCGCGACGGCGACGATCCCAGCGCGATCCGCATCTCCGTCACCGACGAGCAGTTCACCGCGATCCGCCAGCGTACGCTGAGCCAGTCGATCACTGTGATCCGGCGCCGCCTGGACGGTCTGGGCACGACCGATCCGACCATCGCCCGCGCCGGCGCCGACCGTGTCATGGTGCAGGTGCCGGGCGCCGACGATCCGCAGGAAATCATCGACCTGGTCGCGACCCAGGCCTCGCTGAGCTTCCACCTGGTCGACACGACCATCGATCCGGGTCCCAACGGCCAGGCGCGCACGCCGCCGGGCCGCACCATCTATCCGATGGCCAACACCCAGCCGGTGCAGTATCTCGCCGTCGAGACGCGGCAATTGCTGACCGGCGAAAACCTCACCCAGGCCAATGTCACCAACCACCCCAGCTATGTCGGCCCGGTGGTCGGTTTCCGCCTGGACACCCAGGGCGCGCTGATCTTCGGCGACATCACCCGCAACAATCGCGGCCGCCAGTTCGCCATCGTGCTGGACGACGAGATCATCACCGCACCGCGCATCAACGAGCCGATCCTGGGCGGGTCCGGCGTGATCGGCGGCGGCTATACCTACGAGACCGCCTCCCAGCTCGTCATCCTGCTCAATGCCGGCGCGCTGCCGGCCACGCTGACGCCTGTCGAGCAGCGCACGGTCAGCGCCAGCCTGGGCCGCGACCAGATCGAAAGCGGCACGCTGGCCATCGTCATCGGCTTTGCCGCCGTGATCATCTTCATGCTGCTGGCCTACGGCATTTTCGGCGTCTTCTCGACGCTGGCCCTGCTGGCGAACGTGGTGCTGATCATCGGCGGTCTGTCCGGGCTGGGCATGACGCTCACCCTGCCGGGCATCGCCGGTATCATCCTGACGATCGGCATGGCGGTGGATGCCAATGTGCTCATCTTCGAGCGCATCCGCGAGGAGGCGCGCAACGGGCGAACGCCGGCCAATGCCATCCAGGCGGGCTATGAGCGGGCGCTGGCGGCCATCCTCGACGCCAACATCACCACATTCATCGCCGCGGCGGTGCTGTTCATGCTGGGCGCCGGCCCAGTGCGCGGCTTCGCCGTGACGCTGGGCGTGGGCATCGTGACGTCGGTCTTCACGGCCTTCGTCTTCTCCCGCCTTCTGGCGGTTCTCTGGCTCAGGGGCTTCAAGCCCAAGACGCTGCCGCTGTAAGGGAGTTCCGGGATGTCACTTGCTCTCGTCAAATACCTGCCGGTGTCCGCCGGCGTTCCCTTCATCCGCGTGCGTTTCTTCGCACTCGGCCTGTCGGCGCTGGTCCTGCTCTTCTCGCTGTTCGAGTTCGGCAATGTCGGCATCAATTTCGGCATCGATTTCCGCGGCGGCATCCAGACCGAGGTCGAGACCGCGCCGGAAACCTCGCTGGAGGATGTCCGCGACGTGGTGTCCGGCCTGGAACTGGGCGAGCCCCGGATCCAGGAAGCCGGCAATTCGCTGGAGGCGCGCCATACCATCCTGATCGCCCTGCCGCTGCAGCCGGGCGAGGGGGCCGAGGCCGAGCGCGCCAACCAGGCCGCGCGCGAAACGCTCGAACAGGCCATCGCTGAAAACTTCCCGAACGCGACCATCCGCGGCACGACCGTGATCGGCGGCGCCGTGTCGGGCGAGCTCGTGGTGACCGGTTTCACGGCCATCGGCGTCGCGCTCTTCCTGATGCTGATCTACATCTGGTTCCGCTTCGAGTGGCAGTACTCGCTGGGCGCCATCGTGGCGCTGATCCACGACGTGATCGCCACGGTGGGCATGTTCTCGGTCACCCAGATGACCTTCGACCTGGCCACGGTGGCCGCGATCCTGACCATTGTCGGCTATTCCATGAACGATACCGTGGTCGTGTATGACCGGATCCGCGAGAATCTTCGCAAGTACAAGAAGATGCCGCTGCCGGACGTGCTCAACCTGTCGATCAACGACACGCTGTCGCGCACCATCCTGACCTCGGCCACGACGCTGGTGGCGCTGATCTCGCTCTACATGATCGGCGGCGCCTCGCTGGAAGGCTTCGCCTTCGCGATGATCTGGGGCGTGCTGATCGGCACCTATTCCTCGATCTTCGTGGCGGCGCCGCTGCTGCTGTTCACGAACGTCCAGCGCGAAAGCAACGAGAACCAGGACAGGGTCTGACCCGGTCCGGCTTTCCTCGCATCGCAGACAGACAAACAGGGCCCGCCATCGGCGGGCCCTGTGACATGTCGGGGGGGACATGTAGACGAGACGGACGTGCGAACAGGGAGGGGCGTCCGTCTCCTCCCTTCAACGCGCGAACATGGCCGCTCCGTCGCCTGCCCCTGCATTTTGTCTCAGTCGAATGCGAAACTGGCATAGACCAGCGGACGGAAAACCGAACCCGTGCGCGGCTCCGGTCGATAGGGACCCGGCTGGATCTGGGTCATGATGACCGCGCTGACGCCGGTCGTTGGGCTGACGAAGAAGTCCGTGTCGAACATGCCGCCCCAGCTGTAGTCGCCCGGCACGCCGCGCGGCTGCTGACCCTCGGCGGGCGGCAGGACGACATCGCCGGCAAAGGCGAAGGACCGCCCCTCCCAGCCATCGCCCAGCTGGTCCGGCGTGGTGTGCGGCTGCATCATCAGCGCGGCGGTTTCCGGCTCCAGGATGCGCACATCGCCCAGCGCGCCCTCATTGGCCAGCATCATGGCGAAGCGGGAATAGTCGCGCGCGGTGGACACCAGGCCGCCGCCGCCGGACGCCCAGTCCGGGAAGAAGGCCTCCTCGTACTCCACCATGCTGCCATCCTCGGCGTGCACGTAGAGCGGCGACATGTCCGCTTCGGTAAAGTCGACATCCTCGAAGAAGAAGCCGGTGGAGGGCATGCCCAGCGGTTCGAAGATCTCGGTTTCCAGATAGTCCTCGAAGGGCATGCCGGAGGCGACCTCGACGATGCGGCCGAGCACGTCGATGGAATAGGAATAGATCCACCGGTCGCCCGGGTCGGCGTAGAGCGGCAGGCCGGCCAGCTGCTCCATGCGCGTCTCCAGATCGCCTTCGCCGGAATAGAGCGAGTTCTCGATATAGAGGCGTCCCAGGTCGGTCTCGCTTTCGAAGATGTAGCCGAGACCGGACGTGTGGGTAAGCAGGTGTTCGACGGTCATCGCCGTGTCGGGCGCGCGCGTCGCGATCTCGCCGCCGGCACCGGCCATCGGGCTGACCGCCACCTGGATATCGGCGAAGGCGGGGATGTAGTCGCTGACCGGATCGTCCAGTGCGACCTCGCCGTCCTCGACCAGCATCATGATCGCGACCGCCGTGACGGGCTTGCTCATCGAGGCGATGCGCACCGGGCTGTCGATGGTGAAGGCGTCTTGGGCCTCCAGATCGATATGGCCGGCTTCGCTGACATGAGCGATCTGCGTGCCGCGCGCGATGATGGCGGCATAGCCGGGACGGGCGCCTTCGGCCGCCAGACTGTCCAGGCGCGCGTCCAGGGTGGCCAGGCCCGCCGGGTCGAAGCCCAGCGCGCGGGCGTCCTCGACGGTCTCGACGGCCGGTTGCGCCAGAGCGGCGGCACTGCCGGCGGCCAGCAGCACCAGGGCTGCGGATGCGGAACGGAAAACCATACAACTTCCCCCTCGGGATCTTTATCAACCGAGGGGGAGGTTAGGGCGGGGCCGCCCGGTTGGCGACCCCGAAATCGCCGATCCCGGAGGATCAGGCCGCGGCGAGGTTCTCGGCCGCGAATTCCCAGTTCACCAGGTGATCGAGGAAGGTGGAGATGTAGTCCGGACGACGGTTCTGGAAGTCCAGATAGTAGGCATGCTCCCACACATCCATGGTCAGCAGCGGGGTGACGCCGCTTTCGGTGAGCGGGGTTTCCGCGTTCAGCGTCTTGCGCACTTCCAGCTTGTCGCCATTGAGCACCAGCCAGGCCCAGCCCGAGCCGAACTGCGTGGCGCCGGCCTTGGAGAAGGCGTCCTTGAACTCGTCGAACGAGCCGAAGTCGCGATCGATCATCTCGGCCAGCTTGCCGGTCGGCGTGCCGCCGCCATTGGGGCGCATGGACTGCCAGTAGAAGGTATGGTTCCAGATCTGGGCGGCGTTGTTGAAGACGCCCTGCTTGTCGGCATTGCCGGCGGTTTCCTGGATGATCTCCTCGAGGGATTTCGGCGCCATGTCGGTGCCCTCGACGAGACCGTTGAGGTTCTTCACATAGGTGGCGTGGTGTTTCCCGTGGTGGAAATCCAGCGTCTCAGACGAGATATGGGGGGCCAGCGCATCCTTGGCGTAGGGAAGATCGGGCAGAGTGAAAGCCATGAGAACCTCTCGTTGGACTAGGGTGGGACGTCTGAAGGCCTTTTCGGCCGTATTTCTATGAACGGACATATGGTGTGGTCCATGGCTATGTCTACCGGTTAGTCGCATGCAGGACACGGATTTCGACAAAACACTGCAATCGGCGGACCCGGACCGGCGCCTCGCGGCCCTGTTCGCGCCGGCCGATGTGCGCCCGCGCCTTTTTGCCCTTTATGCCTTCAACCAGGAGGTCGGCCGGGTGGCCGAGGCGACCTCCGAAGGCATGATCGGCGAGATGAAGCTGACCTGGTGGCGCGACGCGATCGCCGATCTGTATGCCGAAACGCCGAATGTGCGCCGGCATGCGGTCACCGAGGGCCTGGCGGACATGACGGGCCGCATCGCCCGGGCGGATCTGGACACGCTGATCGAGGCGCGCTTCGACGACATCTCGGCCCGGCCCTATGCCTCGCTGGACGAGGTGATGGCCTATGTCGACGCCACGGCGGTCCGGCTGATGCGGATCGCGCTCGATGTCTGCGAAGCCGGACTGAACGAAGAGCGTCTTCACGCGGCCGGACGCGCCTGGGGTCTGACGGGGCTTTTGCGGGCCTTTCCGGTGCGCGCGAAGATCGGCCGGGCCCCGGTGGGCGGCGACGACCTTCACGCCGCCGGGGCGACGCCGGCCATGCTGGCCCAGGGGCTGGGCGAGGCGAAGGTCGCCGAGGCCGTGCAGCCGGTGCGCCGTGCGGCGCGGCAGGCCGTGGACGAGCTGCGCGCTGGCGGGGCCCTGCCGCCGGAGGCCGTGCCGGCCATGGGCTATGCCGTGCTGGCCGGCGGCTATCTCGACAGCCTGCCGGAGCAACCCTACCGCCTGGCGCCGGAGCGGCCCCTGCTGGCACGGCAGCTGCGCCTGACCTGGCTGTCCCTGACGGGGCGGTGACATTTGCGGCTGCAGCATTAGAGTTGAAGCGGGCGTCAAGATGGCCCATCACGTCCGCCCGGCATCATGACGAACGGAGAGACTGACATGTTCCATGCCCTCATCACCGGCGCCAATCGCGGTATCGGTCTCGAGCATGCCCGGCAATTGCTGGAGCGCGGCTGGCACGTCACCGCGGCCGTTCGCAATCCCGATGCCGCCAGCGAGCTGAAGGCGCTGCCGCAGGGCGAGGGCAAGCTGGACGTGGTGGCCTATGACGCCGCGGATCTGGAGGCCCCGAAACGCCTGGCCGCCGAGATCGACGGCCCGATCGACCTTCTCTTCCCCAATGCCGGCGTTGCCGAGGCGGACACGCGGAGCTTTGGCAGCGCGGCCTGCGAGGCGATGGCGGACGAATACCGCGTCAATGCGATCGCGCCGCTGGCGCTGGTCGAAGCCTTTGTCGACAAGGTGGCGGCGTCGGAGATGAAGGTCGTCGCGCTGCAGTCCTCGCGCATGGGCTCGATCGCCGACAACGGCTCGGGCGGCGCCTATGGCTATCGCGCTTCCAAGGCGGCGCTCAACGCCGTGGGCAAGTCGCTGAGCCTGGACCTGGCCGATCGCGGCATCGTCGTGCTGATCCTGCACCCCGGCTGGGTGCGCACGGACATGGGCGGCCCGAGCGGACAGCTCACCGTGCATGAATGCGTGGAGGGCCAGCTCGACCTGATCGCCCGGGCCTATGGCAACCCGGCCATGTCCGGCCGCTTCTTCCACGTCTCCGGCCAGGACCTGCCCTGGTAGAGGGGCTAGTCCCCGATGTGGGCATCGAGGAAGGCTTCCAGTTCCAGCAGAACGGTGCGGCGTGTTCCGGACGAGGTGAGCCAATGGTCTCCCTCGTCGATCCAGACTGCTTCGACCGGCTTGCCGGCGCGGCGCAGTGCGCTCTGCATGACCTCGCTTTGCTCATGGGGCACGACGGTGTCGTTGCGCCCGTGTATGAGCAGGACGGGAATGCGCACGGCATCAGCGTGACGGGCCGGTGACGCATTGTTTGCGGCCTGGCGCAGCCGCTCAGAGCCATTGCCGAAGCGTTCTTCCCACGCGTCGACCATCCAGTGACGATGGCCGAAACGATTGCGGGCATAGCGCAGCATGCGATTGATGTCAGACACCCCCGAGATCGAGACCGCGCAGCGATACAGATCCGGCGTGAAGACGGCGCCGGCGAGAGCCGCATAGCCACCATAGCTCGCGCCCGCGATGCAGATGCGTCCAGGGGCCGCCAAACCCGCCCGGACGAGAAAACGGGCGGCATCGGTGACGTCGTCCTGCATCACGCCAGTGCCCCAGTTGCCGTAGCCGGCGGTCATCCACCTGTAGCCGTATCCCGACGAGCCGCGGAAATTCGGCTGGATGACGGCATAGCCGCGGTCGGCCAGGAAATGGGCGAAGACGTCGAAACCGCCGCGGTCGCGACTTTCCGGCCCGCCGTGGGGAAGGACGACGGCAGGGAAGGGGCCGTCGCCATCCGGGGTCACGAGGTAGGCCTCGATCGTCGCACCGTCCCGTGCGGTGTAGGTCACACGTTCGCGCGTCTGGAGATTTCCGGTGCTGAGCCGTGGGTAGGAGGCACCGAGCAGCTCAATCCGCGAGCCTCGCACGTCGTAGAGAAAGAAGGCTGGCGGCACTCCGGCGCTCTCCGTGGCGATCAGAAAGCGCTCTCGATTTTGCGACCAGCTGATGATGCGGGGATTTTCACTGGGCAGGGCGCCGTCGATATTCGACTGGTGTTGTGCAAGATCCGCGTCAAACCAGTGCGTCCGCTCATAGTCGTCGATCCATGTCACACCCACCACACGGTTGGTGTAGGGATCGATGATGACGTTTTCGAGATCGTAGTCCCTGCGCTGGAACACGACATCGACGATTTCGCCCGTGTCCATGGACAGCTCGTACAGCGCCCGCATGCTGTCGCGCTCCGGATCGCCCGGAACGAATTGCGTAGCGACGGCGAGGCGGCCGTCCGGGAGGAGGCCCTGGAGTCCGTAGCGAGGACGGGCAACGTCACTCAGCTCGAGGATTTCGTGCCAACGCCCATCCCGGCGGACGTGGAGGGTGTGCCTTTCGCGCAGGCCGTCGAATTCAAGGCGGGCTATGGCCTGCCCCTGTTCGTCGGCAACCCAGTCTATCGTTGTGGGGCTACCCAACTCATGCTGGGCCAGCGAGCCCCCCGCAGGGTCGACACGGAAGAGCGAGTAGCGGTGTCGCCGGTCGTAGACGGGCACGAGTAGCTCGCCCGTGGCCGGAATCCGGCCGATCACCCGACTGGTATCCAGATTGCTGCCCAGCCGCGTTGAGCGCCGCAGCAGCTGCCGACCGGCCATATCGTCCTGCGTGTCGATGCTCACCAGGGCAGATATGTCCACATCATTTCGACGCCCCCAGATTTCATGGATGTCGCTGGCCCATATGATGACGTGCCGGTTGTTCGGCCAGAGCAGTCCGTGGGAGCGGATATTGTCGATGCGGGCGGCGCGACTGTCACCGGTCTCGATATCCATGACGGCTAGAAGCCTGTGACCGTGCTGATAGGTGATATAGGCCAGTCGTCGTCCGTCGGGGGAAAGTGTCGGATAGGCGAAGTGGGGATCGTCTGCGAAGGCATCGACGTCTAGGGGCTGGGCATGAACGCAGGCACATGCAATTAGCCAGACAAGCAAAATCAGCCCCGGTACACGCATCGGGTCCCCTTCCATCCCTGCAGAACATCAAAGCGGATGTTGTGGGGCGACGCAATCTGTACGGGCGTCGTCTCGACGTCCCCCGAAACGAAACGGGCCACGACCGGCTGCCGGGGAGGGCAGCGGTCATGACCCGTGTTTCGACCTGTTCGGTTTTAAAGAGGCTAGCTCTTCTTCATCACCATGACGCGGCTCTTGGAGTTGTGCTCCGCTGTCAGGTGCGGTCCGTCCTCGCTGAATTCCAGGGACACGTCGTCGCGTTCGACTTCCCTGGCCAGCGTGTCCATATAGGTCTTGTCGTCGAGCGTCAGCGCGTTGAAGGAGACCGCCAGCAGGCCGCCGGGCTTCAGCCCGTCCAGGATCGCCGGCAGGCATTCGGCCGGCGCGGCGCCGACGGAGACGGCGCCCACGGCCGCCACGACGTCATAATCCTTGAACATGTCCGAATCGGGCACGCCGAGGGGCGTCGTGAACAGCTTGTTGTACAACCCCTTGGCGCGGGCCTTCTCGAGCATGCCCTCGGAGATGTCGCAGCCGTCGATGTCCTTGAAGCCGGCTTCCTGCAGCGCGCTGCCCGACAGCCCCGTGCCGCACGCCCAGTCCAGGATGCGCGGATTGGTCTGATCGGCCGGCAGGCACTGTTTCAGCGCTTGCGCGATCCGGGTCGGCGTCTTGTACGCATTCGTCCCGAGGTCGGCATCATAGCTGTCCGCCCAGTCGTCGTAGGCTTCGCGTTGATCACCCTGATCGGCAACCGTGTAGATCTTGTGGATGTAGGTATCAGTCATACCCATGATGCAAGCATGTCACACAGGCGGTGTCCACCGCTGACACATAAAGTTTGCATGACGAAATCAGGTCCAGGCGGATGCCTTGCGGGAAGGAACTTGTGCGAGTGTTTGAATTCAGCGCGGTTTTCCGGTGCGACCGTTCCGTTTTTTTCTCGTCACGACTGACGCGGATTTCTGAGCGTTCGCCTGTTACCGGTACCGATCTGTGCGAATTCAGAGTCCGAACTTGTATATCATTTGCGAAATACTGGCCACTGTATTGGCGCGTACAGTCACGCCAATACAGGCGCGGACTTTCCGGCAGTTCCGGTCTGCAAAACCCCTATGCGAGGCTTGTCTGACGCTCCGGCGCGGCGATCCAGCCTGTCAGGTCCTCCAGCGCGCGGGCGCTCATCGCCATCTTGCGGGCGGGCCCCTTGGCGCGGCCCTTGATGCGATTGCCTTCGGCATCGACCTTCGGGGTCTCGATCATCGGGAAAAGGCCGAAATTGACGTTCATCGGCTGGAAGGAGCCCTTGCCGCCATCGAGATGACCGCCGGTGACATGGGCGATCAGCGCGCCCAGCGCCGTGGTGGCGGGCGGCGCCTGGATCGGACGGCCCAGGCGTTCCGCGGCGGCATAGCGGCCCGCCAGAAGGCCCATGGCGGCGCTTTCCACATAGCCCTCCACCCCGATCAGCTGGCCGGCAAAGCGCAGGCGCGGCTGCGACTTCAGCCGCAGTTGGCGGTCGAGCAGTTTCGGCGAATTGAGGAAAGTGTTGCGGTGAATGCCGCCCAGGCGCGCGAACTGGGCCTCTTCCAGGCCCGGGATCATGCGGAAGATATCGGTCTGGGCGCCGTATTTCATCTTGGTCTGGAAACCGACCATGTTGAACAGCGTGCCCAGCGCATTGTCCTGGCGCAATTGCACGATCGCCCAGGGCTTTACCGTGGGATCGTGCGGATTGGTCAGCCCGACCGGCTTCATCGGCCCGTGACGCAGCGTCTCGCGCCCGCGCTCGGCCATCACCTCGATGGGCAGGCAGCCGTCGAAATAGGGCGTGTCGGCTTCCCAGTCCTTGAATTCGGTCTTCGGCGCGTCGAGCAGGGCGTCGATGAAGGCGTCGTACTGCGCCTTGTCCATCGGGCAGTTGAGATAGGCCTTGCGCTCGGCTTCCGTCTCGCCCTTGTCGTAGCGCGACTGGAACCAGGCCTTGTCCAGATTGACGCTCTCGCGATGGATCACCGGCGCGATGGCATCGAAAAAGGCCAGCTCACCTTCACCGGTCTCGTCCAGGATGGCCTTGGAGAGGCTGTCCGAGGTGAGGGGGCCGGTGGCGATGATGGCGCTGTCCCAGTCCTCCGGCGGCAGGGCAGGGATCTCGCCGCGCTCGATGGTGACCAGCGGATGTTCGCTCAGCTGTTTCGTGACCGCGTCGGAAAACGCGTCGCGATCGACGGCCAGCGCACCGCCGGCGGGCAGGCGGTTCTTGTCGCCCTGCGCCATGATGATCGAGTCCAGCCGCCGCATCTCCTCGTGCAAAAGCCCCACCGCATTGGTGCGGTGATCGTCGGAGCGGAAGGAGTTGGAACACACCAGCTCGGCCAGCCCGTCCGTCTTGTGGGCATCGGTGCCCTTCACGCCGCGCATTTCGTGCAGGATGACGGGCACGCCCGCGGACACGAGCTGCCAGGTGGCTTCGGAGCCGGCCATGCCGCCACCGACGACATGAACGGTTTTCATCGCTTGATCGGTCATGCGCGGCATATCGAGCGCAGGCGCCGATGTGTCAATGGGAGCGGTCAGGGATGGCTTGACCGGAGGTTGTGCGCTGGCAGGATGAACCGGCAAGAGGGGGACCGGTTCCGGTGATGCGCATTCTTCTTCTGGTCGTGGCTCTGACCGCCTGTACAGCGCCGTCCTGGGCGCGGCAGGGCCTGCCGCAAAGCGTGGTCGAGCCCTACCGGGCCTATCAGGCGGCGCTGGAAGCCGGCGACATGCCGGCACTGGTCGATGCGTCCGGACGGGCGCTGGAAGCCGCGCGGGCCGAGAGGCTCGACGACGGCACGCTCGGCGTGCTCACGGAAAACCATGCCTATGCGCTGGCCTCGGCCGGGCGCGATGCCGACGCGATGGAGTATTGGGAGGATGCGGCCCGGCTGGGCGAACGCGCCGGCCTGGCCCGGATCGACCTGGCCTGGCGCTGGCACAATGCGGCGGCCAGCGCATTGCGGGCCGACGCGTTGCAGCGGGCACGGCGCTGGAGCGACGAGGCCACAGATCTCATCGGGGACATGTCCCCGGGGGAGCGCGCGCAGGCGGAATTCGCGGCCGAAGCCTGGTTCCTGAGCGCCCGGATCAAAGGGGAGATCGGCCAGCCCGATCATGCCCTGATACCGGCACGCGAGGCGCTGGCGCTCTATGAAGCCGGCGATCATCCGCCCGATCGCGGCTATGCCTATCTGCACTATCTGGCCGGCCTGGCCTCGGCCTCGATGACGCGGCATGACGACGCGATCTACCACATGCACATGGCGCGGGACATTGCGACACTTATAGACGACAGCGAAGCCCTCCTGACGCGCGTGACGGCCATATACAACTACTTTCTCGAAGACAGTATAGACATTGCCGACCGGCTGGCCGCCAACCCGCTCCATGCGGCGCGTTTCACCGGCGGGG
>Ga0207849_100200_pt1 | contig 33171 bp, 28 predicted proteins | sample TtaePargueraPR_12_FD_187277 | JGI IMG/M metagenome (GOLD analysis project Ga0207849, IMG submission 187277) | Aerobic enrichment media microbial communities from Bioluminiscent Bay, La Parguera, Puerto Rico - Tt and P2 (4) (SPAdes) | ecosystem: Environmental > Aquatic > Marine > Unclassified ...
AGGGCATCGCCGGGGCCAGCGGCGCCAGCCGTTTTTCGGTCAGGTAACCGTATTCATAGCTGATAACGCCCACCCAGCCTCCCGGAAACGGCAGGTGCTCTGGCCAGGAACTGTCGGCATAGGGCGCCATGGTGGCGGCCATATCCGGTTCCAGGCGATGGGCGCGGCCGGTGGATGAGCCGTCGTCGCCGGCGGGAATGTCATGGCTTGCTGTGGCCAGGGCAGAAAACACCGTGTAGCGCCCACGCTCCATTCCGGCTCCCAGGCTGCCAAGAAACGCAAAATCCGGTTCGCGGCTGCTCCACTCCAGCAGGCGGAGGAACCGGGGGTGATCGAGTTCGGATAGCGGTGGCACAGTGGACAGGCTCAAAACATCCTCGGTCAATTTGAAAGAATGATAATCAGGGCACAAAACGGGCGTTGCTGCCGGGAGATACCCGCTGATCTAATGAAAGGCCAATGGGCTGGCCCGGTTATCCTGGCGTGATAGCACGGTATTTTACCGGAGTTCTCACCGGACTGCGCCGGCCGAACTGAGGAAATCTCTCCAGAATCAGCAGGAACGACCATGCCAATAACAAGATCCCTTACCCGTAGTCTGACCCTTGCCCTGCTTGCCCTCCTTGCACTGCCTGGGCCCTACGCGGCGGCCGAGGAAGCCGGCTCGCCCGCCAGTCAGCCCTACGATCCGCTGGCTGACGGCAAGCTCACCCGCGAGGAGCTGGCGGTTGCTGCGGTTGCCGGTCAGCAGCAGTTGGTCAAGCTGACCGAGCAGGCGGTTGATGAATATACCGCAGGGCTGGGTGCAGCGGCGACGCCCGTGCCCGCGGCCTGGATGTTGCTCGAGGATGGCAAGACCATCAAGCAGCTCAACCTGGACGGTCAGGCGGTCGACGCCCCCGCCAACGTCAAGATCCTGATGTACCGGGCGGCTCTCAAATCCATCGCCCGCCGGGGCAAGATCCACGCGGCGGTGATTCTCTATACCGGCAAGGTGGATGCGGACAGTGACACCCGTGTGCTGGTCATCGAGCACGAACATCGCCTGGGTATCTCCGGCAACAAAATCGTGCCTTACCAGGTCGAGGCCGGCACCGTGGCCTTTGGTGAGGCGGTGACCCGGGACAAGCCGTTCCAGATGTTTTACGACGATCGCGGTGATTTACCCGCATCTGGCGGCTAAAAATGAGAACTTTTCGACGTTTGTTTCAGCTCGTAACCGGCCGGTAAATAACTGTGAATGGAGTCACGGAACCAGACTGTAAAACAATCTTAAATGGATTCGTGGGGTAAGACGCCCCACACACAAAACCAATAAGGCCCGGATAACAACAAAACGGGTTTATAAGGAGATAAGAATGAAAGGCCTGAAGAAAATCGCTCTGGTAGCCGCCGTTGCTGCCGCACCGTTCGCCGCTCACGCGGAACTGCAAGCCATGAATGACAGCGCCATGGGCAACGTCACCGGTCAGGCCGGTGTCACCATCGAGCTGGAAACCCAGGTAAGCATCGGTCAGTTCAAGTACACCGACGAAGGCTCCTTCGCGGTGAACAACATCGTACTTGGTGGTGCCGGTGTGACTGCTGGTGGTGCGGCTGCGGGTTACAACACTCTGCTGGACCAGCTGAAGATTGACATCGACGTACTGGATGACGGCGACGCCAGCATCCACGTGGGCACCCTTGATGGGCTTCCCATTGACTGGGGTATGACCGTGGGCTCCATGGAGCTGCTGGCCGGCTCCACCGGCACCGACAGCACCACTCTGATCTCCAACCTGAGTGGTTACGGTAACCTGGCGCAGCTGGATATCACCGTGGACACCGCAACTGACCACCTGAATATCGCCACCGCGTTCAACGTTGTCGACATGGATTTCGATGTTGAGTTCATGGGCATCGGCATCCGCGACATGAAGGTCATGGGTGTGAACTTCTTTGAGGAAGCAGCTGGTGGTAATTTTACACCGGCAGGTCTGTTTGCTGCAGTTAACCTGGATGTCTACAAGGGCCCAGGCCTGGGTGCGTCCCCCGCCGTTGATGTACTCCGCGTTGACGTTAACAACGTCTACCTGGATATGGCCATCGGTGCGGTCGAGATCGGCGGTACCTCCATTGGTTCCATTGCCATCGACAACCTGGCAATCACCAACACCAAGCTGGCGGTATACGGTCACTAATCTGACCTGAACCCCGCTTGAAGAAACGCCCCGCAATTGCGGGGCGTTTTTTTTTACAGCGGATAACCAGCAAAAAGTCCGTAACGATGACCGACAACTGACCAGAAAAATGCCGGAGACTGTTGCTCCGGCATCGCAATCGACAGGAAGGCTCGGGCTGTTACTGCTCGGGCACCGCAATTGACAGGTCGAACCCGCCGCCGGGCCGCGGTGTCAGCTGGATCGGTCCCTCGTTGATGCCTTGTGGCAGTCTGATCTGGTCAATGCCGGGCGGGTTGCCGATTGAAAAGGTCAGATTCTGGCCATCGAAGGCGAGGCCGAGCTGGTCGTTGAGGAAGGTCTGGGTGAAGGGTTCCTCGGGAATTTCGGCCTGCTGGCCGAAAATGATCGGCGGAATCAGCGGGGTAAAGTCGACGGGGGGCGCTACCTGGCTCAGCTGATCCGTCGGCAACAGCAGGGCCTTGCGGACAAACTCTTCTTCCGCAGCGGCCAGGGCATCTTCATTACTCTCCTCGAGATAGCGTTGCAGGGCATCCCGGTCCGCTTCCTCTTCGGCTTCGCTGATGACCGGTTCGCCGGGAGAAATGGTCAGCGCGCGGATGATCCGTCGCCGGTCGGCCTCTGACTTGCGTTTTTCCCGCGGTACGATGATCACCGCAGAATCCTTGATGTAGGTGTCTACCATTTCTTCCTGGGACAGGGATTGCACCCCGGCCAGTGCGGGCGTGCCCGCGGCGCCGGCCAGAAGGATCCCCAGTGCGGTTTGGTGCTTGATGGTCAGGCTCATGGTCCGGCCTCTTTGTCTGCGTCCGGTGTCAGAGGCACTTCTGAACAAACGTCAGTCAGAGCGTCCCGTATTTGTTAAAGTATTCGCCTCAGGCCAGGGGTTTTCAAGCGCGTGGTGCCGGGTTTGTGATCGATATCCGTGGATGTCCGGTATTGTCTGATACCGTGGCAGGCATTTCCGTTCAGGATGATAAGGCAGCTTATGTTGAAAGCAGTAAACGCCTATTGGCAGAACTGGGTCGATCGGCGGGTTCCCCGCGACGATACCCGTGTATTCGGGCAGAAGAACATCTTCATTCTGCCGTCCGCTGCCGGTGTCGTGTTCGGTTTGCTGCTGTTGGTCATGCTGCTGACCGGAATCAACTATCAGAACAGCCTGATCTACCTGCTTACCTTTCTGTTGGGGACGGTGTTCGTGGCGGCGATGCACCAGACCCACCGCAACCTGTCCGGCCTGCAGATCACGCTTGTCAAAGCCGGGGAAGGGTTCGCCGGGGACGCCATCCCGTTCGTCTTCCGGGCATCGGCGCCGAATCACGACGCACTGGCGATCACTCTGAGCCACGATCAGACCCGGGTAGACCAGCAGCATGTGCTGGCGGGTAAGCCGCTGGACACGCAGGTGCTGGTGCCTTCCCGCGCCCGTGGGTATCTGGTGCCGACGCGAATCCGGGTGGAAACCCGTTTTCCGTTTGGCTTGCTGGTGGCCTGGTCCTGGCTGCGACCTGCCTCCGCCGGGCTGGTGTACCCCCGGCCAATCGCCGCGCCGGAAGTGGGCAGTTCCGTGGTGGATGATGGTGAGGTGGATGAAACCCGTGAGACAGAGGGCCAGGACCACGCCGATCTGCGGCCCTGGCGGCAGGGCGAAATGTCCCAGCGAGTGCTCTGGAAGCGTTTTGCCCGCACCGGCGATATGGTTATTGCCGACTGGGAAGGTGAGCAGGGCAGTCCGCACTGGCTGGATTACGACGCCTTTAGCGGCGTTGACCGGGAGCTGCGGCTCAGTTACCTGACCTCGCTGGTTATCGCTCGGGCAAACGGCAATGCGGCGTTCGGACTCCGCCTCCCGGGCCAGACAATTGAGCCGGATAATGGCCAGCTTCACGTCCAGCGCTGCCTGCGGGCACTGGCCACCTGCGGCCTTGAGCGGCCCCGGGAGGATACTGTTGCCGCATATGGCAGTCGCACCGGAGAGCCGGCGGCTGCCGTAGCACAACCGGGAGAATCGGTATGAGAGACCCGGTAGGCGTTGCGGTGTTTGGGGTGTGCGGTATGGACTGCGCGGTATGAAGAGGGCGACACGGGGCGCGCTCACCGGCGCGGACAGCTCGCTGATTCAGGTCCCTGGTCGGGCACTGGCCTGGCTGATCGCCAGCTTCGCGGTTCTGCTGGCACCCCAGTGGGATCGTCTCCCTGTCTGGTTGCTGGTGGCCTGCGTTGTCCTGGCCGGCTGGCGCTGGCTGGCACAGACCGGGCGGCTGAGGTTGCCGGGGCGCTGGCTGCGGAGCGGGCTGATGCTGACGCTGGTGGCGGTCTATGTGGCTACTGTGCAGGGCCGGTTCTCGGTGGATACCGCCGCTTCTTTCTTTGTGCTTGCGGTGGGGCTGAAATGGCTGGAGACCCGTTCCAACCGTGATTTCTACGTGCTGTTCTTCATACTTACCTACCTGGCAACGGTGAACTTTCTGTTCCGGCAGGGAATTTTCTGGACCCTGTTGAACCTGGCCGGGGTGGTGTTTCTGCTGATTGGCCTGCAGATTGCCAATGCGCCGAGTGCCCCGGGGGCGATTCGGGCCGGCTGGAAGCGGCTGGGAATGATGTTGCTGAAAACCCTGCCGGTGGTGGTGCTGCTGTTTGTCTTCTTTCCGCGAATGGCACCGTTGTGGAGTGTCCCGCTGGTGTCGGGCGAAGCGCGCACCGGGATCAGCGATGCCATGACGCCGGGTGATATCTCCAGTCTCGCCCAGAGCAGTGAACGGGCGTTCCGGGCAAGTTTTGGCGGCGAGATACCACCGCCGCGGCTGCGCTACTGGCGGGGGCTGATTCTGGACAGTTTTGATGGCGAAACCTGGAGTCAGCGCCAGCCGGAACCCTTCCGCCGGCCAGGTCGGGTCGCCAATGACGGTGGTATTGGCACCCTCGCGAACGATGAATACGACGTCCTGCTGGAGCCCACCGACCAGCGCTGGGCCTTCGCGCTGGATGATTCGGTGGCGGTATCGGATAACGTGTTTCTGAATGAGGATCAGCTGTTCCGCTTCCGCCGCCCGGCGGACAGCGCGGTTCGCTACCGGCTCGCTTTCGAGTCCGGAGCGGGTGGCCAGCGGACTCAGAATCCGGCCCCCGGGCCGCTGGGTCGCGCCGACCGGTATCGGTACCTCCAGTTGCCGTCATCCGGCAACCCGAGGGCGCGGGCATTGGCGGACGAACTGGCGGCCGCGGCGCCCTCAGCGGAAGTGCTCATCAGCGGGTTGCTGCGGCGCTTCCGGGAGCAGGAGTACTATTACACCCTTCGGCCACCGGCCATGCCCGACAACGGCATTGATGATCTGCTGTTTGATTCCCGGCGTGGCTTCTGTGCCCACTATGCCGGTGCCATGACGTTCGTCCTGCGGGCAGCCGGTATTCCAGCCCGGGTTGTGGTGGGATATCAGGGGGGCGAAACCGGTGCCGGTGGCGATTATCTGATTGTTCGCCAGTACGATGCCCATGCCTGGGTAGAGGCCTGGCTGCCCGATCGGGGCTGGGTGCGGTTTGATCCCACGGCGGCCATCGCGCCCAGCCGCATCGAAAGCGGCCTGAGGGAGGCGGTGGCCGGGGAGGGCTCATTCCTCGAGAACAACTGGGCGTCGCCCCAGAAGTACGGGGATATGGCCCTGGTCCAGTGGGCCAGCCTGCAGGTGGACCGGCTTAACTATCAGTGGCAACGCTGGGTGGTCGGATATCAGGGGCAGTCCCAGATGGACCTGATGTCCCGCCTGCCGGGTGGTTTCGGGTTGCGTGAACTCGGATACCTGACCGCCGGGCTGATCGGTGTGGCGTTGTTGGTGGCGGGCCTGTTGGCAGCGTGGCAGCACCGTGGCCCTGTAGGCCGGGACCCCTGGATGGCGGCGGTGGGCCGCTGGCATCGACTTTGTGAGCGCGCCGGTGTGCCGGTGCGTCAGGGGGAGACGCCGGATCAGCTGGCACTGCGGCTGGAACGGGCACGGCCGGATGTGGCGTCCTCGGCACAAGCCTTTGCCCGACTGGTCAACAATCATTACTATGGTCCGCCTGCAGGCCCGGAAGCCGCCGGCGACCTGACAAGAATGAAACGCTTGCTGGTGACCCTGCGCAGGCAACTGAACCGCCAACCCACCCAGACCGAGGTAACAGGTGCAGACAACCGTGCGTAACATGGCATGGCTTCATGAGCCCTGGCAGGCCATCCGCGATCGCCTCAATGACAACCGGCTGCCTCACGCGCTGCTGGTAACAGGCGAGCAGGGGGTTGGTAAGCGGGACTTTGCCGAAGCGGTTGCCGCGCTGCTGGTCTGCGACCGGGTGCTAGCCGCCCCGGTGCCGGAAGAGCCGTGTGGGGAGTGCAAGCAGTGTGCGCTGACCCTGGCCGGAACCCATCCGGACATCCGCTTCTATGCTCCGGAGAAATCCCGCATGATCCGGGTGGACCAGGTGCGGGCGCTGTCTGCCTTTGCCGTGGGGTCCCCTCAGGTGGCCCATCGCAAGGTGATCGTGGTTGACCGGGCGGACCAGCTCAACATCAACGCTGCCAACGCCTTGCTGAAAACCCTGGAAGAACCCTCTGCCGACGTGGTGCTGATTCTGTTGCAGGAAGCGGGTCGGCCGATCCTGCCCACCCTGCGTTCCCGCTGCCAGGGCATGGTATTGCGAACCCCGGATCACGAGGCCGCGGCACGCTGGCTGGCAGAACAGATCGCGCTGCTGGCTGAAGAAGACAGGCCGGATGCGGCCAGTTGTATAACGGCCCTTGAACTGGCCGGAGGTGCCCCGCGACTGGCACTGGAATATGTTACCGGGGACTTTCTCCAGCAACGCCGGGATGCCCTGGATAGCTTTCGCCGTTTCATGAAGTCGGAAATCACCTTGGGCGAGGCGGCCAGACCGTTCAAGACCATTGGCCTGGAAGAAACTCTGTGGCTGCTGGAGGGCTGGGCGGCGGACCTGGCCCGGCTGGCGGCCGGTGGTGCCGGTCGGGATGCCGAGGCTGAGGATATGCTGCGTTACCTGGCGCAGAACAATCCGCCCTGGAAAGCGCACCAGTTATTGGACGCGATTCACGAAGCCAGGGCCGCCGGGGTATATAATGTGAACCCTGAGCTGGAGGCCGAGCGCCTGCTCATGCAGTGGCAGGCGTTGATGCCCGTCAGGCGCACGGCGGCGCGGTAGCTGTAATGGCCTGAGCAAGCCCGCAGCTGGACGGGTGACCTGTCCGTTGGCGTGGGCGCCAGGGCTGCCGGCTGCTATAGTCTTCAAACTGTGGTCTTCAAACTATAGTCTTCAAGCGGTTAGCTGATTTTCATAACAACGAACGTAGAAAAGGTGTTGATATGGGGCCTGGATTCGGTGCTCGCAGTGGCATTCTGACCCTGACAATTAAAGACAAGGCGGTGTTATACGCCGCATACATGCCTTATATCCGGCAGGGTGGCCTGTTCATCCCGACCCAGAAGCAGTATCAGCTGGGGGATGAAGTGTTCCTGCTGTTAAACCTGATGGACGAGCCGGAGAAGATTCCGGTAGCGGGCAAAGTGGTGTGGATTACCCCGAAGGGCGCGCAGGGTAATCGCGCGGCCGGCATTGGCGTGCAGTTCACCGGTGACGACGAGACCGCACGTACCAAGATCGAATCCTACCTGGCCGGAGCGCTGAGTTCGGATCGTCCTACACACACGATGTAACCCTGGTTCCGTGAAGGTTTAGTTATGAATGATCCGGCCGTAATGATTGCCCGTGATCCGCTGGGCTGTCATGAAGTCCGCTGGCCCTTGCGGCACCTGACCCTCGCGGGAGAACACTGGCCAGCCAGCCAGCCGCAGGGTGAACGTCCGCCCATCGTCGCGCTGCATGGCTGGCTGGATAACTGCCGCTCCTTCGCCCGCCTCGCGCCGGAACTGACTGATCTTGGCGACGTCTACGCGGTGGACCTTGCCGGTCACGGTCATTCCGACCATCGTCCGCCGGGGCAGGGCTATCCATTAATGGAGTATGTCGCCGACCTGGCGGAGTTGCTGGACAGCCACTTCAGCGGGCCAGTTGACCTGGTGTCACACTCACTTGGCGGCATTGTTTCGATTCTTTTTGCCGCGGCCTTTCCGGAGAAAGTGCGCAAGGTCGCGATGATCGACAGCCTTGGTCCGATCAGCAAACCGCCGGAAGAACTGGTGGACCAGCTGCGACGTAGTATCAGGAAACGGCTCAGCGGGTCGGGGCATCCGGCCGTCTATCCGGACCATGAAAGTGCCGCCCGGGTACGTGCCCAGGGAATGATACCGCTCTCCCATGAGGCGGCGATGCTGCTGATATCCCGGAGTATGAAGGCGGTGGATGGCGGGTTTGCCTGGCGTACCGATGCGCGCCTGCGCCATCCCTCCATGCTGATGATGGATGAGCAGCAGGTGTTGGCGGCGCTGGCGCGGGTGGCTCCGCCGGTGCTGTTCGTCGAAGCCCGGAACGGCCTGCTATCGCGCCGGCCCCAGTGGGATGCGCGTATCCGGGCCATAGCTTCGCTCACCCATGTTGAGGTGCCCGGCTCTCATCACTGTCACCTGGAAGGAGATATTTCGCCTGTGGTTGCTGCAATCAGGAAGTTTCTGACTGATGGGAAATAAACGGATCAATCTGGCCGCTCTGTTGCTGGCCTCACTGTTGCTGGCCGGGCCGGTTTGGGCCGAAGTGATGCCCAGGTTTCCCTTGTCGGTGCTGCAAACCGAAGTCGAGATCCGCTCACCGGCGCACCGGGTGTTGTTGAGCCCGGTCCGAGAGATCAATGACGAGATCCGCTCCAACGTCATCGCCAGGGTTCCGGTGGAAGGCACCGGCCAGTTGTTTGAAGTGATCAGCGATTCCGGCCGGAAGGAAGCCCGTGAGTTTTACCTGCGCACGCTGCAGTCCCGTAATGCCACCATCCTTTACCAGTGCGCCGGTGTGGCCTGTGGTCGCAGTAACGTCTGGGCGAACCAGGTGTTCAACCAGTCCACACTCTATGGCCGGGACGCCGACCAGGACTATCTCGCAGCCGCCTACATCGGCGAGGACAGCCGCACCTGGCTGACGCTGGTGTATACCGTGACCCGCGGTAACCAGCGGGAATACGTCTGGGTGGAGCACCTGGCGCTGGGCGAGGGTGCGGTGGTGCCCGGCCTTGACGGCGGACAACACCGTATTGTCGGCCCGCTGGTTATCTCCTGGACCGGCGGGGTGACCTACCGGTTTGACTGGACGGCCAATGACCGGCGCCGGTTGAATGACTGGGCTGCCGAAGACGGTAGTAAAGTAGTGCTGGCAAGCTATTCTGTACTTGAAGGGGACGAGTCCCTGACTGATGCCATGGATCGCGCCCGGGCAGCTGCCGAGTCACTGGCTGCTGTGCTTGGCAAGACCGGAATCCGCAGGGAACAGATCGAGATCATTACCATCGGGCCGGCGGTGAAGCTGGCCGACCCCGGTCGCCAGGGTAACCGGGTCGAAATCGTGGTGGTCAGGAGGTAGCCGATGAACCCCCCAGAGACGCCGGCTGAAGGCAAGACTGTTGCCCTGACCCTTGGCAGTGGCGGGGCGCGGGGCTATGCCCACATCGGTGCCATTGAGGTGCTGAAGGAGCGTGGCTACAACATCATTGCCATTTCCGGGTGCTCCATGGGCGCGCTTATCGGTGGCGTGTACGCCGCCGGCAGGTTGAATGACTACAAAGACTGGGTCACGGGGCTCGGCCAGTTTGACGTGCTGAAACTCCTGGACGTCACTTTCAGCTCCATTGGCGCAATCCGGGGCGAAAAGATTTTCTCGGTGGTCCGGGAAATGCTGGGGGACACCCGCATCGAGGATCTCCCGATTGCCTATACTGCAGTAGCGACAGACCTGCTGGCGCACAAGGAGGTCTGGTTCCAGGAAGGCCCCCTTGACCAGGCAATCCGCGCCTCCGTCGCCATTCCCAGTGTGGTCACGCCCCTGGTCCTGAATGGCCGCGTGCTGGTGGACGGTGCCCTGTTGAATCCGCTGCCGATCATCCCCACCATTTCGTCCCATGCCGACCTGGTGGTTGCGGTCAATCTCAGCGGTGAGGACGATCGCAGCCAGCGTATTCCGGATGCTGCATTTGCCGGACACCCGGACTCGGATATGGAAGAGTGGGTCGACAAGGTTCGGGACAAGGCGTCGCGCTGGTTTGACTGGGACACTCTCAAGACGCTGGGTGGCAAGCGCGAGAATGGCCACCCGGTAGTTCCCGGCGGGGAACACCCTGAACAGAAAATCAGCAAGGCTGTGGTCAGGAAGAACCACGATGACGCCAACACCATTGACTGGGACAAGCTGGGGATAGGCAAGTTCGACGTTATGAACCTGACGATCGAAACCATGCAGAGTGCCCTGGTCCAGTACAAGATTGCTGGCTACCCGCCGGACCTGCTGGTCAACATTCCCAAGAATGCCTGCCGCAGTTATGACTATCACAAGGCCCCCGAACTGATTCAGCTGGGTCGGGAACGGATGGCCGCAGCCCTGGACCGCTTCGAGACGGACCACAGCAGTTCCGGACCGCTGTCGGTGTGAACCGTTAACGATCTACCGTCTACCGTCAACGAGGGGCTGCAGGTGGCAGCTGAAAGCGCGTATAATCGGCGCTTTCGGACCGATACATTCAGCACACTATTCCAGCACACATGTCCAGCACACATGAGCAACAAGGATACCTGCCTGTGACCAGCGTTATCGATGATCTGCATACCGTCCGCGATTACCTGAGATACGTCTCCTCAAAGTTTGCTGCGTCGCCACTGTATTTCGGTCACGGCACCGATAATGTCTGGGATGAAGCGGTACAGCTGGTGATGCGGAGCCTGAACCTGCCACTGGAAAACAATGCCGTGTTTCTGGATGCCCGGCTGGTGCGGGAAGAGCGCGAGCTGATTATCGAGCGAATGAACCGGCGGATAAACGAGCGGGTGCCGCTGGCCTATCTGCTGGGTGAAGCCTGGTTCATGGGGTTGCCCTTCCACGTTGACGATCGGGTACTGGTGCCGCGCTCACCGCTGGGTGAGCTGATCCAGAACGGGCTCCAGCCCTGGCTGGGCAGCAAGGCAGCCTATCGTATTCTTGATCTGTGCACCGGCAGCGGCTGTATCGGTATCGCGGCGGCCACCGTGTTTGAAGATGCCGAAGTGGAGCTGGCGGATATTTCCGAGCATGCCCTGGAGGTGGCCCGGTCCAATATTGAATACCATGAGCTTGGTGAGCGGGTGCGTACCGTGCACTCCGACCTGTTCGACAGCCTCGAGGGCTACTACGACGTCATTCTGAGCAATCCGCCCTATGTGGATGCGCGGGATCTCGCGTCCATGCCCGAAGAGTACAGCCATGAGCCGGAACTCGGTCTGGCGGCGGGGGATGACGGACTGGATATCGCCCACCGAATCCTCGCCGAGGCTGCCGACCACCTCAATCCTGGCGGCCTGCTGATCGTTGAAGTAGGGAATAGCTGGGTGGCCCTGCAAGAGGCCTACCCGGACCTGTCGTTCACCTGGCTGGAGTTTGAAAACGGTGGCGAAGGCGTGTTCCTGCTGACAGCGGAAGATCTGCTGAACTGGCAAGGCAAAGCTTGAACTGAATTCTGCAAAAATGGGATAACAAACTGAATCATGTCAGGAAATAGCTTCGGAAAACTGTTTACGGTCACCACATTCGGGGAAAGCCACGGCGTCGCCCTGGGGTGCATTATTGATGGGTGTCCTCCGGGGCTGGAACTGACTGAGGCCGATCTGCAGGCCGACCTGGATCGCCGCAAGCCCGGCACCTCCCGTCACACCACCCAGCGGCGTGAGCCGGATGAAGTGAGGATCCTGTCGGGCGTCTTTGAGGGCAAGACCACTGGAACACCTATTGGCCTGCTGATCGAGAATACCGATCAGCGTTCCAAGGATTACTCCAAGATTGCCGAACAGTTCCGTCCGGCCCACGCTGACTATACCTATACCCACAAATACGGCTTCCGGGATTATCGGGGTGGCGGTCGTTCCTCCGCCCGGGAAACGGCGATGCGGGTGGCAGCCGGTGCGGTGGCCCGCAAATACCTGGAGCAGCGCCTGGGGATCACCATTCGCGGTTACCTCTCGCAGCTTGGTCCGATTCGCGCTGAAAAGCTCGATTGGGACCAGGTTCACCAGAATCCGTTCTTCTGTCCGGACGCCGATAAGGTGGCGGAAATGGAAGCCTATATGGACGCACTGCGCAAGGAAGGCGACTCCATCGGAGCCCGGATCAACGTGGTCGCCGAGGGTGTCCCTCCGGGGCTGGGGGAGCCCATTTTTGACCGGCTGGATGCTGACCTGGCCCATGCCCTGATGAGCATCAACGCGGTGAAGGGTGTTGAAATCGGGGCCGGCTTTGACTGTGTGGAGCAGAAAGGCACCGAGCATCGCGACGAAATGACGCCGGACGGTTTCCTGTCCAACAGCGCCGGTGGTGTGCTGGGGGGGATCTCTTCGGGTCAGCCAATTGTCGCGAGCATCGCCCTCAAGCCGACGTCCAGCCTTCGTTTGCCTGGTCGCAGTATTGATGTCCATGGTAATCCGGTGGAGGTTATTACCACCGGTCGTCACGATCCCTGTGTCGGTATTCGGGCAACCCCCATCGCCGAGGCAATGATGGCCATTGTGCTGATGGACCATTACCTGCGGCACCGCGGCCAGAACGGAGACGTGGAGGTAGATACGCCGGTGCTCGGTCAGCTCTGACCTTCCGCCGCCCGCGCCGGAGCTAAGGAGCGCAGTGATTTACTGGCGACTTTCAAACCTCTACTTCTGGTTTTTTGCCCTGCTGGGAGGGCTCCTGCCTTACTGGTCGCTCTACCTTGAGGGCCAGGGGTTTTCCTATCTTCAGATCGCCACCCTGATGGCGACCATCCAGCTTACCAAGATTGTCGCGCCCAGTGTCTGGGGCCACCTCGGGGATCGCACCGGCCAGCGGGTCCGGCTGGTGCGCTTTGGTGCCGTTACCGGTTCGCTTTGTTTCGCCGGGGTATTCCTCGAGCCCGGGTTTTACGGGTTGCTGCTGGTCATGCTGGCGTTCACCTTTTTCTGGAACGCCATTCTGCCGCTCTATGAGGTGATCACCCTGCGAACCCTCGGCCGCAGGAAGGACCGCTATGGCAAGGTCCGGCTATGGGGCTCGGTGGGCTTCATCGGTGCGGTGGCCGGAGTGGGGGGGGTACTGGAACTGGTGCCGATCCGCAGCCTGCCGTGGCTGTTGCTTCCGGTGTTTGCCGGGATAGTCGTTTCCGCCTTCCTGATCCGTTCAGAGCGGGGCGTACGCAAACCGCCGGCACCCAGCGGCAGCTTGCGGCAGATACTGAGCCATCCCGCCGTGGTGGCCTTCTTCCTGATGAATTTTCTGCTCCAGGTATCCCATGGGGCCTATTACACCTTCTTTAGTATTCACCTGGAGTTGTACGGTTACAGCAAGCTGGCCATCGGCCTGTTGTGGTCGCTCGGGGTGCTTGCGGAAATTGGTCTGTTCCTGGTCATGCACCGCCTGGTGCGCCGGTTTACCGTGCGCCAGATTGCGCTGGCCGCGCTGGCGCTGACCCTCATTCGCTGGATCCTGATCGCAGAACTCACCGCAGTGCTTCCGGTGCTGATCTTTGCCCAGTTGCTGCACGCGGCCTCCTACGGCGCCCTCCATGCGGTTTCGGTGCAGTACATCCAGGGTTACTTCGGCCAGCATCACCACGGCCAGGGCCAGGCGTTGTACAGCGGGCTGACGTTTGGTGCGGGTGGCGCAGCCGGAGCCTGGATTTCCGGTTTTCTGGTCGAGGGGATCAGCACATCGGCGGCATTCTGGGGCGGGGCCGTTGCCATGGCAGTGGCGCTGGCGGTGAGCTGGCGGGGGTTGAATCCCCCGCCGCAGGCAAGCTAGAGAATTGCAGCAGTCAGTGCAGGGTTACTCGCCGCTTTCCTCGTCTTCATCATCCTCAAGCTTGAGCGAGAATCCGCTGCTGCCGGAGCTTGCTGCATCCGGTTTGCTGCCATCCTGGCCATGGAGCTTGATTTTCAGGCGCAGGTTGTTGGCAGAATCGGCGTTCTTGAGGGCTTCGTCCTCGGTAATCTTGCCATCCTTCCAGAGTTTGAACAGGGCCAGGTCAAAGGTCTGCATGCCGAGGTTGGCCGACTTCTCCATGATCTCCTTGATACCGTCAATCTCGCCCCGCAGGATCAGTTCGGAAATGGTCGGTGTGCCCAGCAGGATCTCGATTGCCGCGCAACGTTTCTTGTCGACGGTGGGAATCAGCCGCTGGGACACGAACGCCCGCAGGTTCATCGACAGATCCATCAGCAGCTGTGGCCGCCGCTCCTCCGGGAAGAAGTTGATGATCCGGTCCAGCGCCTGGTTTGCGTTGTTGGCGTGCAGCGTTGAAATACACAGGTGGCCGGTTTCGGCAAAGGCGAGGGCGTGTTCCATGGTCTCCCGGTCGCGGATCTCGCCAATCAGGATCACATCCGGTGCCTGACGCAGGGTGTTCTTCAGGGCCTTGTGGAAACTGCGGGTATCGACGCCGACTTCGCGCTGGTTCACGATGCACTTCTTGTGACGGTGGATGTACTCCACCGGGTCTTCAATGGTGATGATGTGGCCGCTGGAGTTGCTGTTACGATAATCGATCAGGGCGGCCAGCGAAGTGGACTTGCCGGAGCCGGTTGCACCAACAAACAGCACCAGTCCGCGCTTGGCCATCACCACGTCTTTCAGTATCGGGGGCAGTCCCAGATCATCGGCGTTAGGAATTTCGGTGACAATGTTGCGGGCGACGATGGAAATTTCATTGCGCTGGCGGAAGATATTGATGCGGAACCGGCCCACATTACGGATGCTGTAGGCCAGGTTCATCTCGAGCTCCTGCTCGAATTCGGCAATCTGCTCTTCGTCCATGATCTGGTAGGCAATTTCCTTGATAGTGCCCGGTGCCATGGGGTTACGGTCGATCGGCTTGAGTGTGCCGTGGAATTTGGCGCAGGGTGGTGCGCCGGTACTCAGGTACAGGTCCGAGCCGTCATTCTTGGCCAGAATCTTCAGAAAATCGTCAAACCCCATTTAAATTCCCCAATATCCTCAGTTCAGTTGGTTTCGCGCTGCCAGCGGTCCGGCCCCGGTGCCGTCAGCCGCCTTCTTCATCCCGTACCACCTCAAGCAGCGCCCGCGCTGCACTGCTCAATTGCCGGCCGGTGAGACCAATGGCTCCCAGCACACGAGTCACCGGGAAACTGATGTTCAGCCGCCGGATACTGTCATCCACCATACTCAGGGGTAACACGCTCCAGCCAAGGCCAACGCTGGTCATCATCTTGATGGTCTCAAGATAGTTGGTCGGCATCTGTGGATTCAGAGGCAGATTTGCCTCCAGGAACAACCTGCTTACCACCCGGTAGGTCGCCGTCGTGGTGTCCGGCAACAGCGCTGCATAGTCAGCAAGGTCTGCCAGGGTTGGTGAATTCATTCCCGCCAGCAAATGCTCCGGACCCGCTACAAAGGCCATGGGATCCGGCCACTGTTCATATACCATGAAGTGGCCCGCCATACTGTCACTAAGTGTGACAAAGGCCAGCTCGGCGTTACGTTTTCGCATCTGTTCGTACGCCGCATCGGACTCCATGAACTGGAAATTGAGTGACACATCGGGGAACTCCCGGGTGAACCGTCGCAACCAGCTAGGCAGGTGATGGAGGCCAATGTGATGGCTGGCAATAATCTGCAGTTCACCCTCAACCCGTCCGGCATCCGACGTCAGAGCGACCCGTGCATTATGGATCTCGTCGAGGATCCGGCGGGCGTGGGGCAGTAATCGGGTGCCGGCATCGGTCAGGCGGATCTCCCGATGGCTCCGGTCAATAAGTTTGGTCCCAAGCTGGTTCTCCAGCGCCGCCAGACGCTTACTGATTGCCGGCTGGGTAAGGTGAAGGACCTCGGCCGCTTCAGAGAAAGAACTCTGGTCGACAATAGTGAGAAAGGCCCTGAGCGAATTAGAATCCATAATTGGTTCTCTTGGACTTGGTGGCACTCGGGTTGTGGGGTCAGGTTGGCTGAACTCCAAAATTATGATATGCCAAACGGTAATGCAAAGAATAAAAAACATGAATTGAGGTTATGTAATGCCGGGGAGTAAGATAACCGCCAGTGTAGTCAAAACCAGAAACCCCCAGAGAGTGAGAGAGAACCATGGCGGGCAAGACCTTATACGACAAATTGTGGGACGACCATCTCGTCAAGCAGCGGGATGACGGCTCAGCGCTTATCTACATCGACCGGCAACTGCTCCACGAAGTAACCTCGCCGCAGGCCTTTGAAGGCCTTCGCCTGGCCGGCCGCAAGCCCTGGCGCATCGACGCTAACCTGGCAACACCCGACCACAACGTACCGACCACTGATCGCGACAAAGGTATCGACGGAATTGTTGACCCGGTCTCCCGCACCCAGGTTGAAACCCTCGACAAGAACTGCGACGAATTCGGCATCCTGGAATTCAAGATCAAGGACCAGCGCCAGGGCATCGTCCACGTCATCGGGCCGGAACAGGGTGCCACCTTGCCGGGCATGAGCATCGTCTGTGGTGACTCCCACACCTCCACCCACGGCGCCTTCGGCTGCCTGGCCCACGGTATCGGCACCTCCGAAGTCGAGCATGTGCTGGCCACCCAGTGCCTCGTGCAGAAGAAAATGAAAAACATGCTGGTCAAGGTCAACGGCAAACTGGGCCGCGGTGTGACCGGCAAGGACGTGGTGCTGGCCATCATTGGCAAGATCGGCACCGCCGGCGGTACCGGTTACGCCATCGAATTTGGCGGCGAGGCGATTCGTGGCCTGAGCATGGAAGGGCGGATGACCATCTGCAACATGGCCATTGAAGCTGGCGCCCGGGTCGGCATGGTCGCAGTGGATGACACCACCATCGAATACGTCAAAGGCCGTCCATTTTCCCCCATCGGTGAACAGTGGGACGCCGCCGTTGCCTACTGGCGCACCCTGCACAGCGACGATAACGCCGTATTCGACAAAGTCGTGGAACTCGATGGCGCTGCCATCAAGCCCCAGGTGAGCTGGGGGACGTCACCGGAGATGGTCGCCGACGTGGATGGCCAGGTGCCTGATCCGGCGAAGGAAGAGGACCCCATCCGTCGCGAGGGTATTGTTCGCGCCCTGAAATACATGGGATTGCAACCCAACCAGGCGATCACCGACATCCAGCTCGACCGGGTATTCATCGGCTCCTGTACCAATAGCCGGATTGAAGACCTGCGTGAAGCTGCCGCCGTGGTCAAGGGCCGCAAGGTCGCTGCCAGCCTCAAGCAGGCAATGGTTGTGCCGGGTTCCGGCCTGGTCAAGGCCCAGGCGGAGCAGGAAGGTCTCGACAAGATCTTTATCGAAGCCGGCCTGGAATGGCGTGATCCGGGGTGCTCCATGTGCCTTGCGATGAATGCGGACAAACTGGGGCAGGGCGAGCATTGTGCGTCCACCTCCAACCGTAACTTCGAAGGCCGTCAGGGCTTCGGCGGCCGGACTCACCTGGTCAGCCCGGCGATGGCGGCTGCCGCTGCGGTAACCGGCCACTTCGTCGACGTCCGCGAATTGCTGAACTGATCCACAGGAGAGAGACCATGCGCGCATTCACGCAACACCAGGGCATCGTTGCCCCCATGGACCGGTCCAATGTGGACACGGACATGATCATTCCCAAGCAGTTCCTGAAGTCCATCAAGCGTACCGGCTTCGGCCCGAACCTGTTTGACGAGCTGCGCTACCTCGACGAGGGCAAGCCCGATCAGGACAGTTCACAGCGTCCGCTCAATCCGGACTTCGTACTCAACCAGGCCCGTTACAAGGACGCCAGTGTACTGTTGGCTCGTGCCAACTTCGGTTGTGGCTCCAGTCGCGAGCACGCCCCCTGGGCGCTCGAGGATTACGGGTTCCGGGTGATTATTGCCCCAAGTTTCGCGGATATTTTCTACAACAACTGCTTCAAGAACGGGTTGTTACCCATTGTTCTTGAAGAAGAACAGGTTGACCGGCTGTTTCGGGAAGCTGAGGCTACTGAAGGTTATCAGCTGACTGTGGATCTGGAAGCGCAAACCGTAACGACGCCGTCAGGCGAATCCTTCAGCTTTGAGGTGGACAACTTTCGCCGCCATTGCCTGCTGAACGGTCTCGACGATATCGGCGTGACCCTTGAGGATGCCGAGCAGATCCGGGCCTACGAAGACGCCCGGCGCAAGACTGCGCCCTGGCTGTTCAATTCAGTAAACCAGTAAGATCAAGTTAATCAGGAATCTGACATGTCCAAGACGGTATTGATGCTCCCGGGCGACGGGATTGGCCCGGAAATTGTTGCGGAGGCCGAAAAGGTTCTGCACAAGGTCAACGAAAAATTCAACCTCGGACTGACGTTCGAGCAGGCTCTGGTGGGTGGCGCTGCTATCGATGCAACCGGTATCCCGCTGCCTGACGAGACTCTCGACAAAGCCCGTCAGGCGGATGCCATCCTGCTTGGCGCGGTGGGCGGCCCCAAATGGGACCAGCTTGAAATGGCGCGGCGGCCGGAGAAAGGCTTGCTCGGCCTGCGTTCAAATCTGCAGCTGTTCGCCAACCTGCGGCCGGCGATTCTGTACCCGCAACTGGCGTCGGCATCTTCGCTGAAGCCGGAAGTGGTGTCCGGCCTGGATATCATGATTGTCCGTGAGCTGACCGGCGGCATCTACTTCGGTCAGCCCCGTGGTGTCCGGGAATTGGAGGGCGGCGAGCGACAGGGCTACAACACCTACGTTTACTCCGAGTCGGAGATCCGGCGCATCGGCCGGGTGGCCTTCGAGGCGGCCCGTCAGCGCAACAAAAAGCTGTGCTCGGTAGACAAGGCCAACGTGCTCGAAGTGACGGTGCTGTGGCGGGAAGTAATGACCGAGCTGGCGAAGGAGTATCCGGATGTCGAACTGTCCCATATGTACGTCGACAACGCGGCCATGCAGCTGGTGCGCGCACCCAAGCAATTCGATGTGATTGTGACCGGAAACATGTTTGGTGATATCCTTTCGGACGAAGCGGCTATGCTCACCGGCTCTATTGGCATGCTGCCGTCGGCGTCGCTGAACGCCGAAAAACAGGGCATGTACGAGCCCTGTCACGGTTCGGCGCCGGATATTGCCGGGCAGGGTATTGCCAATCCGTTGGCCACCATTCTCAGTGCCGCCATGATGTTGCGGTACAGTCTGGGCGAGGAAAAAGCTGCCGAAGCTATCGAGGCAGCCGTCAGCACAGTGCTGGATCAGGGGCTGCGCACCGCAGACATTATGTCTGAGGGCGCGAGGAAAGTGTCTACCCTTGAAATGGGTGAGGCAGTTCTCGCAGCGCTTTGAGGCCCTTACCGGTTCAGTAGTTTTGAGACCCGACGGCAACAGGATGCGGTTGCCGCGGGATCATCCATCCTGTCCCTGCCAGCGATAACGGTTGCGGGCGGGCATAAAGCGAGGTTCAAAGGTCGCACATGAAGCGAGTTGGACTTGTAGGTTGGCGTGGCATGGTGGGCTCGGTCCTCATGCAGCGCATGCGTGAAGAAAACGATTTTGCCGATATCGATCCGGTGTTTTTTACCACTTCCCAGGCCGGGAAGCCGGCCCCGGACGTAGGCAAGGAAGGCATTCCGCCGCTGCAGAATGCGTTTGATATCGACATCCTGAAAACCCTGGATGTCATTGTGACCTGCCAGGGTGGCGACTACACCACCGAGGTTTATCAGAAGCTGCGCGATGCAGGCTGGCAAGGCTACTGGATCGATGCAGCCTCCACCCTGCGGATGGCCGACCACTCGGTCATCGTGCTGGATCCGGTTAACCGCAACGTTATCGATGCGGCGCTGGCGAAGGGCGTCAAGGATTACATCGGTGGTAACTGCACCGTCAGCCTGATGATGCTGGCCCTCGGCGGACTGCTGGAGCAGGATCTGATTGAGTGGGTTTCGCCGATGACTTATCAGGCGGCTTCCGGTTCCGGTGCCCAGAACATGCGTGAGCTGCTGAGCCAGATGGGCGAATTGCATAACAGTGTTCGTGCAGAACTGGAAGATCCGGCCTCGGCCATCCTGGAAATCGATCGCAAGGTGACTGAAACCATGCGTTCCGGGGACTTCCCGACCGAGCATTTTGGGGTGCCGCTGGCGGGCAGCCTGATTCCGTTCATCGACAAGCAGCTCGATAACGGTATGAGCAAGGAAGAGTGGAAAGCCGGTGTAGAGACCAACAAGATCCTCGGTCGCAGTGGCAACCCGATTCCCATTGACGGAATCTGTGTCAGGATTGGCGCCATGCGTTCCCATAGCCAGGCGCTGACCATCAAGCTGCGAAAGGACCTGTCGGTTGAGGAAATCGAAGGCATTCTGGCGAAGGGCAACGATTGGGTGAAAGTGATCCCGAACGATCGGGACGCCACCATGCAGGAGCTGACCCCGACCCGGGTGACCGGAACCCTGGGGATTCCCATCGGCCGGATTCGCAAGCTGGCCATGGGGCCGGAGTATATCTCGGCGTTTACCGTCGGTGACCAGTTGCTGTGGGGTGCTGCGGAACCGCTGCGGCGGATGCTGCGCATCCTTCAGGAACGCTGAGGGAAGTCCAATGCAGGCTGGTTAATGCCAACTGTGTCCGGTTTCCGATAACCGGTTGGGGGCGGAGGCTGATTTCAGTCTCCGCCCCTGTTATTTTCAGAGATGATTGGTTCCCCTTGTGCCGAACGTGGGCTAGACTCAGCTTCGAAGCGGGATGGCCGGGAGTGGTTTTGAGTGGCGTTGAAGGAACAGCACGTTCCGGAAGAATGATAAAGAAATGGTATAAGCATTGAAGCTGATTGATTGATAAAACTCACTTTATCAACAATACTTGGCTGGCCGGAAATTAAAGAATTGACATAATAACGACATAATCCAGACGAATTTACGTAAGACAAAAGTCATCCATCCTCGTCCGATTCTGCTGGCACTGCAGCAGTAACGAATAACGGAGACTGGTAAGGAATAAGCATGAAGGTACGCAAGCTTGCGGTTGCCCTGGCTCTGGCGGGAGGGCTGGGTTCCAGCGTTGCACACGCTTTGGGGCTGGGAGAAATTGAATTACAGTCTTTCCTCAACGAGCCGTTGGATGCAGAAATTGATCTGCGTAAAAGTACTGGCGTAAGCCCAGACGAAGTATTCGTTAACATTGCTTCGGAAGCGGATTACAACCGGGTTGGTATCAGCCGGAATTACTTCCTTACCAAGCTCAGATTCAATGTAACCACCGCGCCGGATGGCAACCTCGTTGTCAACGTCTCTTCCAGCGAGCCCTTGCGGGAGCCGTATCTCAATTTCCTGCTTGAGGTGACCTGGCCCAGCGGCCGGCTGATGCGGGAATATTCCTTGCTGGTCGATCCGCCTGTGTACGCCGAAGAATCCGGCGAGCGCCAGGTTGTCGCGCCTGCGGCCTCAACGGCGACTCGGACTACCGCCTCCCCAAGTCGCCCTGCCGCCACAAGATCCTCCGCACCCGCTTCAGCGGCGGGTGATACTGCGTACAGCAGGACCACGTTTGGTCCGACGGGGCAGTCAGATACCCTTTGGGGCATAGCAATCAAAGTACGTCCGGACAGCAGCCTGAGTCCACAGCAGGTAATGCTCGCTATCCAGGATCTGAACCCGGATGCCTTCATCGACGGCAACATCAACAAGCTCAAGCGTGGCCAGGTGCTGCGCATCCCCACGGCCGAACAGATTCGGTCCCGCACCCCGGCCCAGGCGGTCAGGGAAGTGGTTGCCCAGAACGAAGCCCTGTCAGCTCCCCGTCGTGAGGTTGACGCGACAGCTTCCGCCGAGGGCGTCCAACCTCAGGCTCCGGCAGCTGCGCCTGGTACGGCGCCCGCACCTGATGAGCTGAAACTGCTGGTGTCGGAAGATTCCGGCAGTCGTGCCAGTGAAGACGGCGGTTCCGCTGCCGGCGATGGCCGTACCGGTGGTACCGCCGATGCGGGCAGCGCCGTGGCGATGGAGGAACTGGACAAGGTTCGTCGTGAAAATGAAGATCTGAGTGGCCGGGTCGAGGACCTGCAAAGTCAGGTGGAAACCCTGCAGCGTCTGCTGGAGCTCAAGAACAGCCAGTTGGCCGAGATCCAGAGCCTGAACGCCGATGGTGCTGACGGTGCCTTGCAGCAGGCACCGGTTACCGGAACTGGCGAAGTGACTGCCGACAGCGGTGCGGAGGCCGGCACTGCTGAGCTGCAATCCGCCGAATCTGCTGACGCTGCGGTGGCTGGAGCTGACGGCTCAGACGTTGGCGATGACGCCGGCGATCCGGAAGTTGGTGCTGCGGAAGCCGGCGCTCCGGAAGAGGGTGCGGATGCGACAGATTCCCGGGATGCCGCGGAAGGACTGTCGACCGATGCAGCCGCCGGCGCTGGCACCGATGAGATGGCCTCCGATGAGGCCGCAGGCGGAGTGGCTGACGATGCGTTTGGTGGCACTGCCGAACCAGCCAGTGAGGCGGCTCCGGAACCACAGCCGCTTCAGCAGTCTGCACAGCCTGCGCCCACCGAGCCGGCTCCGGTAGCGGCGTCTCAGCCCAAGGCGGACAAGGGGTTTCCGGGTAATTTTATTGACGCCATCACCAACAACTTCCTGTATCAGGTGGCCCTTGGTGGCGGCCTGGTTCTGTTGCTGCTGATACTGCTGCTGTTGGCCCGTCGCAATGCCAGTCGCGAAAAGGCGTTCTATGACGAGCTGAACGCGGAAGCCGGTGATGAGAAAGATTCCTTCGATCTGCCGGTAGGGGCGCAAGGTGGCGCTGTCGAGGCTGAAGTCGACGCTCTCGCCGAAGCGGATGCACTGATCGGGCAGGGTCGCTACGAACAGGCCGGGCAGAGCCTGGAGGCAGCCATCTCCCGCGAGCCTAGCCGGTCCGATCTGCGCCTGAAATTGTTGACGGTCTATGCCGACACCCAGGATCGAAGTGCATTTGACAAGCAGTTCCGGGAACTGGAAGCCATGGAGGATGAGCAGGTGATGGCCGAGGCTGTCGCTCTGAGATCCCGCCTGGACGAAGCAGAGGATATTCCCAGTATTGATGATCTGGAATCCCAGCTGCGCTCCGGTTCCTTCGGCAATGATTCGGGGACAGATGAGAGCAGTCTGCATCCGACCGACGAAACGGTGGCGGAAGAGTATGCAGCGCGCCCTGAAGATAACGAACTTGCCGCCGATTTTGACTTCGAGTCAGGTAACGAGGCATTTGATCTCGACGAGGATGAACTCGCCAAGGCTGCAGGTGCCGAAACAGGAACAGAGGCTGAATCCTTCGATTTCGATCTGTCTGATCTCGATGTGGATGCCGGTTCCGATGTGATTCCGGACAACGAAGCGAAAAAAGCAGAGCAGGATGACTTTTCTCTGGACTTCGAAATTCCGGAAGCGGTTGAGGAACAGGATGATCTGACCGTGGACTTTGATCTGGGTGAGAGCGCTGGTAGTGAAGAAACTTCCAGTTTGGATCTTGATCGGGATTCGGCGGATCTCACCGGGAAATCGGATAGTGACCTGGACAACGATTTCAGTTCGCTGGAACTGGATGACCTTGATACCGACACCGCGACAGATCTGGGTGGCCTGGCAACCGACAGCGAATCAGCCGAGTCTCTCGCAGACAAAGATACCGGCATGCTGGACGAGTCCTTCCTGGACGAGCTCGACGCCGAGCTGGACAAGGTCGGCGCTGAAGACGGCTTCGAAGACGACCTGGACGATGGTGGTCTGGAAGAGCTTGAGCTCGACGTGTCAGACGAGGATCTTGCACTGATGGAAGAGGTTTCTGAGGGCGGTTCTGATCTCGGGGCGCTGGACGACGATCTCGATCTGGAGAACTCGCTCGCAGATGATGGTTCGCTGTTGAGCGATGAAGTGCCGGTAGCCGAAGATGTGGAGGACGACATTCCCCTGACTTCGCCGGAGGCCGGAGTTCAGGCCGAGGAAACCGCCCGTTCGGCGGGGTCTGTCGAGTTTGACGAGGCAGATATCGGCGAGGATGACGACTTTGACTTCCTTTCCGGTACCGACGAGGCGGCCACCAAGCTCGATCTGGCCAGAGCCTACATCGAGATGGGTGACAACGACGGTGCCCGGGATATTCTGGAAGAAGTTGCCCTCGAGGGTAGCGACAGCCAGAAGCTGGAAGCTCAGGATCTTCTTAAAAAAATGTCCTGATCCGTTATAATCGCTCATCAGCGAGCAAACGCCGGCTTCCGGAACTGCCCGGACCACAAGCCGGCGTTTTGCTTTTCAGTCAGTTTGTCTTCCGGATGATCCCTTGTTTCTTGATCCGCTTCCGCTAACAACCGAAAACGAAATCGGCGCCGGCCGGGTTGCCCTGGCTTTTGAATATGATGGGCATGGCTATCACGGCTGGCAGATCCAGAAGTCCGGCGTCCGGTCGGTGGAGGGGGAGCTCACGCAGGCAATCAGCAAAGTGGCCGATCACCCGGTGGACCTGGTGTGTGCGGGGCGCACCGATGCCGGTGTTCACGCCAGCTTCCAGGTTGTCCACTTTGATACGCCTGCTGTACGAAACCTGCGTTCATGGGTAATGGGAATCAACACGGCCTTGCCTTACTCGATTGCGGTGCATTGGGCTGGTATGGGGCAGGGGGATTTTCACGCGCGCTTTTCGGCGATCTACCGTCGATATCGTTACGTGATATACAACAACCCGGTACGCCCCGGTATTCTGCGTGGCCAGGTCAGCTGGACGTTTCGTCCCCTTGATGCGGACAAAATGCACGAAGCCGCGCAGGCGTTGGTTGGCGAGCATGATTTCACCTCCTTTCGGGCGGCTGGATGCCAGTCCCGTACGCCGCAGCGCTATGTCGAGTTTGTTGAGGTAACCCGAAAGGGCGATTACGTCGTAATTGATATTCAGGCCAACGCGTTCCTGCACCATATGGTGCGGAACATTGCCGGTGGCCTGATGGCGGTAGGTAGTGGTGAGCGGCCAACGAGCTGGATTCGTGAGATACTGCAGGCGAGGAATCGCAAGCTTGCAGGGGTAACGGCGCCGCCTTTCGGTCTTTACCTGGTCGATGTCGGGTATCCCGAGGAGTTTGGTGTGCCGGCTGCCCTGTGTGGCCCGGGGTTTTTGCGTCCGTGGTTCAGCGAGGCGGACAATCGTCCGCGGCCCATGCGTAAAATTCATCGTAAACACAGGCCTGAGTCATGAGAACCCGTGTCAAGGTATGCGGAATTACCCGTGTTGCGGACGGTCTGGCAGCGGCCCGCGCCGGCGTGGATACCATCGGCCTGGTATTCTACGAATCCAGTCCGCGGTATGTGACCAACAGCGCCGCGGCGGAGATCGTCAGGGCGTTACCCGCCTTCGTGGGTGTAGTTGGATTGTTCGTGAACCCGATCGAGGCCCAGGTTCGCGAGACGCTCACAGCTGTGCCGCTGGATCTGCTGCAATTTCACGGCGACGAGTCGCCGGAGTTCTGTAGCCAGTTTGGCAAACGTTGGATTAAGGCTATTCGGGTCCGGGAAAAGCAGGATGTCGAGCTGGCGTTCGACCGCTACCGGAATGCCTGCGGTTTGCTGGCTGACGCCTACGATCCGGCCCTTTACGGTGGTACCGGCCAGTCCTTCAACTGGGCGCTGTTACCGGCGGCGCGACCGGTGCCGCTGATATTGGCCGGTGGCCTGACTTCTGATAACGTAGCCCGCGCCATTGCGCAGGTAAAGCCCTGGGCCGTGGATGTCAGTGGTGGTGTTGAGAGCCACAAGGGCATCAAAGACGTCTCCAAAATCACTGATTTTATGAACGAGGTTCACCGTGTCGATCAAACTGACTGAAGAGATGCTGAGCACCCTGCCTGACGCAAGGGGCCATTTCGGTGCCTACGGCGGACGGTTTGTGTCCGAAACCCTGATGGACTCCCTCATGACTCTTGAGGACGAATACCAGCGGCTGAAGCAGGATCCAGAGTTCCAGGCTGCATTTGACAAGGATCTGGCCCATTACGTCGGTCGCCCGAGCCCGCTGTATTTTGCCGAACGGCTGACCCGGGAAACCGGTGGTGCCCAGATCTGGCTGAAGCGCGAAGACCTCAACCACACCGGGGCTCACAAGATCAATAACACGATCGGTCAGGCCTTGCTGGCGAGTTTCCTCGGCAAGAAACGAATCATTGCCGAAACCGGTGCCGGTCAGCATGGGGTGGCGACGGCGACGGTATGTGCCCGTCTCGGTCTTGAATGTCACGTGTTCATGGGCGCTGAGGATGTTCAGCGGCAGTCGCTCAACGTTTACCGGATGAAATTGCTGGGTGCCCAGGTCCATGCCGTCGAAAGCGGAACCCGAACCCTCAAGGACGCGATGAACGACGCCATGCGCGACTGGGTAACCCATGTCGACGAAACCTTCTACATCATTGGAACGGTCGCCGGCCCGCATCCGTATCCGCTGCTGGTTCGTGATTTCCAGGCGGTCATCGGTCGCGAGCTCCGGGCCCAGTCCCTGGAGCAGGCCGGGCGCTTGCCGGATGCCCTGGTCGCTTGTGTTGGCGGTGGTTCCAATGCCATCGGTATGTTCTACCCGTTCCTGACCGACGAATCCGTTGAATTGTACGGTGTGGAAGCTGGTGGTCTGGGCATCGCAACAGGCCAGCATGCGGCACCGTTGTGCGCCGGCCGGCCGGGGGTGCTCCACGGTAACCGTACCTATCTGATGGAAGACGAGAACGGCCAGATTGCCGGCACTCACTCGGTGAGCGCGGGTCTGGACTATCCTGGCGTAGGGCCGGAGCACAGCTGGCTTAAAGATATCGGGCGGGCGCACTACGTGTCGGTCACCGATGACGAAGCACTGGACGGCTTCCGCAAGTTGACCCGGGTGGAGGGTATCATGCCGGCGCTGGAGTCTTCCCATGCCGTTGCCTATGCCGTGAAACTGGCGGCAACCATGGACAAGGACAAGATGCTGGTCATCAATGTCTCGGGGCGCGGTGACAAGGATATCCACACCATTGCAACCCTGGATGGCATTGAACTCTGAGTCGCGACAGCGATCATGGCAGCGCCCGAAGGCGCTGCCAGGCAAGGATTAACAGGAGCAGGCATGAGTCGAATTCAAGGGGTTATGAAAACTCTGAAAGGGCAGGGTCGCAAGGCACTGATTCCGTATATTACCGCGGGTGATCCCGAGCCAGGTCAGACGGTCGGCCTGATGCACACCCTGGTTGAGGCTGGCGCAGACATTATCGAACTGGGTGTTCCCTTTTCCGATCCGATGGCAGACGGCCCGGTCATCCAGCTCGCCTGCGAGCGTGCGCTCAAGCATGGTACCTCGCTGCGTCAGGTGCTGGGGATGGTCAAGACCTTTCGTGAAACCGACCAGGCTACCCCGATTGTGCTGATGGGCTATCTCAACCCCATGGAAGCCATGGGCTACGAGGCGTTCGCCGATGCCGCTTTGGACGCCGGTGTGGATGGCATACTGACGGTCGATCTGCCTCCCGAAGAGGCGGACGATGTTGCGCCACTGTTTGCGGCGCGCAATCTCGATCCGGTATTTCTGCTTGCTCCCACCACAACCGATGACCGGATTCGCGCGATTGCGGAACACTCATCCGGCTATGTGTACTATGTTTCTGTGAAAGGGGTTACCGGTTCGGCCGAGATCAATGTGGACGAGGTGGCTGCCAAGGTCGCTCATATTCACGCCCTGACGGCAGTTCCCGTCGGTGTCGGCTTCGGTATCCGGGATGCGCAAACCGCTGCGGCCATCGGTCGGGTATCCGATGGTGTAATTGTGGGGAGTGTCCTGGTCGATACAATAGCCAGAAATCAGACGGATCCGGCGCAGCTGAAGCGCGCGCTGACGGATCTGCTACACCCAATGCGTGAAGCTCTGGACAGTCTTGCCTCCTGAACGGGAGGCTCCTGACGGGCGGGCATCGAAGGACAGGATGACATCATGAGTAACTGGCTGGATAAAATCATGCCGAGCAAGATCCGCTCGGAGTCAAGACAGCGGACCGGTGTGCCGGAAGGCCTCTGGAAGAAGTGCCCGAAATGCGGTGCGTTTCTCTACAAGCCGGAGCTGGACAAAAACCTGGATGTTTGTCCGAAGTGTAATCACCATCTGCGTGTTTCCGCCCGCCGCCGTCTGGATATTTTTCTGGACAAGGACGGTCGTGAAGAGATCGGTGCCGAGCTTGAGCCCACCGACCGGCTGAAGTTCAAGGACAGCAAGCGCTACAAGGATCGTCTGTCCCAGGCCCAGAAGGCCACGGGTGAGAAAGATGCTCTGGTTGCCATGCGCGGCACAACCATGGGTGTGCCCCTGGTGGCGTGTTCCTTCGAATTCAACTTCCTGGGTGGTTCGATGGGGCAGGTTGTGGGCGAGAAATTCGTCCAGGCGGCCAATATCTGCCTGGAAGAGCGTATTCCGCTGGTGTGTTTTTCTGCCAGTGGCGGCGCCCGGATGCAAGAGGCGATTCTGTCGCTCATGCAAATGGCCAAAACCGCGGCGGTGCTTGAGCGCATGAAGCAGGAAGGCATCCCTTACATTTCGGTGTTGACGGACCCGGTGTTCGGTGGTGTGTCAGCCAGTCTGGCCATGCTGGGCGATCTCAACATCGCTGAACCCTATGCCCTGATCGGTTTTGCCGGACCGCGGGTCATCGAGCAGACGGTGCGTGAAAAACTCCCGGAAGGTTTCCAGCGCAGCGAGTTTCTGCTGGAACACGGGGCCATCGATATGATTCTTCATCGCCACCAGATGCGTGAGCGCATCGCTCACGTACTGGCGAAGTTCGGCGGTCTCGATCGTCCGGGAACAGAAGAGCCGATCGAGTTTGAAGTGACCGAAAGACCTCAAACCGATGCCCCGACGCACTGACCCTGTCTCCTCGCGCCCGGTTGCTCCGGGCGCGAACGCCTCTCTGGCCACCTGGCTGTCTTATCTGGAATCCATCCATCCGGCAGAAATCGATCTCGGCCTTGACCGGGTGCTCACGGTTCTGCGCCGATTGTTCCGTAATCGCCCCCGGGTTCGGGTCATTACCGTAGCCGGCACCAACGGCAAGGGCAGCACCGTTGCCTGTCTCGAAAGTCTGTTGCGTCGGGCAGGTCGCGCCACCGGTGCCTACACGTCGCCTCATCTGTATCGCTATAACGAGCGGGTGAGGATAAATGGTACCGAAGCAACCGATGACCAGCTGGTAACGGCCTTTGAACGGGTCGAGGCGGCGCGCGGTAATGTCACGCTGACCTATTTCGAGTTTGGAACCCTGGCCGCGTTCCAGGTGTTTGCCGATGCCGGCGTGGAGGACTGGATTCTCGAGGTTGGTCTGGGCGGGCGGCTGGATGCTGTCAATGTCATGGATCCGGACCTGGCCGTCATTGCCTCGGTGGACATCGACCATGTGGATTTCCTGGGCGGAGACCGGGAAACCATTGGTTTTGAAAAAGCCGGTATCCTGCGCCAGGGGCGGCCGGCGATCTATGCGGATATTGATCCTCCCCGTTCGGTATTGCAGCAGGTAGCTGCCCAGCGGATTCCGCTGAAGAGGCTGGGGGTGGATTACCGGATTACGGATGCCGGAGAGGGCATGGAGCTGACCTTGATGTCGCCCTCCCGGACCCTGACGCTGCCAGCGACACCGCTGCCGCGCAACAGCGTGGCAGCGGCTGTTGTTGCGGCGCTGATGCTGCAGCCGGAGCTGGATAATCTGGCGATCACCGAGGCGCTCGGTGAGGTTCGCCTGGCGGGCCGCTTCGAGTGTCTGGCGTCGTCACCCGAGATTTTCGTCGATGTCGGGCACAATCCCCATGCGGCCCGCTGGCTGGCTGACAGGATCCGGGCTCGCAAGCCTCTCCGTAATAAGGTTTACGCGGTCTACGCGTGCCTGGCAGACAAGGATTCCTCCGGCGTGGTTGATGCCCTGGCGGATGTTGTCGATGACTGGTTTATCGGCGGGCTGGACTGCCATCGCGGGCTTTCTGCAGCAGAGTTGCGGGCGCGTCTGGCGGTCAGTCACCCCGAACTGGTTGTCCGCGAGGCGCCGACGGTGACTGCGGCGCTGTCTTCTGCCAGGGAAAAAGCGCAAGCTGATGACCTTATCGTGATTTTCGGGTCCTTTTTCACGGTGGCCGAGGCGAGAGCGTCAGTGCTTGGCGAGTCGTCTTAAATATCCGTCATCTGATGTCGGTGGTTTTGAGTTCTTGAAGGTTGCCGGTTAGTATCGGCTCTGTGTTAAGTGGGCGACGATTCAGGTTTTTGAAACAGGGGGCGGGTAAACGTGGATGGACTCAAACAAAGGGTAATTGGTGCGCTGGTGCTGGTTTCGCTGGCTGTAATCTTTGTTCCGATGTTGTTTGATGAACCTCATTCCGAGCGGACCTCCACCACTATCAAGCTGCCTGAGGAGCCGCCGTTCCCGGAAGTTGAAGCACCGGAACCGGTGAGTATTGAGGCACCGTCCTACCACATCGAGGAGTCCGCCGGCGGTTCAGCGCCGGTACTGGAACAGCCCGATCCCGCAACTGAGGTGGCCCCTGCGATGCAGGGTGAAGCCGCGCCCGCCATCGAGCAGCCGGCAGCCGCTGCAGAGCCTGCCGCCCCGAAGCCCGAACCGGCGCCCCGTGAGCAGCCCCGGACACAGGAGAGTACCCCTCCGACTTCCACACCCGCACCAGCTGAGAGCACCGCTTCGGCGGAATACACCCGGTCCCTGGCGGGAGCCTGGGTGGTGCAGTTGGGCAGCTTCGGTAATGCTGACAATGCCCGTCGGCTGCGCGATGACGTTCGGGAGCGCGGCTACAATTCCCACCTTCAGGAGGTGGTGCGTGGCGAACAGACCCTCGTTCGGGTGTTCAGCGGCCCCTTTGCCGAGAAGGCAGAGGCCGAGCGAGCCAAGCAGGTACTCGACAAGGCTTTCGGGTTGAACAGCCTGGTCACCTCCGGTGACAAGTGATTTACGGGGCTCCGCAAATTTACATATCAGGCGGTTTAGCGGTTTGGTGTAAGGCGGATTCCTGCTAGAATTCGCGCTTCCTTTTTTAACACCGGGCCACCCATGGATGCGCTGATCTGGATTGACTGGGTCATCATAACCCTGATCGCCGTTTCAACTCTTATCAGCCTGAAGCGCGGGTTCGTCAAGGAAGCCCTGTCACTGGTTACCTGGGTTGCGGCCTTCATCCTGGCGCGCACTTTTCATCCCCAGATGCAGACATTATTGGAGCAAAGCGTGGAGACGCCGTTGGTTCGGCTGATCGCCGCGTTTGCGATTCTTTTTTTCGGGACCCTCATTGTTGGTGCGATAATCAATAACATGATTGGTCACCTGGTCAGGGCAACCGGGCTGACCGCCACCGATCGGGTGCTCGGGATGGCTTTCGGCCTGCTGCGAGGTGTGGTAGTGGTGATCGTAGCGATCGCGTTTACCCGTTACACCCCGCTGGCCGACGACACCTGGTGGCGAACGTCGGTAATGATTGATCGTCTGGCGGTGGTCGAGGACTGGTCCCGGCGGACCTTCGGCGATGAATTTGCCCGTTTTCTGGGTTCGCCGCCGGGAGCCGGGGACCCGCAACAGGTCAGGGAGCAGGCCGAAGCCCAGGAAAGCAGCGTGGAGTCCGCGCCAGCGAGTCGCTAACATTCAGTTTTAACACTTCGGAGATCACCGTATCCATGTGTGGCATTGTCGGTATAGTCAGTACATCTAACGTGAACCAGCTGCTTTATGACGCCTTGACCGTCCTGCAGCACCGTGGCCAGGATGCTGCGGGTATCGTCACGTTCCAGGACGACCGTTTTTACCTTCGCAAGGATAACGGGCTGGTCCGGGATGTCTTCCGCACCCGTCACATGCGCCGTCTGGTCGGTAACGTAGGTATCGGCCATGTTCGTTATCCGACCGCTGGCAGCTCAAGCTCGGCCGAGGCACAGCCGTTCTATGTCAACAGTCCTTACGGCATTACCCTGGCCCACAACGGCAACCTGACCAATGCGGACGACCTGAGCCGGGACCTGTTCCGCACCGACCTGCGCCATATCAATACCAACTCCGACTCGGAAGTGCTGCTGAACGTCTTCGCTCACGAACTGCAGAAGCTGGGCAAGCTGGACCCCACCAAGGACGAGATTTTTGCCGCGGTCAGTGCGGTTCACCAACGCTGCCGAGGTGCTTACGCCGTTATCGCCATGGTGACCGGCTATGGCATTGTCGGCTTCCGGGACCCGAATGGCATCCGTCCGGCGTGCTACGGCGTGCGGGAAACCGAGGAGGGCACCGAGTACATGATTGCCTCCGAGAGTGTGGCACTGAGTGCGGCCGGCTTCAAAATGGTGCGGGACATCGCGCCAGGCGAAGCGGTTTACATTGAAACCGACGGCACCCTGTACACCCAGCAATGCGCCGAGAATCCGAAGCTGGTGCCATGTATCTTCGAGCACGTCTATTTCGCCCGTCCCGACTCCATTATCGACAAGGTGTCCGTCTACAAAGCCCGTCTGCGCATGGGCGAGACCCTGGCTGACAAGATTCTGAAGGAACGCCCGGACCACGATATCGACGTCGTCATGCCGATCCCCGATACCAGCCGTACCTCAGCCCTGCAGATGGCGCATCGCCTTGGCGTCAAGTTCCGTGAAGGCTTTATCAAGAACCGCTACATCGGTCGCACGTTCATCATGCCCGGCCAGAAGATGCGCAAGAAGTCCGTTCGCCAGAAGCTGAACCCCATCGATCTGGAGTTCCGCGGCAAGAATGTGATGCTGGTGGATGACTCCATTGTGCGGGGCACCACCTGTAAGGAAATAGTCCAGATGGCCAGGGATGCCGGCGCCCGCAACGTCTATTTTGCCTCCGCAGCGCCCCCAGTGCGCTTCCCCAATGTGTATGGTATCGACATGCCATCGGCGAG
>Ga0207849_100213_pt1 | contig 29955 bp, 15 predicted proteins | sample TtaePargueraPR_12_FD_187277 | JGI IMG/M metagenome (GOLD analysis project Ga0207849, IMG submission 187277) | Aerobic enrichment media microbial communities from Bioluminiscent Bay, La Parguera, Puerto Rico - Tt and P2 (4) (SPAdes) | ecosystem: Environmental > Aquatic > Marine > Unclassified ...
CCACGCCGGATGCCGATCCGCTGATCCTCGATAATCTGATCAACGAAATCCGGCCCGCCTCCCAGCGTCCGGATCTGGAGCCGGTCTACAGTTTCAACGGTGAAGGCCTGTGGTCGAACCGCGCCGGAGACCGTAACCGGCGGATTGGCGAGGCCGCCAAGCTGCAACGCTGGAATGACCTCAATTCACGCCTGCTGGAAAGCCTGCGTTGAGCGCCGGCGCCCGTCAGCCAAACAGCATCCGCCCCAACCCCGAGGTTCGAATGACCCGGCGCCCTACCGCCTGATCAAAGACTTGCTGATCCGGCACCAACAGGCTGAACCAGTGTTTCGCCCGGGTAATGCCGGTGTAGACCAGTTCCCGGGTAAGTACCGGATTGATCCTGTCCGGCAACACCAGGCAGGTGTGGGCAAATTCGGAGCCCTGGGATTTGTGCACCGTCATCGCAAACACGGTTTCCACCCCTTGCAGTCGGCTGGGCAGCACCCACCGAACCCCGCCGGAGCCATCGCCGGCCGGAAAGGCCACCCGGATGACCCGATGATCCGGATCGATCACTTCGCGGCCATTCAGCCAGTGGCGGGCCGGCACTTCCAGGGATATCCCGATATCACCGTTCATCAGCCCCAGACTGTAGTCATTACGGGTGACCATGACCGGGCGACCGGCGAACCAGCCTTCCCCGGTACTGATCAGCTTGTCTTTGCTCAGGCCGGCAATAATTGCCTGGTTCAGCCCCTCGACCCCGAACGGGCCACGGCGCAGGGCGCACAGCAGCTGGAAGCGGTTATAGGCCTCCAAAACCTGGCCGGCCCACTGCTCCCACTGGGTCCAGTCGGCATCCGCAGCGGGTCGCGCCCGCTTCATTACCCCCAGGTAGTGGCGGTAACCTTCCGGCGGCGCCACCGGCCGGCCCTGGATCAGCCGTCCCTCGCCGCCACCGGGGAAACTGGCAGCGCCACCGCCAAGGCAATGGCGGGTGACTTGTGGTTCCGGTTCCGTCCGGTTGATGGCCGCTCGGGCAATATCAACAAAGCCACCCTGCAACACCCGGGCGGCCTCCGTGGCCGCGTCGCCACTGGCCGGCTGGTTGACCGCCGTAGCCAGCTGGCCGATACCGCTGTCCGCAGTGAAACGATAGCTTTTGCGGAGCAGGGTGATGGCCTGGTCCAGCGGAGTACCCGCGCCGTCCAGCAGCTCCGGAGCGATGACGGTGCCGGCGACCTGGGCGAGCCAGCCAGCCGTCGCCGGAGTGTAGTGGCCGCCAGCTGCGCGCTGGCAAAACTCGCCCAGGACCGCGCCGGCATCCACTGACGCAAGCTGGTCCTTGTCGCCCAGCAGAATCAGCCGGGCGTGGGGCGGTGTTGCCTCCAGCACCCGCGCCATCATCTCGATGTCCACCATCGAGGCTTCATCGATCACCAGGACGTCTGCCACCAGCGGGTTGTGCCGGTGATGGCGAAACTTTCGCGAGCCGGGAATGCTGCCCAACAGCCGGTGCACCGTGGTCACTTCGACGGGGATTGCAGCACGGATGGCCTCACCGTCGTGCAGCCCGCTCAGGTCCAGGCCGTCGACCGCACCGGCGAGGGACTCATTGAGGCGGGCGGCCGCCTTGCCCGTGGGCGCGGCCAGGCGGATACGCAGGCTGCGTGCCCCCGCAGACAGGCTCAGCGCAACGCTCTGCAGGGCAGCCAGCAGCTTGACTACGGTGGTGGTTTTGCCGGTTCCCGGGCCACCGGTAATCACACTGAAGCCCTGGCGGGCGGCATTGGCGCAAGCGACCCTCTGCCAGTCCACCGCGTTATCGGCGTCGATCCCGCCAAACAGTGCGTCCAGCGCCCCGGCCAGGGCCCGGGCACCCACACCGGAGGGGTCCTGCAGCTGCGTTAGCGGCGCCAGGCGGTCTGACAACTGATGAAAGATGGCCTGCTCGTACTGCCAGTAACGGCGCAGGTACAGGCGGTGGCCATCACGGACCAGGGGCGAAGACGAGTGCTCACCATCGGCGACGTCCGCCACCACAAGGGGCAAGTCGAGGGCTGTTTCCCAGTCGCCCAGTGCAGTATCCCGCAGAATATCCGATGGCAGCAGACGTTCGTCGGGCGCCACGTCATCTTCCGGCGGTAGTGACAGGGCGTCGTTAAAGCCTTCCCGGGTCATGGCGTCCAGATCCAGGCAGACATGACCCCGTCCGAGCTGATGGGATGACAGCGCAATCCCCAACATCAGCAACGGGCTGAGCGGCTGGCCGGCAGCCTCCGCCTGATGACTGACAAATCGCACCAGGGCAAGATCCAGCGCCCGCAGCCAACCCAACTCTACCCAGGACTCCAGCAGCGATAGCAAGGTGGCCGGATCGGCCAGTACCGTCTCGCTCATCCAGCGGGGTTCTGGTGTCGTGCTCGCCTGGGCCCCGGTTACGGAATTATTCATTGTTACTTCGGTCATAGCAGGGCCTCCTGCTCCATGACACCATCGGCACGGGGCTCCGTCCGGGCCTGAAACAAACGGTCCATGGCCTCAATCAGCCGGCGATCCGGCCGGTCCAGGTGAACGCCGCCCTGTTCTCCGCCGTTGCCCCGCAGGAACAGGTAAACCGCGCCGCCAATATGCCGGTCATAATCGTAATCCGGCAGCCGCGCGGACAACAGCCGGTGCAGGGCCAGCAGATAGATCGCGTATTGCAGGTCATAGCGGTGACCGGCAACCGCCAGGGCCATGGCGTGGGGGGTGTAGCTCGGATCATCCGGGCCCAGGTAGTTGGATTTATAGTCGGCCACGTAATAGCGGCCATCGTGTTCGAACACCAGGTCGATAAACCCCTTCAGCATGCCATTCAGGGTCGCGCTGCGGGCTTGCGGTCGGTTGCGGATTGCCGGATCGTCATGGCCGGTCAGGGTGTGTTGACGAACCAGGGCGTCCAGAGCGGTGGTGTCTACCTGGTGACTTGCAAACCAGAACTCCATCTCGGGCAGCACGCGGCTCAGGCTACCCAGGGCCACCGGCATTGCGGGGCCGTCCGGCTGGCTCGGTAACGGTAGCGGCGCCTCCAGCAGATCGCCGGCCCAGTTCAGTAATGGACCGGCCCAGGGAGTCCAGCCCCTGCTCTGGCAGGCGCGCTGGATCAGTTCGCGCAGGCCCGCCGGATCCCCGGCCACGGCAGCAAACCCCTCGCGGGCACACCATTCAAGAATGCCATGGAGGAACGTACCGGGTCCGGCACCACGGTAGAAACCGTGGATCCGTCGGGTATCCGGATGCGGGTGGCGTGTCGGAGGCGGCAAGACCTGGCCAAGGGGCACAGACTCCTCGCGCTGGCGCTCCGCCTCCGGGGTTTCCGCCTCCCCGCCGGGGCGAACGGGTTGCGAGGGTGAGTCGGCCGCCTGGTAACGAATTGCCGAATAGCTGGCAATCCACCAGTTTTCTTTCGCCTGCCTGGCGGGTACCCGTGCGTCCACCAGCGAATGCGGCTGCTCCGGTGTATACAGGTCATCGCTGGCGGGAGGCAGCGGCGATACCGCCATGGTGGCACAGGTCGCTGTCATCTGCTCAAGACAGCCCTGCAACGACTGACTACCGTCGTGGCCTGCCAGGTAACCCAGGGCACAGCGTTGCTCCTCCCCCTTGATATCCGGCGCCCCCACCCAGGTGGCGTGGCGGGCACGGGTCAGCGCGACGTAAAGTTTGCGGATGTCCTCCGCCAGTCGCTCCCGGTCGGCCCTGGCCAAGGCATCCTCGTCCGCGCTGAAGACCAGCGCCAGCCGGCCATCGCCGTCGTGCCACGACAGCGGCGTGTCTTTCTTGTTCACCGGACGGCAGCTGGTAGCGTACGGCAGAAAGACCAGGGGATACTCCAGCCCCTTGGACTTGTGAACTGTGACCACCTGGACCAGGTCGGCATCGCTTTCCAGCCTGACCTGCAGTACCTCCGAGCCCTTGCCGCCATCCGCCAGCATGTCGCCATAGGCACGAATCAGTGCCTGCTCTCCGTCCACCCGCTGACTTTCCCGCTGCAAAAGCTCCGCCAGATGCAGGACATCGGTCAGCGACCGCTCGCCGCCCTCCCCGGCCAGCAGCCGCGCCGGGGCATCAAAGCGGGCCAACAGTTGACGGATCATGGCCAGCACGCCCTGGCGGCGCCACGCAGTATGGAAGCTGCGGAAGGCTTCAATTTCTTCTTCCCACGCCAGCTCGCTACGCCGCAGGTGATCCAGGGTCGACCATTCCAGACCCAGTGTGGCGGTGGCCAGCGCAGCGCGGACCAGTTGGTCGCGTTCCGGTTCGGCGCAGGCTTTCAGCCAGGCCAGGACATCCCGCGCCTCCGGTGTCTGCAGCACCGACGCACGGTCAGACAGGTACACACTTTTGACACCGCGCCGGGACAGTGCCTCTCGAACCCGGCCCGCTTCGGTGCCGTTGTTCACCAGGATGGCAATATCTGAAGAACGCAGCGGTACCAGTTCGTCATCCGGGCGCCGGAATCCGGCCCGGCCCTGCACCCCCAGGTTGAGCAGGCGTACGATCTCGGAGGCGCAGGCCTCTGCAGTGCGGTCCTGTACAACCGGTTTGTTGTCGGTATTGGTATCCGTCCAGAAGGACATGGCCGGCGGTTGCTGGCCATCCACTTCCAGCCATTCCTTGCGACCCTGAGCCCGTACCGACAGGAATGGCACCGGATTGGCACCCGCGCCGCCATGGTCCCGGAACAGGAAGGCGCCATGGCGGGCCTTCTGCTCACCGTAGGCAAACACCTGGTTGGCAGCCTCAACCATCGCCAGTGCCGAACGGAAGTTTTTTGGCAGCGTAACGTGGCGGCCTTCAGTCGCCTGCCGCGCCTTCAGGTAGGTAAAGATATCAGCGCCGCGGAAGGCGTAGATCGCCTGTTTCGGGTCGCCAATCATGAAGAATCCGGTATTGCGGTTATTCTCGGCGACACGGTAGACCGCATCGAAAATCCGGTACTGCACCGGATCGGTATCCTGGAACTCGTCGATCATCGCCAACGGAAACTGCTGCCGGATGGTAGCCGCCAAACGCTCACCGCCAGGGCCGTGGAGCGCGGTATCCAGCCGGGTCAGCAGGTCATCGAAGCCCATCTCCGCGCGGCGCTGCTTCTCCCGCTCCAGGCGACGACTGATCCAGCGGCAGGCGTGGAACAGCAGGCTTTCCGGGGAGACCTGGCGACCGCAGATGTCCCGTAACCGGCCCACCCCAACCACCAGTGGGTGTTCCTCCGGCCCCGCATCCTTCCATGCATCCGCAATGCCCTCCGGGCTCAGCCGGTTCCAGGCCGGCTCGGTGAGACCGGGCGCGGCCAGGTCATCACCAGCGGCCCACTCCAGCAGCTTCTCGAGCCAGCCCGCGAGATGGTTATCCCGTAACTTGCTGCCGTTGAACGCCTTGCGGGAACGGGCTTCGGCGACGACCGAGCGGAAGTCCTCGACCCACCCGGCCATTCCAGGTCGCAACTCATCGAACACCCGACGGCGCAACGCCACCAGATCCCCCAGCTGCACGGCAGGACTGCCGCCGTCTTCGGGCAGCGTATCCAGGTAGGCCAGCAGGCTTCCCACGCGGTCCTGCAGGAGGTCGGGAGCGCTGAAACACCCCAGCCAGAGATCGGCCGCATCCGCATCCAGCGGCGAGACGAAGGTGCGCCAGTAGTCCCGTACCACTTGTGCGAACAGCTCACTCTGGTCTGTTTCAAGGTTCTGGTTAAACAGTCCGCCACTGTCGAAGGCGTGCTCCTTCAGCATCCGGTTACACCAGCCGTGGATCGTGTGCACTGCCGCTTCATCCATGGACTCCGCCGCCAGTTGCAGCAGGCGGGCCTTGGCCGGCCATTCGGCGGGGTCCGGGTAGCTGGCCCGCAGCTGCAGCAATGGATCATCCTGCTGGTCCGAAGCCTGTAAACTGTCAGGCTCGCCCCGAAACACCTCGGCCGCCTCGGCCAGGCGTTTGCGGATCCGGTCCCGCAGCTCCTTGGTAGCCGCTTCGGTAAAGGTCACCACCAGCAGGTCCCGCGGTGTCAGCAGTTTGCCGGTCGCGGCAATGTCGCCGTGGCCCAGAATGGCCCTCACGTAGAGCAAGGCAATGGTGAAGGTCTTGCCGGTCCCGGCACTGGCCTCAATCAGCCGGCTCCCGCAGAGCGGGAACGTCAGCGGGTCCAGCTCGACAATGTCGATCGGCGTTCGGGCATCCGTCATATCGGCTCCGTGGTGATCCCTCATCATTTGGCCTCCCGGTCTTCAGAGTGCCCCTTTACCGCTTCATGTAGCGGTCGGTAGAGCCGGTTAACCAGTGTGGTAAAGCGTCCGTCCGCCACCAGGCGGTCGAAATCCGGCCAGGCCCGTTGCAGGGCCGGCGTTTCATCCACTTCACCGGAGCGCTGATAGGCGCTTTCGAATACCGTCCGGGCTGCCTCCCGGGCCCTGTCCTCACCTTTTGGCAGCGCATCGAGCCAGGCGAAGGCGGTTTTCGGGGCAACCGGCAATGGTTCGCACAGGCCCTCCAGCCACGTGGTCAGGATGTCGTGCAGATGATCCCTGGCCTGCTGTTTCGGTAACGGCGGGAAACTGACGTCGCCGGCCTTGCTGAGCAGGAACGAGTTGACCGGCCCGTCCAGGGTCAGGCAGGCCGCCAGGTGGTTGACCCAGGGCGCCAGGAAACGGGGCCATTTGTACTGATTACTGGCGGTCGTCAACCCGCTGGTGTGCAGACTGACCAGGGCCAGGTCACCCTCTGGCGTGGCTCTCAGGCCATCCAGCCAGTCTTCCAGTACCAGCTGCTGGCCGGCCAGCTGGAACCCGGTGGAGACCAGCTGAAGGTCCTGCTTGACCGGATAGCGGGCCAGCAACGCCTGGTAGCGTTCATACAGTTCGGGCAGATCACGGGTCAACCGGCGTTGCTGCAGGACACCGACGCCACCTGCCGGCAGTTCACCCCGTGCGGCCTGCCTTTCGGTCACCCGGGTGAGCCGCGCCTCCAGCGACGCTTCATCCGCGCTCCGGCCATTCTCGGGCGGCTGTAACAGGACCTGACTGATCAGCTCGTCGGTCAGCTTCCAGTTGCCAAGGCCATCCACCACAAAGGGCTCATCGTCCTCGGTGCCCGCGGCCTCACGGTCAAAGTAGATGCCGAGGCGCTGACGGAAGAACGCCTCCACCGGCTGCTTCAGGAAGCCGGCAGGCATGCTGAGGCTGATGGTATCCCCCGGCAGGTCCTCGGGAAGATCGCCAAGTGCCTGCCGGCCGGATTCCCGCTCGCGCTGACCGTCGTGGGCACTACGCCACTCGCCGGCGTAGGTGAACAACGGGCCCTCGTCGCCGCTGAAATAACGGGGACTGAACGGCTGCAACGGATGCTCGGTTGTCAGCCGCTCCGACAAGGACGTTGCCGGCCCCGTGGCGTGTCGGGCGTCTTTCCCGGTCGGCTTGGCCGGCCGAATTTCATCCAGATGATCCCTTAGCTGGGCCACCAATACCGAGGGCGGCCTCTCAGAATTATCATTAACACTACGACCTATCCAGCTGATATAAAGTCGCTTCCTGGCTGACAACAGGGCTTCCAGGAAAAGGTAGCGGTCATCCTCGCGGCGGGAGCGGTCACCGGGGCGGTAATCTCCGGCCATCAGGTCGAAATCCATCGGCGGGTGGCTGCGGGGATAGTCGCCATCATTCATGCCCAACAGACAGATATGGCTGAACGGTATTGCCCGCATCGGCATCAGCGTGGCGAAGTTGACCTTGCCGGCGAGAAAGCGCTGGCTCAGACCGCCCTGGTCGAGTTTGGCCAGCCATTCTTCCCGCACGATCGTCAGTGGCAGGGGCACGTCAGCCAGCCCGGCGTCTTCACAGGTCGCCAGCCAGCGGGACGCAACCTGCTCCAGCCGCCCCATTATCAGCGCTCCCTCGTCATCCAGTGCACCGAAGAAACGGTCCCGCAGATCATTCAGGGTTGCCAGCCACTGCCCCGGCGTGCGAGGAAGCGAGAGGGCCTGCCAGAGGTTGGCCAGTTCACGGATAAAGGCATCAAGGCGCCCGGCGATCTGGCTTTCCAGTCCACCAACTTCGTCATAGGGCTCGATTCCCTGCCAGGCCTCGCCTTCACCAGTGGCGTAGCCCAGCAACATTCGGTGCAGGCCAAACATCCAGGTGTTCTGTTCCATCTCCGCAGGCAGCTCGAGGGCACGCTTCTGATCCCCCTGCAGGCCCCAGCGAATATTCGCGCCGCTGATCCACTGGTGAAGCAGCGGCTGGTCTTCTTCGGTGAGACCGAAACGCTCCCGCACCGACGCCACGTCGAGCAGATCCAGGACATCACTGACGGCAATTCGGGATTCCGGTAATGCCAGCAGGTGCTCAAGAGCCACCAGCACCGGGATCTGATGACGCTGACCCTGGTCGGATATCGTAAACGGAATGAAACGGCGGTCATCATGATCAAAACGGCCAAACACGGCCTGAATGTGGGGCGCGTAGGCATTGATGTCCGGCACCATGACAATGATGTCCTGCGGCTTCAGTGCCGGGTCACTATTGAACGCTGCCAATAGCTGGTCGTGGAGGATTTCCACCTCGCGCTGAGGGCTGTGGGCGGTATGGAATACCAGGGATCCGTCGGCCCCTTCCTCCGGCGCAGGCAGGCTCCGGCTTTCGCTGACCGGACGCAGATTGAGTATGTCATCCTGCAAACGCGCGAGGAGCGTCGCACCGGAATCTCCGGCTACCACATCATCAAACAGATCGATCCGCTCAAACCAGTGGCGGTAGTCTGCCGCGTTGTCGTACTCATCCAGCAGCCGGATATAGTCACGGCCCTGCTTGCCCCAGGCCGCCAGCAAGGGGTGGGCGTGAAGGTGCAGATTACGGTCATCCAGCACTGCCGGCATACCCTCCCGCAGTGCGCCCCGACGGTTGGCCGCCCGCAACAGCTCCCGGTCCTCGACTATATCCGCCCAGTAGAAGCGGCAGGGGTTGTGCACGCACAGCAGCACCTGGCTGCACTGCCCCAGGCGGCTCAGCACTTCCAGGGTTTGCTGGGGCAACGACGAGACCCCGAAAACCACCAGCCGTGCCGGCACCCCGGCAGGCCGGGTTTGCGGCGTCAGGCTGCGGGCAGCGTCAAGAAAACGGTTGTGAACGTCAGCCCGGCTGATCTCTCCGTCGGCGGCGCCGATATCCTCCAGCAGCAGCCGCCACAGCGCGGGCTGCCAGCTCTGGCCGGCGGGCACCGCCGCTTCCTGGCCGCGGACCAGCAGCACGTCCCTACCCTCGCTCCACGCCTCCAGCCAATCCGCGCGGTAGACCTGGTACTGGTCGAACAGGTCGGCGATTTTTTCCGCCAGCTGGAACAGCCTCCGCTCCGGCTCCTCACCACTGAGAAAGCGCGCCAGCGGCGCAAAGCCCTCCTGTTCGGTCACTGCCGGCAGCATCCGCAGCAGGCGCCAGGTCATCCGGTCCTTGTCAAACGGCGACTCGGTCGCCACCGCATCCGACCCCAGCACTGCACGATAGACCTGCCAGAGAAAGCGCGACGGTAGCGAGAAGGTCATCGCGGCGGCGATACCCAGGCCGGCAAGTTCCGGGTCGTCCCGGTCCCGCGCCAGGGCCAGCTTGAGCCACTGGGCAATACCATTGGAGTGCACCAGAAACACCTCTTCCTCCAACGGCGCAAGGGGGAAGCGGCGTATAACTTCAACGGCAAGCTCCCGCAGGTTCTCCAGCCGGTTGCCGTGAATGACCTGAAAACCGGTGGGAATCGGTCGGCTACCGCCGGATTCCATGGGTCCTGCCGCTGGCGCCTGCGCCATGTGCACTCCTGAGTCTGATGGGTCTTACCGGAAAGTCTGCCTCAACTGCGCGACACCCCTTGTCGTCGCGCCTGTTGCAAACGGGATCACAAACCAGATCGCAAAGCGGCACTGTCGTCAAATGCCAGCCGGCTTGTCGTGATCGGATACTGTATCAGGGGAGAATACCGCTACAATCCTGACAGTCCAATCTTTACGAAAAATCAGCGTGTTGGCCACTGCTGGCTATCCTGGCCACCGCAGGCCTGCCAACGCGCCCCAAAGGAGTAATGCACCATGAGACGCTGGAATGGCTGGGGAGATGACCAGTACAACCTCGAGTTACCCGATGCGGGCCGCCAGTTTCTCGACGACCGGGTTGGCCCGGGCACTCCGCTGCGAGATGTTGATCTGGACACTGTTTGCCAGTCTGTGCCGCCGTCAAGGCTGGTGCCCCATCCACTGGTACAGACCCGCGCGGAGGACCGCGTGCGGCACGCCCGTGGCCAGAGTCTGCCAGACTGGCTGGCGATGCGCAGCGGTGACTTCGGCGTATTTCCGGATGGCGTGGCCTACCCGGAATCCGCGGACGACGTAAAGCATCTCCTCAACTACGCCCGCAGTAATGGTATTCAGCTTATTCCCTACGGCGGCGGCACCAGCGTCGCCGGCCACATCAACCCGCTGGCCGGGAACAAGCCCGTACTCACCGTCGACATGGGGCGGATGAACCGGCTCACCGACCTGGACACCGAGAGCCAGGTGGCAACATTCGGCGCCGGTACACCGGGGCCGCTGGTTGAATCCCAGCTAAGGGCGCGGGGCTATACCCTCGGGCACTTCCCCCAGTCCTTCGAATTGTCCACCATCGGCGGTTGGGTAGCCAGTCGCTCCAGCGGCCAGCAGTCGCTCCGTTATGGCCGCATCGAACAGCTGTTTGCCGGCGGCAGCATTGAAACCCTGCAGGGCACCCTGGAAATTCCCACCGTGCCGGCCTCCAGCGCCGGGCCGGATATCCGTGAGATGGTGATGGGGTCCGAAGGACGTATTGGCCTGATCACCGAAGTCAGGGCCCGGGTAAGCCCCCTGCCGGAGCACGAAAGCTTTCATGTCATGTTCTTTCCGGACTGGGAGCAGGCCCGCAATGCGGCTCGCAAGCTGGTGCAGAACCGGACGCAACTTTCCATGCTGCGACTGTCCAATGCCGTAGAGACCGAGACCCAACTGGCGTTGGCGGGCCACCCGCAGCTGATTCGCCTGCTGGAATCCGTCCTCGCCCTCAAAGGCGTCAGGGGCGGCAAATGCATGATGACCTTTGGCACCACCGGCAGCCGGCGGCAGTGCCGGACCGCCCTCGGGGAAGCCAGGGCCCTTGGCAAGCAGTTTGGTGGCGTCTACACCGGCACCCGGTTGGGTCGCAAATGGGCCGAAAAGCGCTTCACCATGCCGTACCTCCGCGAAGCACTGTGGCAGATGGGGTATGCCGTAGACACGCTGGAAACCGCAACCGACTGGGACAACGTCGACAACCTGCTGAACCGGATCGAGCATAACCTCCGTCAGGGGCTCCGGGAGCAAAGCGAACGGGTTCACGTGTTCACTCACTTGTCCCACTTCTATCCCCAGGGGTGCAGCATTTACACCACCTATGTCTTCCGGGTGGCCGACAGCTACGACGAGACCTACGCCCGCTGGCACCACCTGAAGTCCACCACGTCAGAGCTGATCGTCCACAATCGCGGCACCATCAGCCACCAGCATGGTGTCGGCAAGGATCACGCACCCTATTTGCCGCAGGAAAAAGGCGAACTGGGCATGATGGCCATTCGTTCGCTGTGCGGTTCCTTCGATCCGGAGCAGTTGCTCAATCCCGACACCCTGTTCCGCAACTGATCCCGGCGGCACTGCGGTAACCCAATGAACCGTTTAAATGACCTGACCCAGGTGGCAGACATGACGAATTCATCCCGGCAAGACGCGCTCAACACATTGCGGGCAGCAGACTCACCGTTCGATGTAGTGGTGCTTGGTGGTGGAATCACCGGCGCCGGTGTCGCCCGGGAGGCCGCAGGCAGTGGCCTGAAAACACTGCTGGTCGAACAGCGTGATTTTGCCTGGGGCACCTCCAGCCGGTCATCCAAGATGGTCCACGGAGGACTGCGCTACCTGGGCAGCGGCCATCTCAAGCTCACCCGCGACGCCGTCCGCGAACGGGAGCGACTGTTGGCCGAGGCCCCCGGGCTGATTGACCCACTGCGTTTCATCATGCCCCACTTTCACAAGCAGTTTCCCGGCCCCCGGCTGTTCCAGCTGCTCTTGCGCGCCTACGACCGTCTCGCGGGCCAGCAAAGCCGGCTATGGCTTTCGCCCGGTGAGACCCTGCAATGGGTTCCGGGGCTCGACAGCCACGGCCTGGCTGGCGCCAGCGGGTTCACCGATGCGGTAACCGATGATGCCCGGCTGGTACAGCGAATCATCGCGGAGGCCCGCGCTGACGGCGCCACCTGCCTGAACTACGTCTGCGCCCGGAAGATTCTGCGGGATGCTGCCGGCCAGGTCACCGGAGTCGAACTGGTGGACACTGCGGATGACGGCGCTGGCAGCGCATTCCGGGTAACGGCGAACCTGGTCATCAATGCCACCGGCGCCTGGGCGCAACGACTTCGTCCCGCCGCCGGCCAGGGAAGCCCCATTCGTCCACTACGGGGCAGTCACCTGGTCGTGCCATTCGACAAGCTGCCCGTTGCCTGTTCGGTGTCCCTGTTCCATCCGGATGACCGTCGCCCCGTGTTCGCCTTTCCCTGGCAGGGTCGCACGGTGCTTGGTACCACTGACCTGGACCATCGCGAGGACCTTGATCATGAGCCGTCCATCACCGACGCCGAAGTCAGCTACCTGCTGAAAATTGCCGCAACCCTGTTTCCCGGCCAGCCATTAGGTCGCAGCGATATCATCTCCACCTGGTCCGGCGTTCGTCCCGTGGTCAGTGGAGGTAACGAGCTGGCTCCGTCGAAAGAGAACCGTGAACACGTGATCTGGCAGGATCAGGGGCTGATCAGTGTTGCCGGTGGCAAACTGACGACCTTCCGGCTCATCGCCCGGGAAGCCCTTGACCTTGGCCGCCATCAGTTGCCGGCGCAACGACCGGCACCAGAGCTCTGTAACGAACGACAACCGGTGCTTACGCCTTGCCCGGCATTGCCCCGACCCCCGGGGGTATCCCATGACCTGTGGCAACGATTGCAGGGCTACTATGGCCGTCAACTTGAAGGACTGCTGACCGCCGGCCCACTGACGACGATTGGTGACAGCGGCGTAACCTGGGCCGAACTGATCTGGGCGGCAGCTCATGAAGACGTAATGCATCTGGACGACCTGTTGTTGCGGCGAACCCGAATTGGTCTGATCCTGCCCCGGGGTGCTGAGGACCAGTTACCCGCCATAGGCACGCACTGCCGGAAAGCCCTGGGCTGGAGCGAACCACGCTGGCATTCCGAAGTGGAACGCTATCTGGCTCTCTGGCAGACAGCCTACGGTGTACCTGCCCAGCCTCGCCAGGGGGTGCACCCATGAGCGACCGGCAACCACTGATCCTCGCCATCGACAACGGCACCCAGAGCGTGCGCGCCTTGCTGTTCGATACGAGGGGCAACCTGGTCGGCAAGGGGAAGCAGGAAATCGAACCCTATTTTTCCAGCCAGCCGGGCTGGGCGGAGCAGGATCCCGACTATTTCTGGGACAACCTGGGCAAGGCTTGCGCACTGCTCTGGCGAACGACCAACGCAAGCCCGCAGCAGGTGGTGGGAGTCACCGTCACAACCCAGCGGGGTACGGTGGTCAACCTCGATGCGGACGGCAAACCGCTGCGGCCTGCCATTATCTGGCTGGACCAGCGCCACGCCCGGGTAGATGGCCCTTTAAAAGGACCCTGGGGATGGCTGTTCAGGCTCCTGCGCCTGGAAGACACCATTAACCGTTTCCGGGAAAAAACCCAGGCCAACTGGATTGCCCAGAACCAACCGGATCTATGGGCAAGAACCCACAAATTCCTGCTTCTGTCCGGCTACCTCAATTTCCGGCTAACCGGACAATACCGGGATTCCGTTGGCAGTCAGGTGGGCTATCTGCCATTTGATTACAAGCGTCACCGCTGGGCTGGCAAGCGGGACTTTAAATGGCGGGCCATGCCGGTAACCCCCGCCATGCTGCCCGAACTGGTCAGCCCCGGTGAGGTGCTGGGCCATCTCACGCCCGCTGCGGCCGCTCACCTCGGACTGCCCCCGGGCCTGCCAGTGGTCGCTGCGGCATCCGACAAGGCCTGTGAAATTCTCGGCAGTGGCGGCCTGCATCCGGACATTGCCTGCATGAGCTATGGCACCACGGCGACGATCAATACCACCAGCCGGCGGTACGTGGAACCCATTCCCCTGATGCCGCCCTACCCGTCGGCCCTGCCCGGCCACTTCAGCACCGAGGTGATGATTTATCGTGGTTTCTGGATGGTGAGCTGGTTCAAGAAGGAGTTTGGCCTGCGAGAGCGGCACATTGCCCGCGAGCGGGGTATCCAGCCCGAGGTACTGTTTGACGAACTGGTCAACTCGGTTCCGGCGGGCTCCATGGGTCTGATGTTGCAACCCTACTGGTCGCCGGGTGTAAAACAGCCGGGACCAGAAGCCAAGGGCTCCATTATCGGATTTGGCGACGTACACACCCGGGCCCATATCTACCGCGCCATGCTTGAGGGCCTGGCGTACGCCCTGAGAGAGGGCAAGGAGCGCATCGAGAAACGCAGCGGGGTAAAAATCCGTACCTTGCGGGTCGCCGGTGGCGGCTCCCAGAGCGATGCGGCGATGCAGCTGACCGCCGACATTTTTGGCTTACCGGCCGAACGCCCTCATACCTGGGAAACATCCGGCCTCGGTGCAGCGATCGATGCTGCTGTCGGCCTGGGTCTTCACCCGGATTTTGAGACCGCCGTGGCCGCAATGACGCGGGTTGGCGACGTCTTCCAGCCGGACCCCACCACCCGCGAGCTGTATGAGCGGCTGTATTCCGAGGTCTATCTGCAGATGTATCCCCGTTTGCAGCCCATCTATCGTAAAATCCGGGAGATTACCGGCTACCCCCGCTAGCGCCGGACCAGTCCCGCGACGGCGGCTCAACTTTTAGTATCATGAGCAAGCCAATCTGCGATGGCTGGTATACACTAGCTGCCGGTTCCCTATAACAACTACAGATACCAATGCAACGCGTGCCGCAACAGCCTGCGCAATACGATCGCCTGATCGCACTCCCCCACATCGCTGGCCTGCTGGTCGCTCTGGCTATTCTCCATCTAGTTGCCCATAGCAACTTTTTGCTGTTCCACACTCTGGTCGAGATGCTGCGGATCGTGGCACTCACCGGGTTATTCGCGCTGGCATGGCACACCCGGCACTGGTCCGGGAACTCCTTTCTCGGCGTTGCAGGCACTGCGGCTATTGCCATTGCCGGACTGGAGCTGCTGCATACCCTCTCCTACAAGGGGCTGGCTATATTTCCCACGGCCGACGCCAATCTGCCGACCCAGTTGTGGATTGCCTTCCGGGGCCTGGAAGCCCTGGCATTCCTGGTTGCCGCACTGTGGATCAGGCGGGCGGTGCACTACGGGTGGGCCCTGACCGGTTTCGGATTACTCGGCCTGGCCCTCCTGGTGCTGGTTTTCAGTGGCTATTTTCCGGACAGCTTTGTTGAAGGCAGTGGCCTTACCCGTTTCAAGATTATCGCCGAGTACCTCATTGCGCTGTGCTTTGCCCTGACCATGATCCTGCTTTTTCGCCGGAGAGAGCAGTTTGCCGCGCCCGTTCACCATTTGTTGCAGGCCTCCCTGCTGTTCAACGTATTTGCCACCCTGGCGTTCACCCAATACATCAGCGTGTACGGATTCGCCAACGAACTTGGTCATTACTTCCTGTTTCTGTCGGCCTACCTGATCTATCGCGGTGTGCTGGTAACCGGGGTGGTGTCACCGTTCAACCTGCTGTTCCGTAACCTTAAAATGCATGAGGAACATCTTGCGGAGCTGGTGTCCGAACGCACGGCGCAACTTGAGCAAAGCGAGTCTCTCCGGCAGACGTTTTTCCAGCACTCACCCGCCATCATCCTTCTAACTGATGCGGACGGGCGGCTGACATTGGCCAACCCGGCCTTTGAAAAACTCGCCAACCGACGTCAGGATCAGATTCTTGGCAAAACCCTTCACGACGTGCTGTCGCCGGAACTGGCCGACACCGCCGCCCGCCATGTCCATGAGAGCCGGCAAGCGGGCAGGCCCGTTACCGTGACCGAAACGGTGAACATCGACGGCCATTCCCGCATCTTCGAGACCATTCATTTCCCGCTTCCGGGATTGGCAGCGTCGGATTCCGGTCGCGGTATCATCGCCACCGACGTCACTGAACACCGTCAGGCCCAGGCCAGAATTGAATTCCTGGCCCATTTCAATGCGCTTACCGCACTGCCAAACCGCAACCATTTTGAAGAACTGGTCAACAACCGCCTGGCCCAGGGCCGACCGGCCGGGCAGCGCCAGATGCTGGCTTACATCGACCTCGATAACTTCAAGGATATCAACGACACCTTTGGCCATGTGATGGGTGACAACCTGCTGCGGGAAATCGCAGGCCGGCTGAAAAGTGCATTCCACACTCAACACAGCGTCATTGGCCACTCCGCCGGAGACGAGTTCATGATTTTCCTCGGGCCGGTGCAGAGCGAGGACGAAATAAATCGTGAAATCAGAACGTTATACGATCTTTTTGCATCACCCTTTGAAGTCAGCGGGCAGCTGCTGACTATCACAATATCGGTGGGTGTGGCCGTATCACCCTCGGACGGCGAAGACTTTTCGGTGCTGTTCCGCAACGCTGACACCGCCATGTATGCCGCCAAAGCGGAAGGCCGGAACACCCACCGCCGCTTCACTCAGGCGATGGAACAGAAGGCCCTGGAGCGACAGGGGTTACTGGCGAAGTTGCGCGGAGCCCTCGGGCGAGGCGAGCTCTACCTGAACTATCAGCCCCAGTTTGATCTCGCCACCCGCCAGATCGTGGGTGCGGAAGCGCTGCTGCGCTGGTGCCATCCGGAATTGGGCGCCATCAGCCCCGAGCGGTTCATACCCATTGCCGAAGAAAGTGGTCTGATCGTCGAGATCGGTCAATGGGTCATCCTCGAAGCCTGCCGGCAGGCCGCGGCCTGGCAGCGTGCCGGGCTGCCTGCTATCACCATGGCGGTTAACCTGTCCGCCATCCAGTTCCAGCGTCCGGACCTGTGTGAATCTGTTGCGGGTATCCTGGCGACAACCGGCCTGCCCGGGCAAAACCTCGAACTGGAACTGACCGAATCGGTTCTGGTCGGGGATGTGGAGCGCGTCGTGAATACCATCAAAACCCTCAAGCAACAGGGCATTCATCTGACCGTCGATGATTTTGGCACCGGGTATTCCAGTCTCGCCTATCTCCAGCGGTTTGCCGTCGACAAGCTTAAAATTGATCAGTCTTTTGTGCGTAATATGGCCACCGACGAGAGCAGTTCCTCCGTGGTACGGGCAATCATCAGGCTCGCTCACAGTCTCGGCCTGAAAGTCGTTGCCGAGGGCGTTGAGACAGCCGGCCAGACTGAACAGCTCGCCCGTCTGACCTGCGACGAAGTCCAGGGCTACCACTTTGGCAAACCGATGGATGCGGAGAAATTTACAGCCTTGCTGGGTAGCCGGACCACGCCAGCCTGAGCAGAATTTCGTATGTCGATATTTCACATAAATGCTCTATAATGTGAAATATCGACAAAGGAGGCGATTATGATCTCTCCCACGGCTAAACGTGACACCACCAGCGATCGCATGCTGCTCGGCAAGGCACTGCTCAATGCCGGCCGCGCCATGGGGCTTACCCAGGCGGAACTCGCTGACGTGGTGGGCCGGAACCGTACCGGACTGGTGCGCGACGGTGTTGACCCGGCCAGCAAGGCAGGCGAACTGGCCTTGCTGTTCATTCGCCTATACCGCAGCGTCTACAGCCTGACCGGCGGCGATGAAGATGCCATGCAGCACTGGCTGGACACCCGCAACCGCTACTTTGACGCGATACCCCGCGAGCTGATTAAGACCGCAGAAGGACTGGTACGGGTCAATCACTACCTCGACGCCATGCGGGGGCGGATTTGAACTATCGGGAGCGGGTCACCGAGCACCTGACTGCCCTGCAGGGGGCTGTGTTCCGCGTGGTGGAAAGCCAGGAGGAAATAGCGACAACCCGGCTGGTGGACAACATCCAGGAGCAGATGCGTCTGGAGGAATTACTGGAGGGCAGCAAGCCTGCCCTGCCTCCCAAAACAGAAAAACTGCACTACCTGCTGTCCACGCCGTTCCGCTATCCGCCGCTGAAGTACGGCTCCCGCTTCGGGCGCAGTTTCGAACCCAGTTTGTTCTATGGCGCCATGAGCGTGGACACCGCGCTGGCGGAAACCGCTTATTACCGCTTCGTATTCCTCAGCCACCTGGAAACTCCTTTTCCAAGGCCTCTGACGACTCTGCATACACTCTTCAGTGTTCGCATCCGCACTGCCAAAGGCATCCGCCTGCAGGAGGAAGCATGGCGGGACCTGCATGAGGTACTGACTGATCCAGTCAGCTACCGGGAAAGCCAGGCCCTCGGCACCGATATGCGCCGGGCCGGCGTCGAAGCCTTCCAGTTTCTGTCTGCACGGGCCCGTCAGGCCGGGCTCTATCAGCTGCCATTCGAGGTTTGCCAGGGTGTCGAAGGTATCAATGCCGCGCTGTTTTCACCCAGGCCATTTTCCGACAAGCAACCCAGAAGCCGGCAGCGCCTGATCGTTGTCAGCGGTCAGGAAACAGTATCGATGAGCCTGGCGGGGGAAGATGGCCACAAACGGGGCGTTGACTTTCACCGGCATGTTTTCCTGGTCGATGGCAACTTTCCCCAGCCCGCATTTTGAAACTCTGCAGAACTTCGCTCGCTGCGCAGCCCGGCACCAATAGAATCATGATCGCGCTCATTCTCACCCAACCCTCGCTCCGCCCTCACCCTTGACGTCAGATGATTAAAAAATCCGCAGTTTTGTTGATCTGCATCTAAGGGTGCGACAGCGAATGCGCTCTATATTGACGGTGAACGATCAATAATCGTCGTCGCAGGCAAGGCAGGCCAATCAACGGCACAAAGTGGCCGAACCGATTGTTCCCTGTTCTGGAATGTTGTTGCGACGGGCTGGCAAGGCGTATTTGAGGGTAGCGAAATGTTTGATCTTTACAACCAGAAGAATATCTTGGCGGGAACAGTCCTGACCACCGTTCTACTTTCCGGCTGCAGTGACGGTTCATCATCCTTGAGCGGGATCTCAGACCTGGTGACCAACCCACCTGCCGCAGAGCAGGTGCCGATATCTCCGAAAGTTCTCGACAGCGCCGCGTCTTTCCTCGGCGCCTCCACCGGCAAGGAGATACCACTCTCGGTGGATTCGGTAGTTTTTATCAACTCTGCACTGGGTTTAAACGATGTCTCCGCGGATCCGCAGAACCTGTTTGGTGATCTGTGGATGGTGGTACGCGATGCCTATGGCGTTCCCGTTCTGGATGCCCTGGGGTGTATCCAGCCGATCGCCTCCGAAACCATCACGCTTGCGGACGGTACCACGACTGACACGGTGCCAATGGTTATCGACACTCTGGAAGAAGAGCCGGTTTGTGCGGTGGAAGAAGGCTATGAGCAGTACACCATCGAACTCGAGATCGGCCGGCTGAACATGGTCCGCACCATGACGCAGAATCCGACTGTGTTCGCTCGCGCTCTGGAGGAGGCCATCAAAAACATCAATACCTCAGAATCCATCAAACTGGACCCTGCCGGTCGATTGATTCTGGTTTCCAGTGATCCGGTGACCGGTTTACCCGTTGAAAACACCATCGACTCCCCTCGGGAGAACCTCGCCCTCTATAATGCACTGCTCAAGGAGGGCCGGATTGCTGGTTTCGGCCCCGAAAAGCACGAGGGCGGCCAGACCATCGCCCCCCAATGGCTCGAGATCCGGGCTGACCTTGAACTCGGAGACCTCGCTTACCTGCGGGACGGCACACCCGGGCGGGATCATGGTGTTGACCTGTATAAAGGGTATGCGGACCTGTCCGGAACTACCCATGACCGCCAGATGGACTACGCAAACCAGCTGCTGAGCTATATCCAGTACTACGATGACGGCAGTACCTGCCATTACCGGGACGATACCGGTTATGCATGGGCCCAGGTTTTCGATCTTGAGGGATATTACGGTGAGAACATTGCCGGTTTTATGACCCATGCCGATGATGCACGGCGTACCATCGTGTTCATGCACGATGTTATCCAGGATATGCCGGAAGCCCCCCTGCAGACGCTGCCCACGGCCGATGGCAGGTTCGATCTGATGCATGCCGCGGCTGCCTTCCTGGGTGGCGCCTCCAACAAGAGTGTGCCCCTGACCATCGATGGACTGGTGTTCATCAATACCGTGCTTGGCCTGAATGAGGGTGTCGACTTTACCAACAAGGGTGAAGTATTTGGTGACCTGTGGGAACTGGAGCGTGATGTGAATGGCGCTCCCGTACCGGATGAAAATGGCTGCCCCCAACCGATCTCAGTTAACGGTGGGTTCGTTCCAATGGTACTCGACCCGGATTCCGGTGAATGTGTGATCGTCGAAGGCTACGAGGACGATGTGATTGAACTGGAGCTTGGCCGCCTGAACGTGGTACGGGTAGCACTGACCAATCCACGGGTTCTGGACCGGGCCCTGTATGACGTGATGAATTCCATCAACGCCTCCGTCGGCCTCAAGCTCGACCTGGCTGGCCGCCTGGCTTACGGCATTGATGATGGCACCGGCAACGTCACCTACCAAACAGTCGATTCCCCGTTGGCCGGTCTGTCGCTGTACTGGGCGCTGATGCGCTGGGGCAAACTCGAGGGCACCGTTGAGATCATGCAGGATGGTACGTGGACCCCGGTGGACTTGGCCATCAAAGAAGACCTGCGGGATCAGCTCACAGCTGAAGGCCTCCTGTTCCTGATGGATGGCACCGAGGCCTGCCAGGGCAATGCTGCCGACTGTGGAGCAAAACGCCTGACCAGCGGTTACGTGGACTACAGCGCCTTCAACCACACCACCGCAACCATCTACTCCGGTGCCATGGTGGATTTCGTGGAGCGTCAACCGGATGATCTCAGCTGCGCCTACGGCGACCGTACTGAGGATGTTTGGGTCCGAGTGCTGGGCAGCGACGACTACACTGGCAGCAACATAGACGCCTTCGTCAAGCAGGCCGAGGACACCCGCAACGTCATCCAGTTCATCCACACGGTGATTCAGGATCCGTTGACGGTGGCCCTGTGACAAGGTTCCGCTAGCGGAAACGCGCCAACAAACCCCGCTTCGGCGGGGTTTTTCGCTCTGAGGCGATATGATAAGAGCGCCTCATCCGCCAGCCGCCTTTAGGCTCCCGGCAACATCGGCCATTTCAAGACGTCTGGGAATATGGAGATAGCATGACACCGGCAGGCCAACCGACCACGACAGAAGTCAGATGCGAATCTGCTACGACGGTGAAGGAGAAGAAAAATTGGAGGCGCGGGTCGGAATCGAACCGGCGTACACGGAGTTGCAGTCCGCTGCATAACCACTCTGCCACCGCGCCGGGAAAAGTCCGTGGAGATCGGGGACTTTCATGCTCTCAGGTGGGCTGTGAGAGACTTGGATTTTAATTTCCAACCGGCGAAACCGGAGAGAAATTGGAGCGGGAAACGAGATTCGAACTCGCGACCCCAACCTTGGCAAGGTTGTGCTCTACCAACTGAGCTATTCCCGCTCTTCGTGTCTGAGGCATTCGCCTCTCAACGGCTGCGTATTCTACGGATTACGTTTCCGCCGTCAACACTTTTTTTCACGTTATTGTTTTATAGGGATTTATTGGGCATTTTTTGTTCGGAGTGCACAACCTTTGATCGGTAATACCCGTGGTCGGGAAGTATGCCGGCCCATTCGGGGGCATTGCGCCCCCCGCAGGCACCTGGCTGTCAGAGCATGTCGAAAAAGGCTTTCGCCCCGCCGGCCATGAAGTAATAGTTTTCGACGCCCTTCGCTTCAAGGAAGTACTGCAACCACTGCACCTGTTTGCCGACGGCATCGTAGATCAGCAGCGGTGCGCTGTTGTCGGTTCTTTCTGCCAGCAGCTGTTCCCAGCGGGCGCGATTATCGAACGGGATGCGTTTCTCCCGGCCCATGAACAGAGCAAGGCCGGCCCGCTGTTGGTTGTCGCGGGCATCAACGGCGAAGCCGGCCTCGTCGAGATACAGTCCAAATTTTTCGGGCGGCAGCAGGTGTGCCTCGAACTTGTCCCGGGTCAGCAGCTTGCCCGCGTCGGCCAGCGGTTCCCCCAGCAGCACCGTGTCATTGGGAAACGTGCGGGCCCAGTCGAAAATGCCCGCATCGAACGACACGGTGCCGGTTACCCCTGCTCGCTCAGCCTTCACCGCCGCCTGGTAGGATTTTTCGCAGCTGCGCCCATTGCAATAGAACACCAGCTGGCTTTCGTCCTGCTGCGCCAGTGCCGCCACGCGGTCCGCAAAATCCCGCTCCGACAGCGGGATATGTTGAGCCCCGGCAATGTGGAGAGTGTTGAACTCAAATTCCGAACGAACATCGACAACAGTAACCGCGCCCAAACGCCGGTGAAGTTCGTCGAGTTCAATAACTGCAACGCCAGGATAGAGCGAACGGCCGGGAAAGCCTTCGTCGGCCTGCAGCAACCCGGCAACACTGATCAGGAAACAGAAGGCGAGAAATTGGGCAGATCTGATCATCAGATAGACATCCTTGTGGTGATCCGAACAGGGTTTTCAGCTCAGGCGCCATGATTCTTCGGACTGCTGAAGGCAAAGCCTCCACCGCTGTTCTTGCATTCCTTCGCCGAACAACTCAAATCGGGTTTGGTTTTTGATACCCATGAAAATGGACCCAAAAGGTCCACCAGACAAGTTATTGATCGCAAACATTTGTAAACTTCTTTACGCTCCCGGACACAAGACACCAGAGGCGCGAATCACGCCGCGTCACCAGGTCTTGTCACAGGATTGCCAGGCCAGGTTACAGCAGCGGCTGAGCCTTCAGTGTCTCCAGGTCGATCGGTTCCACCCCAAGGTCCTGCCACTTCTCCGGATGGCAGGTAAACAACAGGATCTGGTGACGCTGGGCAGCATCAAACAGTATCCGCTTCATGCCATCCAGCCGGCCGGTATCCGAGTGCACCAGGGTATCATCGAGGATTATCAGCGTCGGCCGTCCGGCGTCCTTCAGCAGGTCGGCGTAAGCCAGACGGCTGATCAGCCCCATCTGCTCCCGGGCACCAAAACTCAGTTCGGTCATCTGGCCGAGCTCGTTGCCACGACGGAACCTGCCGGGCACCAGGTGCTCGTCCACTTCCAGTGTCGCCTCCGGGAAGAGTACGGAAAGATAGTGATCCAGGTGTTTCTGCAATGGTGCCTGCAGTCGGCGGGTAAGCGCCTGACGCTTGTCGGTGAGGATGGTCAGCAGCAAATCGAGTGCTTCGGCGCGGCGATGAAGCTCACTGTAACGGCGATTGAGATGCTCGAGTTCAGCCGTGCTTTCATTGAACTTCTCCTCGAGTCCTTCTGCCCCCCACGCCTCCAGGCGGACACGGATATCCCGAAGCTCCCGCTCCCGGTTCTTCTGGGCAGCCTGTTGGGTTTCGGCAGCTTGCCGGTAGCGCTGAATATCCTGCTGTAACAAGTCGGGACGGGCCTGGCGAATCCTGCTTTCAATCTCTTCCAGGTTCTTAACCAGCTCGGCTTCCCGCCGCTGGGTCGCGGCAATGGTCCCGGCAATTTCCTGAAGCTGCTGCGGGTTCCCGGAGCGCTCCAGTTCCGTGCTGAGTTGTTGCCATTCGCGGTTGGCGGTCTCACAGGTCTGCCGTGCAGTCAGAACCCGCGTTTCGTGCCTGTTACGGTCCGCTTCGGCCTCCGCGACACGCTGCTCGGCGACTTTACGGGCGTGTTCCGCATCGGCAAGGCCCGGGATGTGGTCAGCCTGCTCGCCCGCAGTCTCCAGTGCTCCGTCCAGGTGCGCCTTGCAGCCCTGCAGTTCGGTAAAGGTATCTCCGGTTTCGCGGCGAAGGCGCTCCAGTCCGTGCGGAGCGACCGACAGCAACAGGTCTTCCGTGTGCCGGACCTGGCGCTCGCCATCCTGGTATCGCGCCAGCCTCTGCTCAGCTTCTTCGACTCCGGCAACGCCAAGGGCACGGAGGTGTTCGGAGAGGGTCTGCTCCAGATGGGCCAGGGTTCGCCGGGCACTGGCGAGGTCTTCACCCCCTGGTGTAATGCCCAGACGCCCGACACCGGGAATGGTCAGCTGGCCCTCGTCAAGAAGGCGAAGTTCACCCTCCCCCGCCAGGGTAGAATCGTTGAGCTGCAGGGTGTGGCCTGGCTCCAGTTGCCAGCTCAGCCGGGTGGCGATCGCCTGCGACCTGATCGTTTCTTCATCCAGCTGCCGGCGGGTGGTACGGGCTCGCTGGACCGCCTCTGCATCAATTCTGTTTTCCTGCTTCTGCTGCCGGCCCTGATCCAGCTGTTGCTGGAATCCGGACGCCTTGTCCAGATTCTGCCGGAGCGTCCGATACCGGTCTTCCAGTCTCGCCACATCCTGTTGCAATCGTGTGCGGATTTCCTGCTGGCGGGCCTGTTCCACTACCCGGGTAGCCGCTTCGTAGTCTGCACGGGCGTCTTTTACGGCCTTGTCGAGACCGGGCGTGCGAGCCTCCTCCCCGGCCAGTCGCTGCCGGGCGGCCTGCAGCTCCGCCTCCCGCTGTTTCAGTTTGGTTCCCTGGGCCTGCATCTGCTCCTGGTTCTGACGGAGCAGGTCCAGATTCTGACGCACCTGGCCGAGGCTATCCTGCGCCCGGAGCTGTTGCTGCTGCAACGACTCTACCTGGCGGAACTGCTCCCGGGCCTGTTCCATCCGGCGCAGAGCGTCCTCCCAGGGGCGCTCCGCGTTGGCACGATCAAACTCCGCTGACAGCAAGCCGAGGCGGTCAACGTGGAGCCGGTATTGCTCGATCCGGGTTGCCAGTTCTGCCAGGTCACGTTGCCGTTCATCTCGCTCTGCGGCAAGCTGCTGATACTCGCCACGGGGCTTGCCCGTAGCGGTAAGGAGTTCCGCCCGCTGTTTTTCCACGGCCTGAATGACATCATCGCCTCCGCTGCTGGCGACTTCACCCACCAGGTTATTCAGAGCGGACTTCAGGTGATCGCCGGCATGCTCAACCGCCTTCTCGATGTCCTGACCGGTACCCTGCTCCACCCACAACAGGCCGGGAATGCCCCAATGCTCGGCTTTGCTGACGCCCTTCTTCGGTAGCTGGAAGCCAAGCAGTTCAGCGAGCTTTTCTTCCGCATCCTCCCCGGAAAAACTGCGGCCATCAATGACCAGGTCACAGCGTTTACGCTGCAAAAAGCTCTTGGTGAGCTGCCATTGTTGACCGTCGTGGTCAAACTTCAGCTCGATGGTGGGCGCTGCGGCGGAATCGCCCCAGGGGCGCAGGTCTTCGACGGATTTGGAGCGGTGGCGCTCAAAGAACGCGGCTCGGATGGCCCGCACCAGGGTACTCTTGCCGGACTCATTGGGGCCGTGAATAAGGTTGATCCCCGGCTGGAGTTCCTCCAGGGCCATGGGGGTCCGAAACTGCCGAACCTGCTCGATGCGGAGTCGCTGAAGTCTCACTTGGTCACCTCCTGCGTGCCGCTGCTGAGCAGTGAGGCCAGGATGGCCAGGGCGTCCCGCGCCGGTCCGGAGACATCGCCCCCCTGCCGCAGCCGTAGCTCTTCGATGGCCTCTCCCAGATAACCATCGGCATGGAGGGCTGCAATATCCTCTTCGGTGGGTTCCAGCTGCAGGCCACTGCGGTCACAGCTGACGCTGCGGAATCGGGCTTCCGCCAGCGACAGCCCGTGGTTCAGGTGTTGGTGGCCCTCCAGGGTAATCGCACCTTCCAGGCGCAGATCCAGCACCGATGCTTCCGGCAGTTCCTGAATGCGCGCAATCAGCTGGTCCAGATCCGAGGGTACCGACAGGGTTTCCCGCCACTGATACCAGCGATAACGGGCGGTGTCGTGACGGCGAACGTCAGGGAGAGCCCCCGGTTCCGCCAGGTCGACCACCAGGACATAGCCGGCATCGTTATTACGGAAGCGCTCCGGCTCCGGAGTGCCGCTGTACCAGGTGCGCTCGTTAATCTGCTTGGTACCGTGCCAGTCACCCAGCGCCAGGTAATCAAGGCCAGCCAGTTGCGTCCGATCCGGCGCGATGGGATTGGTTGCGTCCACCTCATCCGGCAACACGCCCTGAATACTGCCGTGGGCAAGACCAATGCGCAGGAGGCCGGCGCGGGTTTCCCACTCATCAAAGGCTGCGGTCAGATCACTGTAGGTGTGGCGTTGGGTTAACGGAGCGGCAAGAATGGCCAGGCGCTGCTCCGCCAGCACCGTCACCCCCGGCTCCAATGCCAGGTGAACATTGTCAGGTACGGCACCCAGACGCCCGGCACGGGTCCAGACGCTCTCGGCCAGGGCTGCATCGTGATTTCCAGGGAGCATCACCCAGGGGCCTTTGAACGCGCTGGTTGCGTTGAACACCCGGCGGATGGTCCGGTCTGAAACCGTCTGGGCATCAAACACATCGCCCGCAACCAGTACGGCATCACAGTCCTGGTCGACGGCCAGCTGTGCCAGCGCTTCGATAGCTGCGTAGCGGGCCTCGGCAAGCGCTGCGCCGTCGTCGGCGTCAAAACGACTGAACGACCGGCCCATCTGCCAGTCCGCGGTATGAAGAAATCTGGGCACGAGTGGTTCCCCTGTCTGGACGCATGCTCTTCTGGCTCACAAGGTTACCCACACCGGAAGGAAAATGCACAACCGACTGAACCTCAGCCCGTTGTCAGCGAGGACTGCCCGCACGCGCCGTGCATCGGACGGACTTCCGTTTGATACCGATATTCACTCTGTATTACGGTGGCTGCAGCCATCATAATAGCGGCTGGACACTGTTCACCAGCCCCAGCCTTCGCGGTGACGGCGTGTACACTTGACGAACGAGGTGGTTCACAATGAAGACAGTTCAGGACATGGTGGCGGCTGCCAAGGCCGAGATACGGGAAGTACCCCTGGAGCAGGCAGACGGCGCAATCAGGCAAGCGGATCTGTTGATTGATGTTCGGGAGCCGGACGAATACCACGAAGGCCACATTCCCGGTGCGATCAACATTCCGAGGGGCATCCTGGAGTTCAAGCTGACCAACGATCCGGCACTGGAAGACCGTGGCCTGAATCTGGTGATCTACTGCAAGAACAGTGGGCGCTCGGCTCTTTCCGCCAAGGCCATGAAAGAGCTGGGCTATGCCCACGTTCAGTCCATTGCGGGTGGCATCGAAGCATGGCAGGAAGCCGGCAACCCGATCGTGAAACCCGAGCTGCCGGATTTCGGCTGATCCCATAGTGTTCCGGGGCTGCCAGTAGCGGGCCCCATGACTGTTTGGAAGGAAAGCCATAACATGCCCGCGCGTCTGCTCGTCCTGTTACTCGCCTGCGTGCTGCCCGTCGCCACTCTTGCAGATAAGCGTCCCACCCTGAATGTCTATACCCACCCGTCGTTTGCCTCCGAATGGGGGCCCGGACCAGCGGTCAAGACGGCGTTCGAGGCCCACTGCAACTGCACACTGAACTACGTGGTGCTGGACAGTGGCGGGGATATCCTGCAGCGCTTGCGGCTGGAGGGCGAGCACAGCAAAGCGGATGTTGTACTGGGCCTGGATACCGGCACCATGGAGGCGGCCCGCCAGACCGGCCTGCTGGCTCCCCACGACATTCCGCTGCGAGGATTGGCACTGCCGGTGGACTGGTCGGATGACCTGTTTGTGCCCTACGACTGGGGCTATTTCGCATTCGTTTACGATACCGAGCAATTGCCCCAGCCGCCGGCCAGTTTCGAAGACCTGCTGGCTGCCCCGGAGGACCTGAAAATCATCATCCAGGACCCCCGCACCAGTACTCCGGGTCTCGGCCTGTTGCTGTGGATGCGTCACATATACGGTGACCAGGCGGCGGAAAAATGGGCGCAGCTGAACAAGCGGATCCTGGCCACAACCAAGAGCTGGAGCGACGGTTACTTCTCGTTGTTCATGAATGGCGAGGCCCCGATGATCCTGTCCTATAGCACTTCCCCGGCCTATCATATGGCCATCGACAAGACCGACCGCTACCAGGCGGCGGCATTCCGGGAAGGCCATTACCTCCAGGTGGAAGTAGCAGCCCGGGTGCGATCCTCGGGCCAGCCGGAGTTGGCCAGGACATTCCTGCAGTTCATCCTTACCAGAGACTTCCAGCGCCATATCCCCCTGAGGAACGTCATGTACCCGGTGATCGAGCTTGGCGAGGAGCTGCCCGAGGTGTTCAGTCGGCTGATCAAGCCCACGGAAACCCGCTATTTTGAGCCGGCCACCGTTGCCGAACACCGTCGTGCCTGGCTGGATGAATGGCTTGATGCCATGACCCGCTAGGTCAGCCATTCCGTGCCCGAATCGATCCGGTCCTCCACTCCCCGCCACCCCGATGCGCCTTTCAGCAATCCCGGATGGCAGCTGTGGCCTGGCCTGCTGCTGGCCAGTCTGCTTTTGATTCTCGCCGGAGGTGGTCTGGGCGCTCTGTTCTGGCAAGCGGAACTGCCGCGGGTCGCGGTACTGTGGGAGAACCGCTACCTGCGCAACGTGCTCAGCTTCACCCTCTGGCAGGCCACCCTGTCGGTCGCCCTCAGTTTACTACTGGCCCTTCCGGTAGCCCGGGCGCTGGCCCGTCAGCCTTGCTTTCCCGGCCGCAGCCTGTTGCTGCGACTGATGGAACTGAGTCTGGTGGTGCCGACCATTGTGGCGGTATCCGGCGTGGTCGGGGTGTATGGGCGCCAGGGCTGGCTGACCACCCTGGTGAACGACTGGGCGCCAGCCCTGAGCTGGAATCTTTATGGTATTAACGGCATCGTCCTGACCCATGTGTTTTTTAACGCACCCCTGGCCGCCCGCATCCTGCTTCAGACCCTGGAAAATGTGCCGCAGCCCCAGTGGCGTATCGCCAGTCAACTTGGCCTCAGCAGTGGGTGGGTATGGCGGGCCCTGGAATGGCCGGCGTTACGCCCGGTGCTGCCGGGCATTGCCGCACTTATTTTTACCCTGTGCTTCACCAGCTTTGCCATCATTATGACCCTTGGCGGCGGGCCGGCCGCAACGACCCTCGAAGTGGCCATTTACCAGTCACTGCGATTTGACTTTGACTTCGGTCGGGCCGCGCTGCTGGCCACCGTCCAGTTGCTGATCTGCGGCAGCGTCTGGTGGCTGGCTTCACGCCGGGGCATGACCCATGCCCTGGTACCCGGACGGCAGGTTGCCGAGCAGGTCCCCCGAAAAGATGGAAGCGGCCTTCGAGGACTCTGGGATCGCCTGCTGTTACTGACGTTTACCCTGTTTCTGATCGCCCCTCTGGCGGCAGTGGCCCTTCGCGGCCTGCCAGGACTCGTCAGCACCCTGACGCAATCCGGCTCCGGGGGCCGACTCTGGGATGCGACGTTACTGAGCCTGGCCATTGCCATCCCCGCCGGCGCCAGTTCGGTACTTGCAGCCCTGCTGGTACTCGCCAGCAACGGCTCCACGCAGAAGGGCATACCAGGGCAGATCAGCGCCACCGCTGCGTACCTGCCGTTGATGGTGCCCCCGCTGGTACTGGGCACCGGGTTGTTCCTGCTGCTGCGCCCGCAACTGGGTGTCACCAGTGAGGGCCTGATACTGGTGGGACTGATCAACAGCATCATGGCCCTGCCCTTTGTATTGCAGATGTTGCGGGGCCCGTTGCGGGGGCTGGATATCGCAAGCATTCACCAGGCAGACCAGTTGGGCATCCTCGGCTGGTATCGCTGGCGCTGGCTGCACTGGCCCAGAATGCGGCGTCCCTTCGCTCTCGCCATGGCTTATGCCACCGGCTTGTCGCTGGGCGACTTCGGGGTAATTGCACTGTTTGGCTCAC